>Ga0134063_10000929_pt1 | contig 10232 bp, 10 predicted proteins | sample 15_taG_11_FD_94467 | JGI IMG/M metagenome (GOLD analysis project Ga0134063, IMG submission 94467) | Grasslands soil microbial communities from the Angelo Coastal Reserve, California, USA - 15_D_Rain_20cm_5_09082015 | ecosystem: Environmental > Terrestrial > Soil > Grasslands ... | reverse complement strand
GATCGGGAGTCGGGCGGGCGTCGGATCGATGTTCCGCATCTTCTGGTACGGCGTCTGGGCCTGCCAGGTCGACGAATTCACGAGGACGACGCCGCGGTATTGGTCCACGCCGACCGCGTGGACGTGTCCGGTGACGAAGATGTCGGGGATCTCGTCGATGATGAGGTGGTCTTCCGCCTCCGGGGCGATCGGCGTTTTCCCGCCGTAGATCGGCGCGAGGTGGCGCAGGCGGAGCATCGCCTTCATGCCGTCGAGCGGACGCTGATAGCTCAGTCCGGGGATCGCGGACACGAGGTCGTCCATGCTCCGCCCGTGATAGGCGAGGACCCGCACCCCCTCCAGGCTCAAGAGGCTCGGATTGCCCGCGAAGATCACGTTCGAATCGAACAGTTTCTGAATCGACATCGGGAAGGCGGGTTGCGGCTCGGCGGGCCGGACCGCGTCGTGGTTGCCGGGGAGCATGACCACGGCGAGCCGGTCCGGGAGCGCCGCGATCATCCGCGCCAGGGCCTCGTATTGACCGTAGATATCGTCGATCGTGAGCTCCTCGTCCTGTCGCGGGTAGACACCGATGCCGTCGACCACGTCGCCGCTGACGACCAAGTACCGGATGGATCGGGCGACCTCGTCGGCGCCGCCGAGCCACTCCGAGACCTTCGACCATTTCTCCTCGAGGAACGTCCGACTCCCGACGTGGATGTCGGACATGAACGCGACGCGCGCGTGGCCCGTAGTCCCCGGGAAGGGCTTCGCCGTCGGCAGGTCCGGCCGGACGAGGGACGCTGCGATGACGAGGCCTTTGGCGTTCACCGTCCCCACGACGCCGAGGACCTCGTCCGACACGACCGGTTCCTGGGCGACCGCGGATTCCGCGGGCAGGAGGACCGCGATGCGCTCCAACTCGTCCTCGAGCTCCAGGATCCGGTGCCCGTTCTTCGTGGTCCGGATGTCGGCGACCATTCCGATGATGCGCACCTCCCGCGTCGAACGCCGGGCTTTCGCGATGTCCTGGGCCCCCGCGAGCTCGCGGCGTTGGCGCAGCATGCCCCGGAGGACCTGAAACCGATGCCGAAAGTACCGGGTGAAATCTTCGAGGGTGCCCTCGCAGGTGGACCGACCCGTGATGTCTCGAAGGATCCGGACGTCGGGATGGCCGTCCCCGGCCTTCTCTCCAAGGCGCCGGAAGGAGGCGGAGGGGGTCGCGACGACGGCAACGGGTCGGAGGTCCAGTGGCGTCCGGGGCCGGAGGGCCTGCTGCGCGATTTCGCCCGCATGCCGGATGTCCTCGAGGGTGACGACGAAGGGCGTCTCCGGGCAGGAGCGGAGGAATCCGTCCAGTTCCGCGATCGGGTCCCGCTGGACCAGGAGGAACTCGACCGCATCGGGTTCGAGCAGCGTGCCGCGCTCGCTTACGAACGCCAAAAGCTCCTCGCGCATCCGGGGCCCCATGGCCGACAGGTCCACAAAATACCTTCGTCGGCTTCACCCGAGTCGCCGAGAAAATTAAAGGCGATGCGGCGAATCGGGACGGCGTGCTGCGGGTTCGCGTCGAAGCACCGCGCCGTCCCACGGAGACGGAGGAGGCGGTGGGCACAGCCCTTCGAAATCTCTTTCCGGATTTGCAGATCGAATTCCAGGAGGACCGGCTGACGGGGACGACGGAGAGCTTGGAGCGCTTGCGGCAACGGATCCGGGATCAACGAATCCGGGATACGGCGCGTCGTCAACTCCTCGCGGGCCGCCGGGGGGACCGAACGAACGTGAGCTTGAGCAAGCAGGCCGCGTTTGTCGGGGTGGTGAACTTCGCGGCCGGGTCTCCGCTCGGGGACATCCTCGTGGAGATCGAAGCGGACGACCTGAGTGGTGTCATCGACCACGTCGCAGAGAGCACGGTCGATCGAAAGGGTTAGGCCGAGCGACCGCACCGGGTGCACGTGAACCGGCCCGAGTCGTAGCGGGCTTCAACCCATCCGCAAAAAGGACACTGGAACCGCACCGGCGGATAGCCGTACGGCGGCGGCGTGAAGGACGGCGTGTACTCCCGAGGAATCCTTCCCGGATCCCGGAACGCTGCGCCCGGCGATGCGACGGGTAGGCCCGGCGACCAAGAGCCGGCGGGAGGGCTCGGCGAGAGCGTCGGCGACACCGCGAAGGGGGGCGGGACTGGCGTCGCGAACGGGGTGGGAGGGGGTACGGTCGGGACACGCGTCGGGGGTCGGAACCGCGCCACGAGTCCCATCAAGTGGCGCCACGCATCGATCACGTACCAGACGAGGAACCCGGCGCCCGCGATCGCGAGGCCGATGAAGACGAGGGAGATGAGCGCTTCGAGTCCGACCCCGCCGATTCCTTCATAGGCGAGCGAGAGGGCATAGTCGTTGACGAAGTGCGCGAGAATGGCGGCTCCCACCCCGTGCCGCAGGAAGAGATAGCCGAACCCGAGGCCCGCGACCATGCTCGGGACGACTTTCCAATAGCCCCACCCCGGCGCATGTGCGAGCCCGAAGATCGCGGAGCTGGCGAACAGGAAGGCCCACCCCGCCACGAGGGCTTCTTTCGGCGAGTCGCGCCGCAGGACGCCCCCGATCAGGTATCGCCACGCCCCGCCGATGTAGCGGCCCGCCGATCCCGGGCCGTTGCCGGTCGCACCGCGGTTCACGTCCATGATGCGCAGCACGACGGATCCAACGGCCATCGGGAGGCCGATCAGGAGGAGTCGGAAGATGACCTCTTCGTAGACCCCGGCGTTCGCGAGTTCGAAGAGGAGGACCCAGGCGTTCTGGGGTGTGAGGTTGATGGGAGACGTCGGCTCGATACCGGCCAGGGTCAGCAGATAGATCAAGGCGACCTGGAAGAACGTGACCGCCATCCACACCTGGGCGATCGCGATCCAGGCGCTCCGACTCCGGAGACGGGTGCCAATGGATTCAATCGGTGCCTTGAAGGCACGGGATGTTTCCTTTCTCTCTCGGACGGCATGATACGCTCCGACGAGAAAGATCGCCGCCGCGATGAGACCGTAGTAGGAGAGAAAGAAGGTCTTGTCCTGGGACAGGATGACGACATAAGGCAGGGGGACCGGGATGTAGAGGACGACCGCGGCGTCCGTCGTCCAGGCGAGGCGCGCATTGTCGATTCCGACGTCGACGGGGCCCGAGGCGGCATCCACGATGAAGGCGATTTTGAGGTAGTATAGCCCCCGACTCGTCAGGCGCGCGTCCGCGCCGATCCTCCCCGTCGAGGTCCAAGGAGTCGGTCCGGAGTACGACAAGACGGCGATGGCGACGTTCGGATCGGGCGCCGAGTTCGAGCTGTCCACGGAGACGATCAATCGGCCCGACGTGAGCCCTCCGACGATCTGCAAATCGAGATGGACGCTGCCCGTGTACGGCTGGGATCCGCCGACGTTGAACGATTGCCACCAATAGCCGCGGGCATTGGTTCCGAACAACCTCATCTCGAGGAAGCCGTCCGGGTGTCCTCCGGAGGCCTGGTAAGACGACGTGGACGCCGTGCCCCAGGAGTCATGGGTCCAGTTCCCGCTGAACTCCATCCCGCTGTTCACCGTCTGGCCCGATTGGATGCCCTGGATGCCGGGCACGATAAGGGTCGGGCTCACGGCGAGTCCGGCGAAGTCCGTGAGGGCGAAGGCGACGAACGCGACGAGGGCCAAGGTCCACAGGATCGACAGGACCGGCCGCATGCTGGATCGAGGTGGCGGCCGGGCCGCCCAGGCTCCCATCGGAAGACCGCATCGCGGACAGAAGTTCCCGCTGAACAACGTGCCGCATCGAGGGCATGGCCAGCCGACGAGAGCGGGCGGGGCCGCGAACGAGGTCGGCGACGCCGCCGCGGGCGCGCCACAACGGGGGCAGAAGCTTCCGTCGAACACCGCCCCGCAGCGGACGCACGCCATTCCTGCCAGACGAGGAGCACGCGCTATTTAACGCTGCGGTCAAGTGGTTCGCCGCGCGCGTTTCGCCCCCTTCCGTCTCGTCAAGAAGGTTAATATCGCTCACGTCGGTTGCGCGGCCCTCCGTCCGAGAAGGCGGATCGGATCCCTCGAATTTCGGAGGACTGACGGAATGGAATACGAAGAGAAGGGCCGGCGGAACGTGGACGTGCAGTTCGAGACGATCAAGTCTGAGAAGGTGAACTTCGGGCGGAACAACTTCCTGGAGGTCGCGCGGAAACGGGCCAAGACCTCGGACGGCACGAACGAGTTCATCTCGGTCTCCCGCGGCTACTACCTGCCCGACAAGTCGGAGCGCTTCAAGCGCTCCTTGACGATTCCGGACGACCCGGAAATCCGAGCGTTCGTCGCGGAGAAGATTCGCACGCTCTGAAGCCAGGGACCCCTAGCCCGCGGGACGACAGCGGGTTTTAAGCGCTGAAGGGACCATGGGCGGAAGCCCTTCTGCACATGCATAAGGGGGGAGTATCAATCGCCCCACCGCTGAAGCGGGGCTTGGGCTATCTTGCGCTCGACCCCGACGACACCGTCCTCTCCTTCGTCCGGTTCCTAGCGGCGGCGCGGACTCCGTTCCTTTGGATGACGTCGGATCAGCCCCGGGCGACCGTCGACGGCGGGGACGTCCTCCGTGTGACCACGCTCCGCGGGATCGGGAACGTGGACCCGCGTCGGCTAAAAGACATTCGGGCCGCGGCCACGACGTTCTTCGATGAGCGCGGCCCAGGTGCGCTCGTGCTCGATTGTCTCGCACCCCTCGTCCTCCATTCCGGGGTCGAGCGCGTCCTCCGGTTCGTCGACGACCTTCACGAGGAGACCGCGATGCGGAACGCCTTTCTCGTCGTCTTCGCCAATCCGAGGGGGATGAACCGCCGGATGATCGCCTGGCTGGAACGGGAATTGGACGCACTGCCGCGAGACGCCGAGCCTGCCGGCGTCGAGGATCATCTCGTCGTGTAATAGCTATGGTCCGAAAATCAGCCCCATGCCGGAGGCGGCCTGCTCGTCCTGGGACCGGAATCGACGGTACACGTCGTCCGCCTCCGCCCCTTTGAGCGGTGGGATCCCTTTCAGCAGCTCGGCCGCGCGGGCGACGGCCGCTTCGTTCCCCTCGACCACGACGTATCGACCGTCCCCTTTCAGGCCCAGGCTCTTCGCGTCCCGGACGGTCACGCTCTGGCGGCTCACGACGTCGTCGGCCGTCAGGACATTCACCCGGTCGGCCTGGGCCGGCGTCAGGCGGAAGACTCGGTACACGTCCCGCCGCACGACGGCGTCCGTAATAAAAGGTTCATTCGTCTTCATGGGGCCGCATGAAGGGGAGCATCAGGAGGAAACCGCCCACGATCAGGATGGCCAACCCGACGAACCGGTCGATGCCGCTCCAGGCGACGGCGATACCCACGACTGCGATTCCGAAGCCGAGGGTCCCGAGGAGCGTCCGCGCGGCGGCCACGAGGCTCACAACCGGCTACCCCGTAAAGTCGTTTCGAGCCCCGCCGCTCCCGTGATAACCGGCCGGAAACGTTCTTATCGCGTCTGGCCGCATCGTCGAGCCGTGGCCGAACGAGAGGAAATTGGCGAGACCCAGATCCTGGCCGCGCTCCTCGGCGTCGCCGAAATGGTCGGAGGCGTCTCCGACATCGATGAGCTGGTCGCGCTGATCGCCCGCGTCACGCCGGGTCTCGTTCGGGTGGACCGCTGTGCAATCCTGGCATACGACGAAGCATCGCGGGAGTTCCGCACCATCGGCTCGTTTGCGCCCGGCATGCGGCGGACGCCGTTCGACGGCCTCCGGATCCCGGAGGCGGAGATTCCCTGGCTCGCACAACGTCTGATCGCATTGCGTCTCCCCGCCATCCTGAAGGCATCGTCCGGTGAGGCGGGCCTGTCACCCGCCCTGCAGCAGCGGCTCTCCTTGAAATCGGCCCTCGTCGTCCCCCTCGCCACCCGCGGGCGTTTCCTTGGCCTCCTGTGGCTCGACGACACCCGGAGTCCGCATTACTTCACCTCCGAGGAAATCAACATCGTCCAGGGCGTCGGAGCTCAGGTCGCGATTGCCCTTGATGGCGCGAACCTCGCGGAGCAACTCGACCTCGAGCGTCACCGGATCGAGTCCCTCGTCGCCGCCTTCGCGGACGGCCTCGTGGTGGCCGATCGAGAAATGCGAATCGTGAGCATCGACGCCGGGGCCGAGGCCCTCGTCGGATGGCAGACATCCGAGGTCCGCGGACGGCGGATGCAAGAGGTGTTCGAGATCTCGGAGGCCGAGGCGAGCGTCGGCTGGACGAAGGACCATCGGGGCTTCAACTCCGCCGCGAAGGAGCTCCGGCTCCGGGCCCGGGACGGAAATGCGGTCGAATGCATGGCGCAGGCGGTCGCGGTCCGGACCGCAGACGGAGACACGGTCGAGATTCTCTACGCGCTCCGGAGGAAACCGGGGACGCGCGGATATGAGGATCGGGTGCTCGAATCGATCGATGGGCTTACGGAGATTCACACGGTCGAGCCGCCGGAATAGAGGAGAAGGCGGATCTCCGCGTGGGTGAACCGGCTATGCGTACGGAGGGACGCCTCGTCCCCTTCCCGGATCGCCTGCAGGACCCGCGGGCACCCTTTCGTGAGGAGGTAAATCCGGCGGAGCGCATCGGCGTCGATGTTCGGCTTGCCCAGCATCGCGCGGCACCCTTCCAAGTCGAGACCCCGCAGGTGTCGTTCGACGACGTGACCGCCATCGATGTCGTTCTTCGAGTAAAAGCGGCAGTACGCCGGGGTCGATTCCTGCGCGAGGACGAGGAGCTTGCCTCCGACGGCCTTCGCCTTCCGGAGGAACGCGCTCATCGTGTCCACGATTCCCTCTTCCTCGTCGCCGTAGCCATCGACGACGAGGAGCTTCGTCCCGCGGGAGTACGGTGCGATCATGGCCTCCGCGATGGACTCCGGTTCGTTCGGCATTGTCGGTCGGACCCCGGTCGCAGACGCGAGGGAGGCAACGAATGCCTTCAGGTCCGAACCGTCCGGAAGGTCGACCCAGATCGATTTTGCGATGGTCTCCGCGAAAGTCCATCCGAGCGCCGTCTTCCCCATCCCGCGGGAACCGTACACGACGGCGACCGGGGCCGCGCCCACGAGCCATCGTCGCAGGATGCCGAGGTCCTGATCCCGTTGCAGGAGGGTCGGCCGTTCGAGTGCCGCGACCCTAGCCTGAAGTCGTCCGCCTGGATCCGTGGCCGCGAGGGCCGCCAGGGCGGACAGTCCGAGGGCCTTCCGGGCCTCGCCCAACGTGGTCGTCCGACCGTCCACCTCGACGGTCGTGCGATCGATGTCCCCCAGGATCTGGCGGGCCCGTCGTACACCGGCCTCGGTGAGGGCGTATACCCGGATCTTGCGTCGCTGTCCACGAAGCCGGGTGTCCCGCGAATCCACGACGCCGTCGTCCTGGAGCGCTTTGAGGGTCCGGGGGACGTGGCTCCGGAGGAGCTGAGCCCCGTCGGCGATTCCGGCCTGGGTTGACTCCCGCCCTGGTTCCGACACGTTCCAGAATCCATGGAGGTGGACCAGGACGCGCTCGGCCGCGGTGAGCTCCACCTGGTTCCGATGCGGCCCCGTTTACTTAAGCGTGCGTCCCGTGATTCTCACGCTATCAGGGGATGGTAACTACCGCGAACACTTTATATATCGTCGGCTCGGGTTCAAGTCATAACCGGAAGCCCACCGGGAGGCCAACTCATGAAAGTGATCCTGCGCGAAGACGAGTCGGGTGTGTCGGAAGTCATCGGCACGATCCTGATCCTGGCAATGACAGTCGTCCTGTTCTCGACGATCATCATCTGGGTCACGAACATCCCCGTTCCGACCGCCCAGTCGCGCTTGGACATGGAATCCACGATGAATCCGGTCGGCGTCGGATTCCCGTCCGGCGTGAATATTACGGTCCGACATCTGGGAGGCGACCGGCTGCAGCCCGGGCCGACCCGAGTCTACGTGACATCCCAGCGTGGCACGAATCCGCCCGTGACCGACATCGTGTTGCTCCATCCGTACAACGGCGCCCTCGCGACCCCGAGCGGGCTCGTGGACGGCAGCGATAGCGTCTGGGACGCTGGCGAGCGATGGGCGTACAAGAGCTTCGCCCTCGACGTGAAAGACGCGATTACGATCACGGTCGTGGACCTCACGAAGAGCACGGTCGAATGGAGGTCCGCGGTGAACGTGGCCGCGGGGGATCGACCTCCTGTCTTCGTGGAGAAGTGGGCGGACGGCGTCCCGTCCACCTCCGGAATCGATCCCGTCCAGGAACGCCTCAATTTCAATGTTTACGCTAAAGTGTTAGACCCCGATAACGACCTGAACAAGAACAGCGTGTATGCGCAATTGTCCATCTGGTTCGGGACCGGCAACGCGTGCGAACAGCCCCAAAAGATGAGGGACGACGGAGTGGCTCCAGATCGTGTCGCGAACGACGGGATCTTTACCCTCGGCGGGACCGTTTGCACGATACCGAGCCTCTTCTGGGACGGGTCGATCATCCTGTTGAACGCCACCGACCTCAAGGGTCACGCGTCGAACACGCGATTCGTCCTGAGCGTCGGGCAGCAGCTGAGCGGGGGTGGCGTCCAGACCATCCCGAGTCAACTCTGGCAGTATATTGGGTACATCCAGATCAAGGCCGGGGCCGTCTGGGTGACGAACTTGAACCAGCCGTACAATACCGCGACCACGTACCAGCCCTACCGAATCACGGCGGCCACACTCAATGGAAACGGCGGAGCCCTGTTCCACTTCAAGATGGAGAACCATGGCAATCGGACCATCTTCATTGACGGATGGACGGCGGCCATCCTTTCGTCGGCCAATCGTGCGTCGGTGAAAGGTCTGTACATTGCCAAGCCGACGGACCCGAACAAAGCGGCAAATGCCGGCGGCCTCACCGCCTATCCGGGCATCGCGACGAACCCGGCCAACTTCCAATACGCGCAGGTGTTCGACATCAACCTCCTGGATCAGGAAACGGGGGGGACACCCACGGACGTGATGTGTGCAGCGCAGAGCGCGTTCGCCGCCGATTGGCCCTACAACTTCCGGGCCGAGTCCCTCTTCGTGAACATCCTGGTCTCGGGGATGATGGGGCCGAACGGCATGTCGTACACTCAAATCCTCAGCCGATGGGGCGCCTCGTACAATCCGCTGGATCACATCAACGATGTGGACCCGACCACGAGGACCGTGTGGTATGCCCAAGTCATCCCCTTCATCGGTATCGTCGTCTACTGACGACCGAAGGCTTTGCCAGTGACGTCCGCCGTGCTCCCGCGGCGGTAACGGAAGCGCTAGCCAGTTCGGCAGCCCTCTATGCCGGTTCCTCGAGGGCCGCTCGAACCCCTTGGGCTCGCTCCACTTCGATGATGGCGAGGACTCGAGGTCGGGAGGCGGCGATTTCGCGGAGACGACCCGCCATGAAGGCCTCTCGTCGGGCCTGGAGTCGACGGAAGCCCGGCGAGCCGTTCACCTCGGCGTCCCACTCGAGGACGAACTCCCGAGGGGTCTGGGCTCGGAAACGCCTTTTCGTGAGCCGCTTCTCCATCCGACCGACGAGCACGACCTCGAGGGCCGACACACAGTCGACATAGCTCTCCGTGTACGTTGCCTCGTCCATGTCGACGCCCTCGACGAGCACCCTTTGAGCATCCGCCTGCTTGATCGCGTCGGAAAAACACGGGGGCGGCTTGACCGGCGGTTCCCAGGCGGACAGCCCTGCGACGTAGACCTCCTCCTCGAAGTTCTCCGGGGGAAGCGGTCCCCCTTGGTAGGAGCGAAGACTCTCCAGTTCCTCGGGGCCGATGCTCAGTCCGATGGCGATTGGCCGAACCGACTGGATCGCCTGTTGCACGGTTGCGGATTCGGACGGAAGACCGCGGATGACCGGGAGAAAATGGATGGTGGCGTGGTCCAATTGGACCTCGTCCATCAACCCTTCCTCTTGGAGATCATCTCCTCCACGTCATCGGAATCCTTCGCGCGGCGCAGTTCTTCCCGGGCGATCACGGGCACGCCGCGGATATTCATGCGGGCGCGGCGCACGACGAACATCACGGAATCCTTCTCGACCACGTGGCTGATGTTCGACACGATGTCCGCCTTTCGATCGAGGGCGCTCCCGACTCCGCCGACTCAGGTCAACAAGGTCGTCGTCTCGTGCATCGAGAGGGCATCGAAGGGACTCCGGATCGTCGGGAGCACGTCGTAGCCGAGCCGTTGAAGG
>Ga0134063_10000927_pt1 | contig 10243 bp, 5 predicted proteins | sample 15_taG_11_FD_94467 | JGI IMG/M metagenome (GOLD analysis project Ga0134063, IMG submission 94467) | Grasslands soil microbial communities from the Angelo Coastal Reserve, California, USA - 15_D_Rain_20cm_5_09082015 | ecosystem: Environmental > Terrestrial > Soil > Grasslands ... | reverse complement strand
CGTTTGTCATTTGTTGATTTCGTTCATCGCCTAGCGATGAGATGACTCTAGCCGTGGGCTTTAGCCCACGGAGCGTTGTCGCATTGAATCGCCGTCGCGTAGCGACGGTTGAAAATCATCCGTCGCAAGATCCACCTAACCGTGGGTTGAAACCCACGGCTAAAGTCATGCGGCGCTACGCGCCGAACGCAACAACCCACGAATGAAGAATGATCACTGCTTCCGTCCACCTCCCGACAACCGCCGATAATATTCCTCAACTGCCTTGCGATAGCGTTCAGGCGCGGCGCCTTCATCATGCAAGCGTAGATTCGTCCGGCCCGCCTGATTCTGTGCCTGCCGGCTCAATTGCAATTCCAGTTGACGCAGTGGATCGATCACGCTGTCCTTAAGCTGAGCAGCCGTTTGAATGTCATGGCCGGTCCCGACCTCAGTCAGCCGCCGCAGTTGGTCGATGGCCCGATCGAGATAAGGACCACTGGTGCCGCCCAATTGTTGCCGCAGCTTTTGCGCATCGTTCAGTCGCTGGCGCAATTCGGAATTCAACTGGCGGTCATCCCAGCCGCCATATCCGCCGCCGCGGTCATAACTCCCACCTTGACGACCATCTCCCGAATTCGATCCATTGTCAGAATTTCCCTGCTGGCCCTGTTGCCCACGCTGCCCGCCCTGCTGTTGTCCTGACTGTCCCTGCTGTCCCTGCTGTTGGCCCTGTTGTTGGCCACGTTGTTGACCTTGCGAGTTGCCATTACGTCTGGCCGCGTTTTCATCCAGGCGCCGGCGTAACGAATCAACGTTATCGGCGAGTTGTCGCGTTCGATCGAGCGCCTCTTCGGCGTTGTTGCCCGATTGGCCCGCGCCTTGTTCCGCCGACTGCAAACGCTCGGAAAGATTGTTAAGGCTGCGCTCAACGGCGCGTTCGTTGGCCCGCGCGCCTTCGAGATTGTTGCCGTTCAGGGCCTGCTTGCCTTCGCGAATTCGCTCCGCGATCCGATCACGCGCCATGCCTTCGGCCGCGTCATTCAATTGCCGCGCGGTTCGCTGCTGTCCGCCGCCCATCGCACGTGCAGACTGTTCGATGTCCTGCTGCAAGCCGCTCACCGCATCAGCCAGAGCATCCTTGCGCTCGGCCAGTTGCTCGCGCGCTCGCTGCGAGTTCGCGTCCTGCCCACCACGGCGCGCAAGGTTCTCTACATCTTTGGCGATTTCACGCTGCCGCGACGCCGCCTGCGCCGCACGTTGACGCAAGTCACTGATTTGCTTCTGACGACCCGAAGCGCCTGATGGTCCGCCGGACTGACCGTTCATTTGTTGCAGACGGGTCTGCGCTTCGCGCAAGCGATCGAGTGCGCGCTCGTTCTGCGCGATCGATTCGCTGGAATTCCCACGCGATGATGCCTGCGCCTTCTGCATCTGGTCGGCAGTTTGATTGAGCTGGCGGCTCAACTCCTGCATCTGCGCGTCGCGACGTTCGCGCGAAAGCCGTTCAAGTTCGCGTGCGGCACGACGCGTCTCATCAATTAACTCCTGCTGTTGCCTTTGGTTCCCGCCGCTGGATCCGCTTTGATTACGCGGGCCCTGCAGGCGTCGTCGTTGCTCCTCAAGGGCTTGCTCCTGACGACGCGCCAACTCTTCAAGCCGGCGCTCGGCTTCAGACTTCTGTTGTTGTGCTTGCTGCCGCTGCTGCCGCTGGACTGTCTCGTACTGGTTCTTCATCTTATCGAGTTCCAGCTCGAACAAGCCGGCCAGTTCCTGCTGCTGGCGCTGGCTACTTTGGCCACCACCGCCATTTGCATTCTGATTACCAAACGCGACCTGTACCTGACGGAAGATTGCATCAGCCGCCAAAAGCTTTTGCAGCGCCCGTTGTTCGGGCGGCAGTGCGTCGCGGCCAGACTCGTTTCGCAGCGGCGGCGGCGCGCCTTTCATTTCTTCGGCGGCCTGTTTCAGATCGCTGGCCATCTCAGCCATTTCCTTCTGGCCTTCTAATTCGTCGGGCAGCCGCCGTCCCATCCGATCCAGAAACTCGAGGGTGTCGGTCCGCAGCTTCTCCTGGCCAGCGGCGACCGCCTCGTATCCGTCTTTGCGCTCTTGCGGTGTGTACTTATCGCTTTCGCGAATCAACTTATGCGTCGCCGCGATCAAATCTTTCTGCCTTCGCGAGAGCGCGTTCTGATCTTGATCGCCTTGCTGCCCGTCACCACCGCCGCCGCCTTGCTGCTGCGATTGGCGATATTCCATCTCAAACGGTTTCACTTCGATGAAGTAAATGTCGCTGGTCGTTTCGCTGTTGGCATCGCGCGCTTTCGCGTAATAGGAAATGAAATCGCCGGGCTTCAAATTAAATTCTTCGAGAAAGAAAGTGTGGGTCGCGGTCAACGTACGGGCAGATTCCCGCGTCAATTCCTGAAGATTCACCTTTTTTTCGTCGCCGCCGTTGACTGAAAAATACAAATCCATCCCGACCACGCCGTAATCGTCTTCAGCGCGCGCCTGGGTGAATACCTCCTCGAGATTGGTAGCCTTGCGGTCGCGCCCGGGTCGCTCGAACGAGACGGTAGGCGGTAGATCTTCGAGCACGCTCACGTCGTACTCGTTCGACCCGCGATAAGTTTCGCCGTCGACGCTCACCAGTTCGATGTAATAGCTGGTCTCGCCGGAGACGGTCAGATCCCCGACCCAATCCTGACCGTTCGCGCGCATCTCGATCTTCTTGCCGTCGGCCAGCACGATGCGCGCGGCGCGGACTTTGCCAGACAGCCGCGCAGTGATGGTCGCAACGGTGCCTTTCAGCGCCGCGATGTCACCGCCATCTTCGGTGGTCTTGGAAGGCAGGTGAGAAAAGCTCGGAAAGTTCAGCGTCACGTCGAGTTGCTTGACGTAGGGCAAATCGACGACCGTGAGTTTGTAAGTATCTGAGCGAACTCCGTTGCTCTCGACGAAGTACTCAATGGAATCTTGAATATTGAATATCGAATATCGATAGTCTGTCTTAGCCTTGGCCGGCTCCATCGCCTGACCCTTCCAGTCATCCTTCGATCCGACAGGTCGCCAATAGATCGAAACAATCTGCGCATCGAAGTTAACCAACGTCGCGAGCACGTCCTGATCGGAACTCCTCGGTACGCGCGCGGACCCGGGCTTGACCCTGATGCTCATCGCGCTGGTTGAGGCGGCGAGCGTTTTCGGCATGACCAATTGCGCCACGCCTTCTGAGATTTCGCGTGGGCCCCACCTCAGCACGCCCGCGAGGATTATTAAACTGGCAACCGTTGCGCCACCGTACAACAATAGACGCGATCGCCGAATCACCTTGCCGAGACTCAACCTGCCGGCAAGCTGATTGGCGTCGGCTTCGAGCCGTTGCAGAATGGCTTTCGAGATATTAGGATCGCGTTCTGGTGATGAACATTCGATCGCCGTCACTAATCGATCTTCGGCAACCGGATGGTGTTCCTCAATCAATCGCGCGAGGCGCGTGTCGGTGATTCGTTTCCACAGCGGCCGGACCAGCGCGAGACACAGGGTCGTTAAAAAAGTTATGAGTGCCCCGAGACGCAGAAACATAAGTGCATTATCGTTGTGGCGATAACGATGGGCTGCCCACCCCGTTAACAGCAGGATAGCTGCGCCGGCAGCCAAAACGATCGCCAGACCGCGCAGAGCCATGAGCAGGCGGCGGCGCGCACGCAAGCGACTCAGCAGATTTCCAAGGTTGTTTCGGTCGGGATAAATCATTGGCTTTAGAAGATACTCCCGCGAACCTTTTCAGCCAAACCTTTTCAAACGTGGCATGGGCGTCTCGCCCGTGGACACGCGCAAAATTGCGGCCACTCAGCCCACCATTTTCGCTACTTTTATTCGTTGGGCCAGCAATGACTCAGTAATCAGCAGCAGCAGCGCCAAAAACAATAAGGGCCACCAGACCTTTTGCCGATTCTCGATCTCTTCATTGGTGAAACTTCGGTTCGCTTCGCGTCCTTCGGCTTTTCCCGATCCGCCAGTCACGCCGCTGATAAATGCGCCAAAATCAAGCTTCGTAAAGTCGCCTTCCGCGGCATTTAAATCCACCGCGGCGAAATCAGGCCGCACTTGATAGCGCAAACGATAAAATCCCGGTTGCCGCCCGGTAACCAGCAAATCGCCCGCGGCCGTCAGACGGTTATCGGTCAACCGGGTGCCATCAGGAGAATCGACCGCGGGCGCATCGCCTTTCGCATCTTTGGCGACTCGGAAGGTCTGGCCCAACAAGTACCAGGATCCCGCTTCGCGACTCCCAAGGTAACGAATCATCTGATGCACGAGCGGCAAGTAAACCGGCGTCAACGGTAAATCGTTCCAACTCGTTCCGAGTGACGACGTGAACAATAAGACTCGCCCCTTGCCGGTACTGGCTTCGATCAGAGCGGGACTGCCGTCTTCATATCGCGCCAGCACACTCGCGTTAGGTTTTGGTTGGGCCCGCAGATGTCCGAACACGCGGGCCGCAGCGAGCCGTCCGCTATCCCGAAAGACTTCAAAAATCGGATGATCAAATTTGATATCGGTAATCGCCAGGCCCTCGCTGGCTTTGGTTTGCACTGCCTCGCCAAAAGTTGCAGGCAAAATGTCAGGCAAAGATTGATTGAGACTATTCGCATCCGTATGTGGTCCCGTAGAAACGATCAACTGTCCGCCATTCTCAACAAACTTCTTCAGGCTGGCTGCCAACGCCGGCGACAAAGGACCCGAGTCGTTAAGAATTACCAGAGCATTTTCAGCGACCCCGGAAGGATCGGCGGCGCCGGCGGTCTTTACGGTGAAGGCGAAAGGCAGTGCGTCGTTTAGGTTTAGCGCGCTTTGCAGATAAAAGCTGTCGCTGCGACCGCGCGCGGCGCTTTCGACAATCAGGGCTTTGGCCGGGGCTTCGCGGCGAATCGTGAAATAGAATTTGTTGTCCGGAGTGAAGTCGTTCGACGCGACTTCGATGACGCACCGATTGGCGCCTTCAGTCAGATTGAATCCGGTAAACTCAACGACTTTCGTCTCGCGCGAATTCAGGCTTACCTCGTGCTTTTCGACCGTCTGATCGTTGATTTGCAGATCAACCGCCAGCCGATCGCGCGGCGTATCGCTGTAATTACTGATCTGAACCGACAGGTTCTCGAGATATTTTTGACCGAAGACGACACCGTGCGCATCGACGCTGGACACTGCGACATTGGCGGGCGGATTGTTTCCGCCTACATCAAACGTCTGGAGCTGAATGTCGCTGCTGAGTTTGAAAGAGGCATTGCCCTGGTTCCAACCACTGGCCTGAAAATCTGAAATCAGCGCCACTCGTTTCCTGCCGTCGATTTTCAACTCGCCCAGGAGCGATTCAGCGCCTCGCAATGCCTGTGCGTAATCCGTGGCTTCCCAACCCGCCGTTAAACTTTTCAAAATTGATCGCAGTTGAGTCTTGTCGGCAGTAAAGCGACTGGCCACTTCGTAGCGATTTCCAAAGGTCAGCAGTGCCAGACGCTCGCCGCCCGGCGCCTCATCGATGATTGACCCAGCGCGTTGCACAGCACTGGCGAACATCTGTTCGCGGCGCATGCTTAGAGAGGAATCGATCAGAATGACAGTGCCTCCCGCTGCGCCACTATCTTTCGCTGCGCTGCGGCGCGTGAAAAATGGACGAGTGAACGCGATCACGATGAGCAGAATCGCCAGGCAACGCAGGATAAGCAGCAGCAGGTTGCGAAAGGTGCGGCGACGAATCGTGCGTTGCGGCACCTGGCGCACAAAGGTCAGCGCCGGAAACTCGATTCTGCGCGCGCGCGTGCGCCGCACGAGATGCACCAGTATCGGCGCGCCAATGGCCGCAACCCCCAACCAGAAAAATGGATTAAGGAACCACATCTTCAATTTGTCAGTTGTCAGTTGTCAGTTGTCAGTTGTTATTTTGTTGGAGTTTTAGATTTTAGATAAGCTCTAAATTCTAAGCCCTAAGCTCTAATCAACTGACAACTGACCACTGACAACTGACTACTTCTCCACTCGCCGTGACAGGAACGAAAACAGCGCGTAATCCAAAGGCTGATCGGTCGTGATCAATTCATAATCGACCCGGTTGGCGGCCGCGCAGCGGCGCATCTCGTCAAGGTGCTCGCGCAGGCGCGCGCGATAACCATTCATCACCACGTCCGGCAACACCGGCATCTGCTCATTGGTTTCTGAATCCTCCAGCAGCAGGATAGGGTCGTCAAAGTCGAACTCGATTTCGTTGTTGTCGAGCACGTGAAAAGCCATCAGGTCGTGTCCGCGAAAACGCAAATGCTGAAAGGCCGATTGCAGACGCTCAGATTGATCGTAGAAATCCGAGACGAGCACGACGATACCGCGGCGCGTGAGTATCTCGGCCAATTCGTGCAGCGATTCAGCCAGCCGCGTCTCGCCGCCGGCTTCAAGCAAGGAAAGCTGGCCAAAGATCGTGCGCAGGTGGCCGGTCCGGCTGCGCGCCGGCACATGGGTGTGAACATGCTCGTCAAACGCGACGAGCCCAACCGCATCCTGCTGGCGATTCAAAAGGTAAGCCAGGGACGCGGCCAGAAATTTCGCATAGGTGAGTTTCGAAACTCTGCCAGCTTGCGCATATCGCATCGACGCGCTGGTGTCGATCAAAAGATGACACTGCGTGTTCGTGTCCGCGCGATATTTCTTGATGAAGTAGCGATCCGTGCGCGCGAGCAACCGCCAATCGAGATAACGTAAATCATCGCCGGGATTGTATTGACGATATTCGGTGAATTCAGTCGAGAAACCGGTAAAGGGAGAGCGATGCAGCCCGGACATAAAACCTTCGACTACCGCGCGGGCCAGGAGTTCGAGGGAGCCAATGCGTGCGAGCACCTCTGGATCGAGAAAGCGGGCGGGTCCTGGAGAGGAAACAGGCGCAGACCTAGCGGATGAAATGGTCGGTGCCGGTGTTTTCTTTCTCCAAAGCATGTTCGTAAAAATCGATGCCTTCACTCCGTCAGGAGTGAAATGTTTATAGAGGGTCGACTATCTCCAACTGTCTCAAGCTCCTTTAGGAGCGAAATCAATCCCGCACTGAAATATATTTCGCTCCTGACGGAGCTGGAATTCTTTCGGGTACGTTATCTATAAACATTTCACGCCTAACGGCGTGAACGTCAGATCGCTGCGTCCCACAACCGGCCTAACTATCGTCGCGTGGCCCTCCCTGACGGTCGGGCTTCTGACACCCGGTCGCTGCCGCTCCCGGTACTGACAACAATCCTCACAGGCCGCTCTTCGGCTCGGGCACTGCTTCGATCAATTGCTTAATGACTTGATCAGAATCGACTTTTTCCGCCTCAGCCTGAAAATTCAAAAGAACGCGATGCCGCAGCACCGCTGGTGCGACAGCGCGCACGTCTTCGCAGGAAACGTTGTAGCGGCCGCGCAGGATCGCGCGTGCTTTGCCGCCCAGGATCAAGAACTGCGACGCGCGCAACGATGCGCCCCACGTCACCCATTGGTTAACGAAGTCGGGCGCCGACGGCGTGGCAGGACGGCTGGCGCTGACCAGCCGCACCGCGTAACGCGCCACGGTGTCGGCGGCCGGCACTTGCTTAACCAGCTTCTGAAACGCGACGATCTCATCCGCCGACATGACCGTTTTGAAATCCAGGTCCTGAGGTGAAGTCGTCTGCTTGACCACCGAGACTTCCTCTTCTTCCGGCAAGTAGCCAATCTTCACATTGAACATGAACCGATCGAGCTGCGCTTCGGGCAACGGATAAGTCCCTTCCATCTCGATTGGATTCTGGGTCGCCAGCACAAAGAAAGGCCGCGGCAGTTCATAACTCATTCCCTGCACTGTGACCCGACCCTCCTGCATGGCTTCCAGCAGCGCGGCTTGCGTTTTGGGCGGCGTGCGGTTGATTTCGTCGGCCAGCACAATGTTCGCGAACAGCGGCCCGCGAATGAATTGCATGGCGCGATGACCGGTCGCGCGATCCTCCTCGATGATCTCAGTGCCGGTAATGTCCGCCGGCATCAAGTCGGGCGTGAACTGAATCCGTTTGAACGAGAGGTCGAGCACACTCGCAACAGTTCGCACCAGCAAGGTCTTGGCGAGACCGGGAACGCCGGTGATGATTGAATGACCGCCGACGAACAACGACAGCAGAACCTGTTCCACCACGTCGTCCTGGCCGATGATTGCTTTCCGGATCTCTCGCAGCAGCGATTCGCGCGCGGAACTTAGCTTGTCCAACAACTGTTCGTCGTTAATTACGGATTCTTCAATCGCCATTTTGTGTCCTACTGTCCCACGATCTTCAACAACAACTCTTGTGCTTTCTCGTAACTCGGCGCGGCTTCCAACGCGCGCAACACCGCGTGCTTTGCTTCAGGCTGTTTTCCCAAAAGGTGATACGCGGTCGCCAGATTGTAATTCGCTTCCGCCACGTTTGGTGGATCCAAAGCCAGCGTCACCTGAAACTCTGATAATGCCTGCGCATATTGTTTCTCTTCGAGGCTGAGCCGTCCGGCTTCAGTGTGCGCAGCATACTCGAAAGGATTGACGTAGAAGCTGAGACGCAAAGCCTCGAGCGCGCCCGCTCGATCGCCCATCTTTGCTCGTAGACTCGCCGAGGCCTTGAGCGTCGGCAGGCTGTTCTGATCGTACTTGACGTGCGCAGCCATCGCTTCGGCAGCCTGCTTGTAGTCACCTTTCTTTTCGAAAATCTCCGCCAGGGCGTCGTATGCATTGCCCTCGCCGGTATAATACGGAAACAGTTCGATGGCGCGCCTGAAATGCATCACCGCATTGTCGATATCGTCTTTGGCGCGAAACAGCTGCCCGGCTCGCAGGTGCAGAGCGAAAGTGTCTTCGGTCGCCAGCATCTTCACCACGTCATCCTTCGTCAACGAAGCGGCAACATTGAGTTCGGTCTTTAGCGCCTCCTGCAGCGGATGTGTCTTCGCTGCGACGTAGTCCTTGAAAGCGCGGTCAAAATCGCTCTCAGTTAACTTTAGTACTCGCTCGAGAACGTCCGCTGTCTGTGCCTTATCACGATAAAAGGCCAGCATGTGCAGGATTGCGTCGAAGCCAAAACGCTCGGCGATAAACTCGCAAACTTGCGAAGCCTGAAAGTAGGCGACGGTGAGATCTTCGGGACCGTGCGGACGTGAGAACGCACCGTCAAGATCGGCGATCTTATGCCATCGGCCGGAGGCGAAGGAACTCAGCAGCATGGGATTCCAGTCGTCGCCCCAGCCGGGGCGCGCTCTTCGCTCTTCGTAAACCGACAAGCCTTCAGAGAACCAACGCGGAATCCGGTAGTCGGTCATCTGCAAAGTGATCACGTGCGTGTATTCATGCCAAAGCGTACTGCCCCAGTTGAATTCGCCGGTGGGCCGCGCAGATGGCGAATCTGCGGCAATGACCTGGCCAAAGCAAACTCCGAGAGCGCCGAGACCTGGTAGCCCCAACGTGCGCACCGCAAAGTCTTCATGGTTGGGAAACAGCTCTATTGTGATCGGTCCCTTGGGTGTGAAATGGTACTTCGCAATCAATTTGCTCGCCGCCTCATCGAGCAAGTCAGCGGCGTAAGGTGCAACTACGTCGCTTTCCTTTGCGTCGGCCTTGATCAAAAATGCTTCATGTTTCGTCGCGCTATAATCTTTCATCGCGTCCAGCAGGTCGAGCGTATTCTTGGCCCAGAGGTTGTACGGATCGCCCTGGAATGATTTCTCGACTTCGGCGCGCCCCTCATTCATTTGGCCCATACGCAACAGAGCCATGCCCAAATCCAAGTGAGCTGACCATAGGCGCGGAGAGATTTCGATTGCTCTCTTGGCGAAGGCCGCGGCCTCAGCAGTGCGACGCGTTATAGTCGCGTAATGAGACAGCACGCTGAAGATCAGGCCATAACGCGGATTGATCGCGAGGGTCGCTGTGACCTCAGGTTCAAAGTCGCGGTCTTGTAGATAAAGCATCGCCGCCTTTACAGCGTGAGCATCGAGCGAGCGCGGATTAATCTTGAAAGCCTTTTCGAGATCGGCCGTAGCTTCGGCGTAATCGCGCTCTTCCAATTCCAACCCGGCTTTGAAGGTTAAGGCTCCGACCAAATTCGGATTAATCGACAACGCGCGCGTAAGCGCCGCGAATGTTTCTTCGCCGCCGTCGATTCGCTTGTTCTGCGCTACACCTATCAAGCCACGCGCGCTGTTCGGATTGATCTGCAACGCATCCTGAAAAAACTGAGCG
>Ga0134063_10000926_pt1 | contig 10247 bp, 6 predicted proteins | sample 15_taG_11_FD_94467 | JGI IMG/M metagenome (GOLD analysis project Ga0134063, IMG submission 94467) | Grasslands soil microbial communities from the Angelo Coastal Reserve, California, USA - 15_D_Rain_20cm_5_09082015 | ecosystem: Environmental > Terrestrial > Soil > Grasslands ... | reverse complement strand
GGTAGGTCGCGACCTGGTTCTTGTACCGGGCAGCGATGACCTTCTGCACTCCGCTCTCGCCAAAGGCTCGATCGACGGCATCGATGAGCGAGAGGCTGAGTTCAGCGTAGGCCTGAGGAAATAAACGATCGGCCTTCGCTGTCAGTTTCCAATATTTTGCGGGTCTTCCCAGGGGAACGGGTCGTTCCTCGGCTACTACAAACTTCTGGTCTTCGAGTTCATAAAGGTGTTGCCGCACTGCCATCGCGGTCAAACGCAAATGACCCGCAAGCGTAGCCGCATCGGCCGGTCCCTCGGTCTTCAAGAACTTCAGGATCGCGTGCCGGGTGTTATTCCCGGCTTCGGCGCTCTGCCCTTCACGTGGCATGAATTTACTTTCTAAACTGTATCCTTTCAAAAGTCAAGGCATCCAACTGGACAGAGTAAGTAAAGACATTCCTTTATAAAGTCGGAGGCAGAAACATGAAAACTGGAACATTGGAGACAGGCACCGGCTCGGACGTTACGTCACACGATGGTTTTTTTGGCCAGCTTAGGATTGCCATCACCGGTGGCACCTCAGGCCTCGGGCTGGCCTTAGTTCGAGAATTCAGCGCCCGCGGAGCGCGCGTGGCGTTTCTCGCTCGCCATGCCGAACCCGTGGCAAAAGTCGAGCGCGAAAACAAGAACACGCACGGCATTGTCGCAGATGTCTCCGATAAAGACGCAATCTGCAGCCCTCCAGATCCTAGGCGAACTGGGCGGCCTGGAGATCTTGATCAACAATGCCTCTGATCTCGGCGCTGTACCGCTCGCCCTCCTTGCCGATACCAACTGTGAGGACCTGGAAAAGGCAGTTGCCACGAACGTTCTGGGGCCGTTCCGCCTGACCAAGGCTCTGCTAGGGGCGTTGTCAGCGTCGGTTCGCGAGGGTCGAGCAGCCCTGGTGATCAATATCTCCAGCGATGCGGCAGTGACGCCTTATCCAAAATGGGGAGCCTACGGCGCCAGCAAGGCCGCCCTCCGCCACCTGACAGAAATTTGGAATCAGGAATTATCGGTCGAGGGCGTACGGTTTCTCTCTTTTGATCCAGGTGACATGGATACCCCGATGCACGCGCTCGCTGTTCCAGATGCGGATCGGACGACACTCAAAACAGCGGAAGCCGCCGCACGCGAGTTGATAACCGCAATCGAGACTGCGCTGACAGGCCCGCACAGCTCGAAATAAAACCATGGAGGAATAGAGAGTATGATCGCCGCCACTGCTCCGGTCCAGCGCTCACCGCGCGCGAAGGTTATGGTCGTCGACCCAAGCGGCCAAATTCGACACTTGCCGCGCCCCGCATTGATTGAGCTAATCCAGCCTGGGGACCTAGTCGTTGCCAATGATGCCGCAACCATCCCAGCGAGCCTTAGCGGCGTACATTTGCCGAGCGACCGGCCTATTGAGGTTCGGCTGGCCGGTGTTCCGTCACTTGACCCACACAATCGCGAGTTTTCAGCTGTCGTCTTTGGCGAAGGAGATTTTCACACGCGCACTGAAGATCGGCCTCGGCCCCCTTCGCTCGCTGCGGGTGATCAACTTCAGATGGGACCACTGTCGGCAAAGATCCTGCACTTGCTCGACCATCCCCGCCTCATTTTGCTCGAGTTCGATCACTCTCGAGACGAGCTTTGGGCTGGCTTGGCTCATCACGGCCGACCTATCCAGTACTCGCATGTTCCGGTTCCTCTTGCCCTTTGGGATGTGTGGACACCCATCGCGGGGCCGCCCGTTGCCTTCGAGCCGCCGTCCGCCGGCTTCGCGCTGAGCTGGCAACTTGTCACAGAGATGCGCGTCGCAGGCGCGCAATTTAAAACGATCACGCATGCTGCAGGATTGTCTTCAACCGGTGATCCCGAACTCGACAAGCGCTTGCCCTTTGATGAACCCTACCGCGTTCCCCGAGCGACCGCAGATGCCATCAATCAGGCGAAATCTAGCGGTAAACGAATTATCGCTGTTGGCACTACCGTCGTGAGAGCCCTTGAGCACGCGGTACATGAAGGCAAGATCGCGGCGGGAGAAAATCTGGCGACCGAGCGCATTGACGTGAGAACGCGACTGCAAGTTGTAGATGCACTGTTGTCAGGCACGCATGAACCCGGCACCAGCCACTACGAATTGCTGCGTGCGTTCTTAACAGATGCGGAACTGGAACAACTCACGACCGAACTCAACATGCGCGAATACCACACGCACGAGTTTGGCGACTCTGTGCTGGTTTCGCGCACGTTTAACAAGCTGGCAGAGGACAAACCAAGATGTCAAATACCGATGTCAGAACTATGTGAACAACCTTCATTAGTGGATTTGAACCACCAACCTCCTGGTCCCGAGCTAGAACAGGTCAAAATCTAAGTGCTTGTTCCGGTGTCGCTTACGGGCTGAGAAACACTCTAACGGAGCAGGCTTTCCGCAGAGGTCGTGCGAAGCTGTCAAACTTAACCGACAGGCAATGCCTTCAGGTACTTCGGAAACTCGCCGGAAGTGACAGCGATGCGCCGAGGTCCTACCGCCACCCGTCAAAACTGACAGGTGACACCTTTCGAGACGTAATTACTATCCCCTCAGAAAGAGCGGCTTGATGGCGGATGGAGTCTGTGGCGAAGAATCCGCGAGGCGCCGCCGTGCGCCAAAAAGCGACCATTCAGCCTCCCGGACCATCTTCCGTCCTTTGCACTCGCAGCGATGAGTCACCACATGATCCATGAACGTCACTACTGCAGGTTTAGGCCAGCTTAACTATAAGGGCTGTCGCTGCATGTAGGTAAAAGGGGTGGCTGCAGTTTCAACGGGTGGCTACTGGCTTAGGACGCTCTTTCGAGTTGGAGGAGATCGCATATGAAAAGAATCAGGGGTGTGGTTCTCTCGTTCTCACTGGTTTTTCTGTTCACCGTTTGCTTACCTCAGTTTGACCAACAGCTTCTGGCCCAATCAACCTACGGGTTGATCACAGGGGCTGTCACAGATCCCTCGGGCGCGGCGATTGCCGATGCGCAGGTCGCTTTGACAAATCTCGGCACGGCGGAAAAGCGCACGCAGTCAACCGGCGCCGATGGACTCTACTCCTTTCCGAACCTATTTCCAGGCCGATACAAAATCGAGGTAGAGAAAACTGGCTTCAAACGCTTCACTCGGCCGGAAGTGGTCGTCGAAATCAACCAGAGTGCGCGCATTGACGTAACCTTGCAGGTGGGTGAGGTCACGCAAACTGTCGAGGTTAGTGGTGACACTCCCCTCATTCAGTCGGAGACCTCATCGCTGGGTCAGGTCGTGGAAGCGCGAAAAACCAACGAGTTGCCTCTGAACGGGCGCAACATTTTTAACCTCACCACCGTCGCTCCCTCCGTAGTACCGCAGGGAAACAGCTATGGCACGCCCGTGGGCAAGAACCCTTTCGACTTCGCTAATTTTCAGGTTGGCGGCTCCTTTGCGAACCAAAGCGCCGAGTATCTGGACGGGCAACCACTCAATATCGGCTATATCAATTTGCCGCTCATTCTTCCGACCCAGGATTCGATTTCGGAATTTAAGGTCCAATACAACAATCTTGGGCCGGACTGGGGCAAGTTCTCCGGGGGGGTCATCAACCTCAGCACCAAATCTGGAACCAACCAATGGCACGGTTCCGCGTACGAATTCCTGCGCAACAAAGTTTTGAACGCGAACGAATTTTTTGCCAATAAGGCCGGGATTAAGCGCCCACCGTTCACTCAGAATCAGTTCGGAGCCACCCTCGGTGGCGCTGCGATCAAAGACAAGCTTTTCGGCTTTTTCAGTTGGGAAAGTTTCCGCCTGCGCCAGGGCACCGTATTCACAACGACGGTTCCGACGCTTGCGGAACGCGGGGCAGGTTCATCCGCAAACTTCAGTTTTTCGGATTTGTGCGTCTCTGGGTTTACGGGACCGGGTGGCATTTGCGCCGACAAGGATGCTTCGGGCAATTTTATTCATCAGATCTACGATCCACTTATAGTGAGTACCAGCACAGGGACTCGCCAGCCGTTTGTCGGCAACGTCATCCCTGCAAGTCGTATCAATCCGACTTCCAAGTTTTTGCTGGGTTTGATTCCGAATCCAACCAACAGCGCGACAGTCAACAACTTCGTAAAGGCAACCGGCCTGGGCGGGGATAGCGATGAATTCGTTCCCCGTGTAGACTTCAACATAAGTCGCAAAAGCCGTGTTTTTGGCCGTTACAGTTATTGGAGGCTGAAAGACTTGCCACGCGATCCGTTCGGCACGGGCCTGTGCCAGGATCGCTGCACTGAGACGTATCACACGCACGCTCTTGCGATCGGTTACGATTACACGCTGACTTCGACAACGACTTTGGACGTCAACGTCAGTGCCAGCCGTTTTAGCTACCTCCGTGTACCAGTCAATGCTGGGTTCGATGTTACCAAGGAGGGTTTTCCGGCGGCGTACAATGGTGCTGTCCCCGACATAGAGCGAACTCCCCTCACGCCCTGCTTCGGCATCTCCGACCCTCTAATTACTTGCAGCCAGGGACAGAGTGCCATCTCAGACAAAGACACACAGTACAACTTCTCTCCGCGCGTGACTACTATCCAGGGAAAGCACACCATCGTCGCAGGTGCGCAGTTTGAATTGTCATACGACAACTATTTGCAGACCAACACCGGAGGAGGACTTATTTCCTTTAATGGTTTCTGGACTCAGGATTTTGCGAAGGGTCTTGGGACGCCTGGGACCGGGAAGGATTTTGCCGACTTCATTCTGGGCTATGGCCTTGGCATTGGCTCCCCCCTGGGCAACCAAACATCGGGCGCCGTAAATATCTCTGGCCCGGTTGCTGGCAAGCAATACTATCGGGCTTTCTATGTTGGGGACACCTGGAAGGTAACTCACAAGCTGACGGCGAACCTGGGGCTTCGATACGACCTGCCGGGTCCCTGGTCAGAGCGCTTTGATCGGTTGACCTACTTCAACCCAGGCGTTGCAAATCTCACGGTTACGGGATGCGGCGGGAGCATAGGAAGTCCCTGTCCCGGAGACCTGTTCCTGGTTAAGACCGGCGTGAACGGTGGCAGAAACAATTTGCCGCTGGACAAGCATAACGTCATGCCGCGTCTGGGCTTAGCCTACAGTCTTAACCAGAAGACCGTGGTCCGTACAGGCTACGGAATATTCTTTATTCCTAACTTTGTGTCGTTCGGCGTCAATCCCTACATTGACCCGGTCAGTAGTTCTACCAACCCCTTCTTCGCCAGTAACGATGGCGGTTTAACGCCCGCCAGCACGCTGCATGAGAGCGACTGTACGTTAACTTCTCCCGGTGTCCTCACGTGCACAACTCCGGGTCCGTTCGGCGCCACCCTGGTCGTCCCACCGGGCCGCAACCCGAAACCTTCGGTGTCGGGATACGGTCTCGGTTTGCAAAGTTTTTCTGCAACCGGTTTTACCGTCCAGAAGAATGGATCCGTGCAGCAATGGAATCTGGATCTGCAGCGTGAGCTGCCCGCGGGCTTCTTCGCCGATGTCGCCTACGCGGGCGCGCATGGCGTACACTTGCCGCAGTTCAACACGAACATAAACCAGATCCCAGATAGCTTCATTACAGCGGCCGCTGCGCAAGCCGCCCAGGGCCTAGTTCCCACGATTGCTAATGTCGTCCCCACGGCGAGCTATCCTTTCGGCCCTGCACTTTCAGGAAGTTTGTCGCCTGGAAACCTGAAGCAAGGTCAGCTGGATCGGCCATTTCCGCAATACACCGGCCTGAACCTCAACGGGCAGGGTTGTTGTGGCAGCACCTACCACTCCCTGCAGGCAACCGTGGTGAGGCGTTTCTCTGGCGGCGGCACCATGCTGGTCGCCTACACCAACGCCAAGCTCCTCGCGACCACGGACTCTCTTACCTCTTGGCTAGAGGGAGGAGGCACGGGGGGCGTGGGACAAGTTCAGGATTGGAACAACCTCAAGGCAGAGAAGTCGCTAGCTTCTCAAGACGTGTCGCAGCGCCTTGTAATCAGCTACGTGCTTGATCTGCCTCTCGGCCGGGGTCAGAAGTTCCTGACCGACGTGGGCGGAGTTGGTGGAAAGCTCGTCTCAGGATGGGGCATCGATGGCGTCACAATCTTCCAACGCGGATTCCCCCTAAAGATCAGTTATGGGGGGTCAACTCCACTCTCAGCTTTGGGGCTGGGAATTGGAACGTTGAGGCCCAACGTGGTGGCCGGCTGCAGTAAGGGCGCACCCGCGGGTGTCTCGCAGCTGAATGAATGGTTCAACACGGCATGCTTCACGGCACCCCCACAATGGGGCTTTGGCAGCGAGTCACGTGTGGATGCAACGCTTCGGCAGAAGGGCGTGAATAACTTTGACTTCGCAGTCTTCAAAAGAACGTACTTCGGGCCGAGCGAACGCATGAACGTGGAGTTCCGCACGGAGTTCTTCAACTTGTTCAACCACCCGCAGTTTGCCGCCCCGAATACCACTCAGGTGTCGCCCAACTTCGGGGTTGTGACCGCCACACTCGGTAATCCTAGGCTCGTTCAGTTCGGGCTGAAGTTCGCGTTCTAATGGGACTAACAATTGCATGCACGATGGGGGATGCTCCAAGGCATCCCCCTTTCTTAATTTGGCGACTTCCAGGCAGTTGGGCGAAAGGAAGCAAATTTTGTCGCGGCGAACCTTATTCGATATGCTCTAGAACTCGGATTCAAAAGAAGCTGCGGAAGAAGGCCACGCCAGCATGCATTTGGACGGTTGTGGCTTGGAGCGAGATTTGCCGGCATCTGGATGGCTAAGGGTTGATGCGCATAGATTGCTCAGTCGGCGTCGGTTTTTGCGCTTAGCCGCGCTCTCGGCCGCTACTCCTGTTTTTGATGTGCGACTTCCGCGCGGGCTGGATTTTACGCTTCAGAATTCGTCTACAGCCCAAAAATATCTCATCGAGACCATGCCCGGCGGCGTGGCCTTGTTCGACTACAATAACGATGGCTTGCTCGACATCTTTCTGGTCAACGGTGGGCGCCTGACAAGCCCGATGCAGGTTCCAGAGAGATTCGATCGGACGAATCCCCGCTACTGGAACCGGCTCTACCGCCAGAACAAAGACGGCAGCTTCACGGACGTAACCGAGGCCGCGCGCTTGGCCAACCCCGGCATCGGCAACTACGGCATGGGAGTCGCGGTCGCTGACTACGACAACGACGGCTTTGCTGATCTGTTCGTGACCAACTACGGAAAAAATATCCTGTATCACAACAATGGCGACGGAACGTTCACCGACGTCACCGCAAAGGCAGGCGTGGCAGGCGGCGGCTGGTCGGTTTCCGCGGGGTTCTTCGACTACAACAACGACGGCCATCTCGATCTTTTTGTTACCCGCTACATGGAGTGGGACACCAAACATAGTAAGACTTGCGGCGGGGCTTGGCGAACCTATTGTCCTCCCGCCGAATTTCCCGCCACGACAAACCTTCTTTATCGCAATCGCGGCGATGGCACGTTCCAAGACGTCAGCCAGAAATCTGGCATCGCCAACAAGAAGGGGCGCGCCTTGGGCGTCGCATTTGCCGACTACAATGCAGATGGTTTTACGGACGTCTTCGTGGCGAACGATGGCATGCAGCAATACCTTTACCGCAACAACGGGGACGAGACGTTTACGGAGTGCGCTCTCGAATCCGGTGCGGCGCTCTCCGCTGACGGCAAGCCCCTCTCCGGTATGGGGACCGTGTTCCAGGATTACGATAATGACGGCCAGCCCGACATCTTCGTAACTGTGCTGCCGCGTGAAATCTACGGCGCGTATCACAACGACGGAGAAGGCTTGTTCACCAGTCGTAACCTGGAAACGGGTCTTGGCGCGCTCACCGCAGGGAGTTCGGGCTGGGGCGTGGGTCTGGAGGACTTCGACAACGACGGCTGGAAGGACTTGCTCGTGGCCCAAAGCCACGTCTTGGATAATGTGGAAGACATCGACCATTCGCTGCACTATCTGGAGCCGCCTCTGTTGGCGTTGAATCATGAGGGGCGTTTCGAACGCGCGGATTCTGGAATTACCATCCCGGTCGCGGGCCGGGGCCTAGCATTCGGGGATTTGAACAATGACGGTTGGATGGACGCCGTGTTGACCGTTCTCGGGGGGCATCCCATTGTGCTGATGAATCGGGGCGGCAAGCGACACTGGCTGACAATTACCCTTCGCGGCACGCGCAGCAGCCGTGACGGACTTGGCGCGCGAGTTCGTGTAAATGGACAAACTCGATTCGCCACTACCGCTGGAAGCTATCTTTCCGCGAATGACAGGCGTCTCCACTTTGGCCTGGGAGATTCTAATAGCGCAGTCATTGACGTATGGTGGCCTTCAGGGGCACATCAGGAGATAAAAGATGCGCGTGCCGACCAGTTTCTTGAAGTGCGAGAACCGGAGCGCTTATGAAATTCGCTATTTTATTTTTCTCGCTTGCGCTGCAGAGCGTTTCGCCCGAAGCCGCTCAACACATGCAAACGGGTGTTGAAGCTCACAAGCAAGGACGCCTTGACCTGGCAATCGCCGAATTTCGCAAGGCCACGGAAGCAGCTCCAAATCTTCCCGAGGCTTTTCTCGACCTTGGAGAGGTTTATGCGGAGACCGGAAACTACGCCGCCGCGATCGCTCCGCTCAAGCGCGCGCTGGAGCTGAATCCAGAACTTGATGGCGCGCACCTGCAACTTGGTTACGCTTTGTTGGCACAGGGGTACGCCGGCGAAGCCATTCCACACCTGGAACGCGTTCGCGCGCTGGAAGCTCTGGGAGTTGCTCAGCTTGAGACTGGACTCTATCAGGAGGCAATCGCGAGTCTCAGCGCCGCCCTGGTCAAACGCCCCAATAATCCCGACCTCCTCTACTATCTCGGCCGGGCCAGCGGACTTCTCTCCAAGAAAACTATAGAGACCCTCATTAGAGCACATCCGGACTCCGCCCGCGTCCATGAGGCTATGGGCGAAAACTACTTTGCTCTGCGGCAGATGCCACAGGCCGAACAGGAATACCGCGAGGCATGGCTTCAGCGCCCCGACATTCCGGGGCTGCAGTTGGAGCTCGGGCTCGTCTACGCCGGCACCGAACAATGGGATAAAGCCGAAGAAGCGTTCCGGGCGGAGGCTAATCGCCAGCCGGGCAACGCCGAAGCCGCTTATCGCCTAGGCACGGCACTGCTCCAACGAGGCAAAGCGCAGGAAGCCCGGGCCGAGTTGCAGCGCGCTGACAAATTGCAACCTGACATGCCTGAAACCTTATATTCGCTGGGCAAGGCAGCTTTGCTCGCCGGCGAATTCGCGCTTGCAGAAAAATCCTGGACCCGCGTGGTCGCCCTCGAGAAGGAAACGTCGCTGGCGGCGCAGGCCCATTTTGGACTCGCCGGCCTTTATCGCAAACAGGGCAAGACCGCGCAGGCGCAACACGAAATGCAGGAATTCCAAAGACTACAGAGTTCGACATCGTCGCGACCAAACTGAGCGCGTCGTGCTGCGCCCTGGGCTTATGGGTTCGCAAGTTCTGCAGAATCGGTCAGCAACAGGTGGCGGCCGCGCAACAAGCAAAAGGCTTGCTCTGCTCCAATGAGGAAATCTGCTTGCATCAGACAGTGACTAAGCTTCAGTTTGGCACTATTGTCCCTGGCGTTCACACTCGTTGTGGTTCGCCAAGACTCCGCAACACTTCAATTCGCAGACGCCAAGGAAGCCTGGGATGGTTCGCCGAAACGCACGGGTCCTGCTCGCTCTGAACCTATTGAGCTTGCTGAGTTGAGGAACTCCCCTCCTACGCTATGGTGCTTCGCGCCTGTTCCGTTTCTTTCGCCAGTATAGAGTCATATAACGCCCCGCGGCCTGTCCGACGCTTGGCTGAAGAATCTGGTTGTTTTCGTTTCTAATATCCTGAACACGATCACAGCCGTATCCCTTTTCAGGCACTTCCCTCTAAATTTGTCGGCGATTGACAAAGACTTTGTTTAAGACATACGGTGTGGTGAGTGAAACCATTCGGTTGTTTTCCCACCATTGCTCCTCGGGAGACGGCAATGAAACGAGGAGAGACCCTACTGGCCTTGTTATTGAGCCTTGTTGGCTCAGTGTTAGCTTTCGTCCCCCCGGGAAGGCCCGCAGTGTATGGTTTTTCAGCACCTCAGCATGAGCTCCCAGCCTGCGGTACTTACTGCGGGACAGAGCGGTGGAGCGTCAAGACATTGAGCGATGCTGACCGCGACAAGGT
>Ga0134063_10000919_pt1 | contig 10275 bp, 7 predicted proteins | sample 15_taG_11_FD_94467 | JGI IMG/M metagenome (GOLD analysis project Ga0134063, IMG submission 94467) | Grasslands soil microbial communities from the Angelo Coastal Reserve, California, USA - 15_D_Rain_20cm_5_09082015 | ecosystem: Environmental > Terrestrial > Soil > Grasslands ... | reverse complement strand
GCCAGCGGCTTGAGAACGTGGTTGGAGCGGATCTCGATGTCGGACGGCACGAGAGTGGCGATGCTCGGATCGGCCCCGCCGAATAACACGTTCTCGCCGGCCGCCTCCAGGTGATTGTTGGCGATCTTGAAGGGGCCGGGGCCCGTCCACCCGGCGATCGCCTGCGTATCCGCGCCGGCTTCCTTGAAATCGGACAGGTACGAATCGATGACCGCCGTGGAGCGCGAATTCATCGCGATCCCCCGACGGGTTCCCTTCTCGGGATCGCCATGGAGGTAGCAGCGGTCGAAGATCAGGTGGGACGGAATCAGCTCGACCGCTGGCTCGCCCGTCCCGAGCTGGACGAGATTGACGAGCGCGACCCGGGCCTTCGGTCGGATCTCGATTCCGACGAAGCGGTAGTGATGCGCCCCGAGCGCCGTGACGATCACCGCGCCTCGACCCGCCTCGAGCTTCGGCATGAAGCGGGCATAGGACGGGTCGATCCGCGCTCCCGGTGGAGGGAGACGATCGTCCGGGGCGCTCGTGCGAATGGTGATCCACTCGTCTCCCCGCTTCTTGGGGAGCGTGAACGGCCCCACGAAGCTCGCGTCGGCTTCGAGAGTGATCACGTCGCCCGGCTGTGCCCGCTCGAGTGCCGCCTGGAGGTCCCCGCCGGCCGAGACGGAGAGGGTGCGCCCCGCCGGGGCCGTGGGCGTCGTGTCCACCCGAAGACGCGGCAGTTCCGGCTGTCCAGCGGTCGGCGCCTCCGCCCCTGCGTGGGCCACGAGGACCAGCGCGACCGCCAGCGCGCTCGTTGTCGTCAGGCCCGCGCGACCCCGGCTTATGCTGTCACCATGCTTGGTCGCGACGTACGCGTCTCCAGATGCTGGGTGACGATCGCCGAGATCTGCTCCACCCGAGCGTCCCAGCCTTCCTTCTGCATCGCGTCGATACGGCGTCGAGCCGCCTCGCTGGAGGACTCCCGCAAGGCGGCCTCGATCTGGGTGAGGTACGCGTCCGGGCCGTCCGCCACGTAGACGAGCCCGTCGTACCGGGCCACCTCCGGAAGCGGTGTCGCCACCACGGGCAAGCCGGCGGCCAGGTACTCGCGGAGCTTGAGCGGGTTGGCTCGCACCGTCAGCTCGTTGGTCCGAAACGGAATGATCCCGACGTCGAACCCACGACAGTAGTTGGGCAGGACCGAGTAGGGCTTCGGCCCGAGCAGATGCACGTTGGGAAGCCCCCGGAGGGGCTCGAGGTCGGTCGTGGCCCTGCCAACGAGGGCGAACGACCACTCGGGACGCGCGCGCGCGAGGGCTCGCACCAGCTCCAGGTCGACCCAGTCGGCGAGCTGCCCGAAGAAGCCGACGACCGGCCGCCGCAGCCCGCACAGGTCATCGGGGATCGCCGTCGCCGGGTCGAGCGCCCGCGCGAAGTGGGTGACGTCCACTCCGTGGGGAACGAAGTACGTGTGGCGGTTGAGCGGACGACGCTCCGCGCACAACCGTTCCGACGACGCGAGCACGATGTCGGCGCGACGGATCAGATCACGCTCCATCCGCTTCAGGGCGTCGCGGGGGACGCCCGAGAACGCCGAGTACTCGTCCACGCAGTGATAGATCGTCATCCGCTCGTTCAGCCGCCCGACGAATCGACCGACGTGCGGCGGGAAGCACCACAGAAGGGGCCGCTCCAACCCGTGACGGCGGCACAGGCGACGGAGCCAGGCGGCCAGGACCCGCGCGTTCAGCTCGTCGACGAGCCCGACGCCGGGCAGCGGCAGGACCAGCGGGTTCGCGACGAAGAGGTTCGGCTCCACCTCGCGGCAGCCGTCGAAGCTTTCGCGGAGCTTGGCGCCGATCCGGCGCAGGTCCCGACCAGAGGCGGTCGGGCGACGCATTCCAAGAGAATTCACCCAGAGGACGCGGTTCGTCTTGGCCAGGAGGCGCATGATGTGGGTCTTGCTGGTCGGATCGGCGCCCCAGTCGTTGGCGAAGCAGACGATGGAGGCGCCCTCCAGGCCCGGCCGCCCGTTCGACCCGCTCATCGCCCGGACTCGACGGCGACGGGAGTCGGCCGTCCCACGAGCGCGTCCGGCGATCCCGGCCCGGGCTCGACAACCGACCGGACCCGGCCGAGGACACGCCAGCTCTCGTTGTTCCGGAAGCGCCGGACGACCTGTCCGTCGACCAGGCCCGCCGCGTCGAGCCAGCCGCGCAGGTCCTCGTCCGTGTAGTAGCGGACGAGTGGAACGGACAGTCGATCGAAGGCGTCGGCGACGACCACCTTGAGAGGATAGCGGGCGTGGTCGTGGAGCGGCAGCTTCTCGGCCAGCCACGACAGAGACGGGATCTTCGAGAGGGCACGATACGGGTAGTGCGAGAAGACCCGCAGGCCGGCCGCGATCGTCGCGCAGAGCGCGTAGAGGAGGCGATAGTCCATCCGGGTCGTGAAGCGACGCAACACCCGCGTCACCGCCTCGGAGACGCCGCGACGAGGTCCGTAGATCCACGCGAAGAGCGTCCCGCCGGGTGTCACATACGGGGCGAGAGAACGGAACCCACGTTCCGGATCGGGGAGGTGGTGCAGCACGCCGATGCTGTAGACGAAGTCGAACGTGCCCCGGGCGAACGGTGGGCGATAAATGTCTCCCTGGACGATGTGCGCGCGCCGGTTGTCGCGGTTGTTGCGGTACGCCGCGAGCACGGCCTCCGAGAGGTCGAGGCCGACCATCTCGGCTCCGTAGCGGGCGGCGTAGTGGAGGTGCCTGCCAAACCCGCAGCCAGCGTCCAACCCGAGCTTTCCGGGAAAGAACTCGGGCGTCAGGGGGGACACGTAGTCCCGGAAGTTCTCCTCCCAGAAGCCATACATGTCCCCGAAGGTGTTCCACTGGAACGAGAAGCTGCGCAACGTTCTTTTGAGATCGCGCGCCGACTCGGAGTCTCGGCCCGAGGACGCCGACCCCGACAGGAGACCGGGATGCCGGGTGAAGAAGTCGCGGTTCAGCGCGCGCATCTCGCCGGCGAGGTCGTCGGGAAGCATCCGTGGGATGTGATCGATGATGGGGTAGGCCGCTCCGCACTTCCGACACCGCAGCGCGCCTTCGACGATCTCGTCGTCCCGCGACGCGAAGGTCTCGACGTCGAGCGGCGCGACGCAGATCGGACAGCGAAGGAGTTGCAAGAGACGTGGTTTCATTCGGAGTCCCCTCTCGGCGTCATGTTTTGGTCAGTTGGCGCCCCGTGAGTGCCCGCCCGAGCGTGACGAGCCCGCGGGCCAACGGCCCGGGAAGGCCGGCGACCGCTCGGTAGGCCAGGGGCCCACCACCGGCCCGCCGGAGCTCTCGGCGCGCCTGGCATGTCCGCCCCCTCTCGATGAGCGCCCGCGCGCGGATGAGGTGCTGCTCGGTGAGCACGCGACGGTACCGGTCTCCCTCCATCGCCAGGAACGCCGCGTCTCTGCCCCAGATCCGGCTGAGCACGGCGATGCGCGCGCCCGCTGTCACCAGGGCATCGGCGCCGGTCAGGCGCGGGCCGGCGTGGCCGTGGTTCCATACCGTCTCGCACGCGAGGTAGGCGCCCCGCCCGGCCCTGGCGAGACGCGCGAAGCACTCCCAATCCTCGTAGAGCGGCAGGTCCTCGGCGAAGCGGAGCGCCTCTCCCGCGTCCCGTCGGACCATCACGGTGGACGTGCTGACGTAGCAGGCGGTCATCATGGACGGATAGATATCACCCACGTGCACGCGGAAGTCGGCCCGGCCCGGCGGCAGCGAACCGATCGTGGAGAACGGGACGCCGGGGCCGAGGATCTCGTCCCAGCCCCTCGAGTCCTTGTGCCACTGCGAGAGGTAGAATCGGTGCTCCCGGCCCTTGACGTCCCGCACGGCGAAGTCGGAGAACGAGAACAGGACGTCTGGACGGCGCGCCATGAGGGCGCGCTGGAGCACGAGCTTGTCGGGCATCCACTCGTCGTCGGAGTCGAGGAACGCGATCAGTGGGTTTCGCGCCTCACGCACTCCGCGGTTGCGAGCCGCTCCCGCTCCCCGGTTGGCTGTGCGCACGTAGCGGATCCGGTCGCGGTACGGCGCGAGCGCCGCCTCGGTCCCATCGGTGGATCCGTCGTCCACGACGATCACCTCGTCGCCGGTCGCGCTCGCGGCGAGGGCGGAGACGACCGCGCGGCCGACGAGCCGCGCACGGTCGTACGTCGGGATGACGACGCTGACAGCGAGATCGTCCACCCCGCCTCTCATGCGGTGCGTACTCGGCCCGACAGCCAGCGCCGGGCGGAGCGGAGGACGACGACCTTCTGACGGGCGCGGCCGGGGATCCAGGACTTGACGAGGTACGCGAGGGTCCCTCGGACGCCCGGGTCGTAGATCCGCAGCCGGCAGAGCGGCTCCAATCGCGTTGCCCACCGCGCCTTCCACTCGCTGACCAGACCCATGTGGTAGCTGCGGACGCCCCCCGACTCGAGCTCCCGCTGGAGGAGAAGGAAGCGGAGGGCGTTGTTCGGCGAGTACCGGCCGAAGTCGGGGTGGTAGCTCAGTTTGAGAAGGTCGATCCGGCCGTTGTGTCGGAGACAGTACTCGAAGGCGATCAAGGTCGAGTTCAGGCGGAGGGTGTACAGGGCCAGACGTCCGGCCGCCGCGAAGGCCCAGGCCAGCTCGGAGTAGAACTGGAGCGTGTCGGGTCTCGAGCGGATCGGAGTACCGCCGCGCCACCCCTTCCACCCGAGCGTCTCGAGCGTGAAGCACTCCGTGAGGACCTGCTGGAGGGCGGCCCCGCCGGTGACGACCTCGAAGTCCAGCCGGCCGAGCCGCCTCAGTTGGCGGAGCGCCCGAGAGGTGTTGCCGACGAGCTTGGTGCGGAACGAGCGCCGGAGCTCGGCCCAGGACGCCGGGAGATCGATCACGGCGTCGGCTCCGTGCGCATCCTGGGAGACGCGGAGCCCCCGCCCGCGCGCTGCTCGGGCCAGCGCATCGGTCAGCACCCCGCAGGCGTAGAGCGGTCCGAAGTCGAGCACCTGGGCCGAGGCCATCAGGTGCTCCACCGCCGCCACGGCGACCTGGCCGCCGAGGGCGAACGTCCAGTAGGGCGTGTGGGCGTTGACGCCGGACGACCATTGCCGCAGGAGGCGCCCGGTCCGTCGCACCGGAATGACGGCCGACACCTTGTCACCCACCCGCAGGGCGTGGACACGAGGGGCCGGCCCGTCGGCGCCGAACGCCCGCCAATACACCCGGTGCCACATCGGGTCTCCGGTCGGCGGGGCCTCCGGAGCATCGGTGAGTTGTCTCCACTGGTCGCCGAGCGTCTCGACAGCGGTCTCGACGTCCAGCTCGATCCACCCGGCGAGATCCGCCGCGTGCGGCATCAGCAACGTGCGCCGGCCGAGCGCACCCCTGGTCAACGCGTGATCTCGCGATGAGCTGAAGGGGCGTAGGTGATCCATCGCCGAGCGCGTCCGAACCGATACTGGATCCAGCCGCTGGCCCAGTACCTGAAGCCGACCTTCTCGATGTTGTGTCGGGAAACCGTATTGTCCGCTCGCACGCCGATGAACATGCTCGTCTCGCCTGCCGCGGCCGCGTCTCGTAGCCGGCGGTGGATTGATCGGGTCTGCAGGCCGCGACCGCGGGCGCCGGGGCGCGTGTAGTCACTCCAGAGGACAGCCGCCGGGTCCGGGAACGCGAACTCATGGTTGAAGTCGCTTCCCGCGCGTCGGGTCTGCGCGATCAGCCAGCTGTAGTGAAGGAGCACGCCGTCGGCCGCGAAGGTGTAGACGTGCTGTCCCTGTTCGAGCCTCTGCACCGCTTCGCTGAGGAAGTCCTCCACAGACATCTCGTCCGCCGAGAACGGGCGATAGAGGAGGAGGTCGTCGATCGCATCGCGCCGCAGGTCTCCATCGCTCTCGGTCTTCGAGACCTCCGACGCCGACAGGCCGTACATCCGGAATTCGCGTACCGACCAACACCGCGCGAGCCGACCCTGGAGCGCGGCGAGCAGCGCCGGCGCGAGCCCCCGCGAGCTCACGCGCCTGCGAATCTCGGAGACGCGGCTCGCGATGCCCGTTCGACCGGACAGCACGTGGGCGACGTCTGGAGTGTCGAGGAGGGGGATCTTCATCTAGAGGTGGGCCCGCACGACCAGGGCGATCGACGCCGCGCGGAGGCCGTCGAGCGACGGGATTCGGCGATCCTGTCCTGCGCGGGGCGCCCCGAGCAGCGGGCGCGGAGACTCCAGCACACGGGCGCTCACGATCCGCTCGCTGCTCCCCCCGCAACCGTGACGTCCTCACCGTCGAGGAACATCCGCTGCCAGAGCTCGAGGTTCACGAGGAGCCAGAGTCGGTCGGCGTGGCGGCCGATGCCGGCCCGCTGTTCCTCCGCGATCCGCCGCAGCTCGGACGGCACGAACAGCTCCCGTGCCAGCGCCCGAGGCCCGAGGACGAACTCCTCGACGACCGGCCAGAAGGGGCCGCGAAACCAGGGATCGAGCGGCACCGGGAATCCCATCTTTCGCCGCGTGAGAATCTCGGGGGGCACCAGGTCGCGGACCGCTTCTCGAAGAACCGCCTTCGTCCGCAATCCGTCGAGCTTGAAACGTCCCGGCATCGCCGCCGCGTACTCGACCAGCGCCTGATCGAGAAAGGGCACCCGGCTCTCGATCGACGCCGACATGCTCATCTGGTCCTGCTTCATCAGGAGCTCGACCAGGTAGGTCTGCAGGTCGGCGTGGCTCATCCGCTCGAGCAGCCCGCCCGGAGCGGCCCCATAGTGGCGGAGCCCCTCGGCATGCGGGTCGCGGCGAACCAACGAGGCATCGGTCAGCAGGCTCTGCTGCATCGCCTCGGGGAACACGGCGAAGCCGTCGAAGAAGAGGGCGCGGGGAGTCGCCGGCCGCGCGAGAAACGTCGCGTCGGTATAGCGCCGGAGCCGCGACGGCAACGCCCGCGCGATCAGGGCGCTCGTCCGGCGGATGCCGCCCGGCACCGCCGCTTCCCAGACGCGACCGAGCCGCTGATTCCATGCCGTCACCCGATAGCGGTTGTAGCCGAGGAAGAGCTCGTCGGCGCCCTCGCCGGTCAGAACGACCTTCACGTGGTCCCGGGCCAGCCGCGACACGAAGTGCAGCGGGACGCTCGCCGGTGTGGCGATGGGCTCGTCCTCGTGCCAGATCAGGCGCGGCAGCGCCGCGAAGAACTCGCCGGGCGAGACGATCACCTCGCGATGCTCCGCGCCGATCTTGTCGGCGACGAGCCGGGCCCAGCTGAGCTCGTTGGCGCGGGGATCGTCGAAGCCGACCGAGAAGGTCCGCACCGGCTCTTCGATCATCCGGGCCATCAGGATCGCGAGCGCGCTGGAGTCGATACCGCCGGAGAGGAACAGCCCGAGCGGGACGTCCGTCATCAGATGGCTGCGGACGGCGGCGGTGAGGCGGTCGCGGAGCTCTCCGGCCTGTTCCTCGAGGGTGGCCGGTCCCTCGTCGATCGTCGTCGGCAGGTGCCAGTAGCGGCGTATCTGGACGCGCTGCCCTGGAGACCACGAGAGGGTGCGCCCGGGGAGAAGCTTCTGGACTCCCCGGAACAAGGTCTCCTCTCCGGAGACGAACCGAGAGGCCAGAAACTCGGGAATGACCGCGTGGTTGAGCGCGGGGCGCGTGGGGAGCGCCGCCAGGATCGCCTTGATCTCCGAGGCGAACAGGAGCTCGTCGGCTCCCCACGCGTAATAGAGCGGCTTGATGCCCAGCGGGTCGCGCGCGAGGAGCACGCGTCCCCGCGGCCGGTCCCAAAGCGCGAAGGCGAACATCCCGCGAAGACGCTCGACACAGCGGTCGCCGTCTTCTTCGTAGGCGTGGAGGATCGTCTCGGTGTCGCTCCGGTTCCGGTAGCGGTGTCCCCGCTGCTCCAGACCGGGGCGCAGCGCCGCATGGTTGTAGATCTCGCCGTTGTAGACGATCCAGATCGTCTCGTCTTCGTTGGCCATCGGCTGGTGACCGCCAGCAACGTCGATGATCGACAGGCGGCGATGGCCAAGTCCGACCGGGCCGTCGAGGAGGAGTCCCTCGCCATCGGGGCCCCGGTGTCGGAGGACGTCACGCATCCGCTTGAGCCGTGCTTCGTCCACGGTCTCGCGGGGGTCGAACTTGACGATTCCTGCAATGCCGCACATTTTTAGTTGCGAAGGCCCGGGACGGTCATCGTCGCCACGTCCGGTGTCGAAGGCGTGACAGATTCTTGGTGACGAGAAAGACCAGGAACACCTCCGCGCGGGCCATCCGTCCGCGGCGCTCGGGATCCCAGCGCTCGCCGCGCTCGCGGAGAACCCGCTCGCCCGACACGGCGCCCAGCGCGCGGAGCAGGGCCGCGTTGAGCTTGTTGTAGTGGGGAGGACACAGGTACCCGTGAGACCCGTACCAGCTCCAGCGGCCGCGGTAGTCCCAGAACTCGAGCGCGCGCACCAGGCCGCCGATTCCGTCCACGAACAGCTGCTGGATGCGCGCCTCGCCCGTCTGCACGGCGAGATCCCGGAGACCGAGCAGGCTGAAGAGGAAGCCGTCGAGTACGCGAGGCAACGGGTAGCCGGGGTATTCCTCGTACAGGGCGTGACCGTGCTCCAGCGTCCGGACGCCACCGTCCTCCACGTTCTTCTCGAAGACCCGGGTCGCGGCGCGACAGGTCTCGAGAAGGTGTTCCCCGCCGCCCGCCATCCGATAGGCCCGGACGAGGACACTGATGGCCAGGCCCTGGGCCATCGCGCAGATCCACGGGGCCTCGAGCCGGCAGCGTCCCTCGCGCCAGTCGAACGTGTAGGGCCAGATCACGGCACCGTCGGACCGGCGAACGGCGTGAGCCACGAGCCAGTCGGCCTGGCGCGAGAAGGCGCGAGCGCCCCCGGGGTCGGCGCCGCGAAGCCAACGCTCCAGGCTGACCAGGCCGTGCCAGGCGACGTACGCGGGGTTGTAGGTCTCGCCGAAGATGCGCGATCGATGTACCGGAATACCCGCGGGATCGAGCTGCATGGCGTCGAAGAACAGGCGGTCACTGTAGACGTAGTAGCGCAGGGACTCTCGGGACCCGGCGGACGGTACCGTCTCCAGCGGGTAGTCGAACCGGAAGCCGACCGCTTCGTTCCAGAACGCCCTCGCCGCCGACCACAGCGGCTCGAGGGCGCCGGGCCACGGACGCCTGGAGGGCGCGAGCGTCATTCCTTCGAGACCAGCCAGTTACCGATCGCGAGGTGACGGAGACCGGAGCGGTCCAGCACGTCGAGCGCGTCCTCGGGGCGACTGACGATGGGGAATCCATGGAGGTTGAACGACGTATTCAGCACGGCGCCAACGCCCGTCAGCCGCTCGAACTCCTTGATGAGCGCGTGATAGTCCGGATTCCACTCGGCTGAGACTTCCTGGGGCCGCGCCGTCCGATCGAAGGGATGGATCCCGGCGCGAAGCTCGCTCCCGCCGCCGGTCGTGTCGAACGACAGAATCATGTACGGAGCCCGAACACCCTTGGGGTTGACGAGGTAGTCCGCCGACCGCTCGGCGAGCACAGACGGGCAGAAGGGCATCCAGAAATCGCGGGCCTTGATCGCCTCGTTGATCTCGCGGACGACGTTGGTGTTGCGCGGGTCCGCCAGGATAGAGCGATTGCCGAGGGATCGGGCGCCGAACTCCTCGCGCCCCTTGTAGCGGGCAACGATGTTGCCTCCAGCGAGGAGGCGAGCCACGCGCGGCTCGATCGGGACGTCGCGCCCGTAGCGGACGGGCGTCCGGAACCGGAAGCGCCGCAGCGCCTGCTCGACCTCTTCGTCGCTGAACTCGGGACCCCAGTAGAGGTCTTGCAGCGGCGTCATCTTCGCCGTCCCCGCCTTCTCGGCGTATACCGAATAGGCGGCGCCCATGGCGTTCGTCTCGTCGCCGCACGACGGATAGACGAACAGCTCCCGGACCTCCGGCAGCTCCATGATCAGCTTGTTGGCCTTGACGTTCATGAAGACGCCCCCGCCGAGAGCGAGGCGGTGCAGTCCGGTCTCACGGATGCAGTTCCTCACCCACTCGAGCAGCACGGCTTCCGTGAACTTCTGCACGCCACCGGCGATCGCGTCGAATCGCTTGCGATCCAGGAGCTGGCGGAAGAACCGATACGAGCAGTACGTTTCCGGGCACCCGCCGGCGCGCTCCCATCCCAACGGGTTGCGCGCGTCGAATCGGATGAGCCGCTTCAGCTCCCCGTAGACCTGCTCGACGCCCTTGGGGTCGGCATAGGGAGCGAGCCCCATGAGCTTGTACT
>Ga0134063_10000904_pt1 | contig 10387 bp, 10 predicted proteins | sample 15_taG_11_FD_94467 | JGI IMG/M metagenome (GOLD analysis project Ga0134063, IMG submission 94467) | Grasslands soil microbial communities from the Angelo Coastal Reserve, California, USA - 15_D_Rain_20cm_5_09082015 | ecosystem: Environmental > Terrestrial > Soil > Grasslands ... | reverse complement strand
CTCCTCGGCGCCATATCGCTTCAGTCGCGGGTGTGTCCTGGCTCTCACCCAAACGTGCAATCGACGGTGACCTTATCCAGGACGCTCTTGAGGACAGCCAGCTCTTTCTGGTTGAGTCGCGCGACAAAGAGATCGGAGACCCCGCGCAGGTGGACCGGCGCCGCCTCGGTCAGGCGGGCCACACCCATATCGGTCAATACGACCACGACACCACGTCCGTCTGCATCGGTGTCGGCTCGACGAACGAGGCCTTCGTCAACCAGCCGCGCGACACGGCGGGTCATGCCCGACCGCGAGATGAGCGCCCGGGCCGCGAGGTCGGTCATGCGCAGCTCGCCACCCGCGAGCGCCAGCTGAGCGAGCACGTCGAAATCGGCCAAGGCCAAGCCGGTCTTCTTTTCGAGATCCGCCTCGAGTTGGCGCATGAGCGTGGCGTGTGCCCGCAGCAATGAGCGCCACGCCTCCAATCCACGCCGGCCCGGCAGCTCGTTCGCCGTGAGCCAGTCGAAGACAGCAGCGACGTCCGGCTTCGATCTTACTTGCATCCGCAACCTTATACACCACCCGGGGTATAAGATACTTGCACATGCAAGTTATGCCATCAGAACTACGCGGAAGGGACAGCCAATGAACACCGGGCTCTACACAGACCTGGATCGGTCAATCAGACGTCGCTTCGGGACTCTCGGAGACGACGCCCGCGTGAGGCGCACTGCGGCCGCCCTCGAGGCAAATGGAATGAGCGTTCTTCGGGCGGCGGACGCCGCGGAAGCGAAACGGATCGTGCTGGGTCTCATCCCGGACGGATCCCAGGTGCATCACGGCGCCTCGCAATCGCTCGAGCAGTCGGGCATCGCCGAGGAGATCGAGAAATCCGGTCGGTACGAGCCGCTCCGGCCGCGAATCTGGAGCATGGATCGCAAGACACAGGCCGACGAGATCCGCCGCCTCACTGCAGCGCCCGACGTCATGCTCGGAAGCGTGCATGCGGTCACCGAGAGTGGCTCGCTGCTCACGGCCTCGGCTAGTGGCAGCCAGCTTGGCCCCTATGCCACCGGTGCGGGGCGACTGATCCTTGTCGTGGGGACCCAGAAGATCGTGTCCGACCTCGAGGAGGGTCTCCGCCGCATCAACGAGTACGTCTTCCCGCTCGAGGATGCCCGCGCCCTGGCGGCGTACGGCATGCACAGCGGCGTGAACAAGGTCCTCATCATCAACCGCGAGCTCTTGCCCGGCCGCATCACGGTCGTCTTCGTTGACGAGGTCCTCGGCTTCTAGCGCAAGCCGATGGAGGAATCCATGATGACCACCCAAATCGAAACAGCGGAGCACGACATCCTCCTGGTCGAGCACGCCCGTATCCGCCCGATGATGAGCTCGACGTCCTCGAATCCTTGGCGCACCGGCGGATCGCGACCTCGCTCGTGGACTTGTTCATACTCGTTCGCGAGGCAGTCGTACCGATCACTCCCGGGAAGACGAGCCTTCATACGGAGCGGTCTCGTCGACCGCCGGCAGGAGCTCTGAAATGAGATCCGCCCGAGCAATTCCTGAATCGACGCTGGGAGTCGGCATCATCGGGGTCAGCCCCGTCCGGGGCTGGGCCGCCACCGCCCACATCCCGGCCCTGCGCGCGCTGCCCAACTATGAGATCCGGGCACTCAGCGGGCACAGCGCGGAATCCGCGCGCGCGGCGGGCGAAGTGTTCAGGGTCAGTTTGGTGTTCTCAGACCACAAGCAGCTGGTGAGGCAACCCGACATCGATGTGGTCGCGGTGACGGTCAAGGTCCCGCACCATCGCGAGACCGTCTCCGCCGCACTGGCCGCCGGCAAGGCCGTCTACTGCGAGTGGCCCCTTGGCCGCGACCTCGACGACGCGCGAGCGATGGCCGCACTCGCCGCCAAGCAGGGGGTGCGCACGGTGGTCGGGTTGCAGGCCCGCCAGGCCCCGGCGATCGAGTTCGTTCAAGAGCTGCTCAGCGACGGATACGTCGGTGAGGTTCTGTCAACGACCATGGTCGGGCTGTCGATCCCGGGCGACGCCGTCGGCCAGCCCAACGCTTACATGCTCGACAAGACAAACGGGGCCAACGTGCTCACGATCGCCGTCGGCCATAGCCTGGACCTCCTTAACCATGTCCTGGGGGAATTCGCCGACCTGTCGGCCGTCTCGAATCTCCGCCGGCCACTGATCACCATCGAAGAGACCGGGGAGCAGATCGTGAAAACGGCGCCCGACCAAATCGCGGTGATCGGCACCCTGACGTCCGGGGCGATCGCCAGCGTCCATATCCGTGAGGCGGTGGCCGGCGGCACCGGGTTCCTGTGGGAAATCAACGGAACCGACGGAACGCTCCGGATTACCGCGGACGCCGCATACCCCGAGATCTATCCCTTGACCGTCGCGGGCGCGCACGGGCGCACCGAGCCCGCCAAGCTTGCCGTCCCGGCGGCGCTGACGCAGAAATGGCCCGCCCTCACCGGCCTAGAAGGAGCGCCCGCCTACAACGTCGGGCGTGTCTACGCCGCATTCGCGGAAGACATCGAGAACGGGACTCACACCGTTCCGGACTTCGCTGACGCCGTCCGGCGCCACGAGGTCATCGCGGCCATCGAGAGGTCCGCGGCATCAGGGGAACGCGTGAAGCTGCAGCCAGGGCGCGGAGCCGAGTAACAGAGCCTCGAGAAGGCGCTTGCTCGTTTCGAATAAGACCGCGGTACCGCACTACGCGGATTGAGGTAAGGCAGGGGGGCCATTCGCCAATGATTTGCATCACACGCGGATTCGATGAAATACGATTACCGCGATCGCGAACATCACGACGGCCTCCAGGGCCAGGATTCCGAGTTCCAATGAGACGGTCGGAGTCATCGCATCGAATAGGCCCGCGCGGAAGATGTCGGTCGTGTACGTGAGCGGGTTTGCCAAGCTCGCAACTTGGATCGCGGAGGGCGCCGAAGTGGCAGGGAAGAAGACCGACGAGGTAAATAGGAAGATGAAGAAGGCGAACGTCGACACGATCTGAAACGTCTCCGATGATTTCAACGCAACGGAAAGGGCGATCGCGAACGCGCCGAAGAACACGGTTCCGAGGAAAAGAGCCGCGGCGATGGTCAAGACCCCCGAAAGGGAAGGATTGAAGCTCGCGCCAAGCACAGGGAACGCGAAGAGGAAAACGAGCAGCGAACCGGCCACGCCAATGATGAGCGTCGCAAAGATGATGCTCAGGATGTATTGCGCCCTTGTGAAGGGGCCCATGAGGATTTGTTCGAACATTCCGTTCTTCCGGTCGAACCAGAGTTGGGTCCCTGCGTTTGTGCCTCCGTTGATGACCGTCAGCGTCACGGCACCGGCGGCGAGGAACAGCGAGTAGCTGATGACCCGACCGTTCCCGATTTCGAACGGTGGTACGATCCCGTTCAACCCGAACCCCTGCACGAAGATGAAGAAGAGTGGGAAGATCAACTCGAAAAACAGCGATGCCCGGTCGAGATTCGCTCGCAGATTGCGATAGACGAGTCTCAGGTAGATGTTCATCCTAAGCCTCTCTCGGTCTCCCGACCGTTCTCGTCGTCGGTGACCATGTGGATGAACGCGTCCTCGAGAGTCGTTTCAGCGATGTAAATCGAGGAGACGGTGACGGCGTGCCGCTCGGCGAGCCGATAGATTTCCGGGATCACGGACTCGGGTCGGGTCGTCGTCACGCGATACGCACCGGTCCCGGAGTCCTGCACCAGACGAGTCACATCTGCAGACGAGCTCAACGCGGAAGCGAGCGCCTCGGAGCTCCCTTGGAGAAGTTTGAACTCGACCGCCCGGGCGCTTCCGAACCGGCGCTTGAGGTTCTCCGGCGTGTCGATCTGTACGATTCGGCCCTGGTTAATCACCGCAATCCTGTCGCACAGGTACTCCGCCTCTTCCAGGATGTGCGTCGTGAAGAAGATCGTCAAGCCCTTGTGGACTCGTTCCTTCAGGTAGTCCAGGAGCGCGCGGCGGACGATAGGGTCCAACCCGACGGTGGGCTCATCGAGGAAAAGGAGGTCCATGTCGTGGATGAATTCGCGTGCGACCTGCACCCTTCGTCGCTGACCTGCCGACAAGTCGACCGTCGGCATCTTCCGGAACTCCTCCATCCCGAACCGGGCGATGACTTCCTCGATTCGTGTTTTCCGTTCCGTACGGGGAACGTTCCAGATGAGCCCGTAGATATCCAGGCTCGTTTCGACGTTCAGGCCTTGGTCGAAACTGTCCTGTTGCTGGACGACTCCGATCCGTTCTCGAATCTTCCGGCCTTCCGTCTTGAGGTCGAAGCCCAGGACGTTCGCGCCCCCGGATGTCGGTTGGAGAAGCGTTGTCAGCATCTTGATCGTGGTCGTCTTTCCGGCTCCGTTCGGTCCGAGGAAGCCGAACACCTCCGACCTCTCGACATCGAAGCTCACGCGGTCGACCGCGGGCTTGTCCCCATAGAGCCGGGATAGTTGATTCACGCCCATGGCCAACTCCCTGGATGCCACAGTAACCCTGGCCCCCCACTCGGCGCAGCTTGATAAGGCGAACGGTCGTCGCTGCCTCTGCTTGAGGGAGAAATCGCGGACGCGGAGGGATTCGAACCATTCCCTTAGAATCGGGCTCAATCACGGGGAATTGACCTTCACGACTGGAGCCTCTCAAACGCGCTCCAGATCGCGGGAGCCGCCGAGGAGGAGAAACTCCCGATGGAATGGGTGCGCGATCGCCTTCGATGGCCCCTGTAGCCCGACAGCGGGGGAGCGGCCCCATTCCTTCCTAGCAACTAGGTTCTGGAGACGCTCCCCGCCCGGAACCGAGCGAAACCTTTGAATTGCATGAAGTACCTCCTTGTTGGGGGAGGGCTATCAAACGGACCGTGAGTTGTGTCGCATTCACTCTTGGAGCTACGCTCGCCATTCTCGGAGTCGTGGTCGCTTTCGATATCGGCATCGGGTTGGCTCAAAGCATATGCAGTCCCCCGCTCCAAACTGGCAGTTCCATCGTCTTCCTGATCGTCGTCGCTCCGATTGCAAACACCGCCCGTCTCTGCGCCCGCAACCCTTATCACGACATCGGCCTGCTTGTGATGTTCTTCGGGATGACTCTCCTCGGTGTTGGCCTCTTCCTTGTTGTGGTTGGCGGAGCTGCGGTTTTTGGGGTGAGACTATAAAGGGTAAGGAGCCGGGCGGGGCCCGCATGAGGAGAAAGGTGCCACGGTCCCGTAATTCAATACGGCCTGATTGAACCGGTTCATAAGGGATGAGTACGGACCCGGAGGGATTCGAACCCTCGAGAGCCGGATTAGAAATCCGGAGCCCTATCCGTGCTAGGCGACGGGTCCGGTCGAGGGCACGGAACGCCAACGCTAATAACCCATCGACCCGCGGTGTTCAGAAATCGCTCCCCTCTCGACGGGTCATAGGTCTTCGAAGCCCAGGACGCCACCAAGAGATCTCGCCGATAGGACAGCGTTCACGGCCGACTTTGCGACCTCGCGGACCGCGACATGATGCAATGCATCGAAGGCGCGATAATCGAGTCGTTGGCGATCCGCCTTTCGAGTCGCGAAGCCCAAGATCGTGTCTCCATCCGTCGACATGTGAGCGGGCCGCACCGCGAGGGCGATCCCGTCATGGGCGAGTTCGACGAGGCGTGCGAGCTGCTCGTGGTCGAGAGGGGCATCCGTGCCGACCGTTCCGATCGTCGTGCCGAAGCGGGTCGTGGAACGTTTTACGTAGTCCCCAAGCACGTCGTCCATCTCGAGGAACCCTTTCCCTACCTTATCCCGGGTCCCTCCGATCGTCCGGTTTCGGAACGGATCGTACACGTTGCCGACGCAGTTCGTCACCACGACGGCCCCGACCGTCCACGGCCCCACCTTCGCGGCACTGCTCCCAAGGCCGCCCTTGGTCCCACCCTTGATCCCGAAGAAGGGTCCGACGGTCGCCCCCATTCCGGCGCCGACATTGCCTTGGGGCACCGGCTTCGTCGATGCATTCGCGCACGCCGCGTATCCAAGGCTCGTGTAATCGAGGCCGAGCGCGTCCGCGAAGCCCAGGTCGTAGATGTTCGTCCCCATGATGCCCGGCATCTTCCCTCCGCCGGTCGGCGACGCCAGCTTCTTCTCGAGGAGGAATCGACGGATGCCAGCGACCGCATCGAACCCGTACACGTCGCCCCCGGTCAGGAGGAGGGCATGCCGGTCGATGAACGTCTTCCCGAGATCGGACGCCGCGGTGTCGTAGGTCCCCGGCCATCCGCCCCGGGCATCGGCGAAGGCCATCGCGGGCGGATCGAGCAGCACGACCGTGGTGCCAGTACGCCGGCGTCGATCCTGTGCATGGCCCACGCGGACCCCACGGATCGCGGTGAGCGTCCGGTTCGATGCCATGGCTCCACTCCCAGAATCGCGGAGACCGTCCGAGCTCTATTTAACGGATGTGCGGCGGAGGGGCGGATGACCTACCCTTCGTACCTCTAAGTAGAGGTACGTTCCGAAGGCCCGACCTCGGCCGCCAGGTCTTCGATCTGGAACTTCACCCCGCGGGCCTCCAGTTCGGGCAGGAGGTGCTCGGGCGGGAGTTCCTCCGGGGCCAAGACCCCTTTCCGGGGAACCCGCTTGGGCAGGATCATGATGACGCCCGTCGCCGAGGCCGCCGCGGTCAGGAACCGTTCCGCGGTCGTCCCTCGTCGTCGGTTCGCTTCCCGATGCTCCATCGTGAGGGACGCCCGCACGGCACCCTTCGATCCGTCCGTCTTCGTGCCGTGGATCTCCACGACGATCGAGAGGGCGCCCCCCATCGGACCGATCAGCGTCGACGGTTCGGGGATCGCCGCGAGGAACGCCTCCCGGAACGGGATGTGCGTGGTGCCGATCTTCACCGTATGGTGTGGATCCAGCAAGCCCAAGGCATGGAACGCATGGATCGCTTGCACGAGCTCCGGCCGGATATCGTGCTTGTAGTCGACCCAGCCCACCGGTTTTCCCAGGTGTTCGGGCAAGGTCAGAACCTCTTCGTGGCGGAACAGATGGACATGCCGCTTCCCGATGGGCGCCGGGAATGCGTAGTCCTCTTCGCCGCTCACCGGCTCCCGCTCGACAAATGCCGTGCCGTCCCAGACGAGGGGAGGGGCGAGGGCGTCGTGCAGGAAGATCTCCCGCGAGTAGAGCGGGAAACCGTCCGTCTCCTTCTCTCCGGTCGCCGCCTTTCGCACGAGGACCCGATCGATCGTCGCGAATCGCTCCGACGCGACGCGGGCCATCACGTTCGAGAGGCCCGGGTCCGATCCCATGGAGACGATCGCGGTGAGGCCGCGCTCCCGCCACGCCTCGTTCCGGCCGAGTTGATCGAGGACGCCTCCCTTCTCGCCCGGCATCCTGGGGCTGTACCCGGACGTGTCGACGTACGAGCATCCGACCTCGAGGCAGGCCTCCATGATCCGGATGTTGTGCTCCGGCAGCGTCGCGTTCACCGCGACGTCCGCATCGGCGAGGACGCGACGGAGGGCGTACGGATCCTTCACGTCGGCCTCGAGGGCCTGAAGTGTCGCCGTCTTGCCGAGGGATTTCAGAGCCCGCGAACGGTCGCCCCGCTTGTCCGCGATCACGATCTCGTCGACGCGGGGGTCCGACGCCAATTCGAGGGTGATGATCCTCCCGAGTCCGCCGGTCCCCAGGATCGCCGCTTGCACGTCGCATCGATGCGGGAGGCGACGCTTAGAAGTTTCGACCTCATTTTCTTCGGGTGAACGTCGATCAGTGCGCCAGATTCACGATGCGCTCGGCGCCCGCGTAGATGTTGAACCGGTCTCCCCGGGCGAAGCCGACGAGGGTCATGCCGAATTCCTCCGCGATGGCCACCGCGAGGCTGGACGGCGCTCCGACTGCGATCACGAAAGGGATGCCCGCGACGGCGGCTTTCTGCAGGATCTCGAAGCTGCTTCGCCCGCTCACCGCGAGGACCGTACCGGTCAGGGGAGTCCGACCCGCGAGGAACGCCTCCCCGACGACCTTGTCGACCGCGTTGTGTCGCCCAACGTCCTCGCGCAGACTCGATAGCTGACCGGATGCGTCGAACAATCCCGCCGCGTGCAACCCTCCTGTCTCGGAGAACAGCGCCTGGTCTTTTCGGAGCCGCTCGGGAATCGCAGCGACCACTTTCGGGTCGAGCGTGGGCTCGCCGAGAGGAATCGGATGACGAACGGCGACGCGGACGGCCTCAAGGGCGGTCTTCCCGCAGACGCCGCACGACGAGGTCATATAGAAGTGGCGCGCGAGGCGGTCCGCGCGGAACTCCACGTCGGGCCGGAGGACCGCGCTCACGATGTTGTACTCCTGAGCGACGCCGGGATCCGTGCAATATTCGATTCGCGCGATGTCCCCCTTGCGGGCTACGATTCCCTCGGTGAACAGGAATCCCGCGGCCAGTTCGAAATCGTGGCCGGGCGTGCGCATCGTCACCGACAAGGAGGTCGTCTCCCGTTGCCCTTTCGGGCCGCTCTCCACGCGAATCTCCATCGGCTCCTCGGCCGCGAGCTGGTCCGACTCCTGACTCGGGTGGTCACCGCGCACCTTCCACACCGTGGCGGCCGTCGTTGGTCCCGGTCGCTTCATGGTCGCATCCCGGAGGCGGGCAGCGGTTCGATGCGCACGAGGGCGTTGTAGTCCGGCATCTCGCACGAGGGGTCGACGATCCCGCGGCGGATGAGCACATTTCCCTCGGGCCAGTAGATCTGTACGTTCCTCGGTCGGATCGGAGCGAGACGCAGGCGACCCCGATAGGAACCGAGTTCGTTCGACAGCTGGACTTCGTCTCCCTCTCGAAGGTTCAAAGCTTCGGCGTCTTCCCGGGCGATGAGGACGTCCCGGCGCCTGGCGCCAAGGAGCGGATCGACGTCTTCCTGGATCATCGAATTGAATTGTTTTCCGCGGCGCGTGCTCAGAAGGAACCGTCCTTCAGGGATGTCGAGGTCAGGGAGCGACACGACGGTGAAGCGAGCCCGGCCGTCGGGCGTGGGGAAAATCCCTCCCTCGCAAAGGCGGGAGCCCCCGTATTGGAATGCGTCCCCCTTCGCCCGTAGATCCTGGATCCCGTCGTAGGTCGGCACCGCCTTCGCGATTTCGGCCCGGATCGCGGCGCCGTCTTCGAAGTGGATCAGGTGGGCGGCCTCAGGCCGGACCCGTTCTCCTAATTGCATGAAGATCTCCCACTCGGCTCGTGCTTCGCCGATTCGGCGGCCAGGGATTTCGGGGGAGAAGTACACGCGCCGTTCCGTGGAGGTCTGCGTGCCGCCTCCTCGTTGCTCGTATCGCGTCTGCGCGGGGAACAGGAGGACGGCATAGGCGGGATCGACGAGCATCGCGCTCGTGAGGACGATGTCCTGGTGGATCCGAAGGGGAAGCCGGGCCAACGCCTCGCGGACATAGTCCGGCTCTGGCAAGGTCTCGAGGAAGTTGCCTCCGGCCATGTACAGTACGTCTAGACCGCCAGCATGGGCCGCGTCGACCATTCCGACCGCGGTCATGCCATGTGCAGTCGGCGGGCGAAATCCCCAGATTCCCTCGAAGCGGGCCGCGTTCTGGTCGTTCACGGGAAACCCGAGTCCGAAGTCCTTCGGGTTCGCGCCCATCTCGGAACCTCCCTGGACGCCGCTGTGCCCTCGGATCGGCATGAGGCCGCATTTGGCCCGTCCGACGATCCCACCTGCGAGGCCGAGGTTCACGATCGCCTTCACGTTGTCCACGCCGAACCGATGGTGTGTGATGCCCATGCTCCACACGAACACGGCCGTTCGCGCCCGCGCGTACATTTCGGCAAAGTCGAACATAGCTTGCCGCCGGAGGCCGGATTGCCGCTCGAGTTCCTCCCAGGGCTCGTGTTCGATTGACTCTCGAAGAGCCTCGAAGCCCGTCGTATGGTCCGCGACGAACGTGTCTCGGACCCACCCTTTTTCGATCATGTGCTTCAGCACGCCGTGGATGAACGCGATGTCGCCGCCCGTGTGCACGGGGAAGAACGCGTCCGCGAACCGTGTGCCGAAGAGGGCGCTGTCTGGAACCGACGGGACCCAATATCGCTCCAGCCCCGGTTCCCGCATCGGATTCACGACCGCGATCTTCGTGCCCTGCTTCTTCGCGTAGTACAGGTACTTCGTCGTCACGGGCTGGTTGTTCGGCACGTCGGAGCCGAAAAAGACGATCAGGTCGCTCCCGATCCAATCCGTGTACGAGCAGGTGGACGCCGCGACACCGATCGTGTCCTTCAGGCCGGTCGTGCTCGGAGAGTGGCACGGTCGGCTCGAGTTGTCGATGTGATTGGTGCCGAGGAACCGCGCGACCTTGTTCGCGACGTAGTAGGATTCGTTCGTCATCCCGCG
>Ga0134063_10000903_pt1 | contig 10389 bp, 8 predicted proteins | sample 15_taG_11_FD_94467 | JGI IMG/M metagenome (GOLD analysis project Ga0134063, IMG submission 94467) | Grasslands soil microbial communities from the Angelo Coastal Reserve, California, USA - 15_D_Rain_20cm_5_09082015 | ecosystem: Environmental > Terrestrial > Soil > Grasslands ... | reverse complement strand
CTGACCGCCGCCGGCGTCGTCGTCGCCTGCCCGTGCGGCGAGGTCTACGAGCTCAAGCCCGAGTACGCGGGCCGGCTCCTCGAATGCCCCGCGTGCGGGCGCCACCTGCGCGCCGGGCCGGCGCCGGGGACGGGCCAGCCGGCGGCGTCGCAGGGCGATCCCGCGTTCGACCGCGACGTGTTCCTCCTGCGCGCCGTGCAGAACGGCGTGGCTATGTGCTCGCGCGGTTCGACACCCTCAATCTCCTCTTAGAGGTCGCGGGCGGCGGGCAGGTGAGGGAGGGACGCGGCGGCGCGGACGGCGCGGCAGATCGCGCGTGCGACCGCGTCGGCCGCGGCCACGCCGAGGCGGGTGAGGTCGGCGCGGACGTCGCCCAGCGCGAGCGTGAAGAGGGTGTCGCCGTCGAACGCGGTGTGGGGCGGCGAGAGCGCGCGCGCGAAGCCGAGCATTCCGAGCGAGGCGAGCGTGGCGGCCCCGGCGCGGTCGAGGCCGGCGTTCGTCGCGACCACGCCGATCGTCGTGTGCTCCGGCGCGGCGAAGCGGCCGAGCGTGGCGCCGGCCAGGAGCTCCTTGGCCGAGTCCACGAGGCGTCGCCCCTCGGCGCCGTCGCGCGTGCCGGCGACGAGGGCGCCCGTGTCGGGATCGCGCACGTCACCGACGGCGTTGACCGCCACGAGCGCGCCGACGACGACCTCGCCGAGCCGCACGCTCGCGCTGCCGATGCCGCCGCGCATCGCCCGGGCGATGCCGTGGATCTTGCCGACGCTCGCTCCGGCGCCCGCGCCGACGCTGCCCTCGGCCACGGGGCTCGCGACGGCGCGCGCGGCCGCGTCGTACCCCATCTCGCGCGTGGGGCGGGCGCGGCGGTCGCCGACGCCGAGGTCGAAGAGGAAGGCGCCCGGCACGTGCGGGACGACCGCGGGGCCCGCGGCGAAGCCGACGCCGCGCTCCTCGAGCCAGCGCATGACGCCGTAGATCGCCTCCTCGCCGAACCGGCTGCCGCCGCCGAGGACGACGCCGTTGACCGTCGCGACGAGGTGGCGGGGGTGGAGGTAGTCGAGACCGACGACGTCGTTGGCGCCGCCGCGGAGCGCGACGCCGCACGTCGCGGCGCGGTCGCACAGCACGACCGTGACGCCGGTGAGGCCGACCGGGTCGGTCGCGTGACCGACGCGGATCCCCGGGACGTCGGTGATCACGCGCCGGGCTTGCGGCTGACGTCGGAGGCGCGGAGGCGGCCCGACGCGACTTCCGCCGCGACCTCGAGGGCCCGCCGGGTGAGGGCGCGCGCGAACGGGTGACGACTCACGTCGGCGTCCGGGTCGGCGAGGGCGGCCGCCGCGGCGCGGGCGAGCCCGCCCGTGTCGGCGCGCTCCGTCGCGTCGAACACGAGCGCCATCTCGGCGAGTCGCCGCGCCCAGCGCCGGCGCGCCTCGGGGCCGAGCTCGCGCGAGATCACGCGGCCCACGATCGCGTCCTCGCGCTCGGCCTTGGTCTGGTCGGAGACGACGAGGCGGCTCTCGCGGGCCGCGAGGAGATCGACCGCGTCGGCCTGCACGGCTTCCGGATCGAGGAACCAGCCGGCCGTCTCGGGGAGCTCCGCGAGCGCGGCCGAGCGCTCGACCAGCGCGGGATCGGCGGCCGGAAGCGGGAGCGGCGCCGGCGGGGTCGCGCCATCGAACAGCCGGCGCCAGCGCGCGAAGGCTTCGGGCGGCGCGGTTCCGAGCGCCTGGTGAAGGGCGAGCGCCTCGGCGGCGAGGCCCCGCGCGCGCGGGGGATCGCACTCGACCCACGGGAGCTTCTGCGACGCCCGGAGGGCCGCGAGCTCGGCCTCGAGCCGCCGCTTGGTGATCTCGCCGCCCGCGACCTCGAGGATGCCGGCCGTGTCGTTGACGATGAGCGAGCAGAGCGTGGCGCCGCCGAAGCCGCCCTCGAACAGGATCCACACGGCGCGCGAGCCGCTGCCGTCGACGCCCGAGACCCACGCGCGCGTGGCGCGCTCGGCCGCGCGCTCGACGACGGGGCGCGGCGCCGGCCGCGGCGGCGGCGTCACGCCCCGCTGCGCCAGCCGGTAGAGCGCCCGCTTCGCGGCGCGGCGCACCGCGCGCTCGGCGCCCGAGGCGAGCGCGGCCAGCGCGGGCAGGGCCTCGGCGCCGTGGGCGTCGGCAAACGAGCGGAGCGTGTCGTCCAGGGCGTCCTCGGCGAGGCCGCGGAGCCGCTCGGCGTCGAGGACGGGCGCGGTCATCCGAAGCGGAACCCGAAGAACGGGTGCTGCGGATGGTCGTGGAAGTGGACCTTGTGTGCGTACTCGAGCACGGCCACGTAGCGCTCGAAGCGGTCGGCGAGCCGTCGGTAGAGCGGCGCGCCGGCGCCGCCCGTGCGCGAGCTCGCGCGGTCGTGCTCGGAGACGAAGGCGTAGGCGCGCTTGCCCTGGTCGATGTAGTAGCGGGTCGAGGCGGTCTGCTCGACGCGCTCTGGGAAGATCCCGGTCATGAAGAGTGTGAAGTCGCCGATGTGCCGTCGCACGACCACCTCGCGCTCGGGCTGGAAGCACGCCCGGTCCTCCCAGACGGCCTGTGTCTCGAGGAGCATGTCCACGACCGTCTCGAGGCGTGGCATCGCGAGCCCCCGCGGGTAGAGATTGTCGGTGCGCGCGAAGCGCGTGAGGAGATCGGCGAGGTACGCCGAGGCGGGATCGTCGCCCAGGGCCAGGTCGCGGAGGCTCGCTCCGATCGCCCGACCGAAGAACTTCCGGAGCTCCACAACCCGGATGATAGCAAAACCTTGCTAGAATCCGAGCCCGTGGCCGAGCGGTCGGGTGCCAAGCTCTCCTGGATGCTCGTCGTGGCGAGCCTGCTGTTCTTGGTCCTCCTGCTCTATGTCATGTTCGTCGGCTACCTGCCCGCGAAGCAGCGGATGGCGGGGCTCGAGCGCGAGCTCCGGCAGCTCTACCAGCACGAGGCGGAGCTCCAGCTGAAGCTCCAGGCGCAGGAGCAGGGGCAGACGCAGCGCGAGCGCCAGCTCGCGACGCTCGCCGCCGAGCGCGCCGCGCTGGCCAAGCGCGTCGAGGCGCTCGAGCGCGAGCTCGCGGCCGCGCGCGGACGCCGCTGAGCGCGCGTTACAACACCCCGAGCAGCCTCTCGTCCGTCTCGCGGAGGCCCAGCGAGATCCGGAGGTGGCCGGGGAAGCCCACGCCGGCGCCGTCCCGCACGAGGAGACCCGCGCGGAGGAGCTTGTCCCTGAGGGCCGCCGCGTCGGGGACCTTCACGAGCAGGAAGTTCGCCTGGGACGGCGGGAAGGCGTACCCGCGCTTCCGCAAGCCCGCCGAGACGAACGCGCGCTCCTCGAGGACGAGGCGTCGGGTCTGTTCCCGGTGCTCCCCGTCCTCGAGCGCCGCGAGCGCCGCCGCCTGGCCCAGGCGGTTGACGTTGTAGGGCGCGCGCACGCGGTTCAGGCGATCGCACGTCTCCGCGGTCGCCACCGTGTAACCCACGCGGAGCCCCGCGAGCCCCGCGATCTTCGAGAAGGTCCGCAGCACGATCAGGCGCGGATAGCGCGCGAGGAGGCCGACGCCGTCGGGATACTGCGGATCGTCCGCGAAGTCGCAGTAGGCCTCGTCGAGGAGGACGAGCGGCGGGTCGGCGCCGAGCGCGTCGAGGAAGGCGAGAAGCGGCGCCTTCTTGATGATCGTCCCCGCCGGATTGTGCGGCGAGCAGAGGATCACGGCCTTCGTCCGCCCGGTGACCTTCCGGCGCATGTCGTCGAGGTCGGTCTCGTACCCGGCGAGCGGGCTCGCGACGACCCGCGCGCCCGCGAGGATGGCCGAGGTCGCGTACGGCTCGAAGGAGGGCTCGGGGACGACGACCTCGTCGCCACGCTCGAACGCCGCGAGCGCCACGAGCGCGATCAGCTCGTCGGCGCCGTTGCCGACGACGAGCTGCTCGGGCGCGACGCCGAGCCGCTGGGCGAGGGCCTCACGCAGCGCGAGGGCGCCACCGTCGGGGTAGAGGTGCACGCGCGTCGCCTCGTGCGCGATCGCGGCGACGACGCGAGGCGAGGGTCCGAGGGGGTTCTCGTTCGCCGACAGGCGCACGAGCTCCGGCAGGCCGAGCTCCGCCGCGAGCCGCTCGAGGGGCTTCCCCGCGTCGTACGGGGTCATCCCGTCGAGGACGGCGCGCCAGACGTTCCTCACGGCCCCATTCTAGTAAGTCTGCGTCGGATTTGACAGTCTTCGTTCCCGGTTGCTACGCTCTGGCCGTCATGTCCGTCGAGCTGTATCGCCGGGCCCGGCGTGCAGAGGCCAGAGCGCCGCGCGCGCCCGAGCGGCGGCGCCTTCGCCTCGAGTTTTTCCGTCAGGCCCTTGCCGAGGGATACGACGCGCTCAAGGTGCGTCACGCCGAGGGCGCGTCGGGCCAGGAGTCCGTCCGCACCCACGCGCGGCTGATGGACGACGTGATCTTCTCGCTCACGCGCCTCATCGCCGCCGACGCGGTCGGCGACGGCCTCGAGGCGACGCCGCTGGTCGTCATCGCGCTCGGCGGCTACGGCCGGGGGGAGCTCCACCCGCTCTCGGATGTCGACCTCATGGTCATTTACGGCGACGTATGTCGCCGTACGTGCAGCGGATGATGCAGGAGCTGCTCTACTCCCTCTGGGACCTCGGGCTCCACGTCGGCCACAGCCTCCGCTCGCTCGACGACTGCGTCGCGATGGCGCACACGGACTTTCCGAGCCGCACGTCCATGCAGGAGGCGCGCTTCCTCGCGGGCGAGCGGCGCCTGTTCGCGCGCTTCCAGCGGGTGCTGCGCGAGAACGTTTTCAGCCGTGACTTCGGCCAGTTCCTCGAGACGACCCTGGTGGAACGCGACGCGCGCTACCGCAAGCACGGCGCGTCCCCGTACATCGGCGAGCCGAACGTCAAGGAGTCGGCGGGTGGCCTGCGCGACATGCACACGGCCATGTGGCTCGGCGAGGCGAAGTTCGGCGCCCGCACGCTGCGCGAGCTCGCCGACAAGGGGCTCATCACGCCGCGCGAGCAGGCGGCGGCGGATGGCGCGCTGACGTTCCTCTGGCGCGTGCGCAACGAGCTCCACTTCTTCTCGGGCCATAAGAACGACGTCCTCACGCGCGACCTCCAGCCTCGGATCGCCAAGAACCTCGGTTACGAGAACGACGAGACGTCGCTCGGCGTCGAGCGCTTCATGCGCGACTACTATCTGCACGCGCGGGTCATCCACCGGGTGTCGAAGCGGCTCATCGCGCGCTGCCAGGAGACGCTCTCGCTTCGCGGCTCCGCCGAGCGGCGCCAGCGGCAGCAGGCCCTCGCGGACGGGCTCGTGTTCTTCGACGGCCGGCTCCACCTCGCCGACCGCGACCCCTCGCAGCTCCGGACGGATCCGGCGTGTCTCATGAAGGTGTTCTGGCACCTGCACCGGCTGGGCTGCGAGCTGGCGCTCGATCTCGAGCGAGCGGTGGAGGACTCGCTCCACCTCGTCGACGACGCGTTCCGCCGGGCGGACGCGGTCCGGGAGCTCTTCCTGGACGTCTGCCGGACGTGGGGCCGCGCGGCCCAGACGTTCTCGGAGATGCACGAGCTGGGGCTCCTCGGCCGCTATCTGCCCGAGTTCGGCGCGCTGACGTGCCTGGTGCAGTACGACGCCTACCACAAGTTCTCCGCGGATCAGCACTCGTTGTTGGCCGTCGAGCACCTCGAGGCGCTGGCGCCCGGCCAGTCGGCGGAGTCGGAGGGGGCCGCGCACGTCCTCAGCGAGGTGGAGAAGCCCGAACTCCTGATGCTGGGGATGCTGCTCCACGACATCGGCAAGGCGAAGGGGCACGGCCATGTCGCCAAGGGCATCCCGCTGGTGCGCGAGCTGACCGCGCGCCTGGGGCTCCCGGCCGCCGACGAGGCCGTCGTCGAGTTCCTCGTGGCGCACCACCTGACAATGTCGCACGTCGCCCAGCGGCGCGACATCGACGACCCGCGGACGGTCACCGACTTCGCCGCCGCCGTCAGCGACCCGTCGCGGTTGCGCATGCTCTACCTCCTGACCTATGCCGACATGCGCGCCGTCGGCCCCGGCGTCCTCACGCCCTGGCAGGCGCGAATCCTGCACGAGCTCTACACCCGGACGCTCGCCGCCCTCACCGGCGGCCGCGTGGCGAAGCCGAGCCGGACGAAGCTCGCGGAGCGGCTGCACGCGGCGGCGAAGCGCGAGGTGGACCTCCAGGCCGTGAAGGCGCACCTCGCGATGATGGCCGACCGCTACCTCGAGTCCACGAGCGTGCAACGGATGGCCGAGCACTTGCGGCTGCTCGGCGGCCTCGGCGAGACGCCGGTGGTGACCGCGCTGTTCCAGCATCCCGACCTCGGGTCCTCCGACCTCGTCGTCGTCACGCGCGACCTGCCCGGCCTCTTCTCGCTGATCGCGGGTACACTCGCGGCGAGCGACGTCAACATCATCTCGGCGCAGATCCACACGCGCGCGGACGGCATTGCGATCGACACCTTCCAGGTGAACGACCCGGTGGGCGAGGTGATCGGCTCGCCCGCCCGCTGGGCGCGCCCGCTCGAAGCGCTCCGCGCCGTGCTCACCGGCGAGCAGACCGTGCCAGCGCTCCTCGCCCGGCGTCGCGCCGCGGGACGCGAGGCGACGGGCCCTGGTGGCCCGCCGAAGATCGCCCTCGACAACCAGCTCTCGGACACCGCCACGGTGATCGAGGTGAAGTGCCCGGACCGGCTCGGTCTGCTCTACCTCATCACGCGGACGCTCGCCGGGCTCGGGCTCGACATCGTGAGCGCGCGGATCGCGACCGAGATCGACCAGGCGTTCGACACGTTTTACGTGCAGGACCACGAGGGGCGGAAGATCGAGGATCCGGAGACGCTCGAGCGCGCCCGCGAGGCGCTCGAGCAGGCGCTCGGGCAGTCGATCTGACGATGCTGGGGCGCTACCGCGAGCGCGTCCGCGCGTGGACCGACCCGGTGGGCCGCGCCCTGTTCCGGCTGCACCTGCGCCCCAACCATCTCACCGTCATCGGTCTCGGCGTGAGCTTCCTGGCCGCGAGCGCGTTCTCCGCGGGTCGGACGCGTGCGGCCGGGCTTCTCCTGATCGTTGCCGGGCTCTGCGACTTCTTCGACGGCGCGCTCGCCCGCGTGTCGGGCCGCGTGACGCCGTTCGGCGCCTTCCTCGACTCGGTCATCGACCGCTACTCGGATCTGCTCGTCCTGCTCGGCATCGTCGTGTTTTTCGCCCGGATGCCTCACGCGCGCGGGGCGATCGTCGCGATGTCGGGCCTGATCGGCTCGATGATGGTGAGCTACACGAAGGCCCGCGCCGAGTCGATCGGCGTCACGTGCACGGTGGGGATGATGGAGCGCCCCGAGCGCATGATCTGCCTCATCGCCGGCGCGCTCCTCGGCCTCCTCGAGCCCGCGCTCTGGGTCCTCACGATCCTGTCGAACCTGACCGCCCTCCAGCGGATCCTCTTCACGCTGCGGGCGACGCGCTCCATGCCGGCGCTGCGCGCGGTCGTCCTCGGCGCGCTGTTCCTGGCGCCGGCCGCGGCCGGCGCCGGGCCGGCGCGCGCCCGCCCGGCGATCGCGCCCGGGACCGAGCGCGCGTGGGCGGACGCGGTCCTCGCCTACCAGCAGGGCGAGCCCGGCCCGCTCATCCGCGAGTTCGCGACCGAGACCGCGCGGGAGGGCCCGATCGGCGACCACGTCCGCTACCTCCTCGCGCAGGCCCAGGCCCAGACGGGCGATTTCGACGGCGCGCGGGCGACGGCGGCGAGCGTCGCCGAGCGCTACCGCTCGAGCCGCCTGGCGCCGCGCGCGCTCCTCTTGGCCACGACGTTCGCCCTCCGAGTGGGCGACGACGCGCAGGCCCAGACCCTGCTCGGGCGGCTCGTGGACCGATACCCGGACGGGCCCGAGCTGCCCGAGGCGCTCTACCTCCTCGGGATGTCGGCCGAGGCGCGCGGTCAGCGGGAGCTGGCGGCGCGCACGTACCGTGAGCTCCGCGTCCTGCTCCCGGCGAGCGACTACGCTGACGGCGCCGCCGATCGGCTCGCGGCGCTCGAGGCGGCGGGCGTGACCGTGGCGCCGCTCGCGCTCGAGGAGCGGCTGGATCGCGCGGAGCGGCTCGTCCGCGGCGGCGTGGCGCAGACCGCGATCGACGAGGCCGAGCGGATCGCGACCGAGACGCGCGAGTCCGTGATCGCGCTCCGCGCGCTCCGCGTCGTCGCCGACGGCGCGCGGAAGCTCGGCCGGTACGAGGCCGCCGCGCGCACCCTCGCCGAGGCCGTGACGCACGCGCCCGCGGCCGAGCGGCCCGCGCTTCAGCTCGAGCGCGGCAAGCTCCTCGTGCGCGCCGGCCAGCCCCAGAAGGCGCTCGTCGCGCTCGACGGAGCGGTGACGGGCGGGGACGCGGACGTCGCCGAGGCGCTCTACCAGCGCGCGCGCATCCTCGACGACCTCGACCGCCGCGCCGAGGCGGCGACCGCCTACCGCGCCGTGATCGCACGCTACCCGTCGCGCGAGGTCGGCGCCGCGTCGCTCTGGCGGTTGGGCTGGCTTGCGTGGCTGGCGGGTGACGCGCGCGGCGCGGCGGAGGAGTGGACGCGCCTCACCGAGCCCGGGGTGGACCGTGGCTACCGGATCGTGGCGCTCTACTGGGCCGGGCGCGCCCGCGCCCAGCAGGGTGACGGAGCTGTCGCGGAGCAGTTGTTCACCCAGGTGCTCGCCGAGGTGCCGCGCAGCTACTATGGCGAGCTCGCCGCGGCCCGGCTCCCCGACCGGCAGGTCGCGGGCGTCAAGGGGCGGGTGACGCTGCCGGACGAGCCGTCGCAGGCCGTCGCGGCCGATGCCGGCTTCGCGCGGGTCGAATTGCTGCGGCGGATCGGCCTCCTCGAGGACGCGGTCGCTGAGCTGGAGGACCTCGCGGAGCGCGCGACGGGCGACCCGGTGCGCCTCTACGGGATCTCGAGCGCCTACGTGAAGGAGGAGCGGTACCACCTCGCGCTTCGGATCTTCCGCCGCTCCCTCGCTCCGCTCGCGGCGACGGGCGATCCCGCGCTGCCCCAGGCGTTCTGGGAGACGTTTTACCCGTTGGGGTGGCGTGCGGAGCTGACGGCGGCCGCCCAGAGCGCCGGGCTCGATCCCTACCTCGTCGCCGCCGTCGTGCGGGAGGAGTCGAGCTACTACCCGCGCGCCCTCTCGCCCGTGGGCGCCCGCGGCCTCATGCAGCTCATGCCGGACACGATGCCGATGAAGGGCGCGCGCGCGGACCATCTCGACGATCCCGCGCAGAACCTCCGGCTTGGCGCGCGCTTTCTCGCCGCGCTCCTGCGGGAGTTCGGCGACCCGCGTGTGGCGGTCGCCGCCTACAACGCCGGGCCGAAGCGCGTGCGTCAGTGGTGGACCGGCCGGCGCACGGACGACCTCGAGGCGTGGGTGGAGTTGATCCCGTACGACGAGACGCGCCACTTCGTGAAGCGGGTCGTGCTCTCCTGGACCGAGTACCGGCGAATCTACGGCGGTCGCTGAGCGTCTAGCGCGGCGCCGGTGCGCGCGCGGCGACCGCGGCCAGCGGCTCGAGCGGCGCGAGCCGGTCGGCGAGCGGGGGCTCGGTCGCGAGGAGCCCGCCCGTCGCGGGGCCGTTCGCGGCCGCCGCGGCGGAGAGGGCGGCCGCGAGCGTCCGCCGCGGCGCCCCGTGGCCCATCGCGCGCAGGATCGCCGTGGCCCGGGCATCGGCGGCGAGCGCCTGCTCGCGGGTGAACGCGCGGACGACCAGCGGGTTGACCAGGAGGTCGAGCAGCCCGAGCCCGGGGACGGCGATGCCGACGGCGACGAAGCCGGCCGTGACCGAGAGTGAGAGCGTGCGGCGTTGCCCCGCGTGGCCGAGGACCTCGTGCGCTACCTTCTGTGCGACGAGCGCGTCGATGGTGGGCTGGGGCTGCCGCGCCGCTCATGGTACGGAGCGGGCCGCGTCGAGCCGGCAAGAATAACGACGTCGCGTCGGCGAGACTAGATCTTGGGGCGCGGCGCGCGACGAAGCCCAACGCGTGGAGGCGCGCCCCGCTGACCCCGTCCTGGCGCTACACTGAGGGGCGTGACGTTCAAGCCGCTCGGGCTCGACCACGTCGTGCTCAGGGTGCGCGACCAGGCGCGCTCCCGGCGCTTCTACGAAGAGGTCCTCGGCTGCACCCTCGATCGCGTGAACGAGAAGGTATCGCTCGTCCAGCTCCGCTTCGGCGACCACCTCATCGACCTCCTGCCTGCCGGCCAGGATGCATCGCCAGGAGGGCTCGACCACTTCTGTCTCTCGATCCACTGCGACGATCTGGAGACGGCGGCCCGCGAGCTCCGGAAAAAGGGCGCCGAGCTGG
>Ga0134063_10000900_pt1 | contig 10405 bp, 10 predicted proteins | sample 15_taG_11_FD_94467 | JGI IMG/M metagenome (GOLD analysis project Ga0134063, IMG submission 94467) | Grasslands soil microbial communities from the Angelo Coastal Reserve, California, USA - 15_D_Rain_20cm_5_09082015 | ecosystem: Environmental > Terrestrial > Soil > Grasslands ... | reverse complement strand
TGGGTGGACCACGTCGATGAGAGCGTCCATCTAAAACAATCAGGCGCCGAGGCAAGGGCGCGCTGGAAGACCCACTAGCATCATCTCCAGCAGCCATCGATCGCTCCGTGGCTCGGCCCACGTGGCGATTTTCTGTCAAAGCGCCCCGCGGTCTCTGGGTCGTCAGCGAGCGGGACCGCGCTAGAACCCGATTAGAGTCCCGGCTGGGTCAACAAACTCGAGAGGGACCGTCCGCGGACGTCGTAGACGCGGGCGTAGGTGACGCCGTCGCGCACGACCTCGACCAGGAGCGGAGCGTCGAGAATCGCGCAATAGAACTCCCCAAGCATCATTGCGAAGTCGGCGCCGGCCGGATCCCAGGTGGTCTCGAAATCAGGGCCGAGTTCCACTTGCGGGGAGCGATGCGGGCCGCAGACGGCAATCTTCCAGCGACGATTGTCAGGCTTGCTCTCGTGGCGTTCGGCGAGCTTAGCCAACAGCGCCTGCGAGGCCTGCTTGAAGGAAAGACCCCAGTAATCGAGCATGTAACGATCGCGCGCTCGCACCACGCCACCGGACAATAGGTTGAAGTCAGTATACTCATAAGGATGCAGCCGGACCATCTCGGCGACAGGCATCGCCGTGCCAACGGCGAGGAGGCCGGCCGCTGCAATGGGTGCAGGGCGGAACTGACGCGCAGCGGCGTTGACGAGAAAGCTGCCGGCGAGGCCACCGAGCACGGCCAAGGGAGGCAAGACAAATACGAAATGGCGAATGCCGTTGTACATCGCCGGCTGCAGCGCGACGGCGAAGGCGAGCGGCAACAGGGCCGCCAACGTGACAAGGAGCAAGATGGCGCGCCGCTCTATGGCAAGACTATCTTTGAACGCGGCGACTAGCGCCCCGGCGGCGCCGGCCCACCCCAGGAATGACATCATCGCGGGCAGCTTAAGCGCGAGCAGCGTCGGCACGTAGCTGCGCGGCATCTCCGGAACGGAAATGATGCGACCGTCAAACAGCTCGTCCCATGGCTTTTCGAAAAAATGCGAAAAGTATTCGACTGCGCGCAATGGATTGAGCAGATTGCTCACGGACCATGGCCAAACCATTGCCATTACCGCGTAAGCCAGTGGCAAGGCGGGCACGAGCGTCACAACAAATTGTCCGAGCCGCCCGCCTGCCGATCTGATGCCCCGCGCATAGCACTCAAACATGAAAATCAAGGCGAGTGCCGCGAGTGCGTCGAGCACTCCGAACACGCCCATGATGCGGGATCCAAACGACAGGCCGAAACCGGCGCCGGTGATGGCTGCGCTTGCGATCGACACGCGTGGGTATTCTTCGAAGCACCGCACAAGACCGAGCAGAAAAATCGCCATGGCTACAGCGAATGGAGAGTCCTTCGGGTTCATGAACATGTGGCCGTAGTAGAGCGGGCAGCTGGCAAGGAGGATGAGCGCGATGAGCCCTGCCGACGATCCGCCGACTCTCCGGCCGATGCGCCACGTGATGAACAGCCCCAGAAGGCCGACGGTCGCACCAAGCAGCCGGCGGCTCTCGAACAAGCTGAAGGGCAGAAGCTTGGCGGCAAGCGCGGCGAGCAGATCGAAACCGCCGCCATAGTAGTAGAGATTCACCCACGACAACGCACGTTGGTCGCGCAGACCCGAGGCGTAGAATTTGAGCAGGAGATCCCCATACTCTGCATGAACGTAGTCGTCCCAGCTCAGCCCGTAATCACGGAATGTCAGCAACGCAACGATCGCGACCACGGCTAGCACGGCAATCGCAAGCCGATCGAAGAGGTGGCTCATCGTCACATCTCGTGACGAATGCGCGGAAATAGGCATCGCGAGGGCCACGGGTCGGCTCGGACTTGCGCCGGTCACTTATTTATCTTCGCGTGCGGATGACGTGAAGCGCAAAAACGTGCCGCCGTGAACCTGCGCCTGCGAATACGCTCTTAGTTTCTCCCATCGAACAGCCGCAGCTGTTTGGCGCGATACAGGACGGCCGCTCAGGCCGCCTCGATCGATCGGAGCGGCGCCCGTAGCCCAGAATGAAAGCGAGTAGTCACTTCATCGCCGCATCGTACATTTTGGCAACGTATTCCCAGTTGGCCAGATGATCGAGGAAGGCCTTCAGGTAGTCCGGCCGTCGATTACGGTAATCGATATAATAGGAGTGCTCCCACACGTCGCAGCCAAGGATCGGCTTACCGCCGTGTACGAGCGGGTTCTCGCCGTTCGGTGTCTTCGTGACGACGATTTTGCCGTCCTTGACTGCCAGCCAAGCCCAACCTGACCCAAACTGGGTGACGCCGGCTTGAATAAAATCCTCCTTCATTTTCGCGACCGAGCCGAGATCGGCAGCGATCTTTTTTTCTAGATTTCCGGGAAGTTTGTCGCCGCCACCGTTGGGTTTCATCCACTGCCAAAAATGTAGGTGGTTGTAATGCTGACCGGCATTGTTGAAGAGGCCCGCGTTCTTTCCGAACGCTCCCTTCACGACATCTTCGAGCGATTTTCCTTCCCACTCGCTGCTTTTGATGAGGTTGTTAGCGGTATTGACGTAAGCGAGGTGGTGCTTGTCATGATGATATTCCAGCGTTTCACGTGACATGTAGGGAGCTAGCGCGTCGTATTTGTACGGAAGATCGGGCAGCGTGAAAGACATCGGCTTACTCCTCAAATGATCAAACGGTGGGGGCGGGGGCTGTTCCGTGGTAAACGGTGGCTGCCAGCCCTCGGTTCCGGGACTAAGTCATTAGGCCGGAGCGGGCGACAGGGCAACGGATCGAATTTCGACCAGACGAGGCGGGTTGGCGCTCTACGCGAGAGAGACGTCGGCGAGAGCTGTTTTCGTCCGAGAATTGACGCGCTTCCTTGAGCGCTGCGCCGTGCCCGATTGTGCGCTTTCACTGCCGCTGCTGTTAATCAAGATCGGGTTTGGCGGCTGTGGCGCCAGATTAATTCTTGCGGTTTGGAGCGGAACGGGATCAAATTCTTTGCTAACCATAGCACCATGGCTGCTGCCAGGAGGCGCGGGGCGGACGCGAACATGTCTGTGATCTTGTCGTTATTGGGCATCGCAGTCGCCGCGGCAGGCGTTGCGGCGATCGGATTCGGTATTCCTATCAATGAGTTCACTCTGGGAACTACGCTCATAGTTGCCGGAGTCAGCGCGCTCAGCGGAGGCTTACTCCTGCTCGGTCTTGCCGCTGTCGTGGCCGAGTTGAGCCGCCTCAGTGAGACCATACGCACCAGGCTTGTCATCCGGCCCACGGCCCGTTCCGGCGAGCCGCCCGAATTCGCGCAGCCATCGGCTGCGCCCGCTAACCTCGGCGTCCCAGCACCCATGGCCCGTGCCCGCCCAGTTCAAGAGCACTCCGCGCAGGCAAAGCCGGAAGCGTCACAGGTCCCTCCGCGCGACCCCCACGTGGCGACCGGCCCTTCACCAGCCGAGGTCTCGGCGACGGACCGATTGCAGTCGCGCGCATCACGAGCGGAGCAAGCCGAGCCTTCGATCGTTGCTGACGAGGAGGTAGTTACGCTTTCTCCCAATGCCGCCCCACATGTTCAGACGCATCAGGCGCGCACACCCGAAGCTGCACCGCCCGAGCCGGAAGTTTCGGCCGAGGATGGTGCGGGCGGCGCGGCGATCGAAGCTTTGAAGGCCTCGCGCCTTGATTTCTTATTCCGCTCGAAGCCGGCGCGTGCGGCGTCCCGGCACGAGAACTTCGACGCCGTATGGTCTCCGGAAACCCGCTCCGGCAAAGGCTTCGAAAGTGAATCTTACTCGGCTGCCGAGGCGAGTCCGGCCCCAGCAGAGCATGTCATAGCTACCGAAGATCGTGGGCCAAAGACCACGCCCCTCGAACAGCCGCACGCCAATGCAATTCTGAAATCCGGTGTTGTCGACGGTATGGCCTACACGCTTTACAGAGATGGATCGATTGAAGCCAAGTTACCGCACGGAACGGTCAAGTTCGGCTCGATTGCAGAGCTGCGCGCGCATATCGAAAGCAACTCGTAAGCAAACGCCCGCAGGGTCGTCGGTTACAATAGATCGCAATACTCTCGCGATACGCGCTAAATGGTAGAGGCTAGCTGTTGCCTCACCTAAAGTGCAACAATAGAACCACTCCGAACTGATAGAAGCACCGCTTTTGCTACGTCTCGAATCTCGAAACGCGGCAATCATCGATGAGCAACGACACACCAAGCGGCATATTCATCGAGCTGACAGCCTCGATCGTATCAGCTTACGTCAGCAACAATTCGGTTCCGGCTTCCGCACTACCTGCGCTGATCAGTGAAGTGCATGCTGCCTTGACCCGGATCTTGAGGGGTCAGGGCGAGACGCCTGGCGAGACGCCGAAACCTGCGGTTTCGGTCAAGAAGTCGATCACCCCGGAGCATCTCGTCTGCCTTGAGGACGGAAAAAAATTCAAATCTCTCAAGCGTCATCTGCGCACGCGATATAACATGACACCGGAGCAGTATCGAGAGAAGTGGGGATTAGCGCCGGATTACCCCATGGTAGCACCGAACTATGCGGCGGCTCGCTCGCGCCTCGCCAAACAAATGGGCCTCGGCCAGCAGCGGCGGCGGCGCAAATAGCCGAGCAGGCAGGATCGCAACGCGGCGGCACGATCCTGCGCGCTGGCGGACGAACTCACCAAGTCGGCGTTATGCGGCAGCCGTTTGGGTGCATACCGAACTTATCGCCGCGGTTCACGCCTGTGTGGCCAGCGCCGCGCGCGCGTCCGCGCGAATGCGCTCCATCATCGAGCGGAACCCGTTTGATCGCTGGGGGGTTAAGTGCTCCCGCAGGCCCAAGCGCTCGAATAATGCGATCGCATCGGTGGAGAGGATGTCGGCGGCCCGCTTCCCGGAAAAGATTGCGAACAAGATCGCGATCAGCCCGCGCACAATGTGCGCATCGCTGTCGCCGGAGAACGTGAGTACGGGTCCGCCTCGCTCGTTCGAATGCACGGTGGTTGCGAGCCAAACCTGACTCGCGCAGCCCTGAACCTTATTCGCCTCGGTACGTTCGCGCTCTGGAAGAGCGCCTAGGCTGCGGCCGAGTTCGATCACGTAGCGGTAGCGGTCATCCCACTCGTCGAGCAGCGAAAAATTGTCGACGATTTCATCGATGGCCGCGAGCGTCTCCGATGGGTTCGCAATCATAGTTTCAGGCATATCCCATATATAGGATCGATAGTGGAGAGGCGAATGCCGCGCTCAGAGGGATCACTGATGGGCGGGAACTGCGGCCAGCTCTGCCCGGTAGCCGGCCGCATTTCGAAAATGCGTTCAGGTCGGACCATCGCCGCGCACCTGATTGGGCGACTGGGGGGAACGCCAGGGCGACCCCAGATCAGGAGGCGAGAGCGTGTGCTGTGGGGGCCGGGGGACAGGCAGCGGGACGGCGTCAGGGGATACGCCATCCAGCTGCGTCCCAGCTTCGTGGGAAGCAAGGTGCTCGTTGAGGTATTCATAAACCATCTTGGCTCCTGCCTGTGCGCGCTGCCCGATCGCAACCGCTGCTCGGGACCCGAGAGTGCAAGCTTCGGGCTGCCGTTCGCAGAATGACCGCACATCGGTGACGGTGGCCGTTGCCGCCGAAATGGCGTCCATCGCGCTCACATTGAGATTCGGCGGTGCTTTGGATCCGCCGCTGGGCAGTAGCGCCAATATAACAGTGAGCCAAAACGCCACCCGTAAAAGGAATCGCATGCTCTGCCCTGTTGTTCGGCGCCAGTGCCGACGCTAGCAGTAAGCTTTGAAACGCTGGTTTGCGGTGCCTGACGCTTTTTGTCCATGTTCGACGCAAATCAAGCCTGGTTTTTCACAAATTTTGAAAGCTGATTTCGCTAAAATTGATTCTAACGCGGCGGTGACAAACGCCGCCCAAGCGAGCGCATGAGATGGCCGTCTGCCCGAGCGCTATCGCGCCGCGTGCTCGGCAACGGACCATTCACCATTCCCGGGAGCTACGCTGTGAACGCCATCGACAGTAGATGAAAAGAAGTCCTGCTTTCTACCTCGTACCTGCTTTAGCGTTCGCTTAAGCGGCCTCTGACACGATCTTTCTGAATGAAAAAGGAGCGCGCCGAACGGTTCGGACGCGCACGGGGAGGGTGGATCCGATGCGACGTCGTTCCGCAGGCATGATACGTCCAACGGCGCCGCGATCATGCCGGCCGGCCGGCCGGTTTAGCGACCTGGCAATCACGATTGGGGCAGCGCCGCTGAGGCAAAATGGGTAATGCCGTGACGTATGTGGGTCGAGGGAGGAGCCCGCCCGGTGGCAATCAGACAGGGTGTTTACTGGCCCTGGGCTGGAAGCCGCGAGATGCCTTGGGCGTCGCACTTGGAACCCTGCTCACGATCACCGTCCTCGTCAACGCACTGTTCATGCAGTCCGGCTCGCACCCGGCGCCGATCTTCAAAGGTACCTCACTGCAGACGAAGCCGCTGATCGTGACGCATACCACGACGGCTGCGGTCCCGCGTCCGCGGCCGAGCGAACTGGCCGCAGTTCCAGTACCGACGAAGCCCACCGCACCGTCTGTTCTACGCAATGGCGTACCGGAACGGTCGGCATCTTCGAACCGCATCATCGCCCTGCAGCGAGCGCTTGCGGACTACGGTTATGGGCAGATCAGGCCGACCGGAATCATCGACGGCGATACCCGGGCAGCGATCGAACAATTCGAGCGCGAGCGCAAGCTGCCGATCACGGGCCAGGCTTCCGACCGCGTCGTGTGCGAGCTCGCGGCGATGACCGGCCGACCGCTGGAATAGGCTCCAGTCGCGTGGGATTGAGCGCGGTCGTATCATAAGGAAAGGTCGCGGCTCGCGTCCCGGGTCGCGCACGTGGTGAATACTTCGCTTGCGCTCGGCAAGCACAATGAACGAGAAGCTGGCATGCGCCTGAAGTCTGCCATCTGGGTCGCCGCGTACATTCGCCGCTGCCATACCGAGGGAGCATTCGCGGCTGTGCGGCGGCGCGGTGCTGAGGAAGCTGGGGCCATCTTCGTTAAGCTGAACCGACTCGACGGCACGGCGGAGCTGTTCGGGCCGGCGCCGCAGAGCGTCTTCGATGACGCGCATCCAGCGGACCGGGTGTTCAGCCGGTGCCACGGAGAGCAACCAGCTCCGGAGACAAAGGTCGAGGAACGCCTCGCGCGGGAACTCCGCTTCGACCCCGACGCCTGGATCCTCGAAGTCGAGGACCGCGCCGGACGTCATTTCCTCGATCGGATTGTCGCCTGAACGGCGCACCAGGTGCCGGAGCACAGTAGAGCGGCCTCGTGACGAGCGCGCCGGTGCCTCCCGCAGCGGGCGATTCGAGTTCGGCCGTCCTCTTCGGGCGTATGGACGGCCCGCTGCAGGTAGAGATCGATCAAAGCTCGCAACAGGCTTGCCTACACATCCGTGCTGTCACCCGTTGCGATGCCGAGCAGATCCCCAAGAGGGCCAATCCCGCCGGAGCCCTCAGTGGTACTCACTGCGCCTTTAGAGCAACACTTTGGATTTGAAACAGACTAAAGGCTCGCGTTAGCGGAGCGTTAACCTTGTGCGTCTCAAATCGCGCAGGAGATGCATTGGGAATTGGGCGGCGGTGGCGGGGGCAAAGATATGGGTACCGTGATCAATTTTCAGGTGACGGCGCGAGCTGCGCGCGCGCCTAGTTCGATCGCAACCAAGTCCGAGTCAGCTGCCGTGATCATTCTTCCAGTCGTGCGGATTGAACGATACACCGGGTCCGCGAGCGGCGATCTTGAGCCGCGGTCTCGCAGCACTGCGGGTCGCCGGCGCCGGCGCCGTGCGAATCGCTAACGACCGACCGTTTCTCAATCAGGTTGGAGGCTGCGCCACACGCGCGCCAACACTTTTCACTGCGCCCGGCACTGTGCTGCAGCGAGCGCATTTCGCACGGCGGGAATCCATCCCGGCTCAGGCGCAAGTGCTCGAATAACGATAAGTCCCGTGGTGGTCGGAGATGCCACGATCAACCGGTCTGCTGCCGTGATCTCTTCATTCTCCGGCAGCTCCGCGCGTTGTGCTGCCGTCATGAGATCGAGCTCGATGACCTTGCGCCCCGCAGCGCGATCGTTGATCGCATAGTATGCTACGTCAGAGCGTGTATAAAACGACACCGACGTGTAGGCCTGGGTGATCGGCACGGAAAACTTCAATGGACCATGTGTCAGATCGTAACGGCAGACCGACACCTGGAAGGCCGGGTCCATAAAAGGCATGAGCGCCTTCTCCGGAGTCGGGGGAGGAATGGCAATAACGGAGTTGACCGGAGCGATCGCAGAGACGCGGGCATAGGCATCCTGGGTTGCCATCCGGGGCAACAGCAGGACTGTGGCCAGATGCACCACGCCCGCAAGGAGAAGCGCGCCCAAGAGCCATAGGGCCAACCGAATCACAGGCACACTCTCTTCGTGATCGATGGCATGGGCGCTTCCGATCCGGTTCGGGAGCCCATGCCGATCGGTGTGTCATAGAGCCGCAACACCAGCAGGTACTTCTCCACGCCGCCGGTCGGCAGCCAATTGCCCGGACGTGCGCGGGGCCCGACAAGGATCTCAAAACTGCCGTCTGCGTTGCGAATGATTTCCTGGCTAGTGAACCCTTGCCGCTGCGCCGAATTGGCTACGAGCCGGCCTTCAGGATCATACAAGGTCATAGTCCAAAATCGGGCTTGCGGAGTGGTTCCGCTCAGCAGCACGTCGCAGCGGCCGTCGAGCGGCTGACCGGCGTCGTCGGTTCGTGCATAGAATGCGACTCCGTCCCCCGAACCGACCGGCAGTTCGCCGGTGCGCGCAACCGTCGCGCGTGCATAAGGGTCAATCCCAAGGGTCCCATTCTTCGGCCAACCCATCCATGCACCGATGTTGACACCGCCATAGGCGCTGCCTCGCGTCAGGGCCATCCAGGTCGCCCCAAGCCCGACCGCTGCTGCAATCGCGAGTGCAAACACGGTTCCGAAAAGCAAGCGCACGTTTGGCCCGGTAGGTCGCGTAGGAGCAATCGGTGTAGCAAAAAACGCCGGCTGGCTTCAATCGCCGGGAGTGCGGTTAGGCGGAGATTGGTCGGATACGGATGCAAAACTTCCTTGAGCTTGTGCCCTGGTGTCGTCTGAAGCTTTGGTCATCTCGCCACGAACTGCAAGCGCGCGGGTGGCATCGTCCATCAAGCGCTCGACGCGGACCAGCGCGTCGGCTCCGCGCTTGGTGAGAACGGACGTCGGACGGCTCGGTGGCGTATCGCCGTCTTTTTTCCCTTCCGCCACTACTGGGCGGCCCACCGAAGGTGCCTGCGGACCAAGGCCGGGAATGGGTTTGAGCTCGATCCCTTGGTGCGCATAGGCCATGATCTCGTGCCAGGTCATTGCCGGGAGCGAGCCACCGGTCATCTGGTGCATGGTGGTGTAGTCATCATTGCCGAACCAGATGCCGCAGATCATGTTGCCAGTGAACCCCACGAACCAGGCATCGCGGTAAGCGTTAGTGGTGCCGGTCTTGCCTGCGGCCTTGATGCCGTCGAGGATGGCGCGCCTAGCGGTGCCTTCCTCCACGACCTTGCTCATCATCATGTTCATATCCGTGGCGACCTGCGGCGTGAGCACCTGCACCGGTTTCTTGCCGTCGCGGTCCCAACGCCAGATCAGCTCGCCGGCGCCACTACGCACTTCGAGGATCGCATGCGGCGTCATCGCCTTACCGAGGTTGGGGAAGATCGAGTAGGCGCCGGTGTGATCGAGGACAGTCACTTCATCCGCCCCGATTGGCATCGAAGGCGTATCGGGAAGCGGGGTGCGCAGGCCCGCCTTGCGCGCGACCTCCCTGATCTTGGCACGTCCGATTTTCGGGTTTCCATGGCCGATCGCGATTGATAGCTTCACCGCAACCACGTTGATCGAGCGCTTCAGAGCCTCGGTCATCGTCATCGAGCCAGCAAAACCTCCGCCGTAATTTTTCGGGCACCAGTTGCCGATGCACACCGGCGAATCGACCACGATCGAGGTGGGCTTGTATCCATTCATCAGCGCGGTCGCATACACATACGGCTTGAACGAAGAGCCGGGCTGGCGCATAGCATCGGTGGCGCGGTTGAATTGACTTTCGCTGTAGTCGCGTCCGCCCACCATGGCACGCACCGCGCCGTCGATGTCCATCAGCACGGCGGCGCCTTGCTTGGCCTTATATTCATGGCCGTACTGCCGCAGCGAGTCTTCAACAGCTTTCTCCGCGTGCTTTTGCAGGTCGACGTCAAGTGCGAGGCGGACCACGAACACTCGTTCGTGCACCGACTTCGGCAGCGTGTCGACGAGCTTCTTCATCTCATCGAAAGCCCAGTCGAGATAATAGTTGGGCGCCCGCTCGTCGCGCCGATCGACTGCC
>Ga0134063_10000886_pt1 | contig 10480 bp, 8 predicted proteins | sample 15_taG_11_FD_94467 | JGI IMG/M metagenome (GOLD analysis project Ga0134063, IMG submission 94467) | Grasslands soil microbial communities from the Angelo Coastal Reserve, California, USA - 15_D_Rain_20cm_5_09082015 | ecosystem: Environmental > Terrestrial > Soil > Grasslands ... | reverse complement strand
TCCGAGGACGCCGATTTCGTCGTGGTCGACGCCAACAGCCGCAACGGCGTGGCGCTCGCCGCCCGGGGCGACATCGAGCTGCGCCACGACTCGCGCGTGCTGGTCGGCGACAAGCTGCTGCGCGTCGAGATTCCGACGTGAAGACCTGCCCCCTCTGCTCGACCCAATACCCCGACGACCTCCGGTTTTGCCCGAACGACGGGCAGACGCTGCGCTCGTCGTCGCCCGGACAGGATCTCGTCGGGCAGGTGCTCGCCGACCGCTACCACGTCGTGAAGAAGCTGGGCGAGGGCGGCATGGGCCAGGTATACCTGGCCGAGCACGTGAAGATGGGACGCAAGAGCGCCATCAAGGTGTTGAACCCCTCGATGGTCTACGACCCCGACGCGGTGGCGCGCTTCAACCGCGAGGCGGCGAACGCGAGCCGCATCAGCCACCCCAGCGTGTGCGCCATCTACGATTTCGGTGAGACGCCGGAAGGCCTCATCTACCTCGCAATGGAGTTCGTCGAGGGACAGCCGCTCACCGACGTGCTGGAACGAGAGGGGGCCCTCCCGGTGGCCCGCGCCGCGGCCATACTCGTCCAGGTGGCAGACGCGCTCCAGGCGGCGCATGACTTGGGGATCGTGCATCGCGACCTGAAGCCTGACAACATCATGATCGCGCGGGCGCGCGACGGCGCCGACGTCGTGAAGGTCGTGGACTTCGGGATCGCCAAGCTGGTGGGCAGCGACGCCAGCCAGGAAGTGACGAAGACGGGGCTGGTCATCGGCACGCCCGAATTCATGAGCCCCGAGCAGCTGTCGGGGGACAAGCTCGACGGTCGGAGCGACATCTACTCGCTCGCCCTCGTGTTCTTCAAGATGTTGACCGCGCGGCTGCCGTTCGAGGCCGGCACCGTGCAGGAGACGATGATCCAGCGGCTCACCGAGGAGCCCCTGAAGCTCGGGGCTGCGCGACCCGACCTGCGCTTCCCACTTGGCCTGCAGGAGACGCTCGACGCGGCGCTGGCGCGCAGTCCGGTGGCCCGCTACCAGTCGGCAGCCAAGTTCGCAAGCGACGTGGCGAGCGTCACGGGTCTGGCTCGCCGCAGCTCCGCCACCGGGATTCCAGTGACCCGTGGGGATGCCGAAGATCGGACGCGGCTCCTCGACTCACGGGCGGTGGCGGCGCTGTCGCTCCCGCGGCGGACCCCGGTGCCCCCGGTGAAGCAGCGCTCGCTCCTGCCCGTCATCGTGGGCGCCGCCCTCGTCCTGGGCGCGGGCGGGGCCGCGATGATGGTGTTCGGCCGCGGCCGCCGAGCCGAGAGCCCGGCCCGCCTGGACACGATGCGGGCGGGCCCGCCGCCCGTTGCCGTGGACTCGACGTCCCGGGCGGCCGTGCCGCCGGCGCCGCCGTCGCGGGCCGCCGATTCGCGAACGGCGCGCCGGCCGTCCGGCCGCGATGCCGGCGCGACTCACCAAGCGCCGCCGCCACCACCCACCATCGCCGTGAGCGAGATGCAGGTGCGGAGGACGCTCGAATCGACCGCCTTGGATCTCGCGGCAGGCAACCTCACGGCCAACGCCGCGCGCGACACGGCGGACTTTTATTACGCGATGACGGCGCTCCCAAAGGTGTACCGTGCGGCAGCGGCCAAGATCATTTGTGATTCGTACATGAGCGAGAACGCTCGTTCCAGAGCCCTGCAGTGGTGCCAGGCGGCCTTGGTGCTCGCCCCGGACAACACCACATACCAGAAACTCGTGAGGCTGCTGAAGGGGGATTTGTCGCCCTGATGCTCTGGCGCGCCCCCAAGCCCGTCAAGATCGAGGTCTTCGCCAAGACCGACCTCGGCAAGACGCGCGACCACAACGAGGACCGTTTCCTCGTGGCCGATCTCACCCGCGGCGAGGCGTCGTTGCAGCCGCCGGTGCGCGCGCACGACGTGGGTGAGCGGGGGACGCTGCTGATCGTCGCCGACGGCATGGGCGGCGCCGCCGCGGGCGAGCTCGCCAGCCAGATGGCCGCGGACACCATCTATGACCAGATGATCCGGCTGTGGAGAAGTGAGAAGGAAGCGACGCCGCAGCGGTTCGCATACCGGCTGAAGGAATCCGTCGAGGCCGCCAACGGGCAGATTCACTCGTACGCCAAAGCGCACCCCGAGGTGCGGGGCATGGGCACCACCACCACGGCCGTCGGCATCCTCCACGATTACGTCTACCTCACGCAGGTAGGAGATAGCCGCGCCTACCTGATCCGCCACGGCCAGGCGGTGCAGCTCACCAAGGACCAGTCGTTGATGCAGCGCCTGGTGGAGGCGGGCGAGCTCACGGAAGAGGAAGCGGCGCGCAGCGAGCGGCGCAACATCATCCTCCAAGCGCTGGGCCCGGATCCCAAGGTGAAGGTCGACCTCACGTACCAGGAAGTCCGCAAGGGAGACGTCCTGGTGCTCTGCTCGGACGGGCTCTCGGGTCAGGTCAAGAAGCAGGAGATCGCCGAGATCGTCACCCGCGAGCGGGATCTGCAGGCGGCGTGTGACCGCCTGATCGCACTCGCCAACGAGCGCGGCGGACCGGACAACATCACGGTCGTCATCGCGCGGTTCGACGGGGACGGGCTGCGCTCGGCCGCCGCCGGCGAGGAGGTGGGCCATCAGGTGTACCCGCTGATCGACACGGAGACGAGCACCGAGCCCGTACCGGTCTACCGGGGGAGCCGGCCGCCGTTGCCCACCCGCGAGGGCCGCTGGCGCGTCGTAGCCGCAGCCGTGCTCGCGGCGGCCGCCGTGGCCGTGGCGCTCTATCTCGCCACCCGGAGCCAGTGACCGCCCAGTTCCGGTTCTTGTCGGGCGCGCGCGCCGGGGAGGTCGCGACCTTCCACAAGACCTACATCGGGCTCGGACGCCATCCGCTGTCGGACGTTCGCTTCGACACCGAGCGCGATCTCGATGTGTCCTCGCGCCACGCCGCCATCGTGCGGCACGGCGCGGCGTTCAGCCTGCGCGACCTCGGCTCGAAAAACGGGACCTTCGTCAATGGCGAGCGGATCACGGGCGACGTGGTGCTGCAGGATGGCGACGTGATCGGCTTCGGGCCGCAGGGGCCCTCCGTGGAATTCCGCGTGCTCGCGGCGGAAGGCGAGCGGGATGCGGTCACCGGATCGCGGGAGCGCCGCGCCAGCGCGGCCCTGCGCCTCGTGGCGGAGCTCGCGCATCTCCGTCGCACGACCAAGGTATTGATCGGGCTGCTCGGCCTCACGCTGGCGGGGTTCGGGTGGAGCCAGTGGGAGGCCGCGCGTGACGCCCGCGCGCTCGTGGCGCTCCGGGCGCGGGCCGACAGCTTGCATCGCGAAGCCCAGCGCTTGCTCTCGCGCTTCCAATCGGAGCTCGAGAGCGTCCGGGACGCGCTCCGGGAATCACAGGCCGAAGTCGCCAGGCTGCGCAGCGAGCTCGCGGCCGCGGGCTCCGGGAGTGACGCGCCTTCTGTCGCCCGGCTGCGCGCGCAGCTCGATACCGCCGAAGCCCGCCAGCGGGGCCTGGCGGGCGCGGCGGCGGTCGACTACCGCGCGATCGCCCGCAAAAACCAGGACGCGGTCGCGATGCTCGTCGTCAAGTTCTCGGATGTCGAGGTGTTCACCGGCACCGCGTTCGCGGTCGACTCTCAAGGCACCCTGGTCACCAACAAGCACGTCCTCGTGGGCGAAGCGGGGGACCGCCGACCCGTGGCGATCGCCGTCAAGTTCTCGGGCTCGAAGCAGTGGTTCCAGGGCCGAGTCGTCGGCGTGGCCGATACGGCGGACGTCGGGGTGCTGCAGGTCGACGTGCGCGGTGGCACGCCGCGGGTTTTCGGGCTCCTCGAGCAAGCCGGTGGCCTGCAGCGGGGCGACCCCGTCGCCATCATCGGTTATCCGCTCGGTGAAGACCTGCCGATGGAGCGCCACGGCCAAAGCGCGGTGGTGGCCGACCCGACCCTGACGGTGGGCACGGTGAGCAAGGTGTTGTCGAGCGTCGTGCAGGTGGACGGCTACGGAGCGCCGGGCTCATCCGGGAGCCCGATCTTCGACCGCGGCGGCTACGTGGTCGGAGTCCTGTACGGAGGGAACCGCGAGTCGCAGGGAAAAATCATCTACGCGGTCCCCGCCCATCTCGTCCTCGAGTACCTGCACCAGCATAAATAGAAGAATCATCCCCGCCAGCGAATTACGTGCCTCGCCGCCGCTCGCTGCATGAGCGGCTGGCCGTGCCAACAGCACACGACCGGCGCCGAGCCCGGGATCTGGCGCGCGAGCCGCGGATGCCCGAACAGCACGACGAGCTGCGACGCCGGCGCGAGCCGCCGCAGCGCCGCGACAGAGCGCGCCCCGAGATCCGCTCGACCTTTCCACGATCGTGGCTCGGCGTACACCAGGACGATACGTTGCACGTTACGCGTCGCACGTTGTTCGACGGGCACTCCCGCTTCGCGCAGCGTCTGCGTGAACACATCGCGCGGTCCCACGGTGTACGGACCGCCCACGTCGTCGTCCACGATCGAGACGGCGAGCGGAGCGCGGAGCGCCGGCGGCTCGCCACGCAGCACGTGTACCGCCCGGTCGGCGACGCCATCGGCGAACGCGCCGTGGGCCGCGAGGTCGGGCAGCCCCTGATCGGCGCTCGAGTCCCACAGCGCCGCCGCCTGCTCGTAGCGGGCCAGGGCTTCGTCCGCCCGGGAGGTCGGGATCTCGGACCCAACGGCCCGGTCCAGCGCCTCGACGACGCCCCGGAACTCCTCGGGATACAACAGCGCGTCGCACCCCGCGGCGACGGCGCTGACGGTGGCGGAGGGCACCGGCTGGGCCGCGCTCGCGCCCGCCATGATCAGGGCGTCGGTCACGACCAGCCCCGTGAAATTCAACGTGCCGCGCAGATAGCCGAGGATTTCGGGAGAAAAGCTCGCGGCGCGCCCCGACGGGTCCCAGGCCGGAAACGCCACGAAGGCGCTCATCACGCTGCCCACGCCCGCCCGCAGTGCGTGCTCGAACGGGGTGACGTCGACCCGCTGCAGCTCGGCGGCGGGCGTCAGGACGCGCGGCAAGGTCTCGTGCGAGTCGCGCGTCGTGCGCCCGTGGCCCGGGTAGTGCTTGGCGCAGCCCAGCACGCCATGCTCCTGCAGACCGCGGATCCACGCGGCGGCATGCTCGCCGACGCGCGTCGGGTCGGCCCCGAACGACCGCGTCTGCACGATCGGATTCCTGGGCTCGAGATCGAGATCGCACACCGGGGCGAACGCCCAGTTGATCCCCACCGACCGCGCCTCGAACCCGGTGATCACGCCGCAGGTGCGGGTCGCCTCCAGATCATCGATGTAGCCGAGCGCCGCGGGGGGCGGTAGCTCGGTGAGTCCCCCCACCTGCTGGGCGACCCCCCGCTCCACGTCGGCCCCGATCAAGAGCGGGCGCCCTGCCCGGCGCCGCAACTCGTCGGTGAGCGCGGTGACGATCGCGCGGGTCCCGCCGAAGATGATGAAGCCGCCCACGCCGGCGGCGAGCGCGGCGTCGATCTTCGCCTGCTCGTGGTCGAAACTCTGGCGCCGCCACCGCAGGGCCGGAAAGACGAGCCGGGCCAGCGAGCCGCTCACGCCGGTGTGACGTGGCCGAGCACGCGGGCGCCGCGGGCGCCGGTGGCGGCCGGCAGGTTCCCAGGCTTCCCGGCGAGCGTGAGGAAGCCCAAGAACGCGAACGCGAGCGCCTCCTTCGCCTCGCCATCGAAGAACAGCCGATCGAACGGCAGCACGGGGCGGGGACGCACGCGCGCGGCCAGCAGCTCGACGACCACGGGATTGCGGGCCCCGCCACCCGAGATCACCAGCTCGGCCTCGCCTTCCCCAGGGGGGGTCCAGCGCTCCAGCGCGCGGGCGATCGTTTCGGCGGTGAGCGCCGTAGCCGTGGCGACGGCGTCGTTGTCGGAGCCGCCCGCCTGCCGCACGAGACCGAGCAGGCGGTCGGCGAACTCGATCCCGAAGCGCTCCCGCCCCGTACTCTTGGGGGGCGGCTCGGCGAAATAGGGATCGGCGAGCAGCGGGTCGAGCACCCGCATGAGCGGTTTGCCGCGGCGCGCGCGCGCCCCGTCCCGGTCGAACGCCGCTGCCGGGTCGATGCGGCGCGTGACGGCGTCGATCACCGCCACTCCGGGACCGGTGTCGAACGCCAGGGCGCCCGCCGCCCTGCCCCGGCGCGGCACCCAGGTGACGTTGGCGATCCCGCCGACGTTGAGCAGCAGCCGGCCCCGCTCCGGATGCCCGAACAGCATGACGTCCGCGAGCGGTACCAGTGGGGCGCCCTGCCCGCCCGCGGCCACGTCGCGCGACCGGAAGTCGCTCACCACGCGTACGCCCACGCGCTCCGCGATCACCGCGGGGTCGCCGAGCTGCAGGGTCGCGCGACCGGGCTCGTGCCAGATCGTCTGGCCATGCGAGGCGACGAACGACACGTCACTCGGCGCCGTCCCGCTGCCCGCGAGGAGCTGCAGGATCGCGCCTGCGAAGCGTTCGCCCAGCGCGACGTGCAGCAGCGCCAGATCCTTCGCGCCGCCGCGCGCGATCGTGTCGACGATCTGCCCGCGCTCCGCGGCGCCGTAGGGCTCCTGGCGAAACGCGACGAGCTGGGCGGCGAGGGGATCATCGGTGAGGCGGACCAGCGCCGTCGCGACGCCATCGAGCGACGTGCCCGACATCACCCCGACGGCGAGACAGCTCGTCACCGCGAGCGTACCCTAAAGGATTTCCTCGTCATCCTATCGGATGACATCGGTCACGGGCGGGGGGTCGCCGACCGCGCGGCGCACGAATCCGCCCGCCTGCTCGAGCAGCCGCCCGGCCTCGTCCTTGCCCACGCCCTGCTTCACCATCACAATGGCGAGCTTCACGCTCCCCGCGGCGGCCGCGATCGCGCGGCGCGCCGCGGGCCGGTCTACCCCGCCGACCTCCATGACGATGCGCTCGCCACGGTCCCGGAGCTTGTCGCTCACGGCCATCAAGTCGACCATCAGGTTGCCGTAGGCGCGCCCCAGCCGGATCATCGCGCCCGTGGAGAGGGTGTTGAGCACGAGCTTGGTGGCCGTCCCCGCCTTCATGCGGGTGGAGCCGGTGAGCACTTCGGGGCCGACTTTGGGGAGGATGAGCACGTCGCACGTCTCGGCCAGAATCTTCGGGGGATCCGAGCATGACAGCAGTCCCGTCACGGCGCCGATCGTCTGCGCACGCGTCAGGGCCGCGCGCACGAACGGCGTGGTCCCGCTCGCCGCGATCCCCAGCACGAAGTCGCGCGCGGCGACGCGCGCCTGATCCATCGCCGCCATCCCCGCGTTCACGTCGTCCTCGGCGCCTTCGCTGCTCTTCACGAGCGCCGCATAGCCGCCCGCGATCACTCCCACCACCATCTCCGGCGGCGTGCCGAACGTCGGCGGGCACTCGCTCGCGTCCAACACGCCGAGCCGGCCCGACGTGCCCGCTCCCACGTAGACCAGCCGCCCACCCTGCCGCAGGGCCTCCACCACGAGGTCGATCGCCCGCGCGATCTCGGCGCGCACGGCGCGCACCGCCGCCGGCACCATGGCGTCCTCGGCATTTATCAGGTCGACGATCTCGAGGGTCGCGGCGACGTCGATGCGCTCAGTGCGGGGGTTCCGCTGCTCGGTGAGCCGCGGGTCCAGGAAGTCCGGGGCGGTCATGATGGCATCGGGTGGCCCCCAAGTTAGACGTTGACCCGAACTCGGGTCAACGTGCTACAATTGAGCATGCGCCACGGCCTGCTTACCGCCCTCGCCCTGCTCGCCGCCTGCGGCGGCGCGCGCCCGCGGGCGACGACCCCGCTGGCGCCGGGTGGCGCCGTTGCTGCGCCGGCCGCCCCCACGGCGGCCGCTCCCACCGGCGCGCGCGCCGACGCGATCGTCACCGGCCGGCCGATCATCCCCGAGACCTGGTCCCTCGCTGGCAAGGGCGTTGCCGTGTCCCGCCCACGGGCCATGGTGGTATCCGGTCATCCGCTCGCGAGCCGGGTCGGGCTCGAGGTCCTGAAGGCGGGCGGCAACGCCGTCGACGCCGCGGTGGCGGTAGGGTTCGCGCTCGGGGTCGTGCTCCCCGAAGCGGGCAACATCGGCGGCGGGGGATTCATCGTGTTTCGCGACACGACCGGTCGCGTGCGCGCGCTGGACTACCGCGAGATGGCGCCCGGCGGGGCCACCCGCGCCATGTACGTCGATTCGACCGGCAACCCTACGGAGCAGAGCCTGACTGGGCACCTCGCGTCGGGCGTCCCGGGCAGCGTGGCCGGGATGTACGAAGCCTGGAAGAGTGCCGGACGGCTGCCCTGGGCGAAGGTTCTCGCGCCGGCGATCCGACTCGCCCGCGAGCACACGCTCGACGCCGCCCGCAGCCGGTCCATTGCGGAGGAGACGGATCGCCTGGCGCGGTTCCCGGCGTCCGCGCAGCAGTTCCTGGTGGACGGCCATGCGCCCCCGCCCGGCGCGAAGTTCCGCCAACCCGAGCTCGCGCGCACGCTGCAGCTCATCGCGGACTCGGGACCGAGCGCGTTCTACAAGGGCCAGATCGCCGATCTGATCGCCGCGGAGATGCAGCGCGGCCACGGACTCATCACCAAGGAAGACCTCAAGCGCTACCAACCGAAGTGGCGCACGCCGGTCCAGATCAGCTACCGCGGGTACACGATCTACTCCATGCCGCCCGCGAGCTCGGGCGGCGTCACGATGGGCGAGATCCTGAACATCATGGAGGGCTACGACACGCTGCCGCCGTTCGGGAGCGCCGGCTATGTCCATCTCGAGGTCGAGGCGATGCGCCGCGCCTTCATGGACCGCAACCACTGGCTCGGCGACCCGGACTTCGTCGACATGCCGCTGGAGCGGTTGCTCTCCAAGTCCTACGCCGCCGAGCTGCGCGGCCAGATCCTGCCGGACCGCGCCACGCCCACGCCGCCGCTCGCCACCTCGACGGGCGAGGGCACCGAGACCACGCACTACTCCGTCGTCGATGCCGCGGGCAACGCCGCCGCGGTCACCACCACGTTGAACGGCGGCTTCGGCAGCGCGGTCACGGTGACGGGCGCCGGCTTCCTACTGAACAACGAGATGGACGACTTCACCACCGCGCCGGGAAAGCCGAACATGTATGGCCTGATCCAGGGCGACGCCAACGCCATCGCGCCGTACAAGCGCATGCTGTCGGCGATGACGCCGTCGATCGTGCTGGGACGCGACGGCCGGCTGCTCATGGTGCTCGGGACGCCGGGCGGGCCGACCATCATCAACAGCGTGTATCAGGTCATCGTGAACGTGGTGGACCACGGCATGTCGCTCGCGGAGGCGGTCGCGGCGCCGCGCGTGCACCAGCAGGCGCTGCCGGACGTGGTCTTCTACGAGCGCGGCGGGCTCGCCCAGACGACGCTCGACGGCCTGCGCGCTATGGGCTACCAGCTACGCGAGCGGGGTCGCATGGGCGATATCGCGGCCATCGAACGCACCGCCGCCGGCTGGGTCGGTGTCGCCGATCCCAGGCGCGGCGGCGGCGCGGCAGGATACTGAAGGATCAGGCAGCCCGCTTCACCGTCAGCGGCTTGTTGAGCTTGAGCGTGATCGCTGCCCCTTTGGGGAGCACGACGTCGATGTCACGCGACGCGCGCGCCGCGGCGGCTCCGGCGGCGGCACCCACCGCGCCCCCGATCAAGGCACCTTTCGTGTTCTTGCCTAGCAGCTTACCGACCAGGGCCCCCGCGATCGCTCCCCCACCCACCTTGGCGGCGTCTCCCTTGGTCACGCCGCGACCCTGCATCACGGTGTCCTTGGACTCGACGGTCGCGTCCACGGCGTAGCTCGACCCCCGCACGGAGACGGTCTGCACGGCGAGCTCCAGCCGGCCGCTCGCATTGGGGTTCGGCGCCGGCTCGGCGGCGACGATCGTCCCCTGCACGGCGGAACCCGCGGGGATCACGACGTGCCCCGCCACGTCCTTCACGTCCTGGGCAACGGTGGCCGTGAAGGCGTCACCCGCCTTGGCCTGCCGGGTGCTGATCGACTCGCTCGCCGCGAGCGGCACTCGGGTCCCGGCAGCCGCCGTCAGCGTCGTCGGCGCCGCAGGCTTGGGCGCCGGGGGCTTGGGGGCCGGCGTCTTCTTTTCGGGGGCGACCTTGGCCGGCTGGGTCGCCGGCGCCGGCACGTCCTTCATCGCGGCGGTCGACTCGGTCGGAGCTAGCGTCAGGTTGCGCGCGGTCGAGTCTGCCGTCTGGTTCGCCTGATCACTCTTGACGCACGCGGCCAACGCGACGGCGGTCAGTACTGCTATGAGATGCGAGGAGTGCTTCTGGAGCGTGATCATTATTCCTCTCTCGTGGTTTCGCTGGCAGATAATATAGGAATGCGGCTCTCGAAGTTCCCATGCTAAAGCATGGGCTCGGCACCGCACTGTGCTAAAGCACACGCGCAGTGTCCTTTAGGACAACGCCGGGC
>Ga0134063_10000881_pt1 | contig 10528 bp, 8 predicted proteins | sample 15_taG_11_FD_94467 | JGI IMG/M metagenome (GOLD analysis project Ga0134063, IMG submission 94467) | Grasslands soil microbial communities from the Angelo Coastal Reserve, California, USA - 15_D_Rain_20cm_5_09082015 | ecosystem: Environmental > Terrestrial > Soil > Grasslands ... | reverse complement strand
TTATTGGGGAAACATGCGATATTAGAAGCAGATATTTAGGGCATAGCACTGCGTGCGAGTAAGTGCCTGCACTAAAAAGACTTACGGGAAAAGGATTGCGCTAACTCGTAAACTGGGGCTAGGCTGGCTAGGCCAGCTGCCCGCTGCATCTGGTAGGAACCTGTGGCTGGCGAATTATTATTTCGCCCATGATTCTTCAGGGTTGCGGCAGGCATTCGGCGGCTCTCAAGGCGATGTAACATTGCGTTATTGCGTTATATTGACTTGGAACTTCCCCCCGTATCAATTCGCCAGAGACAGGCCGCAAAGCGCAGAGCATTGGATGCTGATTGGAAAATGGGATCGAAGAGCTTGCCAGTTTTCAGGCCCGAGCTCCGTCGTTCCCGGAATTCGTCGCGTTAACCCTTCATGCGTGGACCAGCTCGCGCCGTTTAAGCGTGGGAAGCGCCTGGATGGATTTTCCTACCTTCTCCTGGGCGAGCCGCAGGTCGTAGAGGCTCTGTAGATTCAGCCAAAACTGAGCGCTCGTGCCAAAGAAATGAGCGAGGCGCAGGGCGGTGTCGCCCGTGATGGCGCGCGTTCCGTTCAAGATTTGCGTGATGCGATTGGTCGGCACGTTGATCTTTCGCGCTAGTTCAGCCGCGCTCATATCGAGTGCTTCCAGTTCTTCAGCGAGGTGTTCACCCGGATGGATAGCGGTCAATGCCATAGCGATGCTCCTAGTGATAGTCAACAATCTCCACGTTTGAGGGCCCCGGCGATTGGTCGGCCCACTCAAAGCAAATCCGCCATTGATCGTTAATGCGAATGCTGTACTGGCCCTTGCGGTCGCCTACCAGCGCCTCAAAACGGTTCCCAGGCAATGCGGCAAGGTCCCTCAGCGACGTGGCCGCTTCCATACGGTCAAGCTTCAGGCGCGGGGATCGTTCAAATCCAGAGAATGGCTTGACCCGTTTCCCGGCGGCGAATTCTCTGGTCCTCTTGTCCCGATAGCTGACGATCACTGCTCAAAATACCAGGAAGTACGCGTTACGTCAAGCGTAAGGACGAACAAATGTGAAGCCGATAAGCTGGGTTAAGCGAGCGATCCCCGTCGGGCCGAGATTTCTCGCACTCCACGAGGATTGATCAGGGTAATGAGCACGAGAATTCCCAGGCACAAGGCAAGCGTATGCGGCTGCAGGTTGGGCACGGCGGAAACAAGAGCGCCGACACCAGCGGAAATTCCTACGGCGACCACCAGAATGTAGTCAATCATCAAAGCAGCGGCCGCAAGGAGGCCGGCAGAGACGCCGAGATTCTGGCGAGCGACAGTGTACGATCCACCGCCACCGGGGTATGCCTGGATCGTCTGACGGTAGGAGAAATAGACGATGCTGAGCAACACGATGACGCTGGCGCTGATCGGAACCATGTAGGCAATTCCCGCCGCGCCGAGAGGAATGAGCAGCGTCAGGGCAGCCTCCGTGCCATAGGCCGCGGAGCTGAGGGCATCCAAGCCGAAGATCGGAATTCCGGTTGCCGGACCGACGCACTCGGCGCGCGCCTCGTCCGACGCGAGAGGCCGGCCCAAAAGTAGATCCAGAACCGTCATACCTTTATGAACTCCTTAGGAATCCTTCAGGCGTTTCTTACCGCTCGTGCTTTACGCTTGCGAGCGCTCAAAGCGAACTGTTCGGCGCTTACCCCACTGAGGTGAGTACACAGAAACGCGACAGACCGATGAACAATGCAACCATTCTCGTGGTCGACGACGACCCGCAAATCCGACGCGTCTTACGAGCTACTCTTTCCAGTAATGGATACGACGTCGTGGAGGCAAAGGACGGCCAGGAGGCCATCGAGATGGTCATCCGGGAGCGCCCTGATCTGATTCTTCTGGATGTGAACATGCCGGGCATGAGTGGGCTTGAGGCTTGTAGCAAAATTCGATTGTCCTTTGAAGGGCCCATTATCATGGTGACAGTCCGCAACTCGGAACATGACAAGGTTGTCGCTCTGGATTCGGGAGCGGACGACTACGTCGTAAAACCTTTCGCAATCGGAGAACTGCTGGCGCGCATTCGAGCTGCGCTGAGACGCTCCACTTCCGAAGAGCCGCTTCCCAAAATCGAGACCCCGGAATTGAGCGTGGATCTTGAGAAAAGGATGGTCAATGTCCACGGCGAGAGAGTCCACCTGAGTCCCAAAGAATTCGACGTGTTGCGTCTTCTTATGATTCAACAAGGAAAGCCGCTTACACATAAAAGGGGTCTTACAGGTTGTTTGGGAACCGGATCACGCCGAGCAAACGGAAAATCTTCGCGTAGTGATAAACTAACTGCGCAAGAAAATTGAGAAGGACCCGGCGCATCCTCGCAACATCCTGACCGAACCTTGGCTGGGGTACCGGTTTCACTTTCCAAACACAACCTCAGAAAAAACCCCACGGCGTAATCGTGATCGTTATCGCGCCGGATGAAGACTGTCGAGATCCAGATTCAGTTCCAAGACATTCACGCGCGGTTCGCCAAGGAATCCCAGGTCACGGCCCTTCGTATGTCTCTCGACCAGCGCGCGCACGTCTTCTTCTTTCATGCCACGCGAATGAGCAACGCGAGGAATTTGGAATTCGGCGGCGGCTGGAGAGATATCTGGGTCCAGACCAGACCCCGAGGCTGTCACCAGGTCGACCGGGATAGGAGTATTTGGATTTTCTGCCTGAAGCTTTTGCACGTCACCCTTTACGCGCTCAAGCAGATTCTTGTTGGTAGGGGCTAGGTTTGAGCCGCCGCTCGATGTTGAATCGTATCCAGTTCCCGCGTTAGACGGTCGCGAGTGGAAATAGGCAGGCCCCGTAAATGCCTGCCCAATGATTCTCGAGCCTACAAGCTTTCCATTCTTCGAGATGAGTTGTCCGTCCGCGCGGTCGTGAAAACATAATTGCGCCAGCGCTGTGATTCCGAGCGGGTAGATGAGGCCAAACATGACGGTTGTCACCAGGGTGAACCACACGGCAATGAGCAGATTCTTTTTCATGAAGGCCCTCTCAGACAAATCGCAGATACGTCAGCAACACATCGATCAGCTTGATTCCGATAAATGGAGCAATGACTCCCCCGACGCCATAGAGCAACAGGTTGCGGCGAAGAAGCGCGGCCGCTCCGACCGGCCGATACCGCACGCCTCGGAGAGCCAATGGAATCAGCGCAATGATAATCAGGGCGTTGAAAATGACCGCCGATAAAATCGCCGACTCTGGAGTGCGGAGCCGCATAATGTTCAGAACTTCGAGTTGAGGAAACGCCGCGGCAAACATTGCGGGAATAATAGCGAAGTACTTGGCCACGTCGTTCGCGACCGAAAACGTTGTCAGAGCGCCGCGAGTAATCAGGAGCTGCTTGCCTATTTCAACGATTTCGATCAGTTTCGTCGGATTGGAATCGAGATCAACCATGTTCCCAGCTTCTTTGGCGGCTTGCGTCCCGGTATTCATGGCCACTCCCACGTCAGCCTGCGCAAGTGCCGGAGCGTCGTTGGTGCCGTCGCCGGTCATGGCCACGAGCTTCCCCTTAGCCTGCTCCCGCTTAATAAGCGCCATCTTGTCTTCGGGCTTGGCTTCAGCAAGGAAATCGTCGACTCCCGCTTGGCGAGCGATAGCAGCGGCGGTCAGCGGATTGTCCCCCGTGATCATCATGGTACGAATGCCCATGGCGCGAAGATGATCGAAACGCTCCTTCATGCCGCCCTTGACGATATCTGTGAGAGCGATCGCGCCTAACACGCGGCCGTTCTCTGCGACCAGCAGCGGCGTTCCGCCCGCATTCGAAATCTCACGAACACAAACCTGCAGCTCCACAGGAATGTTGTGACCGCGGCTGGCGCACAAGCGGGTAATTGCTTCCAGTGCTCCTTTGCGGACTTCGCGGCCGTCAAGGTCGACGCCTGACATCCTGGTTTGTGCGGAAAATGGGATGAAACTTGCGGCGTGTGTAGAAAGGTCCCGACCTCGAAGGTGATACCGCTCCTTGGCGAGCACGACGATGGATCGGCCTTCCGGAGTCTCGTCCGCCAGCGAGGAAAGCTGCGCGACATCGGCAAGATGACTCTCTTCGATGCCGGGCGCTGGAAAGAATTGCGTGGCGGCCCGGTTTCCCAGAGTGATCGTTCCCGTCTTGTCCAGCAACAACACATCTACGTCGCCCGAGGCTTCAACAGCGCGCCCAGACATGGCGATGACGTTCCGCTGAATCATGCGGTCCATGCCGGCAATGCCGATAGCGGACAGAAGACCTCCAATGGTCGTAGGAATCAGGCAAACGAGAAGTGAGACCAAGACGAAGATGCTCTGCGGAGCACCCGAATAAATGGCAAAGGGCTGAAGCGTTACGACTGCCAGCAAGAAGATAATGGTCAGTCCGGCCAACAAAATGTTGAGGGCAATTTCGTTCGGAGTTTTTTGACGCGAGGCTCCCTCAACAAGTTTGATCATCCGGTCCAGGAAGGTTTCGCCCGGATTCGAGGTGATGCGGACTTTGATCTCGTCGGAGAGAACACGAGTTCCCCCGGTAACTGCCGAGCGATCGCCGCCCGACTCCCGGATGACTGGCGCGGACTCGCCGGTGATCGCCGATTCATCGACGGAGGCCACACCTTCGATCACCTCGCCATCACCCGGAATGAAGTCCCCTGCAGTGACGACTACGATGTCCCCTGAGCGTAATTTCGAGCTGGGTACCGTCTCGATCTTGTTATCGCAAGTCAGCAGGTGAGCCTGAGTCTCAGCCCGTGCTTTACGCAGAGTGTCTGCTTGTGCCTTGCCCCGTCCTTCGGCCATGGCTTCCGCGAAGTTCGCGAAAAGAACCGTGAACCACAGCCAAAGGGTGATTTGCAAGCCGAAGCCAATCTGGCCTACGTGATGAAAGGCGTTCCACACCAGCTGCACCGTTGTTAATACTGCACCCACCTCGACTACGAACATCACGGGGTTCTTGACCATCGTGCGGGGGGCCAGCTTGCGAAATGAGTCGGTTACTGCACGAGTGAGAATCTTCGTGTCAGCGAGCGATTGTTTTCTAACTTGGGCGACGGAATCCATGGACACCTCAGAAGGCCTTGCCTGCGGACATCAGCAGGTGTTCGAGAATCGGTCCGAGACTCAGGGCCGGGAAGAACGTGAGAGCACCCACGATCAAAATCGTAGACACTAGCAAGCCAGCGAACAGCCCGCCTGTGACTGGGAACGTGCCGGCCGATTCGGGAACGGTTTTCTTTTTCGCCAGACTTCCGGCAATAGCGAGCACTGGAATGATCATGAAGAAGCGGCCAAGCAGTTGGGCTACGGCTGTACTTGTGTTGTACCACATGGTGTTCACATTCAAGCCGCCGAACGCCGAGCCGTTGTTGCCGGTCGACGAGACGTAGGCGTAGAGCACTTGAGAAAAACCGTGCGGGCCGGGGTTCGAGATGCTCGAAGTGCCAAAGGGTTTGACGATAGCAACGGCTGAGAAGCCGAGGATGGTGAACGTCAGAATCAGAATCGCCAGCATCGCCATCTTGACGTCATACGATTCAATCTTCTTGCCCAAGTACTCGGGAGTCCGGCCTACCATCAGACCGGCAATAAACACCGCGAGAATTACGAACACGATGATGCCGTAGAGTCCTGCGCCCACTCCGCCGAAAACAACTTCACCTAGCATAATGTTGATCAGTGGCACCATACCGCCAAGGGGCGTAAACGAATCGTGCTGACTGTTCACGGCGCCGCAGCTGGCGTCAGTAGTTACGGTCGCGAAGAGGGCGGAGTTCGCAATGCCGAACCGTACTTCCTTTCCTTCCATGTTGCCGCCGGAATGCAGGGCGCTCGCGCTCTGATTCACGCCAACGAGGAGCGGATTCCCCCGCGCCTCAGCCCAGTACGCGGTCGCCACTCCAATGAAAAAGAGAAACGCCATCGCCGCCCATACTGCCCAGCCATGCCGCTGAGACCCCGTCATACGGCCGAGGGTGTAGGTGAGGCCGGAGGGAATCGCGAAAATCAACACCAGCTGGAAGAAGTTTGAAAAGGGAGTGGGATTTTCGAAAGGATGAGCGCTATTGGCTCCAAAAAAACCACCGCCATTGGTGCCAAATTCCTTAATGACTTCCTGCGATGCCACGGGGCCTTGCGCAATGATCTGCTGCGTCACAGTCTGCGTGGTAACCTTGCCATCAGCTCCGGTCACCTGCACGGTCTGTGGCTCGATCAAATGTACCGGGGTGTAAGGTTTCAGGTTCTGGACAACACCTTGTGACACAAACACCAGCGAACCTACGACGCAAATTGGCAGCAAAACCCACAGCAAGCAGCGCGTGGTGTCCACCCAGAAGTTTCCGAGCTTGTCCGTTTCCTTTCGCGCGATACCGCGAATCACCACGATCGCGAGGACAATACCGACTGCAGCGGAGGCGAAATTGTGGTAAGCCAGACCCGTCATCTGCGTGAGATAACTCATCGTGGATTCGCCGCTATAAGCCTGCCAGTTCGTGTTGGTGGTAAACGATGCGGCTGTGCCAAAAGCCAGGCCAGGCTCCACGTTCGGAAACTTCTGAGGGTTGAACGGCAGCCACTTCTGCGTGCGCTCAATCAGGTACAGGAGCGCCATTGAGACGCCGCTGAACAAGAGCATGGCGATGGCGTATTCCGTCCAACGCATCTCATGCTTCTCGTCCACGCCAGTCAGCCGATATACGACCCTTTCGATGGGACGCAGAAAAGGATCCAGAAATGTCTTCTCCCGGTTAAACACCCGAGTCATGAAGATTCCAACTGGCTTCGTCAGCAAGAAGATCACCACAAGGTAGAAACCGATTTGAAACCAGCCATTTGCGGTCATGTTTAGAACCTCTCCGCCTTCAGCAGGGCATAGAGCAAGTAGCCACAGAGAAGGACGCAAATGAACAGCAGTACCGCATTCCCTAAACTCATGACTCGCTCCTATCTAAGCCGTTCGCAGCCGCGCACGTACAGGACGGCTACTCCAACAAAGAGCGCTGTCGCCGCCAAGAAGATGATGTCTAGCATGAGCACATTCCTCCGGTCCGGAATCTAGAACTTCACGAGTATCGCCATGTTCAGGCGGTTCTCGGTTTTGCGAAGATCCGGTTGCCAAAGTCCGACTGAGCCGCACCCTGTACTGGGTGCAAGGCTGCCGTCGAGGCAGACCAGCGCGCCCGGCGCACCGAACGTGTTGCCCGCAGGCGGTGTCACGCCTCCGGACCCGGAGAAGTAAGGGACGTTTGCCGCTCGATGGTTATACTCCCAGCGGAAGGTAATATATTGGCTGGGCATCCAGTCAAAAGTCCCAGACACATCCCAGGCCTTGTACGGATCGCCGGGATTCTCGGTGAAATACGGTGTTCCCGAGGCGGCAGTAGCGCCATTGATGGGCGGCAGCAAAACCAGATAGCGTCCCGGATTATTGATTTTCCCTCCGCCCAGCGTAAACGCGTACTTGTCGCGATCGAACCACAAGCGGTTGTAGATCATGTAACCAAGGAAGCTCTGCTTGGGACCCTTCGCAGAATTACCGGCGCAACTGACGCCACCACCGTGCTCGCAACCCATATCGCCGGTGAAAGTAAACGCGGCTTTGCTGACAAAATTTTCCGGATGGTCGTAGTATTTGACCTGGATGCTGTCGTCGGTGTGATAGCGCACGCGGCCCGGCGTGTTCAGCGCATCTTCGCCCAAGGCATACTGATTCCCCAGGACCGATAGCCAGCCATTCGGACGCCACAGAATTTGCAGCCCGATACCCGGCCGATTGTTGAAACGCCCGTAGGATTGCCAGCCATTCGTAAACCACGGCTCGATTTTCAGGTGTTCAGTGGGGAAAATTTGAACACGCACACCGTTGAAGAACCACGGTGTGTTCGATGAAACATAAGTCGGCTGATACGCCCAGTTGTCGAATTGATAGTAGCTGAACAGACCGACGTAGGACATGAAAATGCCGGCATCAACGTTGATCCCGTGCAGCGCGTTGAAGTGGTAGCCGCCATAAGCTTCCGAAAGATAGCGGTACGCATTGTCCAGATTCCACTGGCCGCGCGAAGGGCTTGCGTCATTCCTCGGTGTCGTTTGCGAGTACAAGCCGAACTGGGTCATTAATCTTGCGCGCACATTGTCGTAGTGAAAGTCGCCCCCAACGCCAAGTTGCGTTACCTGAACTTCATTAGCGCGGAAAACTTCGCTCGAACCGCCGATGGAGTTGTCCTTCGGATGATTGAAATCGTAGATATAATCAACGTCGGCGCGAATTTCCGGGGTGAAGAATTTAGAATCCATCGGCGATTCTTTCGTGCGGGCGTTGCCGGTCAGCCAGGTAAAGTCGGCAAAGGCAAAAGGCTCCGCATTCGCCGGTTTCGTTCGTACCTTCTCCTGCGTGCGAGGCGTAGCGGGCAGGGCCGCCGAGGGGACAACGCTCGCCACTTCCCCACTGCCAACAGTTCCTCCGATGCCAGGCTGCGCGGTCGCAGGCACGGCCGCGGGCGGTTGTGATGCGGCGGGCTCGCTAGAGGAAGGAACCGCCGGTTGGCCCTTTGCTTCAAGCTCGGCGACGCGCTTTTCGAGCTGTTCCATGCGGTCCAGCATCCAGCGCTCCCGCTCCGTCAATAGAGCTGGCGCTTCGATCTTCGCTGTTGCCGCTGGCTTGGCCGGGGGTTCCCCTTTGCCGTCGTCGGCAAACGTAACAACGGGAACCGCGCTTCCGCAAGAGGCTGCGACCAACACCAGCGACACAAGTCTTTTCAACTTGAGAATGTGCATTCTTCTCTCCTATTTTTTCTTGCCCAGCCTCAACGATCCCAGGATCCTCTCGTACGCAATCCGTTCGCACTCATTGCATCCTGGTTCGCGACCGCGCGAATGTTCTTTGATGCTCGGAACCTGAAGCGACGTGACCGTAGTTCGATCATGTCGTTTTCGGCAGCCCTCCAGGAACCAACGATGTACGGCAGTTTCTTCTCGCACGTCTCTCGGCCTATGTTATCTGCTTTAGGGAGATGTGTCGTCTTGGCCTTGGTGTCTCGCATCCATTGAAAGAGGACGCAAAGGTAGAAGACACATGCGAGAAAACAAATCGTCGATAGAACAGTGATCGTCACGGCACACAGGGTGACGGGGCGTACGATTTGATTCGTCTCACTTCAACCGATTCAACGAACGGAATCGTTCCCCACAATCAAGGACAACTTAGCGAATGACGCCTGAGAAAGTCCTGATGCCTTCATAAGGATTTCATAAGGGCAGCCAGGTATGGCGTAAGAAAAACAAGCACCTAGAGCGGCCTCGGAGCCGTCGAGACACTACTCCTTCAGGCGAGCCACGTCTGGGCGAAGAGTCTCGGCAACGTTGGTGGCGATGCACCCACGTCGTTCAATCCTGACCGCTTAATTAGGAAACTATAAGTCTTGAAGAACAGCCTCGGTGTTTTCCCTGTCTGGCTCTCAATGAAAGTAGAAGTCGGGTGGGACTAGGCTCGCACCCGAGTTTGACCCACCTTAAATTCCCGCCCTCCACAATCAATACAAATCGGCGATAGATGATATTCACATTTTGCGTTTGCCTTGATGTCGGTACAGTTCGCGGTCAGCACCACTGACAACATTCACTTTACAGGCATGACATGTTTTCCTTTACAGTTCTCTCGACTCGCTCGGACTTCCATCCGTCGATCTGTCGCGCTAGTTCGATCAGGTCCGCCACTCGAAACAGCGATCGCCCCGCTGCGAGGGCGACGAAAGGATCGACAGCGCCGGCGTCAGTCCAGCTTGTCGGTAATGAATGCAGGCGACCAAGCTTGTCCTGAAACCAGACCCTGTCCTCACCCCAGTTCCGGCAGTAGGAAACCAGCTGGAACTCTTGCTGGCAAAGCGGATGGTACGGATGTGTTACTCGCAAACGTCATCGCCATGCGGCGCAGTTGAACACTCATGCTCATCCGTTCGTGGAAAGGCATTTTGTTGCGATTCCCGTTATGTGGCGTTCGTTCAGATAACGCAGCAGCTGGAATTGCTTCTACGGGCTCGAACGCCATATAACTGATCGAGGGTCAGAGACCGCCTAAGAAGGTCACAAGTCCGTTGTCTTCGGACCAGGGCTTCGCTGGTTTTGAGGCCGTAACCTTGGTTAGCGCAATGCTGCAAATACTCCAGGCGCTCTTGCAGGAGTGGGCTGGTGAGGTGAAATATTTTCGACCGCCAAAGTTGGGGATTGAATAACCATCCCGACTATAGAGGAGGCCGAAGCAACTTATGTTGCGGAGAGGCCGAGGGGCACTAAGCCTGATGGGCCGCTCTGGCTTCTGCGCCACATAACGGGAATCGCAACAAAACGGCACCGTTCGACGCGAGTATTTGGATCAAACGTTCTTCAGGACAACTGCAGATCTCGAGAACAAGTTGCTCGATTTCAGGACCTACTTCAACAACCATCGCACACATACCTCATTGAAAGGGCGAACGCCGGATACGCCCGCGTCGCGACGAGGCGCAAACCTCCACT
>Ga0134063_10000880_pt1 | contig 10529 bp, 5 predicted proteins | sample 15_taG_11_FD_94467 | JGI IMG/M metagenome (GOLD analysis project Ga0134063, IMG submission 94467) | Grasslands soil microbial communities from the Angelo Coastal Reserve, California, USA - 15_D_Rain_20cm_5_09082015 | ecosystem: Environmental > Terrestrial > Soil > Grasslands ... | reverse complement strand
GCCAAAACATACGGTTGATCACGGAAATATTTCGCAGCCACGCGCTTAATATCGTCGAGGGTCACTGCATCAACGTCGTGTTCCAGCCGTTTGTAAAAATCAAAGCCAAGCCCGTATATCTCGTCAAGCGAGCACTGATAACCAAACGCATCGTTGCTTTGATTGGCGATCTCTTGTTGCCCAATCAATTTCTTTTTCGCCCGCGCCAATTCTTCCTTCGTCAGACCATCGTTCGCGAGTTTGTGGATTTCATCGAGCAAGGCAGTCTTCACCGGCGCAATTTTCTGTGGATCGGTGCCAAGATAAAAGGCGAACAGACCGGGCACGAGACCTTGCATCTGGTTCGCGCCCACGTAATACGCCAGTCCCATTTGCTCACGAATGCGTACGAAAAAGCGTGAGCCGAGATCGCTGCTCGCCTCATCGATTAAGTCCAGCACCGTTCGATCCGGGCTCGATACACTCGCGCCACGAAACCCGACCATGATTACACCTTGTGCTTTGTCCTTCCGGCTTTCGACCGCTTCCGTGCCGCTGAGTGGCGCAGCCGGATGCACGTCGCTCAGGGCAAGTTCGCCTGGTTTCATGCCACCGAGCGCTTTCTCGAAAAGCTGCTTCACCTCTGCCGTCTTCACATCGCCAAAGACAAAAATCACGCCGTTTTTGCCGGCAATGTAGCGATCGCGGAATTCGAGCAGATCTTTTTGCGTGAGCCGCTGAACGGACTCCACCGAACCATTTGCGCGCAGGGCAAACGGATGTCGCGGAAAGAGCGCCTGCCGCATGATGTTGCGCGCAACGGCCGTCAACTGCTCCTCCTCCTGCTGGATCGCGGCGATCTGAATTTCTTTTTCTCGCGCGATCGCTTTTTCCGGCATGGTCGCGTTGAGCAACACATCCGAAAGCAACTCAACGCCTAACTTCACGTCAGGCTTGGTGACACCGAGTGAAACATTAAAGGTGTTGTTTCCGGCATCGCTCGAAATCGAGCCGCCGACCGCTTCGATCTGGTTTGCAATTTGTTCTGCGGTCCGCGTTTTGGTTCCTTTCAGCAGCACCTTCGCCATCAAACGGGTGATGCCGTTGTCCTGCGTAGTCTCCGCGAGAAGGCCGCCACGGAAAACCGCGCCCATCGCAACAAGCGGCAGTCGACGATCTTCGCGCACCAAAAGTCGCAATCCATTCGAGAGCTCGAACTTTTGAATCTCAGCCGCCTCAGCGACCCTTGGACCCTCCGCTTTAGCAGCCAGCGAACCCTTCGGATTCAACGACACAAGGGTCAGGTTGGTGTTCGTCAGGTAATTTGCGGCGACCCGCTTAATGTCATCGAGCGTCACCTTCTGGACAGCATCGAGATAATCCCGGCTGAAATTCAGATTTCGCGTGAGAAACCAATTCGAGCCAATATCCGAAGCCTGGCCGCGCATTGTCGTTAGAGCGCCCAGATGGTGACTAAGCGATATTTTTTTTGCCTTGGTCAATTCCTCCGCCGTGACACCCGCTTGCTTCACCTCGTCGATGATGCGCAGGACCAATTGCTCGGCTGCATCGCGTTTCTTTGGATCGAGAGTGGCATCAATTCCAAATAAACCAGGATCGCCCGGCGTGTAAGAAAACGCCGATATACCAAAAGCGAGGCCGGCCTCTTCACGCACGCGCCGATAGAGACGCGAGCTTCGTCCTTCACCGAGGATGGTCGAGAGAAGGTCGAGCGCGGGAACATCAGGATTCGTGATCTCCGGAATGTGCCATGCGAACTCGAGATGGGTCAGCTCCGTAGGAAATTCCTGATGCACTTCGCGCAGGCCGAGTTGCGGGGGTTCCGCAGGAATAAACACTGGTTTGAGTGATTGCTCCGGATAAGGTTTGAACAGCTCAGTGAGCTGTTGCCGCACTTTTTCTGCATCTACATCACCCGCTACGATGAACGTCAGGTTGTTCGGGACGTAGCGCGTCTTGTAATACTGCATCACCTGTTCTTGTGTGAGCTGATTGTAGATTTCAATCTCGCCGATCACCGGGAAGCGGTATGGATGCCGCTGATACGCGGTCGCAAAAAGAAGCAGCCCCGCCATGCGATCGGGATCATCCATGCCCATGGCGAATTCGCGCCGGATCACTTCCTGTTCTTTCCGGTATTCTTCCGGCGGCAAAGTCGAATTCATCATCGCATCGGCCAAAACGTCGAGCGCGGTAGCGACACCATCCTTCGGCACATCGATCCAAAAAACGGTGCGATCGAAAGACGTGTAGGCGTTAATGTAGCCGCCGACGTCCTGAATCTTCTGTGCGATCTCGTTGGTCGATCGCGTTTGGGTGCCCTTAAAAAGCATGTGCTCGAGAATGTGAGACAAGCCCGCGCCAAGATGCGCGTCTTCATCGATGCTCCCTGTGGCACACCACGCCTGCACACTTGCCACCGGCGCGCTGTGATCTTCCTGCACGATGATCGTCAGCCCATTTGGCAGCACCCATTTTTGTGCCGAGCTCGGCGGAAACGTGATTACGGACGAGCCGTCAGGCCCAGCGGCATTCAGATTGGCAGTCCTAAACATAATCGCGACCAAAAGCGCCACGCTCGGCGCGAATCGCATCATACAGGCTTAGATACCGGCAATTCCGAAGGCGGCTTCGCAGCCTGTGGTTTTGTCGGCGCGAATGGCTTCACAAAAGCCTCTTCAAAATCATAGACGTTCTTGAAATCTTCGATCGAATCCTCCTCGGTCTTCCCGAATATCCCGGCGCCAATCAGATTAAAAACCATGTTTCCAATATCCTCGCAGGAATGAATGCCCCAGTTATCGAAAACCGTCATGACCAGCGGACCAAATTCCTTAAGGGCGTACTGCCGCACGCCTTCCAGCAGTTCCGGCCCACTCACATGGCGCACCGTGGCTCCCTTGATTTTCTTCTGCTGTTTCGTTGTGAAATCGAGCGCGTCGCGTAGAAAAACATACGCGCCCCCCTGGTAACGCGCGTCGCTGGCCAGGATCGAATCAAGAGCTTCGGCAAATCCAATTTTTTGCATCAATAGAAAAAGCGCTCGTTTCGGCGCTCACTACGATAAGCAGCAAGCTTCGCGCGAGCAACTGCGCACAAATTTGCAGGAACGCCCGGCCGCCCGTCCGTCGCGACGCAGAAACCTGTGCTACTGCTGGTAGTCTTCGAGCTGGTCCTGCAGCGCATCCAGATAAACTGACAGCGGATCGCGCCGCCGCGGTTCGGGTGCCCGCGGCTGGTCAGCTACTCTGAGGTAATCGGCGAAAACACCGCTCCTACTCTCCATTTGCGTCGCTTCGAACCAGTTCATGTAATCATCAATGTCGCTCATGCGAGAGGCGAGTCTTTCACGAGTATTTTCCAACCGCGCCAGACGCTTGGTGACTCCCTTCCGTTTACCGCGCGCAAGCCGCGTTGCGATTTCTTGGTATTCGCGGGCGACCGGACGCAAAACGGGGTTCGCCTGCCCAATAAACAAGAGCAAGGCCTGGCTCAATTGATTAAGCGCCACTTTTTCCGACGCGGACGCCTTTTGCCGTGCGAGCGCGCCGAGATCGACTGATTTTCCGATCTCTGGAATTTTAGCGCGCAACAATTCACTGAGGCGTCGCTCGCTTTCGGCGAAAGTGAGCAACTGATAACTTTGAGCTCCGCTTAATCGGGTGATGGCTGATTGCCACGTTTTTTCTGCATTGCCAGCCATCAACGGAAACTGCGCTTTCAAATCGGCCAGCGGATCGTTCGATGCATGCGACAGACTTCCAATGTAACGCGCCAGCCGCGAGCGCCCGTCCGGGCCATCGACCAGCAATTTCACCAATGCGCAGGAATAGGCGCGATAAAGCAAGCGGCCGGCAGAGTCGAGTAGCCCGGGGCGTTGTCGCAGAAATTCCTCCAGCGATACCCCCTTGTCCGACAGGGAAAGCGCTTCAACAAGAGGGCCGCGGTCGCGTTCGGCCGCAAGCGCGAGCACGCCTTCGAGCAACCAGTCCGGCGGCTCGACGAACACGGTGCCAGCGGCAATGTCCGGTTCCTTTCGATAAATCATCTCCAGCAGAATCGCGCGCAGCAGCTCGCGCTCCATCAATGAAGCATCGAAGTTTTGGGTGATCGTCAAATCGAGCTGCAGTTTCAGGCCAGAACCGGTCTGGCTAAATCGTAACTCCGTCGGCGGAATTTCGGGCAGGTTTGCCTGCTGCGGTTGCAAATTGATGACGATTGGAGTTTCCCACCGGTCACGCTGCTGCAACAGCGCGAGCAAATTGGTCTTGGTCTGCTCTGCAAGCTCAGAGAGGGCGCCGCGCAGCGCCCCATTGACGCCGTAAATAATGAATTGCTGTGAAGGACTCACGCTCCGCTCGAGCCGTGCGCAACGCAGCCCGGTTTCACTAAGTGCCAGTACGATTATGACCGAGCAAACGATATGAGCTGGTGACTTCATTAGGTGAAAGCCAACATCGGACCGCATATGTGCGTCGCAAAACAATGGAGACGAGGCGAAAATGTTCTGGGGTCTATTCTCACACACCCGTAAAAAAAGCGAGACTTTACCCGGCCTGCGGTGTCTAATAATCGGAAACCCTGCTTACTATGAATAATTCAAAACTTATACTTTTCTTGAGTTGCCTTGCTGCGCTAACACTAACTGCGTCAGTAGCCACAGCTGCTCCGCGCGGTAGCGGCGGCCACAATTTCGGTTCGATGCCTGCGCGAGGCGGGCAGACGTTCAGTCGCGGCGGAATGGGCACATTCAACAATCGTAACGCTCACTTCCGCGGTTTCAACAATCGCGGTTTCAACAATCGAACGTTCAGCAATCGCGTGGTCTTCATCGGCGGCTTTGGCTTTCCGTGGTGGTGGGGCTGGGGTTGGGGCTGGGGTTGGGGCTGGGGATATCCATATGGATATTACGGCTACGGCTACCCCTACGGCTACGGTTATGGGTACCCATACGGTGACGGATACGGTTACCAATCTGGATACGATTCTAATTATTCCGGCAGCTCCTACGGCGGCACGGCTTACGGATCCGACTATCCCACCCATTCACGGGTCGCCGAGTTGCAACGCCGGCTTGCGCGGGCTGGGTATTACCATGGCGCCATCGATGGAATCTTGGGGACTCGAACGCGAGAAGCAATTCGAGCGTACGAGCGCGACCACGGATATGTAGGCTGATCCACGGACCGCCGACTTCTTCCGCCAACTTTCCAGCTTCGATTTAGCTCGCTGCTGGCAGCGAGCGGCGTCCTGTTGAAATCACGCGGACGATCCTTTATCCGGTTTTTTCGCAGGCGTCTTGGTTACTGCAGCTGACGAAGGTTTCGCAGCGACGTCCCTCGGCGCGGTCGATTTTTCGCCGGCCGTCGAGGTAGGAGGAGATTCTTTTTTGGCCGCTTCTTTATATGAATCGCTTCGATAATCCGTGATGTAGAAGCCGGACCCCTTGAAGATAAGGCCCGCGCCGGTGCCCAGCAGGCGCTTCACCTTTCCATGTCCCCACTTTGGCAACTGGCAGAGATTTTTTGGGCACTCGCGAAAGGGCTCGTCGCGCATCGATTGGAATGCTTCAAAATTCTGGCTGCACTTTTGACAAGAATACTCGTAGGTTGGCATGAGAGCGTGATTACACCGCTTGGAGAAACGGCGGTGCGTAGTCTGCACGAAACAAGGCACGTTTCAAGTTGTGCCGCTTAGTGCAGGGCGATTTCTTGCTCTCTTGGGTCGCTGCGTGCCCGGTTCTCGCTTGACTTTTTCCATCAGTTGCGCATTAAAAGTCCGTCCCAAAATTCTTATGCTCCATTCATTTTATCGCACTTGGCTAGCGACATGTTGCATTGCTCTTCTTGTTCTTTTTGCGGTCGGTTGCGCCGAGGACCCGCGCTTCTCGGCCAAGACGCAATATTTAGGAGGGGCGTACGGGAGTGCCCCTGGGGGTCCGCCACGCGATACGGTTTCATATTGGGATGGAGATGGAATTGATGGAAAACCTTCCATTACAATCAGTCTCAGTGAGCAACGCGCCTATTTTTACAAGACCGGTGTGCTCGTCGGTGTTTCACAACTTTCAACCGGCCGGGAAGGGCTAAACACGCCATACGGCCACTTCTCGATCATCCAGAAAGACGTTAACCACGTTTCCAGTTTATTCGGCGATTACGTCGACTCAGCGGGAAACGTAGTCGTGCCGAACGTAGACGTGACCAAGGACCCGAAACCGCCGGGTGCACATTTTAGAGGCACGCCGATGCCGTACTTCATGCGCATTGTTTCCGGGACGGGACTGCACGCAGGTTATTTACCCGGTTATCCCGCGTCGCACGGTTGCATCCGCATGCCAGAATTTATGGCTGAAAACTTTTTCAAATCGGTCTCAGTCGGTACGCCGGTCACGATCACGAATTAGATTCCTTGGGAAGCGTCAGCATCTAGGCTTGCAGAAAATTGGCGGCGGCGGCATTCTGAATATTCCGCCGATGGGAATATGATCATCATCACGCAGCCGAACGCCACTGAGGAGCATATCAATCGGATCGTCACGCGTGTGCGCGAGTTCGGGCTCGACGCGCAAATCAGCCGCGGAGCGTCGCGCGTGATCATTGGCGTGATTGGGCCCGAAGCGCTCCTTCGCGAAAAACCACTCGCCGCAATGGCGGGCGTAGAAGCGATCGTGCCGGTGTTGAAACCCTACAAACTGGCCGCGCGCGATTCCCGCAGACTCTCCGCCGTCACAATTGGCGGCGTGCGGGTGGGCGGAGACGAGGACGTAGTTCTCATTTCCGGCCCCTGCTCGGTCGAAAGCAGGGAGCAGATTTTCTCGATCGCAAGGATCGTGAAAAAATCTGGCGCAAAAATTTTGCGCGGCGGGGCGTTCAAACCGCGCACTTCGCCATACAGTTTTCAGGGATTACGCGAAGACGGCCTTCGGTTTCTTGCCGAAGCTCGCGCGGAAACGGGCCTTCCAGTGATCACCGAAATCATGGATCCGCGCGATCTCTCCGTGATCGAAAAATACGCTGACTGTCTCCAGGTCGGAACTCGCAACATGCACAACTTCTCTCTCCTGAAGGAGGTGGGCCGCAGCAGGTTGCCGGTCCTGCTCAAGCGGGGATTCAGTGCCACAATCAATGACTTGATCATGAGCGCGGAATACATCCTCAGCGAGGGCAACATGAACGTGGTTCTCTGCGAGCGTGGCATTCGCACCTTTGAGACCGCGGCACGCTACACGCTTGATCTAAGCGCCGTTCCGCTCCTAAAATCCAAAACGCATCTGCCGGTCATTGTTGATCCGACGCACGCAATCGGTCTGCGCGAATTTGTTCCGCAGATGTCTCTCGCCGCCGTCGCCGCCGGGTCAGATGCGCTCATGATCGAAGTGCACGATTCTCCTGAGCTGGCCAAAAGCGATGGCGATCAGGCGCTGACGCCGGAAGTTTTTGCGGATCTGGTTCCGCGCCTCCGCGCCGTCGCCGCAGCGATCGGTCGCAAGTTGTAATCGCTTCGCTGCCTGCTACGCCGTATCCTCGCGAAGGCAGGTGCGAAGCGCGGGGCTAAAATGTTTGCAACGCGCGCAAGGCGCGTCTCACAGAGACGCGGCTACAACTCTGCAACAATTTGGCGTAAGGTTCGCGGTGAAAAGACAGATCCGCGACGAACTTCCGGAAACAGTCGCGGCGAGCCAGCCAATCGCAGGCAAACTTCGCGCAATCGAGAGAGCCCAATGGCCAGTACAATTTTCGCACGTCATCCAGCCGGCGCAGGCATTTCTCGTTGCCACCATCGCACGCAAGATCGACGAGACGATCTGGGTACTCTGCCCCAGCGTTCATTCCCAAGAATCGCTTTATGAAAGCTTGCTCAACTGGTATCCAACCGCACTCTTTCTTCCGGAAGCGGAATTCGCTGCGATCGAAAATGTCTTGCCCGACCCGGAAATCGCGGCGGAACGGCTGGCGCTGCTGACACAAATCGAGCGCAAGAGCGGTCCACATCTCATTGTCGCAACGCGCCAAAGTCTCGACCATGCTGCGCCAAGGCGCGGCGCACTCCAATCCGCGATTGTTCAGCTTCAGCGACGTGCCAACGAGAAGATGGAGCGCGTTCTCGAGCGGCTCGTCGGCGGCGGCTATGACCGCGTTGCCCAAGTCACGACGCGCGGGCAATTCGCCGTCCGTGGCGGCATCGTCGACCTTTATTCGTGGCAAGCGCCTTTGCCGGTGCGCCTGGAATTTTTAGGCGACGAAATCGAATCGCTGCGTGAGTTCGATATCGATACTCAAGCTTCGGTGCGCGAGTTGGCCTCGGTCGACATTTTGCTGGGAGCGGCAGAGGATCAAAACGGCGTAATCCGCAATTACGTCGCATCCGATCATCTCACCATCGACGTCGAACCGGAAGGAAATTCCAATACGAACATTCAAATCAGCGAAGGCTGGATTGAAATCGGTCCGGAAGATTTTCGCGGCGCGTTCCAAGATTGCGAGGTCGGCGAGTTCGCAGTTGGCGATCTCGTGCTGGCAGAGGCAAAACGTGCGCAGTTTGGCGCGTGCTTAAAGGAATGGCGTGCGAACAAGGCGAAAATCGTCATTTATTTTCAGACCGAGGGCGAGATGGAGCGCTTTTGCGAAATCCTGGGAGGCGTTACAGAAGGCGTCGATCTTGTCGAAGGAACTCTCGCTCGCGGATTTTGTTTCCCGGCGAGCAATCTTGTCGTGCTCGCGGCGGCGGAACTATTCGGACGATTCGCTGCCCATCCGCGGCGACGCCTGCGTCGCGCCGAACGTCATCGTGTGCAGATCGATTTCAGCGAACTCACCGAAGGCGATTTTGTCGTGCATCTCGAACATGGCATCGCGCGCTTTCTGGGGTTGCAAAATTTTGGTAGCGCGCTGTCTGAGCCTCTCTCGAGCGAAGTCGAAGGAGGCGAGCCGGGAAACGCCATCACGAACGGCTCGGCGGTTCGTCCCTACCAGCAGGAAGCACAGGAAGTCCTCGTGCTCGAGTTCGCCGATGAAGCGAAACTCTACGTCCCGCTCGAGCAAGCGTACCTCGTTTCCCGCTATGTCGGTGTGGGAAAAAAATCGCCATCGCTCAGCTCGCTGGGCGACGCGAAATGGATGCGCGCCAAGAGAAACGCCGCCGCTTCCATCTTCGATTACGCCGGCAAAATGCTCGCAGTCCAGGCGGAGCGGCAGACGCATCCCGGCCACGCGTTTGCCCCTGATACAAGATGGCAGGCGGAATTCGACCATTCGTTTCCCTTTCGCGAAACGCCGGATCAAATGAAAGCGATCATCGATACGAAGATCGACATGGAGCGTTCGCAGCCGATGGACCGCTTGATCTGCGGCGATGTCGGCTTTGGCAAGACCGAAGTCGCACTTCGCGCGGCATTCAAGGCGGTCATGGAGGGTAAACAAGTCGCAGTGCTCGCGCCGACTACGGTTCTCGCTCAGCAACATTTCGAGGTGTTTCGGCAGCGCATGCTCGACTATCCGGTGCGGATCGAAATGCTCAGCCGTTTCCGTTCACAATCCGAACAGAAGAAACTATTGCAGCTATTGCGCGAAGGCGGCGTTGATATCGTTATTGGCACGCACCGGCTTATCTCTGGTGATGTCGTTTTCAAAGATCTCGGCCTCGTCGTGATCGACGAAGAACAGCGGTTTGGGGTTCTGCACAAAGAAAAATTCAAAGAACTATTTAAACTTGTTGATGTCCTGACGCTTTCCGCAACGCCAATCCCGCGCACGCTCTACCTTTCGCTGGTGGGCGTAAAAGACATGTCCACGATTGAGACCCCGCCACTTAACCGTTTGCCAGTGGAGACCGTGGTGTCCGCCTACGACGAGCGGATCATTCGCGATGCGATCAATCGCGAACTGGAGCGGCAAGGCCAGGTTTTCTTTTTGCACAACCGGATAATGACCATCGAGCGTGCGCGCGATCGCATTGTCGATCTCTGTCCGCAAGCGCGGGTCGAAATCGGCCACGGCCAGATGGATTCAGATGAACTGGAAGCCATCATGGCCCAGTTCGTGGCCGGAAAAATCGACGTGCTGGTTTGCACGACGATTATCGAAAGCGGCCTCGATATCCCAAACGCCAATACCATCATCATCGATCGCGCGGACAGGTTTGGCCTCGCCGATCTTTATCAATTGAGGGGACGCGTGGGTCGGGCCGAGCATAAGGCGTACGCTTATCTTCTTCTCCCGCGCGAATTGCTGCCAATTGGCGCCGCGCGCAAGCGGATCAGTGCGATCAAGCAGTACAGCTCGCTGGGCGCTGGGTTTCGCATCGCGATGCGCGATCTGGAGATCCGGGGCGCAGGCAGCATCCTTGGTACTGCGCAAAGCGGCCACATTATGACGGTTGGTTTCGATTTATATTGCCAGTTGCTCAAGCAAGCAGTCGCACAACTCAAAGGTGAAAAACTGCGGCTCCGGCTCGATGTCGATCTACGGCTTGATTTTGTTGCTACCAATGAGGCACAATTCGCTCACCTTGGGCCCGAGACCTGTGTG
>Ga0134063_10000860_pt1 | contig 10636 bp, 7 predicted proteins | sample 15_taG_11_FD_94467 | JGI IMG/M metagenome (GOLD analysis project Ga0134063, IMG submission 94467) | Grasslands soil microbial communities from the Angelo Coastal Reserve, California, USA - 15_D_Rain_20cm_5_09082015 | ecosystem: Environmental > Terrestrial > Soil > Grasslands ... | reverse complement strand
CGCCTTTATCTTCTTTCCCGATGAATTTCATCACCGTCGCGCCCTCACTGGGATCTTTCGAAGCCGACTCGCCATTCAAACGCGCGTCGATTAAGCCCACCCAATTGTTCAATCGCTTGGCTGTTTGTGCATCGACCGGCTTACCGGTTTCACCCCAATCGTTCGACTTGAGCCATGTCTTTCCATCCTTGCGGGCAAACTCGTCGTTGCCAGCCTGAATTCGTTCCGGACCGCCGTTTGGATACCGGTCATATTTGAATTCCGCCTTGCCCCCCGCGCCGAAATCGAGATTCGCGATTGCGACGAAATGGACCTTCGAATAAAAATCCCGGCTGTACTTTAAATTGTCGACAGCGAACTTCGCATCCGGCGTAGCCGATGGTCCGCTGTTCTGTTCTGACGAGGCGGCGGCGCCAGCCGGCGGCTCGATCGTTTTGTTGTTGGCGGGCTGATACGTCGCGATGCAATGCAACGGTTCATTTTCATGGCCCGGCTCCGTCACCGGGCCTTCGTAGCGCCGGACGCCATTGCGCTTGGGGTCCTGGCTTATCGCAATCCAATAGTCCACCTGCTGAAGCTTGCCCTTTTTCTTATCAGAGGTTTTGGGACGAAGATGCATCCACGTTTCACTACCGCGTGTTTCCTGCTTAACCACTCGGAGCGCGGGCAATTTGGCCTCGGTCCGAAGAGGGTTGTGTACGAAAGCGTAAACGCGTCGAAACGGCGTCTGCTCGCTGCCGGATTCAGACTTCCAAGTTTTGCTTCCGTCAAAGCTTACCCACACTTGGTCTTTGATGGCAATTTGTCGGACGGCGTTTCGATCTTCGGGCTCGACGGTGAGATCGAAATCGTCGCCGCGAAGGAGCCCATGCACGCGAAACTTAAACGCTCGATTGAGGGTGGCGTCGACTTCCCAGGTTCCACCTTCCATTAGCTTCAAATTCAACGCGAGAATGCTCGGAGCGTTATCCGGGCTGATGTTAACCGTAAAGTGCAGCGGCCAGCCGGGGCGTGGCGGAGCGGGAAGCTGCAGATCGCGCAATTTATCACCGAAACATTTTGCAGCTGGCTTGTCGCTTGGACTCAGGACCTGTTCGACGTGACCATCGGTCGCGAAAACAAAAACGACCTCGAAGTTGACTCTCGGTCCCAGGTTCTTCGTGCATTCGCTGACAGCATCGCTCAGGCGCGACCCGGCGACCTTGCCGAATTCCTCGTCGTAAGCCTTTCCCTCTTCGGTTTCCCCAAGACGCTTTGCCTCGGCCAACGCTTCTGTAAACGAACGGCTGTGTTGCGAGCTATCAGCCGCAAATTTCGCGTCCTGCGCTCGCAATGTTGAGAGCGCCAGAAGTAAGCTGCCAACAAGAACAACAACTATCCTATTTCTCATTGAAAACATAGCTACTCCTTCGGTGGTGTCTCCTCTGCTGCTGCGGCGGGCTGCCGCGAGTTATCCGGGCTTGAACCGGCCGCTGGCAATCCAGATGATTTCTTGGCGCTCACGTCCTTTTGTTCGCGAGCTTGTTCCATTTCTTCCCAGACGAATTCCGATACTTCGTTACCTTGCTGGGCGACAATCATGTAACCAAATCCCACCCTTACTGAGTCGGTCGCGCCACCTGAAACCACGTTGTTTCTCTCTGGCCGAAGTGGCCCCGAAAATTCGTGCAACAGAATCTTCTCGTTTTTATCACTTAGCGGTTTTCTGAACGTAAACCGAATTGGAATGCCGTTGGGCCTTTTTGAAGGCGCTTCAAAAACCCATTCGACCCGGCCATCGGTCGTTTCAGATTTGCTCAGAAGCTTTGCGTTCGTTGGCGCAACATTTAGCGCCGCCTCAACCAGTTTGATCCAGCCGTCCAATTTTCGAGCTGTCTCCTTATCGACTGGTTCGCCGGTGCGGCCCCAATCCTCTCGTAAAGCAAAAGTCATAACATATCTGTTGCGCTCAGGGTAATCGATCGGTAAGCCCGTGCGCATTTTGTCATTTAAGAACCGCCAAGGCCTTCCGTGCTGACGCGAGTAAGTGCCCGCGTCACACTGAACCCGCTCAGGCCCGCGGGATGGGTACCGGTCGTATTTGAACGGCTCTGGCAACTCGGCAATCACAACAAAATGAACCTTCGAATAAAAGTCGCGGCTGTATTTCAAATTATCAGCGGCAACCTTCGCGTCCTGCGCCCACAACGTTGACGGAGCCAGGAGTGAACTGCCGACAAGAATAACAACGATGTTCTTTCTCATTGAATGCATCGCCTACTCCTTTGATGGAACTTTCTTACCAGTTTGCTCATAATAGCTTCCTTTCGACATGATCATCGTGCCTCCGTTTGAGAAGTCAGCAGTGCTTTGATCTTCTCCATGTCAGGATGAGTAATGCCTGCGTCCTGGAATTGCTTGAAATCATCCAGCACGACCTGGCTAAAGGTCTGCTCACTGCCGCGAAGTTTAGCGTTCTTGTTTTCTAGATAGATGGCTTTCGCTTTGTTAAACTGGTTATCGAAGAGATAACCGTGGGCGACTTTGGTTTTGATGATTACTGCCTTATCCGGCGAGAGCTTCAGAGCTTCGAGGGAAGCTGCAATCGCCTCACGCGGTTTTCGATTAAAGAGCTGATACCGAGCGAGGGATAAGTAGTTGTTACCATTTTTAGGGTCCAGCTTAATAGCTTTCTGGACATCCTTGATCGCGGCACTATACTGATTCTTCTTAGCGTAGAGGTCGCCGCGGACCGTATAAGGAACAGGTTCTTTGCCGTTGAGTTCGATCACCCGATCCAAATCGGCAATCGCACCATCAAAATCGCCACGGGAAAATTTGCCCCCCGCGCGGGAGTAATAAAAGCGTGCGTCTTGCGGAGCGAGCTCGATCGCGCGGGTGAAATCAGCGATGGCGCCGTCAAAATCGCCCTTCGCTTTCTTAGCGTTGCCACGATTGTTGTACGAGTAAGCGTATTTCGGATCGAGTTCGATGGCACGATCATAGTCGGTGATCGCCCCGTCATGGTCCCCCTTAGCTTCCTTAACATTCCCACGGTTGTAATAGGCATGGGCATATTGAGAATCCAGTTCGATCGCCCGAGTGAAGTCGGCTATGGCACCATCCAAGTCGCCTTTCTTTTCTTTGGCCGCGCCGCGGTTATTCCAAGATTTGGTGTGTTCCGGGTCGACCTCAATCGCGTGATCATAGTCGGCGATCGCCCCATCAACGTCGCCTTTACTGCGTTTTATGGTGCCGCGGTTGTTGTATGCCTCGGTGTATTGCGGATTGACTTTGATGGCGCGGGTATAGTCAGTTATAGCTCCATCCAAGTCGCCCTCATCCTGCTTCTTTAGTCCACTCTCGTAGTAGCGCTCAGCTTGTTTAGGATTAGGTGCACCTCTACCCGGTGACGAAGGTGCTGGCGATGCGGACGCTACGCGATTGCTGCTCGAATCGGCGACAGACTCTTTGCTCATTAACTCCGGGTCCAATTCACCCGCGCGTTTCAAATCCTCTTTTGCGTCGGCGGCGTCGCCCTTCGCTTGTTTCGCTTCACCCCGATTTTTGTAAGCGATCCCCAGCTTGTCGTTGAGTTCGATCGCTTTTGTGAAATCAGCGATCGCGCCGTCGAGATCGCCTTTGGATTTTTTGATCACGCCGCGGCTGTTGAATGCCCCGGCATTTTTTGGGTCCAAATTGATCGCGCCATTGTAATCGGCGAGCGCGCCGTCATTGTCGCGTTTGCGCAGTTTCGCCAGGCCGCGATCACTGTAATAATCGGCGGTGTTGGGACTGAGCTCGATCGCGCGACTCAAATCCGCGATGGCGCCGTCGTAGTCCCCTTTCTGCAACTTGAATGCGCCGCGCCTGTAAACCGCCGGCTTAGATTTCGGGTCGAGATCAATCGCGCGGCTGAGGTCGGCGATGGCGCCGTTCATGTCACCGTTGAAACCGCGAGCGCCGGCGCGATTGAGAAAACCTTCGGCGTCGTCAGGCTTCGGGCCCATATCGATCTTGGTTAAATCAGTCGGTTTGCTCTCTAGCTCTTTCGGCGTTTCCAAGTCTTCCCACGCGGCCTCCGAAAGCTCGAAACCGCTGGCGGCAATCAAGTGACCAAAACTAAACTTCACGCGCTCGCGAGCTATGCCGCCAGTGTCGGGCAAGGAGCCTTCGAAACCGTGCAAGAGCGCATTGGGACTTTTGTCGTAGAGCGGCCGGCCAAATCTCAGGCGCACTGGCGCGCCCTTTTGATTTGCCGTGCGCGCTTCGAAAAGCCATTCCACTCTTACGCCTTCTCTGGATTTCTTGACGATCTTGACTTCGTTCGGCGTGAAATCGAACGTCGTTTCCACGAGCTTGACCCAGCCATCGAGCTTGCGCGCGGTTTCTTTATCAACCGGTCGCCCGGTCTCACCCCAGTCCGCGGATTTCAACCACGCCTTCCCATGCTGGCGCGCAAACGTGCCCTGATCGCATTGAATGCGCTCCGGTCCGTTGTCCGGATAACGCTGGTAAGCAAATGACGGCGCTGACTCTGCGATCGCGGAGAAGTGAACCCCAGAGTAGAACTCGCGGCTGTATTCGAGGTTATCAGCAACCACCTTCGCGTCTTGCGCCAGCAACCTTGCCAGAGCTAGGACTGAAATTGCAACGACTCCCACAAATTTTCGTCTCATAACGATTCCTTCCGCTGCCAGTTGAAGCCTTTGCTCTTCATGCACGCAAAAGAGTTACCAGCTGTAAGTGATGCTGCCGTCACTTGCGCGAGAAAATTTGCTGCCCAACGCAATCTTTCTTGCCGCTGGCTTCTCGCCGATCGGAATCACGCGGACATAAAAAGTGATTGGCGGGCCATCGGTTTTGCCGAGCAACCCCATCTTTTCCAATTCTGTCCAGTTATGGCCTCCGCTCGTTGTTTTCTTGAGAAGCCCGAGCTTTACCAAAGCTTCCCCGTTAAACTCGACCAATCCAAAAAACGCAAGCGGCGTCGCGGTGTCCTCCAACATAACTCGATAGGTGTCATCGGCGATTTGTTCGGATTGCAACAGTTTCGGACTGACCTCGATGCGCACAACTTTTCCAGCAAGATCGAATTTGTGCTGTTCGATTTCATTGAAAGAACGGACTTTGTCATCGACCGGCGCGTCGGCGGGTGCCTTCGCCGCTGGGTTAGTTATCAGTTCAGCCGGTGGCGGCGAGATGTTCTCCTTTGCCGGCGCGTAATCGAATGAGCAGTACAGAACTTCTTTTTTAACCTGTGAAAACATCGGCATCTCTGTGTGACCGATGTATTGAGCTTGCCCCTGAGAATCGAGCACGAGCCAATATTGTGGTAACTCCTTTGGATTGATTTTTTTCTCCGGCACCTTGAGCCGCACGTGCAGCCAGCTCTGCCCGTCGTGTTGTTCGGTGCCTACCTTTTCAAACGGCGGCAAGTGCCGGTCGGCCATGATTGGAACGTGCGCCCAATTGTAGAGTAACCGATCGTCGGCGCCGCCGGCGTGCCACGTCTCGCCGTCGGAACAAATCCACGCCTTTTCTCGGATCGCGATCTCGCGCATGGGCGTGTCCGGTTTCACGCCGGGATCCATCGACAAATCAAAATCTTCACCGGAGAGAAGTCCGTGCAGCTTGATTATTTTCTTAACCGTAACAGTGCCGTTCACCGACCACACGCCCTTGGTCATGTTTTCCATTGCGGCCGCAAGAAGGGCATCGGGCTTTTCCGGGTCAGCTGCGGGCGACTTCTTCTGCGGTTTACCGAAACCAATTGATACGCTCGCAAAAAGAAAGACTGCAAAAAGCATCCACATCCAAGTTGCACTAACAGGTATGATCTTTTTCATATTCGCTTTAATCCGCTCCGTTGCGAAGGGTGATGACGGCGGGAGTTTTTCCGGGGCGATACATGGAAACGCCATAGCAGATCGCGGCACTGTTTTTGCGCGCGCAACGCGCTTGTGGCTCTCCGTAGCACTCGTGCCCTTTTTCTTTATTCTCGCGCAATTGTTCCTCGTATTGGTCGCGGGTAAAACCTTCTACAACTTCATCGCTGCTCACCCCGTGGAATCGCAAATACCCTTCGAACAAAAATTGATTGGCTCGCTCCCCCTCGCCAACGCTCTCGCGCTGCCCGTCTACGTCGCTCGGGCCCCGCCGGCTCCGTTGTCCATCTTTGTTGCCCCGAATTTCTAGCGGTTCGAAGGATGGGAACCCTGGCAGCTTGCCGATTTGAGTTTCGTGCCCCGACTTCGAATCACGGAACCACATTACCCAGCCCAGCGGATCCTCTTTATCTTCGCCTTTGCGCCAGAATATCTCGCCCGCCGCGTCGGGAGCTTTGATCGTTTCTGGAGGCCGGTCTTTTGCATCAGCCACAGCATCCAGCGCTGTCGCATTCTGGTGTTGCCCTTGCTGAGTGCTTTCCGACGCCGCGCCAGGCGAGGCGAACTCTTCCTGCGGCGGAGTTGGTGAAGACGACGGCGCTTCCTCTTCTCCGCCTCTCGTGAAATAAGGCGAGCTTTTCGCTGCCGAATACCAATCGGGCGCGGCATCGAGCTTCTTTAACTTCGTGCCGCGAGGATCGATGCTCCAAAACTCGCGCGTGTCATTTGGTTTCTCGCGGGTCAACACAATCGTTTCCCCGTCGGGCGCGAAAATTGGATCGACGTCTTGCCCGGAGTTGTCATTGGTCAATTGTCGCAACAGCTTTCCGTCTTCACGATATAAGTAAAGATGTGAATGACTCGTGCCCTTGGGCTGTAGATAGCGAATCGCAATCACAATTTCGGAGTCGCCGCGCGAGACCGCCGCCGTCAACGCAAATACTCCGGCCACGAGAAATGTCCGAAGCATCAACGGCATCAGCACGACAGCCACCTACTCCCTCGATGGAACTTTCTTCTTTGAGATGATTTGGAACTTGCCGATCTTGTCATCAAATTTCGCGATAAATTGGTACCTAGCGTCTCCGGTGCCTCCGCGAAAAATGTCGAATTGCTCAAGCAACAGGACGCCCGGTTTCACCCAGCGAATCGAGTTGACGTATTCATTTCTAACGTCCCCTTCGACATCGACCCGCAGATTGTCCGTCTCAAGCGGGGTTAACTCATCGCCCCGAGCGATGATAAACATAGGTATCCGTAACACGTGAGCCACTGGCAAAAGGATAGGCGAACCAGTTCGAATCCTTGGACCAAATTAATTGAGGGGCATTGACGTACGGTTGGCCGATATTCATCACGACCTTCTTCGAATGCAGCGAAATGAGTTCGACAGCGGTGATCAGATCGGCATCGATATTGTCAGGATCTTGTGGTTCGGAGCTGCACGAAATGCGCACGCCAAATTTGCCGTCCGGCGAGACGTCAGCAAGTTTTTCAAACGCCGGCGACTCTCCAGCATGAATCGGCCGCGGCGAAACCAGCAACAAACCCAGTAGGCCCGATAGCCAGAGTTTTTTCAGACTGCCAGACTAGGAAATTCCAGCGTGCATTGTCAATCGCCGCTTTGCTAACATCCTCCCATGAAGCGCAGGCGACTGGCGATAACCACGATGGCGATCTTGTTCTCCGTTTCGGCTTACGCGGCAAATCCATTTCTCGATGCATCGGATGATAAGCCAGGCTCCACCAAATTTCGCGGGACGGAGTGGCGTGACGAGATTCAGGAGGAAGAAATCCCGCTCACTGCGCGAGTCGTCACGACCCGCGTTGCCAAGATGCCGTGGGGCGCGATTTTCAAAATCGAATTTGTCGATGTGAAATCGCGTGCGCCGCAGCCGCGCAAGATTGAGCCCGAATATTTCGTCGTGACCCACGACCGAATCGCGTTGCTAAATGAGGAAAATATTCCCGCCGCGATCCAGAGGATTTCGGCGTTGGACAAACCGCCGGAATTTGAGCCGGACGAAATCTACGGAATCACGAGCGGCAGCTTCAATCACGAGGATGGCTTATGGAAAACGATAATCAGATTAAAAGGCGATCTTTGCGTTTACGAAGCGAGTCATCCCTCGGGCCATTTCAGAAAGGTCGTTTGGAAAAAAGGCGTTGGGCTGGTCGAGCACGCAAGCGGCTACGGCGCGAGGGCTGATGGCTATCGACTCAAACGGACCACAGCAAGACACGCATCGTGAACTGGCCAAACTTTTTCAAAAAACTAACAGGTTATGCGATTCCTACTTAATTTACCGGTGCCGATCTCATTTTTGATCGTGTCGGCGATTACGACTGTTTTCGCCCTGGCCGGACTTCGCTTCGTTCGAAAGAAGTATTCGGCAGAAGTCCTAAAAGAGAACCACGAAGTAGCCGCAATAATCTTCAATGCCTTCGGACTGTTTTACGGTGTGATGATCGCCTTTGTTGTATTTGTGACGTGGAGTGGATACGACGAGGCCACAAAGAACCTGCAAATGGAAGCCAACGAAGCCGATGATCTTTTCCACTGTGCGAAAGCATTCCCTGAACCTGCAAACAAAATAGTACAGCAGGGACTAATGACTTATACCGCTTCGGTTTATAATGACGAGCTAAAAAGAATGTCACAGGGCGAGATAAGCCTCCATTCCAACCGAGCGATGGCAAGGCTTATAACAGTGCTCTATCAGATCGATGAAAAATCGATTCCCAACAGAGAGCTGTACGCCGAATCATTAAACCGGTTAAATAACCTCGCTCAATACCGCCGACTCAGAATATTTGCGGGGAACGATACGGTGCCACCAGCTGTCTGGTTAGTCATCCTTGTTGGCGGGGTAATCACTGTTTCCTACACCTATTTCTTCGGAATGAAGAACATCAAGGCACAATACATGATTACAGCCACGCTTACGGTAACGATCACATTAATTTTGTTTTTGATATACGTTCTTGACCATCCCTTTACCGGAACAAGCAAGGTGAGCACGGAGCCTTTGAAACAGGTGATGGAGATCCTGCAGAAAGAATGAACAAAGCTCTTGTGTACCGCTTGTCCACCCGTTGAGCTCCGGCCGATTTCTTAGCGCCGCTTTTTTCTCGGCAATCTTTTGCGTTTGGTTTTCGCGAACTCGCGCAGCTGTTTCTTGGTCATTGACTTGTACATTCCTCTCGAAGCCCCTTTGAGGGATGACTTCGAGCGTCTGCCACGTTTCGCAGCGAGTGCCGCGCCAGCCGCCATTTGTTGTTTCTTTGATTTCGCAGGCATACAAACGTTTCGCGTGTCGGCGAGGAAATGGATTTGCTCAACTCGCACCACGTTTGCGCCAGAAGAAGTAGACCGGCACTCCGGTCAGCACGATTAAAATTCCAATTCCAGAGGTTGTGGGGGCGAGGCAGGCAAGATCGACAATAAGCAAGCCGGCGAGCAAGATCGATATGATCGGAACGATAGGATAACCCCACGTGCGATAAGGTCGCTCAGCGGTTGGAGATTTTTTTCGGAGGAGAATTACTGCCGCGACGAGCAAGAAATAAAAGAGCAGATCGGCAGAGACAATGTACTCGAGCAACTGCGTGTAAACATTTCCATAGGTAACCCGGCCGGTGGCAGACTGCGTTGTCATCGCGCGCGGAAGTGTTAAGAACGCAGTCCAGATTCCTTGCGCGACCAGCGCCGCGGCCGGCACGTGCTGCGCATTTGTCGTTCCGACGCGGCGGAAAAACAGACGATCGCGTGCCATCGCGTAATACACGCGCGCGCCGGCAAGAATCAGCCCATTGTTGCAACCGAACGTCGAAATCATGATCGCGGCCGCCATGCACATTGCGCCGGGACGACCGAAGAGCGCGTACATCGCCGCGACTGCGACCCGGTTTTGCGGCGCGTGCTCGATTCCCGAAAATGGCAAGACCGCGATGTAAGCGAGATTGGCGAGCAAATACAAAACCACGACGATCCCGCAGCCTGCGAGCAGCGCGCGCACAAGGTTGCGCGCCGGGTCACGCACTTCGCTCCCGATGAACGTCACGTTCGTCCACGCCGTTTGCGCAAAGAGCGGGCCGACCATCGCTTTGCCAAAAAGAAGCACCAATGCGAGACCACCAACGAAAGTAAAACCGGGTTGCGCGATTTGAGGGCTCCAGCCGTTGATCCACGAATCCCACGACGCGGATGAACGCGCGGCACTCTGTGCATTCCAACCGAGCGATAACCCGAGCAGAACAACCGCAGCCAACGCCGCAGTTTTCGCGAACGTAAATATGTTTTGCACGAGCTTGCCGATCTCGAGGCCGCGCGTGTTGGTCCAAGTCAGCAGCGCGATTAAAGCGATCGCGACCAGTTGGTTAGTAGATAAACTGATCGCGTAGTGATCGCCTAACGGGATCGGTCTCACCAAATAATTCTCCGGCCCAACCGCCGGAACAAAGACACCGAGAAATTTTGCGAAGGCGATTGCGACCGCCGCGATTGTTCCCGTTTGAATGACCAGAAACAAAGTCCAGCCGAACAAAAATCCGATCGCCGGCCCGTAAGCTTCGCGCAGAAAAACGTAAACGCCGCCCGCCCGCGGCATCATGGTCGCCAGCTCCGAACAGCAAAGCGCGCCGGTGATTGTCATCAAACCGGCCACCGCCCAAGCCAGCAACAACCAACCGGGTGCGCCAATTAACCGAGCCGACTCGGCTGACGTGATGAAAATGCCCGACCCGATCATCGAGCCCATCACGATCAT
>Ga0134063_10000839_pt1 | contig 10775 bp, 8 predicted proteins | sample 15_taG_11_FD_94467 | JGI IMG/M metagenome (GOLD analysis project Ga0134063, IMG submission 94467) | Grasslands soil microbial communities from the Angelo Coastal Reserve, California, USA - 15_D_Rain_20cm_5_09082015 | ecosystem: Environmental > Terrestrial > Soil > Grasslands ... | reverse complement strand
GCGACGCTTCGGAAGTTGCGGGCTGTCTCCTTCCTTCAGGCTGTCTTTGCGCGAATTTTTTGAATTGAGAAACGCTGTCGCGCACGACAGCCGCTGGAATGGCGAAACCTAATCCTTGCGTTGGAACGCCTTGCGGCGTAAACGCCATTTTCGCTGAGCTGATGCCCACCAGTCGTCCGGAGAGGTCGATCACTGGACCGCCGCTATTACCCGGATTGATGGCCGCGTCCGTCTGCACCAGGTCTTTGTATTCGATATTGTCCACGGTGATGTTGCGCTTCACTGCGCTAAGAACTCCGCGACTGATCGAGCTGCCGTACCCAACTGCATTGCCAACTACGATCACCGTTTCGCCCAGCAGGTTCGGCGAAATATCATCGAGGTTGATAAATGGAAATGCCGTCTGGGCGTCGATCTTGATAAATGCCAGATCGGTCTTGTCATCGCCGGTGATGTAGTGAGCGTTGTAAGTTTTCCCATCGTCCGTCGTTACATGAATCTTCAAATCCGCAGCCCGCTCAACGACGTGTTGGTTAGTGATGATGTAACCAGCCGGATCAACAATGAAGCCGGAGCCGAGACTTTGCAGGGTCTGGCGAATTTCGCGTGGACGAACACGATTGTAGCCAAAGAATTGCGCGTAAACATCCTCAAACGGATCGCGCACGGTTCGCTTGACCACGCGCTCGGTGTTGATATTGACGACTGCCGGCAAGACCTTTGCCACGGCCAACACGGCCGGTTCCGAAGCGGGATCGGCTTGCGCAAAACAGGATGTCCACCCTGCAAAGGGCAGCAGTGCAGCGACCAGCGCGCGATGCGCGTATCTGGGGAGCACACGCGCCCTCGCGTGCAGCGCTTGGCGCCCTCGCCAAGCGCACCGTCGGCGAAGCAGACCGCGCAGGGTGTTTTCGGCGAGGGCGCCGAAAACGCCACGCGAGGCGCGGGCGCTCTCCAGAATCCCTTGCACCACGCCACGTTTATCTCGCCCCGGCACAAGAGCCTTGATTTCCCTCGCAGTCATATTCGCAGCAAGTAACGAGGCCGTTTCCGCACTGTCAACTTGCCGCGCAGCCTAATAGTCGCAGATTAAATTTGATATGCGCACTTCAATTGCAGCTCGCGCGAATCTCGATCTAATCGAGGAGAATTACCGGCGTTGGCAACGAAATCCTGAGTCAGTCGATTCGGGATGGGCCGCGTTTTTCGAAGGCTTCGAGCTGGGGGAAACCCCGGAACACGATGGCGCGGTCACCAAACCGGTCGAAATTCGCGAAAGTTCGCTGCAGTCGCGGGTGGACGGACTCGTGTACGCTTACCGTATTCTTGGGCACACCATCGCGCGCGTAAACCCGCTCGCAGAGAAGCGCCCGGAAAATCCATTGCTCACCCTGCGCGAACTCGGTTTCAGCGAAAAGGATCTCGATCTTCGCGTTGCATCGAAATTCTTCTTCGACAACCGGCAGATGACGCTGCGCGACATGATCGGGGCGCTGGAGAGAATTTACGCAGGGCCGATCGGGCCTGAGTTCATGCACATCCAGAACACGCGCGTCCGCAACTGGGTGCTACACCGTCTCGAATCGCGTCCAGCAAAACTAGACGCCCCTCGAGCAGTGCAAATGGCTCTACTGCGAGTATTGCTGGAGGCGGAATCCTTCGAGACGTTTTTACATGCGCATTACGTCGGACAAAAGCGTTTCTCGCTCCAAGGGGCGGAATCGCTGATGGTGATCCTTGACGTAATTCTGCAGAAATGCCCGGACGCCGGGATTGAAGAGATTTGCATGGGAATGACGCACCGCGGCCGTCTCAATGTGCTGGCGAACTTTCTGAAGAAGTCGCTCAACATTATCTTCACGGAATTCACCGAGAATTACATTCCGAACCTGGTGGCAGGCGATGGTGACGTGAAATATCATCTCGGTTATCGGACGGTGCGGAAGCTTCCTTCCGGCGGCGAAGTCGAAATTAGACTTTCAGCGAACCCGAGCCATCTCGAAGCGGTCGATCCCGTAGTCGAAGGCACGGCGCGCGCAAGACAGCGCATCCGTAACGATACCGAACATCGCCGTAAAGTTTTGCCGCTCTTACTTCATGGCGACGCAGCCTTTGCGGGACAGGGGATCGTCGCAGAGACGCTCAACATGTCGCAGCTTCCTGGCTACAGTACTGGCGGCACGGTCCACGTCGTCGTGAACAACCAAATCGGGTTTACAACTCTGCCTGAAGAAGGGCGCTCGTCCATGTATGCGACCGACGTCGCGAAAATGATTGAAGCGCCAATTTTCCATGTGAACGGCGACGATCCGCTCGCGGTGAGATTTGTGACCGAAATGGCACTCGATTTTCGCCAGGAATTTGGGCGTGACGTCGTAATCGACATGTATTGCTACCGCAAACATGGCCACCAGGAAGTCGACGAACCCTCCTTCACCCAGCCTGATCTTTACGCCAGGATCGACAAACGACCATCGATCACGCAGTTATACAAACGACAACTACTCGAAGCTGGGACGCTGAGTCAGGATGACGTGGTCTCACTTGAAACGGAATTTCAGCTTCGACTAGACTTGCCACTCGAAAATGTAAAAGCGCGCGAGAAAGAGAAGACAGACGAACAGGCGAAGTTTAGAGAGTCGACGGCTGTCTTCCAGCCAGAATACACAAGCTCATCCGAGTCCACTGCGATCAGCAACGAAATGTTGAAAACGATTGTGGATGGCCTGACGCATGTGCCGGATGGCTTCCACGTTCAGCCGAAAATAAAGCGCATCGTGATCGAGCATCAGCGCAAAGTATTTGACGCCGGCGGGCCGTATGAATGGCATTACGCCGAGGCCCTCGCGTTCGGTTCGCTCCTCTTGGAAGGGCTCCCAGTCAGACTGTCGGGGCAGGACAGTTCGCGAGGGACTTTTAGCACCCGGCATTCCGTTCTTTACGATGCTAAAACAGGCGAACCGTATGTTCCGCTCATGCATCTGGCCGAGAAACAGGCGCGCATTTGCATCTACAACAGTCAGCTCTCCGAGGCTGCCGTGCTCGGCTTCGATTACGGTTACTCACTCGATTACCCCGAAATGCTTTGCTTGTGGGAGGCGCAGTTCGGCGATTTCGCCAATGGCGCGCAGACCATCATCGATCAATTCATCGTCTCAGCAGAATCGAAATGGCAGCGCCCGAGTGGGATCGTTCTGCTGCTTCCGCATGGATATGAAGGGCAAGGGCCGGAACATTCCAGCGGCCGGCTGGAGCGATTCTTGCAATTATGCGCCGAAGACAACATCCAAGTCTGCAATCTCACCACCTCCGCGCAGTATTTCCATGTCCTGCGGCGACAGATGAAACGCGATTTCATCAAGCCGCTCATCATTATGACGCCGAAAAGCCTGTTGCGCGCCAGGTTTGCGTCGTCGCCTGCAGAAGAATTCACGAACGGACGCTTCGAAGAGATTCTCAATTCGCCCAAAGTGGGTCCAACTGAAAAGATGCAACGAGTGATCTTTTGTTCGGGCAAGGTTTATTACGACCTTTTGAATTATGGCGATGCGGAAAAGATCGACAACGCCGCTATTATTCGCATCGAGCAATTATATCCACTGGCCGGGAAGAAATTCGGCGCCATGCTCAAACCCTTTCCCAAGACAGCCACGCTGGTTTGGTGCCAGGAAGAACCCCAAAACATGGGCGCCTGGAGTTTTATCGAACCGCGCCTGCGCAGACTTCTCGGCCGCGACATCGCATACGCCGGTCGCAAGGCCAGCGCCAGTCCCGCGGTCGGCGCGCTGGCAATTCACAAGCGCGAACAAGCGGCGCTGGTCGCCGAAGCGTTTTCCATTTGAACGGTAGGGCGCGACCGCTTGGTGCGCTATGAAAGTTCAAGATCGCACGTGAATTGCGAAGTCAAAATCCAATCGACCAGCGGTTTTTTCTGCGCTTAGTTAGGCGGGCGCATGAGCATCGAAGTTAAAATTCCCGCCGTCGGTGAGTCGATCACTAGCGGTGTCGTTTCCGTTTGGCACAAGAAATCCGGCGACTTTGTGAATGAAGGTGAGGCCATCTTCACACTCGAGACCGACAAGGTTTCTACAGAAATTGTTGCCGAAAAGGCCGGCGTACTGGAAACGAGAGTTCCTGAAGGCCGGGAAGTGAAAATTGGCGAAGTGGTTGCGACAATAGACGATTCAGAGGCGCCGCCCGAGGAAAAAAAAGCGGAGAAACCTCCGGAAAAGAACAAGGAGCCAGAGGAAAAAAAGAAAGAATCCGAGGCAGAGAAAAAGGGCGCAGAAGAAAAGGCATTTGTGGCCGCGGGCGCTGACCGCGGCAGGCCGGGGTCACCGACCCCGTCTACAACTCTTTCACCCGCCGTTCGGCGCGTTGCCGAAGAAGAACATGTTGAGCCGGAGAAAATCGCCGGGACCGGCAAAGAAGGACGTTTGACCAAAGGCGACGTGCTGGCCGCGGTGCAAGAGCGGGATAAGGCGGCAGAAAAGATTGAGGCCCGCGAAGTTCAACCATCAGCAGATGGTCGATTCACTCGCAAGAGAATGTCGCCACTGCGCCGTAAAATTGCTGCGCAACTGGTGATGGCGCAGCAGACCGCCGCCATCCTCACGACTTTTAACGAGTGCGATATGTCGGCGGTTCAGGAGCTGCGCGCGAAATCGCAAGAGAAGTTCATGAAAAAAAATGGCGTCAAGCTGGGTTTGATGTCGTTCTTCATCAAAGCCTGCGTCGAGGCGCTCAAAGCCGTGCCCGTGGTCAATGGGCGTATTGAAGGCGAAGATTTCATCCAAAACAATTTCTACGATATCGGCGTAGCGGTCGGGACGGAGCGCGGACTCGTTGTGCCCATCGTGCGGGACGCGGACACGAAGAGTTTTGCCGAACTGGAACTCGATATTGCCGGTTTTGCGGTGAAGGCGCGCGAAGGGAAATTGAAAATCGAGGATTTGCAAGGCGGCACATTCACTATTTCAAACGGCGGCGTTTACGGCTCTTTGCTGAGCACGCCGATTCTCAATCCGCCGCAAAGCGGCATTCTCGGGATGCACAAAATCATGCCGCGACCAGTCGCCGTGAATGGGAAAGTCGAAGTTCGCTCGATGATGTACCTCGCCTTGAGTTACGATCACCGTGCGATCGATGGAAAAGAAGCGGTCACATTTCTCGTAAAAGTAAAGGAGTGCATCGAGGATCCAAAGAAGTTGCCGCTCGATTTTTAGATTGGGGAGCGCACGCGCCCCGCGTGTACGTTTCGACGCCCTCGTAGAAAAGCATTCAGTGGAAGACGCCAACGGAGTACGGATAATCTGATGATGGAGAAATTTGATGTCGTAATTATTGGCTCAGGACCGGGGGGCTATATCGCCGCGATCCGTGCTGGGCAGCTCGGACTGAAAACAGCACTTGTCGAAAAAGACAAGGAACTTGGCGGGACTTGCTTGAACATCGGCTGCATCCCGAGCAAAGCGTTGTTGACCTCAAGCGACCATTTCATGTTCGCTAAAAAAGAAGCCGCAAAACACGGCATCATGATCGATGGGGCACATGTCGACCTTGGAAAAATGCAGCAGCGGAAGGACAAGGTGGTGAAAACGTTCACCGGCGGCGTGCGCGCGCTGATGAAGACGAACAAGGTCACGACTTTCGAAGGGATCGGCACGATCATCGCGCCTGGGAAAGTTTCCGTTAAATCGTCGAAAGGTGGCACGCAGGAACTCGAAACCAAAAATATCGTGATTGCGACCGGCAGTGCGCCGGTGGAGTTGCCGTTCGCGAAGTTCGATGGCAAAACCATCGTCAGCAGCACCGAAGCGCTTACCTTCGCCGAGGCGCCGAAGAAATTGCTTGTCATTGGCGCCGGCGCGATCGGCCTCGAACTGGGTTCGGTTTGGAACCGGCTCGGTTCTGAAGTGACCATGCTCGAATTTCTCCCGCGCATTGCCCTTGGCTTCGATCTTGAACTATCGAATCTGCTCCAGCGTTTGCTCACGGCTCAGGGCATCACGTTCCACCTCGAAACAAAAGTGAGCGCGGTCAAGATCGACAATGGCGCAGTAACAGCGACGGCAACGAAAAGCGGCGAAGAACTAAAATTCAAAGCGGATAAAGTACTTGTTTCAGTTGGGCGCCGCCCGTTTTCCGAAGGAGTCTGCGCGGAGAAAATTGGTGTCGAATTCGATGACCGGAAGCGGATCAAAGTGGACAAACATTTCCGGACAAATGTTGAAGGAATTTACGCCATCGGCGATGTGATTGCCGGTCCGATGCTCGCGCATAAAGCGGAAGACGAGGGGATCGCCTGCGTGGAGATAATCGCAGGCAAATCTGGCCATGTGAACTACGATGCAATTGCCGGTGTCATTTACACGAATCCTGAATTGGCGGGCGTCGGCTTGACCGAAGATCAGGCGAAAGAAAAGGGGATCGATTATCGTGTTGGGAAGTTCCCGTTCCGGGCCAACAGCCGCGCGCTTTGCAATGAAGACGTTGATGGAATGGTCAAGTTTGTCGCCGACAGCAAAACGGATCGCATTCTCGGCGCGCACATTTTGCAACACGCCGCCTCGGAACTAATCGCCGAAGCCGTTTCTGTGATTGAATTTGGCGGTAGCTCGGAAGATATCGGCCGCACCTGCCACTCCCATCCGACCTTGAGTGAAGCCGTCAAGGAGGCCGCGCTCAATGTTGAGAAACGCGCGTTGCACATTATGAACAGGTGATTTGTGCAAAGCACCGCCGCGATTCTTTTACGCAAACGCAACTTCAGCGACACGAGCCTGATCGTCTCGTGGTGCACCGAATCGCTCGGCTGCATCCAGACTGTCGCGAAGGGCGCGCGCCGGACGAGGACGCCATTCGCGGGTAAGCTCGATCTTTTTTTTGAAACAGAGATTTCAATCATCCCCAGTCGCAAATCGACTCTGCACACGCTTGCTGAAGTGGTGCTTAAAAATCCATTCGCCGGTATTCGCCAAAATTATTTGCGCACACAGGTTGCAGCTTATTTTGTCGAGCTAATTGAGACTTGCACAGAGCGAAATCATCGCGAACCGGAACTATTTCATTTGTTGCGCCGCGCCTTCGGTTACCTCGATGCCAATGATCCGAGCCCCCGCGCGGTCGGGCACTTTGAGACTGAGCTTGCACGCATCGCAGGCGTGCATGACGCGAAGACGCTCAAGAGCGATCCAGCCTTTGCGCTTGGCAATTTGTTCGGGAGATTGCCGCTGTCGCGTACACTGCTGTTGAAGAGGCTTGCATCGAACGATTCGACGCACGCAAATGAAAGGAAACTCCGATGAAACCGATGATTCGATTTAGCTGGCTCGCTTTTGCCTTCGCAGCGGCGATTCACAGCGCCACGGCGAACGAAATCTTCAAATTTGACGCATCGCGGTCTACGATCGGATTCCGCGTGCACCAATTTCTCGGCACTACGAACGGCAAATTCGCCCAGCTCTCAGGTAGCATCGATTTCGATCGTCAACATCCGGAACGCTCGTCAGTCTCAGCCCGAATTCAGGTGAGCAGCATCGATACCGGAATCAAAAAGCGCGACGATCACCTGCGTAGCCCTGAATTTTTTAATGTGGCAAAGTTTCCAGAGATCACGTTTAGAAGCCGCAGCGTGAAAAAAACTGGCCAACAGAGTGGCGACATCCTTGGCGACCTCACCATGCATGGCGTCACGAAACCGATCACGTTGCATGTGAAGCTGGCCACTCCTTTGACAGACGAAGCTTCACTCCAACGAACTCGTTGGGAAGTCACGACGGAGCCTCTAAAGCGCCGCGATTTCGGATTGATGTTTGGGAGCGCGACCGAAGCTGTTTCAGGGATTAGCCAAGACGTTGCGATCAACATCGAGATCGAAGCCGCGCGCGCGCAGTGACATGACCTTTTTTGTGCTCACTTGGGTTGGTCTTGGTTGTTGGTGCGTCTGTTTTTGGTGGATGCATCGCATTTCATCTCGCCAGGATGCGATGTTGGAAGAGGTGCATGAAATCACCAGACGTATCGAAAAGCTTTCGCAGGCGGAACACGATTTGATTAGTGAGGTGCATCCGCAAGTGGGCGAAATCAAGGAGCACGTCCAAAACGTCAGGGAAGCCGTTTCGCCCGAAAAGAGCTGACCGCGGAGATTCTGGATTGGCTGGGGACACCACGTCCGGTTAAGGTTCTCCGCGCGCTTGTCGATCTTTTCTCGCATGCAGATTACAGCTCTTGGAGATTCCGCTGTCATCGTGCGTCTGCGCGATCGGTTCGAAGATGCGCCTGATGAAACGCTGAACGAAATCCTCCGCACGTTTCGCCGGTTGCAAGAAGCTGCGATTCCCGGTGTCATCGAACTCGCGCCGGCTTACACCACCGTCGCGGTTTTCTTTAACCCGCTTCGGATGATCAATGATGGAGCCAAGCCGGATGGTGTGATTGAATTGCTCGTCCAGCGAATTGACGAGGCGCTCGCCGGCGGACGTAGGCGACATAAGCGTACGGCTACCCACACGGCCGAGATTCCTGTTTGTTATGATTTGGAGTTTGCTATGGATCTCAAGCGCGTTGCAAGCCATGCGCAGATTTCTCCAAGTGAAGTCATCGATCTTCACCGCGGAGCTGAATATCGCGTTAACTGTATCGGATTTACCCCCGGTTTTCCGTATCTCAGCGGTCTCCCGGACAAGTTAGCGACGCCACGTCACACCGTCCCGCGAAAGGAAATTCCGGCTGGGTCCGTCGCAATTGCTGGCGCGCAAGCCGGTATTTACCCCCAAAAGTCTCCCGGCGGTTGGAATGTAATCGGCCGTACGCCATTCCGATTATTCGATCCGCAACGAGATCCTCCCGTGCTTTTGCAAACCGGCGATCAGATGCGTTTTCGCAAGATCACACGAGAGGAATTTGAATCGTTGAATGGTTAAATCGTTAAATCGTTAAATGGACGAGCATGAATGTGACGGTCATCCGCGCGGGTTTCTTAGCAACTGTCCAGGATCTTGGTCGTACTGGCTATCGGCAATTTGGCGTTTCCAGCGGTGGCGCGCTTGATCTTCATGCAATGCGAATCGCTAACTTACTCGTTGGCAATGACGAGACAGCCGCGGGATTGGAAATCACACAGAGAGATGTCCGTTTACGCTTCGAGGATGAGCGCATCATCAGCTGGTGCGGCGGCGTTTACAAAGCTTCGGTGGCATTGCGTTCGATTCCAGCCGGACATTCAACGCTGGTTTCGGCGGGAGATGAATTATCAATCTCTGGCCCACAGCAGGGCTGTCGCGGTTGGCTTGCCGTATCCGGTGGAATTGCTGTGCCGCCGGTTCTCGGCAGCCGCTCGACGGATTTGCGTGGAAATTTCGGCGGCCTGGGCGGTCGTGCACTGCGCGATGGCGACATTGTTCCCCTCGGTGAAAATTCCGAGCGCACAAACGTTTGGATCGACAACCTGCGAGCCGAACGAATCGCCCAATGGAGCGCGCCTCAGCCTTGGTCGCAAACGGCGACTGCTAATCCCGTCCTGCGCGTCGTCCGCGGCGCGGAGTGGAACAGCTTCAACGAAGTAACGCTTCAACGGTTTACGAGCGAAGCATTCGCCATCTCACCCGATTCCGATCGTATGGGCGTGCGATTGGCTGGACCCGAATTGCGTCGAACAGACGATGTCGCCGAACCCGGAGAAGCCCGGCAGCTTTTTCAAGAGAGATTGCGTGCAAGGTCGAGTGAGCCAAATAGAAAGAGCTGGACAACCCAGCCGATTGAACCAATCGGTTGCCCTTCGGGCAGGAAGCGGCTCGATCTTGTGTCCGAAGCAGTCGCCCCGGGCACGATCCAGGTTCCACCGAGCGGAATGCCGATTCTGCTTTTGGGAGATTGCCAAACAATTGGCGGTTATCCGAAAATTGCGCAGGTGATTACCGTCGACCTCTCTGTAGCCGCACAACTCCGCGCCGGCGATCACTTGCGTTTCTCCGAAGTCTCGATCGCCGAGGCGCATGGACTTTTGCTTCGGCGTGAGCGTGAACTTGAACGCTTTCGCATTGGACTCAGTTTGCACGACTCATGAATTTGTCTGTCGATCTTAACGCTGATCTCGGTGAAGGAGCAGCGCATGATGCCGAGCTATTTGAACTTATCAGCTCTGCGAACATCGCGACTGGTTTTCATGCGGGCGATGCCGATACAATGCACGCCGCAGTTTCCACTGCCAAGGCCTGCGGGGTCGCCGTTGGGGCGCATCCCAGTCTTTTCGATCGGGAAAATTTCGGTCGCAAGGAATTGAAAGTGAGCGCCGAAGAAGTTTTTGACGCAGTAACTTATCAACTGGGCGTTTCAAGCGATAGTTGCGGCCATTGGAATACGATCAAACCACATCAAACCGCACGGCTCGCTTTACAATATGGCGACGCGCGATCAAAAACTGGCCGATGCGATTGCGCGCGCCACGAAATCTGTCGATCCAAGATTGATTTTGTTTGCGCCCGATAACAGCGTTCTCGCACGTGCCGGCGAATTATACGGTTTGCAAATCGCGCGCGAAGTGTTTGCGGACCGAAATTACCTCGCCAACGGTTCGCTCGTTCCGCGCTCGCGACCGGACGCTTTGTTGCATGATCCTCTGGAAGCGGCGGCGCGCGTCTTGCGAATGCTTGGGGAAGGCAAGGTTCGCGCCATCGATGGAAAAGATGTCGATGTACACGCCGAAACGATTTGTGTGCATAGCGATACGCCCGGCGCAGTTGAGTTCGCGCGCGAATTACGATCACAACTTGAAT
>Ga0134063_10000836_pt1 | contig 10797 bp, 10 predicted proteins | sample 15_taG_11_FD_94467 | JGI IMG/M metagenome (GOLD analysis project Ga0134063, IMG submission 94467) | Grasslands soil microbial communities from the Angelo Coastal Reserve, California, USA - 15_D_Rain_20cm_5_09082015 | ecosystem: Environmental > Terrestrial > Soil > Grasslands ... | reverse complement strand
GAAGGTGCGGTTCGGACTCGACCCCACCGTCCCGTAGCGGATGTTGCCGCCCTCGGTCTGGAGGTCGTCCCAGTAGTAGAAGAGCGTCGGGTTCGGGAAGCTCGAGCTCGGCAGGGCGGCGTTCGCCGTCGGGTTGGCGCCGGTGGTCGTCCCGAACTGGATGATGCCGTTGGTGCCGATGGTGACCGTGCTGTAGCTCGTCCCCTCGATGGTGACGGAGAAGGGCAGCGTGACACCCGCGATGGCGTTGTCGCCGCTGAGCGTCGTGAACCCGCTGATGTCGTCGGGGCTGTGCGCCATGATCGCGAAGAGGGGTACGAGCCCGGCGCGGCCGACGTCGACCGACCAGCCCTCGTCGGGGCGGTTGTCGTCGAGCACCTTCCCGTTGCAGGTGAGCGGCCGGGCCGTCCCCGAGGCGCCGCCGGCGCCCTGGAAGCCGATGGTCGTGCCCTGGCCGTTCGCCAGGTTGCCCGACTCGCGGTAGCGGACGTTGATGATGTTGGACCGCTCGTGGACCTGCACCTGGAAGCGGATGTCGTCGGCGCCCCCGTTGTCGACCGTGGGATCGACGTCGACCTCGTAATCGACGAGGAAGGTGCGGTTCGGGCTGGTCCCGACCGTCCCGTAGCGGATGTTGGTGCCGAACGTGTCGAGGTCGTTCCAGTACGCGGCGAGGAAGGGATTCGTGTGCTTCGAGGTCGGCAGGCAGGCGTTCGTGGGATCGCTCGTGCCCTGGGTGTTGCCCCCGAACTCGAGCCAGCCGTTCGTCGAGATGGTGACCGAGCTGTAGCTCGTGCCCTCGATCGTCACGCTGAACGGCAGGGTGGCGTTCACGGTCGCGTCGTCGCCGCTGAACGTCTGGAGACCCGGGATGTTCGTGGTGTTGATGTCGTCCGGGCTGTGGGCCAGCCAGGCGCCGAGCGACACGGTGGCCCAGCTACGGCCGGGCAGGGCGGCGCCGAGGAGGACGAGGAGCCCGATCGCGTGCACGGTGCCGCGCCGCGGGCCGCAAAACCTCGGTCGGGACCGAACCGCGTCACCGGTCATCTGCGCCCCCCTTTTTCGACGTGACCTTCTCCGCTGCGTGTTCCTCGGCCGGCTTCCCATGCCACAGCGTGCGCGCGCAGTGCAAGGTAAAATCCCCGCCGCCGGCGCTCGCCGGCCCACCGCGGGCTGGCGCAGCCCGTGGGGCAGCTCGCCGAACCCGCCAAGGTCCAGCCGAGCGCCGAGACGGCGCGGGTCGAAGGGTGCTTTCGCCCGGAGGAACTCGGACCGCGGGCGACGGCGGGGCGGGGCCACGCTGCGTGGCGCGGCCCGCCTCTACGCCGTGTTCACCTAATCGTCATCGTCGTCGGTCACTTTCACGAATGAGAACATTCCATTCCGAAAGTGAGACGTCACGTTGCAGATGACCAGGTACCTGCCCGGTCGGTCAAAGAATACCGACTCCACCCGATTCTGGGTGTTGGCCAAACCGGGCGGCGGCGACCCTGCCGGGCTGAGCCCCTGGTAGTAGATATTCGTCAAGTCATTAATGAACGTGCCCGAAGCGGGTACGACGATGTCTTTGGGTGCGGTCCCTGGGTTGTAGACGAAGACCTGATGGAATCCCGCGACGACGAAGTTCACGACTCCCCCGCTCTTGACCTTGATTACGCTGGGAAGGATGTGGTGATTCGCCGGGCCCGTGGTGTTGAGCCCCGCGCCGAATGAGACCGTCACACTCAGGCGCTTGTCGTCATCGGCCGTCGCGAAGGGAGCGGTCAGGCCGATGGCAAAGCCGGCCACGGCGCACGTCATTGCGAGCGTCAGGCGCTTCATAGCGGCCTTCCTCCCGTTGCATTGCCTCACCAGACGCGTGCTCAGGCCTGGTGAGGGACCGATACGACATGATGGGCACGTCGCGGTCCTTATCTCGGGGCCCGCTGTGCGGTCAAGCAATGGATTATGGTAGGGATTCCGCTTTAGCAGGTGCTATGGCAGACTACAGGGCGAGGGAGGCATGGCAAGCGGATAGGCAAGTAATATAGATTAATCAAGGGATCGATCTCGGCTTGGGGTGAGAACGAGCAGCTCGACACGACGAAGTCGTGGATGCCTTGCGGGAGGTAGCGAATGTCTGCCCTGTAGACGATTGTATACTGACCTGGCAAGTGCTACGCGAGGCCGCACGTGAGCGCGGACGTGCAGGCCGCGGCCAACGGGAAGCGGCGGCTCGTGCAGGCGGCACTGCGCCTCTGCGCCGAGAACCGCAGCCTTCTGGAGCATCCGAAGCGGCGCCGGGCGATCATCGACCAGGCCGTGAAGTTCATCGTGATGCTCCACGCGGGCGCTCTGGCGATGCGTGGAATGCTGGTCGATGCGGCATGACGCGCGGGATGCGCATCGATCGCGGGAGCAGCGCGGTGGTCACGGGCGCCGGCAGCGGGCTCGGCCGCGCATTCGCGAAGGCGCTCGTATCGAGGGGCGCGGTGGTCGTCGTCGCCGACGTGCGCGAGAGCACGGCACGCGAGACGGTGCGCGAGATCGGCGCCGACGCCGGCCGGGTGCACGTCGTGGTGTGCGACGTCACGAAGGCGGACGACGTCGCGCGCCTCGCGGAGGAGTCAGCGACGCTCGCCGGCGAGGTCGACCTGCTGGTCAACAATGCCGGCATCGGCGCCGCGGGCGACGTGGGCGTGGCCGACCTCGACTCGTGGCGGCGCGCGATCGACGTGAACCTGTGCGGCGTGATCCACGGCTGCCACTACTTCGTCCCGCGCATGCGCGCGCGGGGGCGCGGTCACGTCCTCAACGTCGCGTCCGCCGCGGCGATCGCGGCCGTGCCCGGCATGGGCGCGTACAACGTCACGAAGGCGGGCGTCGTCGCGCTGAGCGAAACGCTGGCGGCGGAGGCGGCGCGCGACGGCGTCGGGGTGACCGTCCTCCTCCCCGGCTTCTTCCCGACGAACATCGTGAGCGACGCCGTCGGCACGGTGGAGGAGGGCAAGCGGCGGCTGGCCGAGACGTGGATGCAGCGGTCGAAGTACAGCGCCGACGACATCGCCCGTCTCGCCCTCGGGGCGGTCGAGCGCGGCAAGCTCTACGCCCTCCCGCACGGGGAGATCCGCTGGCTCTGGCGCCTGAAGCGCGCCGCGCCTCGCACCTACGCGCGGGTGGTGGGTGCGCTCGAACGCCGCGGCGTCTTCTCGCGGGCGTAGTGGCTTCGGCCACGGCGTGGGCGTTGAGCCACGTTCACGGATGCGCCGGCCGCAGCGCCCGCAGCTTCTGCTGCTGCTCCGAATCGAGCTGATTCTTGATCCGAACGAGCAGGGTGAAGTTCACCTTCTTCACCTGCTGCTCGATCGACGTCACCTGGTCGAGCTTGCCGAGCACGGCCGCCTCGTCCACGTGATCGGCGGCCAGCAGCTTGCCGAGCGCCTCGGATTCCGCGTCGAGCCGCCACTGGAGGTCGACGAGCTGCTGTTGAACCGATGAGAGACCTCTGGTCACGCTTGACGGTCATTCCCGTTTTCCTCCTCTCCCGGATTCCGGGTTCCTTCCCGCGTCACGCCAGGGCGTCGTGTCGCGGCTCCGTCGCCTTGAACGGACCAGCGACCAGAACCCGTCGTTCGGGAGGAGGTTCGGCCTAGGTCGCGGGAGGCGGCGACACGGTCCCCAGATAGACCGACGACGGATGGTTCGGTCCGATGTAGAGGGTGTCGACCCCTGCCGAGTTCGCCAGCGTGGATGCGGTGGACGTCTCGTGCGGGAAATCGCCGGTGGCGATGGTGAGGCGCAGCGAGTGACCCGGCTCGATCACGGCGGACGTGGGGAAGATCTCGATCTGGAGCTGCGTCGGGACCCCGGGCGTGAGCGGCACCTGAGACGCCCGGGTGTAGGGATGCCACGGCTCGATGACTTGTCCGCCCGCGTAGACCGAACAGTCCGCGACCACTGAACCACATGCACGTGCGGTCAACGCTCCGAGCGACGCGACCAGGCTTCCCGATGTGATCTGACTGGACGAGCCGTCGGGAGCGACGTCCGAGATCGTCGCGATGACCTGAGCGTCGGTGGCGGTCGAGCTGATCCAGATAATGGCGTTGATGGGGCCCGAGATGGCGTACGGCGCAGTGAAGGGCGCGGTCGTGAACGTGGCGGCCAGGAGCTCACTCGGTTGATTGTCGTTCTCGCACGTCGTGCCGGACACCAAGCCCGCCGTCCACTGGGTAGTCGACCGCGAGCAGGTTCCGTTGAGCGGAATCCAGGGGAGCGTCACCGTCGTCTCTCCGGCGTCGGCCGCCGGCGCCAGCGATCCGGCGTACAGCGAGGTCCCGCTGCCCTGCGTGGCGGACAGATACCAGTACCGATATTGCGTGTGCGATGCCGGATAGCGCGTGTCGGGACTCCATTTGCCCGCCCCGAGGTAATAGGTTTCCACTTCGGGGAACCTCTGGATGCCGTTGTCGATGCCCTTGAGCCAGTGATCGAACCAGGCGAGCTGCAGGTTGTTGAGGCTCGGGAGCAGGTTGCCCTTCGTGTCGTGAACAGGGTTGGAGCCGTCATCGGCGGTCAGGCCGTTCCCCGCCGTCGTGTGGTACCACGGGCCGATCATCAGCTTCTTCTTGGTCCCCAAGAGCCCGAGCCCGCGGAACAGGATCGGCTCGCCACGCTGGAAGATGTCGTAGGTGCCTCCGACGATGAAGGTCGGGACCTTGACCCGCGAGATGTTCCGGATCGGCGAGCGGAGCTGGTAGAACGAGCCGTCGTAGGCCTGATCGGGGTAGGTCTGCAGCGCCGACGGCAGCATCATCTCGAACCCGCCCAGCGTCGCGTCGAGGACCGCCAGCCCGCCGAACTGCGCCACGTCCAGCGCGTGCTGCGATTCGGCATTGAGCGCGATCTTCGGCTGGCTCAGCGCATCCTGCGCCGGGATCACGGCGAGCCCGTTCACCAGCCCGAGCCAGAGCGGGATGAAGCCGGCGTCCGTGTTGCCACCCGCCCACGTGACGTCGCGGTAGGCGTCCGACATCGGGACGATGGGGAAGATGGCCTTCACGGCCGCGGTTCCCGGCTGCTCGACCGTGAGGAACTGGTTGATCGCCGAGTAGCTCACGCCCGAAAGCCCGATCACCCCGTTGGAGAACGGCTGCGACGCCGCCCACTGGACCAGCGTCACGCTGTCCTGCTGCTCCCGGGCGCCGAACGAATCCCACATACCCTCGCTCGAGCCGGTGCCGCGCACGTCGACGACGATCATTGCATAGCCGTTGGACGGGAAGATCGTGTTGCCCTCCGAAACGCCCGCGCCCGATTTGCGATACGGCGTCTGCACCAGGATCGTCGGGCATGGGCACCCGGTGGTGGGAATGTATTCGTCGGAGTCGAGCGAGACTCCGTCGGACATGGGGATCCTCACGTCGGAGACGACATCGTAGGCGGTCGTCGCGGCGATTGACGTGGCCGATGCCATCAGCGCGAGGACGGCAGCTGCGATCATCAGCGTCGCTGGATTTTGTCTTCCCTCCATCGAATGGTTCCTCCTCCCTCGGCGCTGCCGGCGGCGAACGCGCACGCGATCTGCAAGACGCGGGACGGCCGAGTCTAGGCGGCCGAGGCGGCCGGGAGAACTCCGTAGCGCCGCATTTCCGTCGAATCTTTGTGGTATTTCGATCGACGTTTTATGGTAGTCCGCCCCGGTAGCGCGCGCGATGTCGACCTCGAAGCGCTCGGCGCGAGCCGCCTGCGGTCCCGTGGAGGCGGGAGCCCAGGCCGCGGGCTACTTCGACGGCGACGACGTCGGGTGACGCCGGCGCATGGGTGCCGGGCGGAGTGCCGCCTCGACCAGGTCGACGATCTTCTGCGCCGATCCGTCGGCGGTCGAGAGGTCCTCGGTCGACGCGATCCCCAGCTCCGCCCACGATCGGACGGCGGCCGCGACGTCCGTCGGATCGGAACGCGACCCGAAGCCCGTCCCCGCCGTCGGGCCGATGTCTACCGAGAGCACGCGGACGCCGCTCCCCCGCAGCTCGCGATCGATCGCAATCGATGCCGCGTGGAGGGCCGCCTTGCTCGCCGCGTAGAGCGCGACGTGGGGCCAGCCCGCTGCCGACGCCGACCCGACGTTGACCACCAGGCCTGCGCCGCTCTCCAGCAGGAGCGGCAGGAAGGCGCGGGTGACGCAGAGGGCGCCGATCAGGTTCGTGGCCAGCGTCTCGTGCCAGTGCACGACGGGCGACGAGGCGAACGGCTCCACGTATCCGACGCCGGCATTGTTGACGACGACGTCGACGCGGCCGCACGCGCGCCGCGCGGTCTCGCGCAGCTCCGCCACGGAGTCCTCCCGCGTCACGTCGATCTGGACGACGTGCACCGGGGCGCCCGCTTCGCGGGCCAGCTCGCGCAGGGCGTCGGCCGAGCGGGCCGCGGCGACGACGCGCATCCCCCGGGCGGCCAGGCGAAGCGTCAGCGCCCGGCCGATACCCGAGGAAGCGCCGGTGACGACGGCCGTCCGCCCGGCGAGCGGATCACGCATCCGCAGTCGCCACTCGCCGCATGCAGAAAACCCCCTGCGACGGCTAACAAATGCGAAGGTGGCCGACAAGGCGTGGCGGACGAAGCCGCGCCGGTTGCTCGCGCGCATTGACGCGCCGGGCGCGGCGCCGATAGAAACCGGGGCCATGCCCGCCATGGTGGGGCTCCGTTTCGATCTGCGCGTGCCGCCCTTCGCCCGCACCACGCACGAACGGCAGTACGCGGCCTGCCTCGACATGTGCGAGTGGGCCGACGCGAGAGCTTTCGACGTGGTCGCGATCTCGGAGCACCACGGCGTCGAGGACGGTTACATGTCGTCGCCCGTGACGCTGGCGGCGGCGATCGCCGCGCGCACGCGGCGGCTCGCCATCAACGTGGCCGCCATCCTCGTCCCGCTGCACGATCCGATCCGGCTCGCCGAGCAGCTCGCGACGGCGGCGCTCGTCGCCGGCGGGCGGTTGAGCTTCGTTGCCGGGATGGGCTACCGCCCCGAGGAGTTCGAGATGGCGGGCGTCGAGCGCGCGGCGCGCGGGCGGCTGTTCGACGAGTCCGTGGGCGTGCTGCGGCAGGCGTGGACGGGCGCGCCGTTCACCTGGCGCGGCCGCGTCGTGCGCGTGACGCCCGCGCCGCCGTCGCCGCCGCCCATCCTGGTCGGCGGCTCGACGCCGAAGGCGGCGCGCCGGGCGGCGCGGCTCCGGTGCGGCTTCTTCCCGGCGGTCGGTGACCCCGAGCTGGCCCGCGTCTACCACGAGGCATGCAAGGCCGAGGGCTTCGAGGGCGGCTTCGTCGTGCTCCCGGGCGGCCCCGGCTTCGTGCACGTGACACGCGATCCGGAGGGGGATTGGAAGCGCATCGCGCCGTACGCGCTCTACGACGCCAGGACGTACGACGAGTGGCAGACCCCCGGGCAGCGCTCGGCGGTGCACGTGGCCGCGACGACGGAGGAGGACGTCCGGCGAAGCGGTGTATATCGCGTCGTGACGCCGGAGGAATGCGTGGCGATCGCGGAGCAGCACGGGCGGGTGCTGCTCCATCCGCTCATGGGCGGGATCGACCCCGAGCTAGGGTGGGCCAGCCTTCGACTCTTCGCCGAGGAGGTGCTCCCGCGCATTCGATGACGGCGACTGATCGACCGTGCCGACGCTTTCGACGCTCGGAGCAGGGTGAATCTACGGCGTGGTGATTGGGTTCACCGCTGCTTTCCAGCCCTTCAACCCCTCCACCATCACACTGACGTCAGCGTAGCCGGCCTCAACCGCCCGACGGGCGGCCTTGTGAGAGGCCGTTCAATGCGAGTCGGCGCAGTAGAAGACGAGCCGAGTGTCCTTGCCGGCCGGTAGCTCCGTTGCCACGTCGTACTTGCCGTAGCTCGACAAGAGTATGGCGCCGGGGATGACTCCTTCTCGCGCTCTGAAATCGGTCCCGTCGGCGTCCAGGACCGTGGCCGGTGTCTCTGTCGAGGTGCGCATGGCAACCAGATCGCCGACATGGATCAGCTTGAACCCCTCGTCGGGGGCGGGAGCGCACGCGACTACCGCCGACAGCACGAGGACGCCGGCAAGAAGCCCGAACGTTTTCATGCCGAAGCTCTACCGGAGCAGCGATGATGGCTCAATCCCGGTCACTCACTTCGTGGTGAGAGGATCATCACCGGGATGTCTCGCGTCGTTCGGCCCTGGTAGTCGTCATAGTCGCGGTACATCGCGACGAGGCGCGGCCAGAGCGCTGCCTTCTCGGCGTCGGACGCGCGCCGGGCGCGCATGCGGCGGGTGGTCGATCCGACCTGCACCTCGACGTCGGGGTTGGCCGTCATGTTGTGGTACCACGCAGGGTGATGCGACATGCCGCCCTTGGAGGCGACGACCACGAGGTCGTCGCCGGCGGACAGGTAGAGCAGAGCGACCGTGCGCGGCTCGCTCGATCGCCTGCCCTTGGCCGTGACGAGACACACCGGCGCCCCGCGCAGGAACGTGCCGCCCAGGCGGCCACCGCTCAGACGGTAGGCCCAGACGTTGAGCAGCGTGATCAGGCGGATGACGGGGGAAGCCAGTCGCTCCTGCGTGCGCGTCCACGGGCGGAGCCTGGTGTCGGGCATGGGACCTCCGGGGCGGCGCAGAACTGAAGGGGAGCTCTGCTCGCTGCAGGCGATCTAAACGGACCCGCGTCCGGCTGGCAATGGCCCCGGAGATCCTCCACCCGCGCCGGCGCGATCAGTGGTCCATGCGGCCGACGAAGTCGTCCATGCTCCGGTTGACACCGAGGAACTCCATGACGGCATCGAACAGGCGAACGGGAAGGAGGCGCCCGAGCCACGTGACGTAGACGAGCCGCGGCATGACGAGGCGGCGGCGGTCGCGGCGGATGGCGTCGACGATGCGGTCGGCGGCGTACTCCGGCGTGAGGATCGGCAGGAGCAGCCGGAAGCGGGTCTTCACGCCTTCGTCGCGACCGTGCGCCCGGCGGCGGCGAGTTCCGCACGCGTCCGTTCGAGCGCCGCCGACTCGACGTCCCACAGGATCACGCGCGCGCCCTCGGCCGCGATCTTCTGAGCGAGAAGCCGGCCGATGCCGCTCGCGGCACCGGTGATGAGCACGTTTCTGCCGGCGTAGTCACTCATGGCTCGGCTCCGGCCATCGAGATCGACCCGGGCCCGGCTCGCATCGGCTGCCTGAGCACGGGCGGCACGGTAGTAAACTAGCGATCGATAGTCCAGTCATCGGCTCGGGCTTCCGGCCTCGGGATCGTGGTCGTCCTCTCACTTCTCGACGGCGAGGCGGGAGACGCGACGGAAATTCCCGGACGTTGCGCGCGATGAGGATCGCGCCGTTCGCAAGCGCGGTTCCGGCGATCAGGACGTCGTAGGGGCCGATCGGCTTCCCGACCGCTTCGAGATCCGTGCGAATCCGGGCGGCGGACCGGGCTTCCTTGGCTCCAAGGGAAGGAGGCGGGGCGTCGTCTCGGCCAACGATTCGAGCGCCCGGACGGCGGAGAGAAGTTCCTCGGTGGCGGCGCCGACAATGAGGATGGAACCACGTGACGAAGCGACGCGGTCAATTCTTTAGGGGGCGAATTGCGAGTTGCGATTAGGAGCGCTACGGGATCGGCACCACGGCGCACGGCGCGCTCGATGACTCCACCTTGAACAGCGGTGGGCATGTCGTCACGGCGCATGCCGGCGCTCCCGGGATGTTGTCGCCGCAGTTCCCCGTTCCCGACACCACACGGCAGCTGTTGCGGTCCAGCGTGCACGTCTTGTCCTTGTTTCCGCTGAACGTGTTTCCGAACACCTTGTTGTTGCTCGAATTGAAGATCTCGCACCCTCCGGTGTCGTCCGAGGAGGGATTGGGGTTGGTGAGGCCGCCGAAGTTCGTGATGCTGTTGCCGGTCGCACAGCTGCCGTTGGCGCTGTAGAACTTGAGCCCTTCGTCTGAGTGACAGGCGCCGTTGGGATCTGTTGACGGGTCTATGATCGCGACGTTGCCCTCGAAGTTGTTCGACGTGGTCGACACCGACGCGATTAGTCCGTTGTGCCTACCTGCAGGATCGGAGGGCGTCTCCGTCTGCGGCAGGTCGTTGTTCATCGACGTGTTGTTCTTGTACTCGATCCACTTCGCACCGGCACTCGCTCGGATCCCGTTCTCGTTCGCGAGCACGAGGTTCTGCTCCACAACGTTGCACGTGCCTCCGTCCACGTCGATGCCTTCCTCGTTGTTCGTGATGCAGTTGCAGAAGACCCGCCCACCCGTCGAGCGCTTGTAGTCCAGGCCGTCGTCCGCGATCTGCGCCTTCGTCGTGGGCATGAACGGGAATCGCCCGTCGCGGATATTCAGATACTTGATCGTCAGCCTCGTCGAGTTCCGGACCTTGATTACCTCGCCGTTGCTCCCGCTCGGCGTGGCGAAGGGGGGATCCTTCCGAGCGACGGTGGACGTCAACGTACCTGGAGGCGGCCCTTTGTCACCGGAGCAATTGTTGTGCGTCAGGTCCGACGGCGGAACACCCGTGATCACAAGGTTGAACAGCCCGTCGATGAGGACGGGATCGCCCGTGCACCTGCCGTGAATCGTGATCGTCCTCGTGGAGGCGGACGCGCTGGTGTTGGTCTTGGCGACGGCGGCGACGGCGGATGCGAGGTTGCAGCTCGAGCCGGAGCAGAATGGCTTCTGGTTGTCGATATCGATACTGCAAGTCGCGCCGGGGGGGCTGTCGCACGCCGAGATCTGACAGACGCAGCCCGTAGGAGTCGAGGCGCAGACCTGCCCGGTGGGACAGGTGCCGTTG
>Ga0134063_10000812_pt1 | contig 10903 bp, 7 predicted proteins | sample 15_taG_11_FD_94467 | JGI IMG/M metagenome (GOLD analysis project Ga0134063, IMG submission 94467) | Grasslands soil microbial communities from the Angelo Coastal Reserve, California, USA - 15_D_Rain_20cm_5_09082015 | ecosystem: Environmental > Terrestrial > Soil > Grasslands ... | reverse complement strand
CTGTCGAGAAAGAGGAGGGCGGCTGGAAAGCGAACGTGCTGTTGGATATTTGATCTTCAACTGCATCTTCCCACGCCCGGCAGAAATGACGAAGCCCAAATGACGAAGTAATGACGAAGTTCAAATGACGGCAAGGTAGCAAGAATCGAGATCTGATTTAGATGTTTGTCATTGATGCATTCCTTCGTCATTCGACATTCGGTTTTCGTCATTTTCTTCACTTGGGTTCCAGTGCGACGTAACCGCTGCGGCCCTGGCTGTAGACGCGCAGCAGAATCTTGTCGGTAGGTTTCAAATTCTTGCTGATTGCAACCAGATCCTTCGCAGTTCTAACCGGTTGCTTGTTGACCTCCTGGATCACGTCGCCCTCGCGCAAACCAGCTTTTCCAGCAGGCGAGTCGGCATCGATTTCTGCGATGACGGCTCCGTGGACGTCCTTCGGAAGGTTCAGCGCCGTACGGATGTCGTCGGTGACATCGGCGACTGCGACTCCACCGAAAACGGTGGTCTTCTCAGGCTGCTGGGTGGTTTCTTCGGGAGAAGCTTCGGGCCCCCCTTCCTGGGTCGTTCCCGGCGGCATCTCAGCAAGTTGAACCCCGAAGGTTTTCGTCTGCCCTTCGCGATTCACTTCGAGCTGCGCTCTGCTGCCGGGCGTCATTGAGCCAATCATCAACCGTAACTCGCGCGCATCGGTGATTTTTTTGCCATTCACCGCAGTAATCACATCACCAGTTTTAAGACCCGTTTTCTGCGAGGGGCTATTCGGGGCAACCTCCCCCACCAAAGCGCCGGTTGATTGCCCTTTCAGCTTCATCGCGTCAGCTAACTCCGGGGTAAGCGTTTGCACTGACGCGCCGATGTAGCCGCGCACGACCCGTCCTTTGTCGCGCAAACTCTGCATTACCTCGCGCGCAAGATTGGCGGGAATCGCAAACCCGACGCCCTGGTTTCCACCGGTTCGGCTGAAGATCGCGCTGTTGATGCCGAGTAGTTGGCCTTTGATGTCGACCAAGGCACCGCCGGAGTTGCCCATGTTAATCGCCGCGTCGGTTTGGATGAAATTTTCATAATCGACAATGCCCATCCCACCGCGACCGACGGCGCTGATGATCCCCATGGTAACGGTTTGCCGCAGGCCAAATGGATTGCCCACCGCGAGCACGATGTCGCCCGCGCGCGCTTTATCACTGTCTGCAAACGTGATCGCGGGCAGGCTTTTCTCCTCGATTTTCAACAGCGCCACGTCCGTGCCGGGATCGGTGCCGATTTTTTTCGCCTTGTATTTGCGCAGGTCTACGCCGAGTCCCACCATGATTTCCTCCGCACCAGAAACGACATGGTTAGCGGTGAGAATGTAACCATCGGCGCTGACGATTACGCCCGAGCCCAGCCCTTGAAGCGTTTGCTTGCCTTGTCTTTGCGGAAGTTGTCCACCGAAAAACTGTCGCAGCGCGTCATCCGAAAATGGAAACGCCGATCCACCCCGAGACACCGTCTGGCTAGTGAAAACCGTGACCACGCTGGGCGCCACCTTTTCGACGATCGGTGCGAAACTTGTGATGACGCCAGGCTGGATTGGTGTAGTTCCCTGCGCTTTGGCCGAAAATGCGCTCGTCGAGACGCACAGGATCGCGCCGATCGACGAGGCGAATAACTGGAAAATTCTTCTTTCCATAAAAATGTTTCTCCCTGAGGAGAATCGCACGCTCGCCCACAGTCGGCCCTTTTTGGCTAGCTCGATAGGACAACCAAGGTGGAACGCGTTGTCCTTAACGCTTTGGTAAAAACCTTGCGGCTTCGCCGCCGAATGTACTCGCGGATTAGGCAATTGCCTGGCAATCCGTCTGCCATCGCAGGCTGATTATCCTTCGCCAAGCGCGCGAAGACCGAGCGCCTTCGCGGCAACTCGGAAACTCGCGAGTGTCCCATAAAAGATTCTGCGTGCGTCAGGGACGGGGATGCGGTGTCGGGCGCGGTCGCGGCGTCGGAGTAGGTCGTCCGGGCGTTCCAGTAGGCGTTGGGGTTGCCGTAGGAGTAGGCGTCGGCGTGGGAGTCGGAGTAGGCGTAGGCGTCGGACTTGCCGGCGCTGCTGCCAGGCCGGACAATTGTGCAATACCCGTGTTAAACAAGAGCGTCTAGGTTCCAGTGATCGGATCGATCGAGTAGAGATCTCCGGTAGGAGAGCTGCCATAGAGGGTACCGTCAGGAGCGAACGCGACATCCGAGATTATGGTTTCCAACGGTCCAAGCGGTGTCAACACACCGGTGACTTGATCAATCAAATCAATATCTTCGTCTCGTGAGCCGTTTCCGCGCGAACCATACAAGAGGCCCAAAGGATCGAAAGCGATTCCGGCACAGAACGAGTCCCCGTCGCCCACCAACGTCAGCGACGTGAGGACGTTCCCGTTCGAGGGATCGATTGTCAGGAGCTTGCCGACACTTACGCTATTGTCCCACGAGGCTCCATAAAGGACGTCCTGTGAGTTGAATCGGAGCCCGTCAACACCCTGGCTGGAATCAGAGATCGGTCCGATGACAGTCGCCTGACCATTCGTCGGGTCGATGATCAAAAAAGTGCTTGGGGGGGTGAGTGGCTCCTCCGGAAACACCATAAAGGGTGCCGTTGCTGTCAAACGCAATGCCGCCGAGGCGATCGAAACCAGTGTCGCCAATAAGGGATGCGCTCTGCGTTGTGACGTCAATCAGCCAGAGCCGCCCGCCACCGGCGGCATTATCGCCGCCGGTAGAGCCGTAAAGTACGGTATCCGAAGGCGAGATGACATTGACCACTCCAGTCATACCAAGAGCGCAGTGCGCGAAGCAGAAGTAATTATAGCTGCCGGCTTGGTCAAAAGTGTGCTCGTACACCGTCCCAAGGTTGGAAAGGATTCCCTGGTCGCAGTTCGTATCGTCAGGAGAACAAAACTGTTCATCCGGCGTGCAGGGATCGCCGCTGGTGACACTGTGGCCGTCCTCGGCCCATGTCTAGCGCACCGTGTTGCCCACGAAGATGTTGACCGTGTCAGGCACAAACACATCGCCACCCTTCCCCACTGCCACATCGAAAATCTGACCGCCGCCCGATGGGACGCCGCTCACTGCTGGCCTGCCGTTTTGATCTACAATATGGATTGCGTGAGCGGAGGTTTGTTTCTGCTTGTTGCCCGATTCAGCTCGCGAGAAAAATACCATCGCAAACGTCGTCGCCAGCAAACAAGCAAATCGTATGGCTGCATTTAATCGTTTCATGGTTCTACTCCTTCTTCCACGCCGGTGTCGTGATTTCGTTTATATCGACACCAACCGCAGCGGACGCTCTGCGATCTAGTTCAGCCCACGATGCTGCGCAGGAGATTCGGAAGATGTCAAGCAAAAATCGTTGTCCGAAGACCGGACCCTCGCTGACTTCCAACACCAAAAGGTAACACAACTATTACCTGCACGAAAAAGGCAGATCATGGAGCCGCCAGGCTAGTCTGCGCCCTAGAATCAAGTTCTGCGACGAATTCATAAATGTTGTAGCCACCGGCCAATGGGGGGTCCGGCGGGGGCTTTCCTTTTCACATTAGAGCGATGGTCCACAGGGCCGTGGCTACAGATGAGAACGGCTCTATTTAACTCGCCCAAGACCTATCACGGTGCTGTCGGGCGAGGATGCGGAGTCGGACGCGGCCTCGGTGTAACTCTAGGCGTAGCACTAGGTGTTGGAGTGACCGTGGGAGTCCCTGTCGGTGTCGGAGTTGGTGTAGGACCCTCAGCGGTCGTTCTGAGAATAGCGCCAAAACCTCCTACCGCGTTTCCAGTGTTGGTCTCAGTAAAGGAAACGTTATAGAGGTCCTGGTTTGTTCCGCTTTCCTGGCGCGCCCAGGTCGCGCCGCCGTCGGTTGTCCTCACGATTGTGCCCAGTTGTCCAAACGCTGTTCCATTGGAGGCATCCGTAAAGGAACTCCTAGAAGGATCTCTGAGACACCGCTAGTCTGGCTAACCCAGGTCTGCCCGCCATCTGTCGTTCGTAGAATGGTGCCCTGATCACTTACAACACTGCCTGTATTAGTGTCAGCAAACCAAACTGCTCGGAGCTGATTGGTTGTGCCGCTCGTTTGCGGGGTCCAACTTTGTCCACCGTCTGTTGTTCTCAAAATCACACCATCGTTGCCAACAACCGTCCCGGTATTCGTATCAGTAAAATAAACTCCCAACAGGCCTGTTGCCTGGCTTGTTTGAGTAGCCCAATTTTGTCCACCATCGGTTGTGGTGAGAATTTTTCCTTCGAGGAATCCGACAGCTGTGCCGTGATTTTCATCGCTGAAGTGTACAGCATAGAGCCAGTCGGTTGTATCAGTCGTCTGTTGCACCCAGTTGTTGCCGCCATCAGTTGTCCTCAGGATGATGCCCTCCTGGCCTACCAGGGTTCCAACGTTGGAATTGACGAAGTGAACACCGAAAAAGTTCAGGCCGGCAAATGGATCGCCTATTCCGCTGTTTTGGCGTACCCAGCTGTTACCGCCATCGGTTGTCCTAAGGATCATGCCATCCGGATTCTCATAGCCCACGGCAGTTCCGGTGTTCGAATCGGTAAAGGAAACTCCGTACAAATAATTGAAGGTCACAGTCGGCTGACTGTTCCACTGCGTGCCCCCATCGGTTGTTTGAAGAACGATACCAGCGTCGCCGACAATAGTCCCCGTGTTCGCATCGGTGAAGGACACGGCGTAGAACGCGCTTGCGCCTTGTGGTAGCGAGTAGTTGGTTTGTTCAACCCAGTTGTTTCCACCATCGGTCGTTCTAAGAATGATACCGGTGCCGCCCAACGCGAAGCCGGAAATCGTTCCATTATTCGTGTCGGTGAACGAGACGCCATATAAGGTCTTGGTGGTCCCGCTGGTTTGAGGCGACCAGCTATCACCGCCATTGGTCGTTCTGAGAATCACGCCTCCATCGCCGACGGCGGTTCCGGTATTGCCATCGGTAAACGAAACTTTGAAAAGACACACCGTTCCGGGGTTTGCTTGGGTCGTCCATGTGTTGCCGCCATCTGTTGTTCTGACGATAGTGCTTTCGCCGCCGATTCCGCAGGCTCCGCCCACCGCGGTTGCCGTGTTCGTATCGATGAAGGAAATACCGAACAATGTATTCCCCGTCCCGCTTGATTGAGGGACCCAGCTGTTTCCGCCGTCAGTGGTTCTAAGAATGGTGCCACTGTCACCCACAGCCGCTCCATTATTTGCGTCACTGAACGAAACTCCACGAAGCTGAAAAGTTGTTCCACTTGGCTGCGTGACCCAATGATCACCTTCGTCTGTTGTTCCAACGATTGTGCCGGCTTCGCCGACAGCAGTTCCGTGATTTGCATCTGTGAAGGAAACAGCCCACAAAGTTTGTGTTGTGCCACTGGCTTGAATTGTCCAGCTGTTTCCGCCATCCGTCGTCTGCACAATCGTTCCATTTTCGCCAACGACGGTGCCGGTGTTCGCATCCACAAAGGAAGCGCCCCGAAGATTATTTCCCTGCGGAAGAGGATTTTTTCAGCGCCACTGAGGACTTGATGAGCCACCTGGGATTTTGCTCGAAACTGTAGCCACTGTACCACTTCGAGCCTGTCCAGTATGGATAGCAAGTACGAGCCCGCACGAAGCTGCAAGGCCAAGGATAGTTAACGGGATTCTGGTGTTTGTTATTTTCATAATGTTTGTTGGCATGTTTACGGATTTATTTCATGAATAGTTTCATCAGGTTGTTGCGGGCCGAGGGCAGCCCGGCTCCATCGACATCCGTCGACGGGCAGTAGTGGAGACGACCTGCCCTCAGGCCGTTCCGATCTTATGAGAGAGGTTTTAATCATTTCCTGGAAGTTACCAGGTTAGCTCCGCCTTACCTCGCACGCCCTCATATCCCAGTAAACCGCGTGTTAGCGTGGCGGCGTAGGGCGCGGTCTTGGTGTTGGGACGGGCCTCGGAGTTGGAGTTGGTCTTGGAACTAACTCTCTTCTGAGGATTGTGCCAGCAAGACCCACAGCCGTGCTTAAGGAAACTCGCGAAAGATCATAGCCTGTTCCGCTCGTCTCATTTTCCCAGGTGTTGCCTCCATCGGCGGTTCTGACGATGGTTCCAAGCGCGCCGACGGCGATTCCATGGTTTGCATCGGTAAAAGAAACCCCGGCGAGCAACCCGGTCGTTCCACTTTGTTGCGGCCCCCAATGACTTCCGCCATCTGTAGTTCTAAGGATCGTCCCAACTTGACCGACAGCTGTCCCATTGTTGGTGTCGGTAAAGGAGACCCGTGTGAGATCAGACTCTGTACCGCTTGCCTGCGGTACCCAGTTGTTTCCGCCGTCTGTAGTCCTGAGAATTACACCAGCCCCGCCCACAACGGTTCCGGTATTAGCATCCGTAAAGGAAACCCCCACAAGAGGACTGGAGGCCCCGTTTGATTGGCTTGTCCAAGTGCTTCCGCCATCTGTTGTTCTTAAAATTAGCCCTGTAACAGTGTTAAAATCAAATCCAACTGCTGTTCCATTATTTACATCGGTAAAAGAGACACCCCAGAGATCCTCGACTGTTCCGCTTACCTGCGGGACCCAGTTGTTCCCTCCATCAGTTGTTCTAAGGATTGTGCCAACCTCACCCACAGCAGTGCCGTTGTTTGCATCGGTAAAGGCAACTCCCAGAAGCGTGTTGATGGTTCCGCTTGTCTGGTTGACCCACGTGTTTCCCGCGTTTGTTGTTCGAAGGATCGTTCCATTGTCACCCACGGCCGTTCCCGTGTTTGCATCACTAAAGGAAACGTCCTCCAGCGATTGCGTCGTCACTGTACTTGATTGACTAACCCAGTTTACTCCGGCATTCGTTGTTCGAACAATTGTGCCCGAGTTACCCACAGCTGTGCCGGCATTTGCATCACTAAATGAAACTGCGATAAGAGTGCTCGTCGTATCGCTCGTCTGGCTAAGCCAGGTATTTCCTCCATTGGTCGTTCGCACGATGGTTCCATCGCTACCGACGGCTGTTCCGTTGCCTGTGTCCGTAAAAGACACGCTCCAAAGAAAACTGGTGGTCCCGCTCGTCTGCGCAATCCAGTTCGATCCGCCATCGGTTGTTCTGAGAATTGTGCCTCCCTCGCCAACGGCTGTTCCGTTATTTGCGTCCGTGAACGAAACGCCGTAGAGAAAACTCTCGGTTCCGCTGATCTGACTAACCCAGTTAGCGCCTCCGTCTGTTGTTCTGAGGATTATTCCATACCAGCTTACAGCGGTCCCATTATTTGCATCGGTAAAGGAAACGGCATTGAGATTATTTGTCGTTCCGCTTGTCTGGCTAACCCAGGTATTCCCAGCGTCCGTAGTCCTGATGATTATTCCGTTCTCGCCAACGGCATTCCCGGTGTCGGGATCAGTAAATGAAACGGCAAGCAGGCCATTACTCGTTCCACTAGTTTGGCTAGACCACGTGTTACCGCCATCGGTAGTCCTGACGATTGTCCCGAAAGCGCCAACGGCTGTCCCGTGAGTTACGTCGGTAAACGAAACTCCGTACAACGTATTTGTGGTGCCGCTCGATTGAATGACCCAGCTGTTCCCGCCGTCGGTTGTCCGGATGATGGTTCCATTGTCGCCGGTAGCAGTCCCCGTGTTACCATCCACGAAGGACACGCCATGGAGCGTGTTGCCCTGAGGGATAGGATTCTGCCAGACCCAACGGGCGCGCGACGAGCCAGCGCGAGCGCCAACATAGTTTGAAGTGCTGGTTAGCGCGCGGCTTCGAGCATACCCAGTCTGGATAGCCATCCACGCCGCGCAAACACCTGCAAGGCTCAACAATAACAAAGGCATTCTCGAATTCATGATTTTCATAATTTTGGCGTTGCGGATTTGCGGGTCACCTTGCGCCTTAGCCCGGCAGAGTAGGGCGCGGTCTTGGCGTTGGGTTGGGTCTAGGTGTTGGAGTAGGTCTAGGTGTCACAATTGGTGTCGGGCTCGGAGTACCGGTCGAAGTAGGCGTTGGGGTCGGCGTCGCTGTTGCTGTTGGCGTTAAGCCCAACTGGCTCCGCCATCAGTCGTCTTGCCAACCAACGCTTGAAAAATCGAATTCTGTCCCGCGACAAACCCAGTAGTCGCACTCAGCATCTGAGCGCCGGGAAATCCGCCGCCAAAGAATCCGCTCTGACCGATCTGCCACGATGTTCCTGAGTCAGTGGAGTACAGAATGGTTTGCGAGTCGCCTCCGCAAATTCCGTTTACCCGCTAAACGAGACTGATCTAAGACTATCTTCGACGCCGCTGGTAATGCTTTGCCATGCAGCACCTCCATCAGTCGTGCGAAGAATTTTGGCGTTATCGCCGACAGCGATTCCTTCGTTGGGATCAAGAAAATAAATGCCATGCAACGTGGTGCTTGTCCCCGATGTAAGCGGCGCCCAGGTCGCTCCGGCGTCCGTGCTCTTCAGAATCGTGCCCGTATCTCCCACAACAAAACCGGTTCCAGAATCAAGAAGAATAGCGCCGTTCAGGTTGCTGGTCGTCCCCGAATCAACTGGAGATCATTGCCCAAAAACGGATGAGATAAGGGAAAAAATGAGGATTATTGCGAGGATATTTGTTTTAGGGTTAGACATATATGGACTTTGCGTTGTTGGTGGTTTGATTGAATTCATATTGGTGGCCGCTCGATATGAAGCGAACAAAAAAATGTCGGATTTTGAAATGCACGATCCTGATCCTTGCCCGATGCTATCAATGTTGCAAGCGACAGGGATAGATTGGCGTACGCCAGTCGATTCTGTTCGCGCGGCTTGTGGATGGCCCACAAGTTGGCGCTCGGACGCGCTCGTCGCATCGGGCATCCTGGCCGATGGGACATTGGCTGGAACCCAATGCCACGCAATTGATTGAAATGTCCCGCCGGTTGGCAAATCGGGCGGGACCAGAATTCATGACTTTTGTATTCCCTTGGCTTGCAACTTAACGCCGCGGGGTAGGACAAGGCGGTGGCGTTGGACGAGGTCTAGGCGTCGGGCGAGTTCTCGGCGTGGCAGTCGGAGTCGGTGTAACGATCGGTGTTGCAGTTGGCGTCGGAGTTGAAGTTGCGGTTGGCGTTGGGGTAGCTGTCGGAGTTGCCGTTGGCGTTGGAGTAGGAATGGAGCACTGTTGCAAGGCGCCGATGAAATTGCCCAACGGCCTGGGGTCATTTCCTACCGCGACCCTGGCCACTACGGTATTAGTGGAGGTATCGATGACCGAGACGTTGTTGCTGATAGCGTTGGCGGCGTACGCACGCGTGCCGTCCGGGGCGATCGCTACACCGAAAGGGGCACTCCCTACCGCGACGGTGGCCACCACCGTATTAGTGGAGGTGTCGATGACCGAGACGTTGTTGCTGGTAAAGTTGGCGACGTAGGCGCGGGCGCCATCCGGAGTTATCGCCACGCCGTAAGGGGCATTGCCCACCGCGACAGTGGCCACCACCGTATTAGTAGAGGTGTCGATAACCGAGACGTCGCTACTGAATTCGTTCGCGACATAGACGCGACTGCCGTTCGCGTTTATCGCTACGCCGTAAGGAAAGGTCCCCACCGCAACGGTGGCCACCACGGTATTAGTGGCGGTGTTGATGACGGAGACGCTGTCGTCTTGATTGTTGGTGACATAGGCGCGGGTGCCATCTGGAGTTATCGCCACGCCGTAAGGGATATTTCCTACCGAAACCGTGGCCACCACGGTATTAGTGGCCGTGTCGATGACCAAGACGCTGTTTCCGGTAGGGTTAGTGACATAAGCGCGGGCGTCATCCGGAGTTATTGCTACGCCGTAAGGCGAATTCGCCAGCGCGACGGTGGCTACGACCGAATTATCGGAGGTATCGATCACCGAAACGTTGTTGCTGTCAGCATTCGAAATGTAAGCGTGGACAGCGCATGGCGTCGACGTGGGAGTAGGTGTCGGAGTCGGAGTAGGTGACTGCTGGTAGAAGTAGGCCGCACCCTGGTAGGCATGACCGTCGATTGTCGCATTTGGGAGACCTAGAACAGCAGTCGTCTCTGAAGTGGCTACCGCAAAGGCGGCATTATCATAGGCGACGCCGTCACTCGTAACCAGCTTTTGTTCCTGACTCCAGCCGCCGTCATCGCGGTTGAACACGTATGCTGCGCCTTGCTCCGTGTTGGCGTCGATGTCGGCGAAAGGTCCGCCGAAGAGAGCAACGTTGCCTTTCAGTGCGACCTTGTAACCGAACTGGTTTCCTGACAAGCTGTCACTCCCTGCAAGCTTCTGCGTCTCGTTCCAGTTACCAAGCTCGCTGTGGAAGGCATAGGCTGCCCCGGAGCCACTCGTGTCGCCGTTGGCGTATGGCGCGCCGATGACCGCGGTGGTACCGTTAACAGCGACCGAGAAGCCGAAATATTCGCTCGTTGCGCGGTCGCTGGCAGTGAGCTTTTGCGCTTCGCTCCAGGTATTCCCTGATAGGGTGAACAGGTAGGCTGCGCCCTGCTGGTATTCGCTGCCTACCGTAGCAAAGGGCGCACCAACCAGGGCCGTATTACCATCGAGTGCCACGGACCAGCCGAGATTATCGCCAGCGGCTCCATCGCTGGCCTCAAGCTTTTGCACCTGGCTCCACGTGTTGCCGGAACCGGTGAAGACATAGACGGCGATCAATACGAGATCGCGTTTTCGCCCTTTTTCCGACCCTTTGCCGGCCCCGAGGCGTTTAATGTCGCAAAAAACTGCCGCCGCTTTGAAGCCACGCGGCGCGCAAACTGAGCCTTCGATTCTTTTGAAAGATTGTTGGTTAGGCTTGGGAATTCGTCAGGCTCATCTCCGCCGTTTCATTATTCTTGCTCTTTCACTTTCACTTGCTCTTCGGGGAGCCATTTCCAAACACGTGTAAGTGTAAGTCAATGTGCAGGG
>Ga0134063_10000810_pt1 | contig 10913 bp, 8 predicted proteins | sample 15_taG_11_FD_94467 | JGI IMG/M metagenome (GOLD analysis project Ga0134063, IMG submission 94467) | Grasslands soil microbial communities from the Angelo Coastal Reserve, California, USA - 15_D_Rain_20cm_5_09082015 | ecosystem: Environmental > Terrestrial > Soil > Grasslands ... | reverse complement strand
GAACGGCTGATCGGCACCCTTCGCCGAGAGTATTTGGATCACCTGTTGTTCTGGACGACGTCAGATCTCGAAAAGAAGCTGCTCGATTTCAGGACCTACTTCAACAACCATCGCACGCATACCTCACGGGAAGGGCGAACACCCGAGACGCCGGTGTCACGACCAATCGCAAATCTCCGCTCGTTTGGCTGGCAGCCCCATTGTCGATCCTTATTTCAGACCCCAATGGCTGCCTAACTTTTCAAATATTCGGGCTCACTGAGGTATCCGGTCAGGCGCCACAAAAACCTAGAATGAAATCACGCGCTCTTTGCACTCTTGGTTGCAGTGCGTTGCGCGACTCCGATCGTTTCACTGTCACCAGGTCCGTTCAAAAGGGGAGAGGCATCTCCCTTTCGTGGCGCGATTTGCGGGTAATATCGCCCTCGTATCAATTCGCCACAGGACGTTGGCCGTAATGCCTCTTGTGGCGTATCCAACGCCGAGCACAGTCCATCGCGCGTTGTGCTCTCGCTCAAGGTAAGACTCTGTTTGCAGACTTGCCGCTGCGAATTCTCCGCGGCGTTCCATAGTGGCCAAACGAACGGGTAGTCCAGTACCATCACGCCCGTTCTAATTCCGCTCCTAAGAACAGTTTACAGCGTCGTGCAATTCCTCAATCCTTGGACGAATACTCGGGGGATATTTGTGCGCTTCCAGCTTCAGGTAGTGCTCTGTCTACGCAAGGAGTGAATATGATGCGTCTCCATTCACTTCGCACAGTGGTTTTATTCGGTTTGGTCGCGCTGGCGCTGTTGGCCAACGGGAGAAAGGCTATTGCCGCGGCGCAAACGGCGCCGCCAGCGTCACCGACCGTCGCTCTGAGCGCCTCGCCGGCTTCCGCCCAAGCAGGCCAACCGGTCACGCTCAAGTGGTTGTCGACGAACGCCACGTCCATCACTTTGGAGCCCTCGGTAGGCCCAGTCGCGGTGAAGGGCTCTACCACGGTGAGGCCTTCTCAGTCGACCACTTATACCCTCACCGCCACAGGTCCGGGCGGCTCGGCCCATGCCAGCGCGCAAGTCACTATTACGCCCGCGCCCCCTCAGGCTGCGGTCCAGAAGCCTTCGGAGAAAGACATCTCGTCCGACCAAGAGCAGATGAGGGGCCTCGACGAACAGATCCAGGAGATCAAGTCAGACTCCCTCCGCATGTCGGCAGAGCTGAGCCAGCTGGAGGAGAAACTGCTGTACCCGTCAGGAACACAGGTCGCGATCTTCGTCGAGCTCGCCAAGGGCGACGCGATGCGCCTCGACGCCGTGCGGCTCCAGATCGACGGCCAACTTGTTGCGCACTACATCTACAGCGCCAAAGAGCTCCAGGCCCTGCGCAAGGGCGGCGTGCAACGGCTCTACGTCGGCAACGTCGCGACCGGGGATCACAAGCTGGAAGTGCTTGTCGACGGCAAGCTTGAGGGCGGCGCGGACTTCAGCCGCACGGGAGAGTTTACTTTCCGCAAGGAAGTGAAGCCAAAGCTGGTCGGACTAACTCTAGCCGGACCGCGGTCCGGCAACAACCCAATCACGCTGGGGGATTGGTAATCGATGCGAGCGACTCGCCAACTCATCGGACTCGCCCTGGCCTTGGGACTTGCTGCCGGTCCGGTCACGGGCGGCGACTTGAGGGACCCCTATTTCGGCGAGGCGCTCTATCACGCTTACCAAGGACAGTATTTCGACGCACTCCAACGGCTCGACACCGAACTCGCCCAATACCACGTTTTGGACGAACCCAAACTCGATACTCTTCACTATCACATCAACAACGCCGAATTTTCGGTCGGCGACTTCGAGCTCGACTACCGCATGCACCAACGCGCGGGGCGCGCCATCAAGGCGGTGCTCGAAGGCGCCGTCGATGAGGCGGTGCGAAACGAGGCCGCGTTCAGGCTCGCCCGCATCCACTTCCAGAAGGGGCAGCTCGATGATGCGCTGCAGGCGCTAGCACGGATCAAAGGCACGGTGCCTGAGGAGATCAAGGGTGATCTCGAGTTTCTGCGGGCCAATGTCTATATGGCGACAGGCCAGCCGGGCGAAGCTATTAAAGTGCTCGCGCAGCTAAAGAGCAATGAGGGCCTTGGCGGGTTTGTTGCCTACAACCTTGGCATCGCGCTGCTGCAGGATGGCCGACCACGGGAAGCGATCGAGCAACTGGACAAGGCCGGACAGATGGCGGCCGGTGATCCCGCCGCTCTCGCGATCCGCGACAAGTCGAACTTGGTGCTGGGCACCATGCTGTTCGAATCTGGCAATTTTGAGCGGGCCAGGCAGGCATTGGACCGCGTCCATCTCGAGGGACCGTTCTCGAACCAGGCTCTGCTGCGGGCAGGCTGGGCTGAGGCCTCGGCCCAGCAGTATGACCGCGCGCTCGTGCCGTGGAACATCCTGGTGGATCGTGAGCCGACGGATGCCGCAGTTCAGGAAGTGATTCTTGCCGTACCTCATGCGTACGCTACCTTGAAGCTTCACGGTCGCGCGGCGATTGGTTATGGACGCGCGCTCGAGCTGTTCAGCCACCAGATCGAGAGAGTCGATGCATCGATTCGCAGCATCAGGGAGGGGCAGTTTCTCAATGCGCTGGTCCGCGAGGAGAGCCGGGAGGACGAAACCTGGGTCATCCGCCTGCGCAATTTGCCCGATGCGCCGGAAACTTACTACCTGATGGAGTTGATGGCGTCTCACGACTTCCAAACCGCATTGCACAACTACCTCGACCTTGAGGACCTGCGGTCGAGACTCAATGCCTGGAAGACCAGCCTGGATGCTTTCGACGATATCATCCGGCTGCGCGGACAGAATTACGAGCCACTGCTGCCCGAGGTCGACGCACAGTTCCGGGAACTGGATTCGCGGATCCACATTCGCCTCGAGCAGCGCAAACACCTCGCCGAACGTCTGCAGGCCATGCTGACCGCGCCGCGGCCGGATTATCTGGCGACTGCGGAGGAGCAGACCGCTGGCGAACGCATCGCACGCATCGAGAAGCGGCTCGGCCACTCTGACGACCCCCAATCGCTCGCACTTCGGCAACGCGCCGCCCGCCTGCGCGGCGCTCTCACTTGGCGGTTGGAAACCGAGTACAACGACCGGCTGACCGCCGCATATGTACACCTGAACGAACTGAAAGCACCTCTCGACGCTCTCAGTCAGCGGTATGACGCCTTCGTTAGGACGAGGCAGGCAGCGACGCACAGCTATGTCGGATACGACGTCCAGATTACTCGGCTCCGCGAGCGCGTCGACGACGCATTGCAGCGTGTCGACATGTTGATAGCCCGGCAGGGGCACATGATCGAGACCGTCGCCATCAACCAGCTCGAGGCCCGCCGGGATCGTCTGGTCGCCCAGCAGACCGAGGCGCGCTTCGGCGTCGCCGATAGCTACGATCGAGCCGCGCGCGCGCAGTCCGACGCGGGCGGACACTGATGCGTCACCTCGCCATTCCGATAGTGATCGCGCCGGTTTTCATGGTCGGTTGCGCCGCGCGTCCCATCAAGCCAGTGGGGACCCCGGGGACGCTGGCGGAGCTGCGGAACGTGCGTCCGGACCTGCAAGAAGTGAAAGTCGAACAGGGCCTCGATCAGGCCATGCAGCAATACCGGCGCTTCCTTGAGGAGGCACCGGAGACCGCGATGACTCCGGAGGCGATGCGGCGCCTCGCGGACCTGCAACTTGAGAAGCAGTTCGGGATTCGCACGGGCAACGCCAAGCCGCGGGAAATGGCCGCTCCGAAGCCCGCCTCGATACTCGCAGGCTCGCGGGCCGGGAGTCCTAATCCCGCCGCGCCAGCTGCCAGTGCGCGTATAAAAGAATCCGATCAGGATTTCGAGCGGCGCACGACCGCGGAGGCCGGAATCCTGGCAGTCAGTAACGCTGGCGCTTCCCCGGCGGACACGGTGCGCGCTGGCGCAGATGCCGAAGGTCCACTCGAGGCAATTGCTCTTTACAATCGGCTGCTCACCGAATACCCCAGTTACAAGGACAGCGACCAGGTCCTCTATCAGATGGCGCGGGCGTACGACGAACTCGGCCGCACCGAAGAGGCCATCGCGACAATGGAGCGCCTGATTCGTGCGAATCCGCATTCCGCGCACCTCGACGAAGTGCAGTTCAGGCGGGGCGAGTACTTCTTCACGCGCAGACGCTTCCGCGACGCCGAGAGCGCCTATTCGGGCATCGTCAAATTGGGCCACTCCTCCGAGTTCTACGAGCTCGCTCTCTATAAGCTCGGATGGACGTTCTACAAGCAGGACTTCTACGAGGAGGCCCTGCAAAAGTATATTGCCCTGCTCGACTACAAGGTATCAGTCGGTTACGACTTCGATCAGAAACATGATGAGGACAACGATCGCCGTGTCGCGGATACATTCCGGGTGATCAGCCTGAGCTTCAGCAACCTCGGCGGGCCGGAGACCCTGCCGGAATACTTCTCCAAGTTCGGGAATCGCTCCTATGAGGACCGCATTTACTCCAGTCTTGGCGAGCACTATCTCGGCAAGCTCCGCTACGACGATGCGGCGAAGACGTACAAAGGTTTCGTAGCGCTTTATCCCTTCCACCGCTCCGCGCCGCGGTTCAGCATGCGCGTCATTGATACTTTTACGCAAGGCGGGTTCCCCAGGCTGGTACTGGAGTCGAAGCGCGAGTTCGCCTCCAAGTACGGCCTGAAGTCCGAATATTGGCGGCACTTCAAACCGGAAGAGTCGCCGGAAGTACTGGCCTATCTCAAGACGAACCTGAAAGACCTCGCGACGCACTATCACGCCCAGTATCAGAACGCAAACGAAGCGAACGACAAGCTCGCGAATTATCGCGAGGCAAGCCAATGGTACGGCGCTTACCTCGAGTCCTTCCCGAAGGAGGCTGATTCGGCATCCGTCAACTATCAGCTTGCCGGTTTGCTTTTGGAGAACAAGGATTTTGGCGAGGCGGCCAAACAGTATGCGCGCACGGCTTACGGATATGCGTCGCATCCGCAGTCGGCAGCTGCGGGATACGCCGCGATCTATGCATACCGCGAGCAGCTGAAGGTTGCCGACAAGAAACAGCAGGACGCCGTCAAACACGATACCGTCGCAAGCTCGCTCAAATTCGCCGACACCTTCCCGCAGGACGAACATGCCGCGGCGATCCTCGGAGCGGCCGCCGATGACATGTACGAGATGAAGGACTACAAGGCCGCCATCGAGGCCGACCAGCGCTTGATCGATAAGTATCCGCGAGCTGAGGCGTCGATCCGGCGTTCCGCATGGATTGTGGTTGCGCATGGCTCGTTCGAACTCGCCCAGTACCCGCAGGCCGAGCATGCCTACACCCAAGTGCTGGCGGTCACGCCGGAGGGCGACGGGTCGCGCGCCGCGCTCGTCGACAACCTTGCCGCCTCGATTTACAAACAGGGTGAGCTCGCAAACGAGGCGAAGGACTATCGCGCGGCAGCCGACCACTTCCTCAGAATTCGCACCGCCGCGCCTACATCATCTATCCGCGAGACGGCTGAGTACGACGCAGGCGCCGCGCTAATCCGCTTGCAGGATTGGAAGGCGGCGGTGGATGCGCTTGAAGCGTTTCGCACTACCTTCCCGAAGAACAAGCTTCAGCTCGAGGCCACCAAGCAGATCGCCTACGCCTACCGGCAGAGCGGCCAGTTGTCCCACGCCGCCGGCGAATACGAGCGCATCGCATCTCAGTCCGAAGATCCGGCGTTACGCAGCGAGGCGCTGCTCGATGCGGGAGACCTCTACGCGCAATCCAATTCCCAGGATCGCGCCCTGGATGCATACAACCGGTACGTTAGAGAGTTTCCCAAGCCGGTAGAGACAGCCATCGAGACACGGTTCAAGATCGCCGAGCTGTACAAGGCGGCGCACGACGAGACGCTCTATCACAAGCAGTTGGAGGAAATCGTAAGCGTCGAGGCGGGCGCCGGATCGGAAAGGACCGGGCGGACACGGACGCTGGCGGCGCGTTCGGCGCTCGTCCTCGCAGAGCAGCTCTATGGAGATTTCGTCGTCGTGAAGCTGCGGCAACCTTTCGAGACCAGCCTGCAGGATAAGAAGCAGCGCATGGATGCCACGACTGCGGCTCTGAACCGGCTGGTGGACTACGGAATCGACGAGATGACGGCAGCAGCGACGTATTACTTGGCCGAGACCTACTCCAATTTCAGCCGCTCATTACTCGAGTCGGAGCGGCCGGACGACTTGAAACCAGAGGACCTGGAGGAGTTCAAGAACAAGCTCGATGAGGCGGCGTTTCCGTTCGAAGAGAAAGCCATCAAGGTACACGAGAAGAACATGGAGTTATTGCATGCCGGCGTCTTCAACTCGTGGACCGAGAAGAGTCTCAGCAGGCTCACCGAGCTGATGCCGGGCCGTTACGCGAAACACGAAACGAGCAGCGGCTTCCTCGGCGCCATCGACAACCACGCGGAGGGACCGCAAGCGCCGCAGGGACCGCCGACACCGCAGGTCTCCAACCCCTCGAAATCGCCCAGCGCGACCACCCAGGGCGTGGGCGTCACGGATGAAATTCGTGCCAACTACGAGTCGGCAGTAGGCATGTTGAAGGAGGAGCGGTATGAACCGGGAATTGCCTTGCTGCTCAAAATGACCGAGAAGACGCCTGCACTGACGGCAGCGCACATCGATCTCGGCATGGCCTACGCGCGCACCGGCGACCTGGACCGCGCCGAGGCCAGCCTGAACAAGGCGCTGCAATCGGATCCAAAACAGCCTGCCGCCTATAACGAACTCGGTATGGTGCAGCGCCGCAAGGGACAGTTTGCAAAAGCGCGCACGAGTTATGAGGCGGCCCTCGCACAGTCCGCTGACTTCCAATATGCGCACAGGAACCTTGCCATTTTGTGCGACCTGTATCTCGGCGATTACGCCTGCGCGTTGGAGCATTACGAGGCGTACGGCCGGATCGTTCCGGACGACACAGACGTCGTCAAGTGGATTGCTGATCTTCGCAACCGCGCAAAGAAACAGGAGAAGCCATGAGAAAAACTATCATTCACTGGATTTTTCTTGGAGTCCTTGGCTTAGCGCCTGCGGCTGTACTCGCGCAGCAAGCAGCGCAGCCAAAGACGAAAGCAGCACGGGGACAGGCCGCAAAATCACAGGCAAAGACGCCAGAGCCAAAGAAGGAGGACGCAAAGAAGGAGGAGGCGAAGATACAGACCGAGGAGGCGCAGCCAAAGACGGAAGATGACGCGAAGTTGACGTCCGTCCCAGGCGGAAAGGCGCTTGGCATGTCCATTTTGGGCAATCAGGAAGCGCCTAAAGCACTGGTCATTGTTCCTTGGAAGAGTTCGGAACTCGGCAATGGCCCCAACGTCTCAACGTTGCTTGATGACTCGAGGCGGCCCGTGGACAAAGAAGTGTTCTTGCGAATGCTCAGTTACTACGAAATTCGGTCGGAAACAGCGCGGCCCAGCGGTGCGACGACGGATGGGAATGCGGCAGCGCCCGCCAATGCGGCGCAAAGGAGAAAACCATGAATTTTACTGAACTTATAGGACACGTCGGTATATTCGGCGGCGCGGTGATCGTTTCCCTCGCCCTGCTTTCCGTTTTTTCGGTAGCGATGATCATAGACAAGCACCGCCGATTCTCTTCAACCACGCGTGAGTCGGAAAAGTTCAAGCCCGAGTTCAAGAAGTTCCTTCACGGGGGGGATGTCCAGAATCTGCTCGAAGCCGCGCGCCAGCACCAGAATTCCCACGTGGCGCAAGTGGTCTCGGCGGGCATCATCGAGTACGACGGCGTGGCCCAGAGCGGAGGCGATGCATCCGCTTCGTTTGATCTCGTCACCAGCGCCATCAGGGACTCCATCTCCGAAACGCTGATTAATTTGAAGAAGGGTCTCGGGTTCCTTGCCACGATTGGCTCAACTGTGCCGTTCGTTGGTCTGTTCGGCACCGTCGTCGGAATTATTAACGCTTTCCGGAGCATTGCGGCCACGGGGTCCGGCGGAATGTCTGTGGTTTCGGGCGGCATCGCAGAGGCCCTGGTCTCGACGGCCCTCGGTATCTTCGTCGCTATTCCGGCCGTCGTAGCCTTCAACCACTTCACGGGCAAGCTTGAGACTTTCCATGTCGAAATGAATCGGGCTTCGTCCCAGCTCATCAACCGCTTGTTCAAGATACCGGAGCTCAAGGGGCTTGACGCCGAAATGGATGAAGTCAAGGCGGCGAAGGCTAAAAAGGAAGGTCCGGCCTATGCGACTCGGTGAGCCAGCCCGGATGCAAGCGGCCATCAACATCACGCCGCTCGTCGACGTGGTGCTCGTGCTGCTGATCATCTTCATGGTGATGGCGCCGCAAATGCGGAAGGGGCCCGACGTCAACCTGCCGAACACGACGAAACCGAACGCGCAGGGCGACGAGAGAGGCCGAATCCTGGTCTCCATAGACGAGGCTGGGGGGCTGTGGATCAACGATCAGTCTGTCGCAGCCGAGCATTTCGACGAGGCTCTCCGCGCTGCGGTGGGCGCCGAGACGAACCCCAAGATCGTGATCCGGGGCGATGCAAAGCTGAATTTCCGCGAGGTTCGTGAGGTCATGGTCGCGATCGAACAGACCGGCTTCCGCGGCGTGGGGCTGATCGCCAAGCGTACTGGCACGGAAGGAAAGTGACATCATGCAATTCAACAGCAGCGATTCCGGCTCCAGTCTGCAGTCTGAAATCAACATCACGCCGCTCGTCGACGTGGTGCTCGTGTTGCTGATCATATTTATGGTCGTCGTACCACTCCTGATGGAGGGCTATGACGTGGATATCCCTCGAGCCTCAGCCGATACGTCTGCCCCGGTTGCCGAATCCCAGTTGATCTTGGGCATCGGGGCCACAGCGTGCCCCATCCTCACGCCGCCGGCGGGGGAGGGGATCCCGAAGGACTGTCAAGTGACCTTGGCGGATCAAAAGATCCCTGTAGCCGAATTGCCCGGGCGCGTTGCGACGATTCTGCGCGGCCGGCCTGCGGAACAGCGCGCGTTGTTCCTGGCCGTCGACGATCGCCTGAACTACGAGGCGGTTCTACGCATCATCGATCTCGCAAAGTCGGGCGTTGAGGATTTGAAGATTGAATTTGTCGCGGCCAATTGAGGTGGTTGCTTGGTGACAACCATGGATGCAAAGAGCATTTTCAAAAAATCCGGGGCTCCGACGGCCCGCAGCATGGCGAAGAGCATGGCGATCCATGTCTTGGTGATGGCCTTGCTGATGGTCATACCGGCGCAAGCGCTGTTTCGCAGCGAGCAACCCAACAAAGAACTAGACATAGTCTTCTATCGTCCGCCGGAAATCGCCGTCACCGTTCCGCGTCCGATCCCGCGAGGGGCGAGTGCCGGATCCCCACCAGGGACACCTGCACCCGCGCTGAAACCGAAACCCAACGCCCCGGCAGGTCCAGACCTGGCTGGCAAAGCAGAACTCCCACCAGGCCCGGAGCTGGGCCCACCAGTGGAGGCAAAGACGAATGTGGGAAACGCCGGCATCCTGGCACTTAAGGACAAGATCGCGAGACTGGCACAGGACACCGTCGTGGCGCCGCTCGGAGCCGATGCGCGTCACGTTGCCGCCGATGAAGTAGGCAAGCCCTCTGCGCGCTCGCTGTTGACGAGCAATACGCCGGGATCGAGCGGCGGCATAAACGTCGCCTCGCTGAGCCGCAGTGTCGGAGGCGGCGGCGGCGGAGGTGGCAACGGGATTGGAGGTGTGGGTGGCCGTGGCACTGGCGCTGGCGGTAGCGGAGGAGGCGGGATTGGTGGTGTGGGCGTAGGCCGGGCGGTCAGCCCGATCGCTCCAATCACCGGCGCTGACCGACCAAAGGCCCGCGGCGGGCCAGGTGCTGCCCGCACCGACGAAGAAATACAGATCGTGTTCGATCGCTACAAAGCGTCGTTCTACCGGCTGTACAACCGCGAGTTGCGCAATAACCCGGCCCTGAAAGGCCAGATGGTTCTGCGCCTGACGATTGAGCCGGACGGCAGCGTGTCAATGTGCGTGCTGCAGTCGACTGACATGGATGCGCCGGATCTCGCCACGCAAGTGGTTAGCCGCGTCAAGACGATCAATTTCGGCGCGAAGGATGTACCTGCGGTGACGATCGTGTATCCGATCGACTTTCTGCCGGCGGTGTGAAGCCGGCGGCTGAATCGAAATGGCACGGACGCCAGGAGGTTTGGAGAAGCTGCGAATTTGATCATTTAAGTTCGATGCGATTTTGACAAAGGCAAAGCCACCGAAAGGTGGCGACGCAAAGTCACCGGTCTAATGGGCCTGGGAGGCCCTACGACGGCGGGACCGCCGGAATCCAGTCCAGGCGGGGACTGCCTCGTGGGACGAGGGCGGAGATGAGTTCTAGCAACACAAACAATGCAAAGCCGCACGGCAGGTGGATCAAAATCCTGCTGTTTGCCTTCGGCCTGTTGCTGCTGAGCGCCGTACCGGCACGGGGGCAGTCCGTTGGCGGTTGTGTCGCCAATTTCGGTGGCGTGATAGATGGCTTTGTCAACCCTGTTCCCCCTTCGCAGATCAATATCGACGGAAATTGCACGATCCGGAACTTCCCAGCGTCCAACCCACTGACATCCAACATCAGCTTCACCGGCACCGGAAGGGGCTGGCTGGTCATCTTCGACAACGTCGATTTCACCGGCAACCTCTCCTGCGACAAGTCGCACGGGAATTTCATCTGGTTCGTGAATGGCTCGATTACCGGCGCGCACGTTTTGGGGTGCGCTAACCTTTTCGCACCGGTCGACAAGATCGACAAAGAGAATCCGCCGGGGCCGCCCTTCGTCTCGATCGGGGTGCCCTTTACCTACACGCTCACCTTCCCACAACTGGTCAGTGCGACGACCGGCGCTGT
>Ga0134063_10000809_pt1 | contig 10916 bp, 8 predicted proteins | sample 15_taG_11_FD_94467 | JGI IMG/M metagenome (GOLD analysis project Ga0134063, IMG submission 94467) | Grasslands soil microbial communities from the Angelo Coastal Reserve, California, USA - 15_D_Rain_20cm_5_09082015 | ecosystem: Environmental > Terrestrial > Soil > Grasslands ... | reverse complement strand
CGGGAATTGCATGTGAGGTGCGTCTTGGGCTGCGAGCATAGTCCTCGCTTCCGGCAATAGAAACACGGCTGCCGCCGCGCCAGCGGATTCCGCAAGGAAGCGTCTTCGAGTGCTGTATCGCAGAGCCGCGCCAGTCTAGCAAACTCAGTTCATGCCTGCCAGATGATATCGCGCATTCACACCGCGATTTTGGAAGTGCGCCTCCCTACAATTGCGCCCGCCTTGCAAAAGGCGAAGTGTCCGTCAGGCGGCTCGGGCCGGCGGGAGACGCCAGCACCACGAATCGCTGCGGGGAGCGCGGGCTCCGCCCAAACGGATAGCAAGTGATCAGCGTAAGCGCATCGCCAGACGGCGGCGTCAGCAAAGGCACGTCTTCAGGCGCCACAATGCGGATCTCGTCCACGTTGTAAGTTCGCTCGCGAAGTTCGCGCTTGCGAGCGTCGAACCATTGGACTTGAATTTGATCACCGGCTTCCAAGAATTCGAGCGGCTGAAACCAGCTTGTGTGGTGCCCGGCGAGTTCCACGTTGCCCGGTTCGCCCAGGCCCGCTCCGCTAAATAACCGCGCGGGCCCGAAAGCCAGCGTGCGCGGGGTCGCGCCCTCCAGCACAACTTCGTCATATTCCAGGCGAGGGATACGCAAGCGCGCGACAGGATAAGTATCCGCCCAAGGCCACGGTGGATGAGGCTGGCCATCGACTACAGTCTTATTCCATGCGCGGTGAATCAGCACGCTTGCTAGATCCGCTTTTGCGTGCAGGTACATGGCGCGGGCCGTAAGAGAAGCTCCCGCGGACAGAATCAAGGCTACGAAGATTCGCAGGGGTTTCATGACGCGGCCTCCGCTTTCCGAACAAACTGGCGCAGGGCGACGCTCATAATCAGGCCAATCAGCAAGAGAATCACGCCCAGCATTTCGAGAAACGCATCGGCCGTGCCGGTAGCCGGCGCACCGAAGACCCTGTCCAGTTGCATGCTGTCGGGCAGTTCCGTGGGCACGGGAACTGTCCGCGACTCGCCGCCGACATTCGCGATGACTTCCTCTACGGCCACGAGCGAAGTAAAGCGCGTGACCAGGTGGTAGCGAATCGCATGAACAATCAGGCCCGTGCGAATGCTCTCTCGTGTGCCCTCATCCGCCTCGCGCCAGCGATCCATCAAGTCTTCCACGCGTTGTCTAGCCCATAGCGTCGTAATGCCTGCGTGAAACGACGCCGTCGAAACATCGAACGGAATGCTCGTTTCAAATGGTTGATCGCCCGCGCGCGCCGTCAGGCGCACCGTGCCCTTCCGTCCTTGCGAGATGCGCCCGAAAACCAGCAGCGGTTTCCGCAAGAAAAGATCGGGCAGGCGTTGCGGATAAACCTCCGCCAGTTCGACGCCTTCAAACGACAGCCTCACGTCGGTCAGCACCGGGCTCTCGATGGTTTCGAGGAGCCGTCCCATCTGTTCGCGAATTTCGCTGATGTCGGCAATGTGAGTGAAACTGCCGCGCCCAAACTGCGCCATCTTGGTGGCGAGGAAAAAGTTCGGAGCGCTGCCGATGGCCACGGTATAGAGCCGCGCGCCGCCCAAGTCATGCCGCAGCGCCGCGAAAATCTGTTCTTCGTTGCCGAGGTCACCGTCCGTCAACAACACGATGTGCCGCAAATAACCGGAAGTCTCCGGCTTTTGCATGACGTGAAGCAACGCGGGCAGCATCTCCGTGCCGCCATTGGCTTCGAGTCCCTGAACATAACGGCGTGCTGCGGCCACATTGTCCGGATTCGCGGTCAATGGCTGGGAAGCGAACTCGTAATAACTATGGTTGAAGGCCACGATGCCAAAGCGATCGGCAGGCGTGAGCCGGTCCAGCGCCTGGAGCAGCGCTTCGCGCGCTTGCTGGATGGAGGTACCGGACATGGAGCCGGAGATATCGATCAGGTACAGCATTTCCAGCGGCACGCGCTTGGTTGGCTGGACTGTTGGGGGAAACGCGGTCAGAAGAAAATACGTTTCGCCGGATTCTTTTTCAGGCGAAAGGAAGAGCGCGGTTTTGGGTTGAGCGCTCTCGGCTTGCTGCACTTCCAGGACAAAATCTTTGTTCGGGATCGTGGCGCCGGTCGCCAGTTCGATGTGCTGGCGTCCGTCCGCGAGACGCCTCACGCTGATTTCATGCGAAACGCTTTTGATCGCGCCAAATTCGAAGCCTGCGTCGAGATCCACGGCCAGCGAAATATCGTGGCCCGGGCGTGTCTCTGGATTTCGCACTGGCGGAGTGATTCGTGAAGCGTCCGGAACCGCATCGCTGTCTGCGGCCCATCCGGCTCCGTCATGACCGACAGCTTCCGTGCCGGTAATGTAGCGCGGGCCTACAACCATGGGGAAAACCAGCCGCAGCCGAGACTCCTCCCATCGGAGCGGTTCGACGTATCGCAGGCGAACGTCCACATGATCGCCCGGCATCAGGTTCGCGACCGACGCCGTGAAAATGTTTGGGCGCTCTTCTTCCACCAGGGCCGCCCGTTTGCCTTCGGACTTCGCCGCCTCGTACGTGCGTTTAGCTTCCTCGCGCTCTTTAATCAGGCTGCGAATCACGCGGTTGCCAATACGGATTTCCATGTCGTACACCGCTGCGTCGTGAGGCAGCGGAAAAACGTAGACCGCCTCGATTGGTTCGTTCGTGTTGTTGACGTATTGCTGCGTCACCGTTGCCGCGGCGACCAGCCCGCGGACGTCCAGAGCGACGTCCGTGTGTACCAACGGCACGGTTTCGTAGCGCCCGGAGAGCGGCGAACGGTAAAGCAAGCATCCTTCGCCGACGCGAGAGGGTGTCACCGCTCCGTCATTGCTCTGTCCAAATGCCCATCCCGCAAAAATCACGCTGAATGCGAGCAGCCCTAACACCAATCGCACAGACACTTTCGGATTGACCCGGCTTTTCGTGAACCTTCGCATGGACTCCTCCCCACCCGTCGTATTGCCGCAAGGAACCGAAATGCAAGACGTGCGCCAGGAGTGGCTGGCTCGAGTGCAGGGTCCAAGTCTCAGCCCCTCAATCACTTGGCGCGAAGGAATGGATTAGGCGGCGGGATGCGGCCGTGGGGACACCCCCACGACTGTGTGCCATTGGCAACGCTTCCGTCATTGCCTACGGCTGATTCGCTGGTCGAAACCCGTCTGCGATACCATGAAGAGCCTATGAGAAGACTACTCGGGATTGTGTTGCTCGGTTGCGTTTCCGTCAGTGCGCAGGAGCCGAAGGCCCAGCCCCAACCGGATGAGCGTTACAAGGCGGATATTCTGGTGGTGGTGGCGCATCCGGATGATGAAGCGGCGGTAACGCCGTACGTGGCGCGAGCGCTCGATGAGCACAAGCGCATCGCGGTGGTTTTCGGCACGCGCGGGAGCAGCGGTTCGAACGAAGCCGGGACGGAACAAGCGGCGGCGCTCGGCGCTGTGCGCGAAATCGAAGCGCGCAATGCGTTGACGACGCTCGGCATCAGCAACGTCTGGTTTCTCAGCGGAAAAGATACGGCCTCGCAGAATGTGCTGCAATCGCTGGCGAATTGGGATCATGGCGAAACGTTGGAGCAAATGGTGCGGCTGGTGCGTTTGACGCGGCCGGAAGTTATCCTCACTTTTTTGCCGGGAACCTTTATCGGCGAGGACCATGGCGACCATCAGGCTTCCGGCGTGCTGGCTACCGAGGCGTTTGATCTGGCGGGAAATCCGGCCGTGTTTCCCGAGCAAATTTCCGGGCCGATGAAACGGCTCGAGCCGTTCCTGGAAAATCTGCGCCCGTGGCAGGTGAAGAAGATTTATTACTTTCCCGATGCGGAGCGTGAAGATATTTTCCGCGGCAAAGGCCCAAGTTACTCCGTAAAGGAAGTCTCCAAGTTAAGTAACAAGCCCTATTGGCGAATGGCCCTGGATGCTTTTCGCGCGCACCAGACGCAAGCCAAATCCTATCTGGATCGCATCGCGCAGATGGACGAAGCGCAAATCGAAAAGATGGCCACTTCGGAGGATGGCTGGGGAGAAGACCAGCATTATGTGCTTGGCAAGTCCGTGGTGGGCGGCACCGTGACCGGAGACATTTTTGAGGCCATCACGCCCGGAGCAGTTCCGTTCGTGCGGCCGGAAATTACCCCAGAAACCGCCAGGCCGGATTTATCGATTGAGCTTGGCGGGCCGTGGAGCTTCTACGCGGAATTCCGACGCGCGCATGGACTTGCGAATTTGCCGCATCCCGAACCGCCGGAGATCGCTTTGCAAGGGCCAGGCGCTTTAGTGATTCCATTGTGGATTCGCAACCGCACGGCGAAGGCCCAAGAAATCACGATCTCCGCCACGCTGCCGGCGGGGTGGACCGCCGAGAACGGTACAGGGAAATTCATCGTAGCGGCAACGCAAACAGCCGCTCCTCGCGTCGAAGTGAACTTGCCGGCGCCAGCGGACAAGCCGGCGGATAAAGCGTCAAAGAAAGTTGAACCACAAGAAGTAACGGTTCGGGCGGAAGTAAACGGTCAAGTGATTGGAGAAGCGAAGCTGCGCGTGGAGTTGAGAAAGCGCGCGCTCCCGCAATAAGGGAAATCAGGATTTCTTCTGCCGCACCGCTTCCATGGTTTCCCAGGCGGTTTCCGGAAGGAGCATCAGGTCGTTAAATTCACCGGCTCCGCGCAGCCATTGACCGCCGTCGATCACGACGCATTCGCCATTGATGTACTCCGCCATGTCGCTGAGCAAGAACGCGGCGAGATTGGCCAGCTCTTCGTGGCGCCCAAAACGCTTCAGGGGATGCTTTGCTTTGCTGTCTTCCTCGAATTGTTTTGAGGGCATCAGGCGGGACCAGGCTCCTTCGGTGGGAAAAGGTCCCGGGGCGATGGCGTTGAGCCGAATGTGATACTTGGCCCATTCCACGGCAAGCGAAGTCGTCATGGCCAATACGCCGGCCTTGGCGCAAGCGGAAGGAACGACAAAGGCAGAGCCGCAATTGGCTGCCGCGTAGGTTGTCACAATATTCAGCACATTCCCGCCGAGTTTCTGAGCGATCCATCGCTTGCCGAGGGCTTGCGTGCAGTGAAAGGAGCCATTCAGCACAATCCCCACGACGGAGTTAAACGCGTTGGGGGAGAGTTTTTCGGTGCGAGCGATGAAGTTCCCGGCGGCGTTGTTCACGAGTGCATTGATTTCGCCAAACTGCTGTTCGGCTTGAGCTACGGCGGTTTCGACCGCGGCGTAATCGCGAACGTCGCACGTCGTGAAAGCGGCAGCGCCACCAAGCCTAAGGATTTCCTCGCAGGTCTCGCGAAGCGGTTGCTCGCGCCGGCCAACCAGAAACACTCGCGCGCCCAGTTCGGCGAAGCGCAGAGCCATGGAACGCCCGAGGCCGGTGCCGCCGCCGGTGAGGAAAATGGCCCGGCCCTTGAGTAGGTCGTGCTGGAACACGTTTCACCGCCTGCGCGGGTGACGTGGAGAAATCATCCCGTTTGCAGCGAGATTCTAGACTATCGGAAGGAATCTAGCCTTCTTTTTCAAGCACGGCTGGCGGTGAAGGAGCAGGCGGCAAGCTTCAGGGATGCATGGATGCGGGAATGGGCCGGCCCATGGCTTTGGCATACTCAACGGGATAAAGGGGGCTCTCAGGAAACTCCTCCGTCAGTTCTCGCAAGAGCTTTTGGGCCAGCGCGTTTTGTTTCTCCCGGCGCGCGGCGAGCGCCAGCATGATTTTGGCGAAAGGCTTTAAATAGCGGCCGCCTTCCACGGTCTTGGCCACTTGCTCCATGCCCAGCTTCTTGTCGCCGTGGACTCCACCGAACCAGAGCATCGCACGGAACCCAATCGAAAGGCTCCCGATGATGTAATTGGCAGAACCCAGGGCGATATAGGCGTCGTTGGCATCAGGCCGTTCGGCCAGCAGCGCCTTGGCGTGCGCGTTAGCTTCTTTCAATCTCTTCACAGCTTCTATGTGGCGTTTCCTGAGAATCATGTCCGCGTCTGATTCCATGCCCGCCGCGAGGGTAAGTGCATAAAGCGCTTCGGGATCGTCGGGGTCCTTTGCCAGGCGCTGTGCCGCCAGCTTGCGCGTCTTTTCGATGGCCGTATCGAAACCTTGCATGCGCTGGGGATCGGGCTTGCCGTCAATGCCGTTGAGGAATCTTTTCTCATTCAGGAAAAAGTCACTGGTCAGGACGCCCTGGTGGTAAAACTCCTCAAAGAGATAGCTGGCGGCGACGGCCACTTCGCCAAAGGGGTCGTCGGGATGCTGCGTTGCCCATGCGGCGAACTGCGCGCGCCCTTCGGGGAACTCTTGAATGTAGAGCATGCGAAAGCCAGACATCAGTTCCGGCACGCTGGTAAAAGCGGAGCCTTCCACCTCATCTACATTGGCCGCATTCGCGGGAACAGGGTTGAACAGGAAAAGAGAGGTCAGCAAGATGAGCGAACGCATGAGAGCAGTTCTTTCCTCAGAAGAGGCCGGGCAAAAATCGCGGCTTGTGCCCCATCGCCGCGCGATATTCGGGATTGGCCATGAGCACGCTCTCTTCCGCCCGGATACGCGTGGACAAAACAAAAGAATACGCCAGCGAGGTGACGATCGCGGTAATCCACGCTGTATGAATGAGGGGAAGCGAGATCATTTCCAGGATCACTCCGGTGTAATTCGGGTGCCGCACAAGGCGAAACGGCCCGGTAGTCACGACGCCGATGCGCGTCGAATCCATCACCTGCACGCTCCACAGGTTTCCCAGTGTTCGAACGACCCAGAAACGCATTAGGTTCGATGCCAGAAATACAACGAACATCGGCCCTGCAAGAAGAGGCAGGAGCGGCCTTCGGAGTATCACGACTTCGAGCGCGGCGCCGATCAGGACGCCCGTGTGCACGATCACGATCCACTTGAAATGCGGTTCGGGAACGCGAACCGCACCTTGCTCCAACATGCGCTCCTGGTGCCGCCGCGAAATCCGCAGTTCGACGAGCCGGAGCACGCCGACCGCTGCCAGAAGAGCCAGGTATAGGTAGACGCTCAGGCCCATTGCAGTAGGAGGAATTCCGCGCTGAAACCGGGACCAAACGCGGCGGCGACGGCATATTCGTCTTTTTGAAGCGGCCGTTTCTCCAGCCACTCCTGAAGAATGAAAAGAATCGTGGCGCTGGAAAGGTTCCCAACGTTGCCAAGGATGTCCCACGAAGGCTGTGTGTCGCACTTGCACAAGCCGAGTTCCGTTTCGACGTTTCCGAGCAGCCGCGCTCCGCCGGGGTGCAAAATCCATCCCTTGATGTCTTCCTTTTTCCGGCCGTTGCGCTCGAGGAATCCTTCTACCAGTCCGCGGATTTTTCCGCCGATCATCTCGGGAACCTCTTTGTCCAAAATGATGTGGAAACCGGAATCGCGCAGGTCGAATCCCATGGCGAAAAGCGAATCGGGAAACGTAAAAGTCTCCGAGACCAGGATTTTCGGCCCCGGCGCCGGTTTCCCGCGAACAATTACTGCGGCGGCGCCATCGCCAAACAAAATCGAGGAAATTAAGTTGGCTTGGGATATATCTTTGCGTTGGAAGGTCAGCGAGGGAAGCTCCACGGCGATAATCAGAACATTCCCCCCCGGATGCGCTTTCAAGTAGTCTGCAGCGCGGCCCAATGCCATGGCTCCGGCCGCACATCCTAACTCGGTGAAGGGCATGCGCCGCACATTCGGGCGAAAACCCATCAGATGGATCAGATGCGCGTCCAGGGAAGGAATCATGAAGCCCGTGCAGGAGACCGTGATGATGAGATCGATATCCTCCGGCTTCAGCCCGGCGCGCTCCAGGCACTTCTCCGCGGCTTCACGGCCCAGCTTCACCGCGTGCTCGATGTACTCGTTGTTCGTTTTGGAAAGCGCGCGCGGCTCGATGGTGTAATCGAGGGGGAAAATGGCGTGCCGCTGGTGCACCTGCGCGTTGTCCACGATGCTCATCATCGCTTCCAGGCGCCGCTCCGGGATGTCAAAGACGCGTCCCATGTAATACTTCACGTCGTCACGCGTGATGGTGTAGGGCGGAAGCGCGGTGGCCGTCGCCGCAATCGTGGGATGCACTGCCTCACCGTTAACTCCGGGAACTGGACTCACGGGTTCCGTCATCTCCTTTTGGAGCGCAAAGGAAAGTTTGCAGTTTGGCCCCTGTTGTTACCAAGTTGGATGCAGCCGTCTCAGGACGTGCTGCTTTTGAGGCTTTGACTCTACCTCATTCCGTCCGTTTAACCCAAGGGCTTGCTATCCTTTGCGATGCCTCATGGCCAAGCGCGTCAGCGTAATCCAACGAGTCCTCGAACTGATTCGATGAGCTTCGCCGAATCGTAGCCCACGCCATCCTTGAACACCGTTTCTACCTCTTCGATGTCCTTAATGTTCCCGAAGGGATCGCCGTCAATCACTACAAGGTCGGCCTGCTTGCCTGCGGCCAGCGTGCCGATCCTGTCCAGTTCGCCAAGAAACTCCGCGCCGTTCGAAGTGGCGATGTGAATCGCCTCCACGGGAGTGAATCCTGCCTCAACAAGCAATTCCACTTCGCGCTGATCGCCGAATCCGGCAATCACGCCACCGTATCCCGTGGGATCAAGTCCTGCCAGCAGCACGCCGCCCTGCTTAGCGAACTCGCGTTCAAATTCCAGTTCTTTCTTGAAGAGCGCGGGCCAATCGGATTTCGCCGCGCCATCGGAAATCAGCGCGCGTCTTCTCAGGTAAGAAATGCGCGCCTCGGGCAGCATGGCGTCGAGCACTCGAGCGTCGAGCGGTGCGCGGTTCGGCACAAACGTCTCGAAAACGGGCAAAGTAGATGTCACCGAAACATGATGGGCCACCAGGTCACGAATCATTTCGTGAATCGGGCCGCTGGTGACTTCCAGGGGAAGCAAGGCTTTGTCCGCCTCTGCCGGATTGGGGCACAATCCCGGTTTCTTCCCTGCAAGAAATTCCGTGTCCACCACCAAGCCATGCTCCAGGTCGTCGATACCGAGCGCGGCTGCTTCCCGAAAGCCGATGGAACAAAGATGCCCAGTCACTTTGATTCCGTGGGCGTGCGCTGCCTTTGTGGCCGCGCCCAGTTCCTCGGGCGTGATGTTCATGTACGCCTTGAAAGAAGTCACGCCTTGCGCAATCCAGAATTCCACGGTGCGGCGCGCATCTTCTGCGTCTTTGAGCTGATGCATTTGCAACGCGAAGGCTCCCGGCCCTTCGAGGTACGGTCCGGTGACGTGAATTTTAGGGCCCGCCATTTTGCCGTCGTCGATGTCGCGCTTCAGTTCGAGGTCCGCGTAGGGCTCAATGCTGCCCGTCGTTCGAATCGAAGTTACGCCTCCCGCCAGGTACAACCGGGGAAAACTCGCGGCATGTTGCGGATAGAGAGGCGGCGCACCGCCCGGCGATGGGTAGTACATGTGGTCGTGCATGCCGACAAGCCCGGGAATGATTGTGCGGGCGGAGAGATCGAGCACTCTCGAGCCTTCAGGAATCTTTGTGCTGGCTGCGTCGCCGAGCGCCGCGATCTTTCCATCGCGAATCACCAAAGTTTGATCGGCGCGAGGAGCTGCGCCCGTGCCGTCAATCACACGCGCGTGCGTCAGAGCGATCAACGGCGCGTCTTCCTTTACGAACGCGCGCACTTCAGGTGCCAGCTTTGGTGTGGCTTGCGGCAAGCAAAGGGCAGGCAACGCCAAGAAACAGAAAGTCAGTATGGATACTTTTCGCATGGCCACCCCGAAGGCTTAGTTGTCGTCCGGCGTGCGGCAGGCAGTTTAAGCAGAGGGGTTCGGCAAAGCAAGGAATGTTCCACGTGGAACTTTAATTGCTCTTAGCCGGTATCCTCCCTCGCATCCTGCCCGCCAGGAATCATTTATGATAGATTTCCAGCCCTTTGAGGTAAGTCCTTTGAGGTGAGCCATGTGCCGATTCTTCCTGCGCTTTTTCGCTTGCTCGCTAGGGGTTTTCCTTTTTTGGGATTCGCCTGCCGCCGGACAGCAGACGGCCACGCCCGCCACGACCGAAGGCGACTTTGTCGCGAAGAATTTCCAGTTTCGCTCGGGTGAATCGCTCCCCGAACTGCGTCTTCACTACACCACGCTCGGCAAGCCCGCGCGCGACGCGCAGGGACGCGTCACCAATGCGGTCTTGATTTTGCATGGCACCGGGGGCACTGCACAGCAGTTCCTTTCGCCCATTTTTGCCGGTGAACTCTTCGGCCCGGGCCAGCTTCTCGATGCCACGCGCTACTACATCATTCTTCCGGATGGCATCGGGCACGGAAAAGCCTCGAAGCCCAGCGATGGCTTGCACGCGCATTTTCCCCAATACGACTATGACGACATGATTGCCGCGCATCATCGCCTACTCACCGAAGGGCTCGGTGTGAATCATTTACGGCTGATCATGGGCACCTCGATGGGCTGCATGCATTCGTTCGTCTGGGGAGAAACGTTTCCCGATTTCATGGACGCGCTTATGCCGCTTGCTTGCCTGCCGGTGCAGATCGCGGGACGCAACCGCATTTGGCGCAAAATGGTCATGGACGCGATTCACAACGATCCCGAATGGAAGGGCGGCGAATACTCTGCTGAACCGTACCAGGCGCTACGCACGGCGCTGGATCTTTTATTCATCGCCGGGAGCGCGCCCCTTTACTGGCAGAAAACCTACTCGACGCGCGATGCCGCTGACAAAGAGCTTGATGATTACTTCAAGGCGCGTTTCGCCGCGCTCGACGCTAACGACCTCCTGTACCAGGTGAACGCTTCTCGTAATTACGATCCTTCGTCGCAACTCGAAAAAATCATCGCGCCCGTGATGTACATCAACTCCGCCGACGATTTCATCAATCCGCCGGAACTGGGCATCGCCGAACACGAAATCAAAAAGGTGAAAAACGGCCGCTTCGTCCTGCTGCCCATCTCCG
>Ga0134063_10000795_pt1 | contig 11031 bp, 8 predicted proteins | sample 15_taG_11_FD_94467 | JGI IMG/M metagenome (GOLD analysis project Ga0134063, IMG submission 94467) | Grasslands soil microbial communities from the Angelo Coastal Reserve, California, USA - 15_D_Rain_20cm_5_09082015 | ecosystem: Environmental > Terrestrial > Soil > Grasslands ... | reverse complement strand
TCGACCAGGTCCCGCGTGCGCGACGAGAATTCGTTGCGCGACACGATCTTCGTGACGCCCAACTCCTTGGCCCGCTTCCACGTTTCAACCTCCTCGTGGTTGGCGAAGGCCAGAATGGGGATCGTCTTCAAGCGATCGCTTCCCTTGATCTGTTCGAGTGCCTGAAACGCGTCCAGCGTCGCGTCGTTCATGTTCAGGATCATGGCTGCCGGGTGAACCGCCGCGGCTTTCTCGGACACCTCGCTCTGTGTCCTGACACGATCCAGCCGATAGCCTTTCGGCAACAGCGCGTCGCGAATCTTCGTGTAGAAGAAGACGTCGCTCACAGCGACCAAAATGGTTTGTTGGTTTGTCTGGTTCATCTGGTTTGTCTTGTTTTTCTGGTTTTTGGGGTGTGTCTGGTTGAGAAATTTCGTCCGGGATTTTGATACTGGTTCGTTTTTACCAGACAAACTAGAGAAACCAGAAAAACCAAAGAGACGTTTTTTAATTCAACATGCTGATGAGCCGTCCCAACGCGCGTTTCGCCAGCGCATAATTCGGGTTCAGCGCGAGCGCTTTCTTGTAGCATTCGATGGCCTGCTCCCACTGTCCCTTGCGCTCGTAGACTCGGCCGAGGTTCAGGTGAGGGAAGGCCGGACTCTCGTAGCGCTTGGCCTGCATGGCCTTTTCGAACCACGGGATCGCTTCGTCGAACTGCTCCTTCTCGATCAGATACGCGCCGATGTCGTTGTAGGGGTTGCCGAACTCGGGATCCACCGAAATGGCGTGGCGGCATTCCTCGATCGCCTCGTCCAGCTTCCCCATGAAGCTGTACGTCCAGCCCAGGAAGGTGTAGGCCTCGGCGGTGGGGTGGCTGTTGATGGAGCGCTTGTAGAGATTGACGGCCTCCTCCAGCTCTCCCTTCATCTGGTGCTCGTAGGCCTGCTGGAAAAAGCTCCAGGCCTCCTTTTTGTCTTCCTCTCTCCCTTCACCCTGAATCAAGAAGTCCTGAAGATCCATATCCCTGATATTCTAAGGGAGTGGTCGGGTTGACCTCCACTGCGCCCATCGAGCGAGCACATTCCGATCGTGCGCGCTCTGGGAGCACAGAGGTCAGCCCGACCGCTCCCTTCCTTATTCGTGTTTCAACTTCTTCTTGATCAGCTCCGCTCCATAGCGGCCCGACAGCAGCATGGAGCCAAAGGCCGGCCCCATGCGGGGAGTGCCGTAGACCGCCGCGACCGCCAGTCCCACTATGAAGCAATTCGGATAGACCTCGCCGGTTTGCTCCAACACCTTCTCCTCGGATCGAGACACCCACATGGCCCCGTTGCCCGGCACCGGCTGATACAAGTTGCGGCGATGCAGCAGGTTCACCACCACGGCGTCGTGGCCTGTCGCGTCCACCACGATGCGGCTCTCCAGCCCGATCGGGTCCACGTGGACCACATCGTGCCCCGCCGTCTCGGCGGTCGTATTGTTGACGACGACCCCCTCCAGCAGGCCCTCTCGTCGCATGATCAGGTCCACGACACGCGTCAGGTTCAAGATCTTGGCGCCCGCCTTGTAGGCTGCGGCAACGAGGGCTCCGGTGGCGTGGGGCGGGTCGACAATGTACATCCCTTCGCAGTCTTTCACCTGTTTGCAGGGGACGCCCAGCTCCTCCAGAATCTCATTCGCGGGCGCGCAGATCGTGGCTTTGTTCATCAAATAACCTCCGGACCAGAACCCGCCTCCCAGCGCCAGGGCTTGCTCCACAATCAGCGTGCGGAAGCCCATGGCGGCGAGATCCCGCGCGCAGATGAGGCCGGAGGGACCGGCTCCGACGACGATCACATCGCTTTCGATGAGCTGATCGAATTCCTTGTAATATTCCCGCGCGATCTGGCGGGTGATGTCCCGTTCCCGCAAGGGTGCCGGCTTGGGTCGTTTCATGTGCGGCTCCTTCGTTATTCGCGCGTTCGTTATTCGGATAACGAATAACGGATGAGTTCCTATCTGTAAATCTCGGCTCCGGCCTTCCGGAACTCCTCCGCCTTCTCCTTCATGCCAACTTCCAGCGCCTGTTGTTCATCAAGCTGTTTCTGCGCGGCGTAGTCCCGGACGTCCTGGGTGATCTTCATCGAGCAGAAATGCGGGCCGCACATCGAGCAGAAGTGCGCCACCTTGGCTGCATTGTCCGGCAGCGTGGCATCGTGATAGGCCCGGGCCGTGTCGGGGTCCAAGGACAGGTTGAACTGATCTTCCCATCGGAACTCGAATCGGGCCTTCGACAGGGCGTTGTCGCGCGCCTGTGCTCCGGGGTGCCCCTTGGCCAGGTCCGCCGCGTGCGCCGCGATCTTATAGGCGATCACGCCGGCTTTCACGTCCTCCTTGTTCGGGAGCCCGAGGTGCTCCTTGGGCGTCACGTAGCAGAGCATCCCGCAGCCGTACCAGCCTATCAGCGCCGCTCCGATCCCGGACGTGATGTGGTCATACCCTGGCGCGATGTCAGTCGTCAACGGGCCCAAGGTATAGAACGGCGCTTCGTGACAGTCCCTGAGCTGTTTCTCCATGTTCACCTGGATCAGGTGCATCGGGACGTGGCCCGGGCCCTCGATCATGACCTGGACGTCGTGGTTCCAGGCCAGCGTGGTCAACTCTCCCAACGTCTCCAGCTCGGCGAACTGGGCCTCGTCGTTCGCGTCGGCGATGGAGCCCGGCCGCAGACCGTCCCCCAGGCTGAACGAGACGTCGTAGGCCTTCATGATCTCACAGATCTCCTCGAAATGCGTATAGGCAAAGTTCTCTTCATGGTGCGCCAGGCACCATTTGGCATGGATGGCGCCGCCACGGGAGACGATTCCGGTCACTCGCTTGGCGGTCAGCGGGATGTACCGGAGCCGCACGCCGGCGTGGATCGTGAAATAATCCACCCCCTGTTCAGCCTGCTCGATGAGCGTGTCCCGGTAGATCTCCCAGGTCAGCTCCTCGGCCTTCCCGTCCACCTTTTCGAGGGCTTGATAGATCGGGACGGTGCCGATCGGCACTGGTGAGTTCCGGAGGATCCATTCGCGGGTCTCGTGGATATTCCTTCCCGTGGAGAGGTCCATCACGGTGTCCGCGCCCCAGCGGGTCGCCCAGACCATCTTCTCCACTTCCTCTTCGATGGAAGACGCGACCGCCGAGTTTCCGATGTTGGCGTTGATTTTCACCAGGAAGTTGCGGCCGATGATCATCGGCTCGCTCTCGGGGTGGTTGATGTTGGCGGGGATGATCGCCCGGCCCCGCGCCACCTCGTCCCGGACAAATTCCGGGGTAATCCGGTCAGAAATCCGGGCGCCCCAGGCCTGGCCTGGATGCTGATCCCAACGCCGGCCGTCCACGCCCGTTTGTCCACTGCCCTGACCGTCGGATGCTGACAGCTCCCGCGACAGGTTCTCTCTGATCGCGATGTATTCCATCTCCGGCGTGATAGTCCCCTTCCGCGCGTAGTGCATCTGGGTGACATTCATGCCGGGTCGAGCCCGAAGCGGCTTGCGGATGTCGCGGAAGCGCAGCGCAGCCAGTTTGGGATCAGCCGCCCGCCGGCGTCCATAGTCGGAGGTGACGTCCGCTAACGCGTCGACATCGTTCCGAGTCAGAATCCACTCGCGGCGCAGAGGCGCCAGCCCTGCGCGGATATCGATCGCCACGCCGGGGTCGGTGTAGGAGCCGGATGTGTCGTACACCGTCACGGGAGGATTGGCAGAGGGGGCCCCGCCGTTCGCGACCCGCGTCGGGGTGAGGCTGATCTCCCGCATGGGTACGCGGACTCCCGGTCGGGTGCCTTCCACGTACACCTTCCGCGACGCCGGGAAGGGTTGGGTGGCAGAGAGGAGGTTGTCAGAGCCGGATCCGTTGCCGGAACCTTTTTGGGGGGAGCGTGGCTGACTCATGGAGAGATCCTTTCTCGGGCTGTCTCGTCCAATGCTGGGGGGACAAATAAAAAAGCCGCACCAGATGAGGGTACGGCCTGATTGGTCTGAACCGATTCGCTCAGACTGCCGCTTCCCTTCGCTGGTATTATCCAGATCAGGTTCAGAGGGTTGTCCGTCGGGTCGGACTCTCAGCCTTCGGACTCTCAGCCCTCAGGCTCCCCTAGCTATTGCGGGGTGATCGTACACCCCGGGTTTTTGATTTGTCAACCGGCGCGTCAGCCCGGGTTCTTTCGGCCGTGCCGCGCCCCACGCGCGAGGGAGAGGGGCGCGCACACCAGGCGCAACAACCTGGCCGGGTGTTCCACCGGCTGACACCTTGACACACCCGTTGATTGTGCGCAAGAGACTATCGTAGAATGACGGACCGATGAAGTCCGTAGAATCCATACAGCGACCCTTGGCCGACTATCTGTCGCTCCCCTCCCATGAGTTGTTCGCGCGCACGGCGGCGGCCAAGCGAGCGCTGGGCGACCGAGTGATGGTGTTGGGCCACAATTACCAGCGCGACGAAGTGATTGAACACGCCGACTTCCGCGGCGATTCGCTGCTGCTCGCCAAGCTGGCGGCGGAACATTCAGAGCGCCCGTATGTCGTATTCTGTGGCGTGCATTTCATGGCCGAAACCGCCGACATCCTGAGCCGGTCGCGGCAAACCGTGATCCTGCCGGATCTAGCGGCTGGCTGCTCGATGGCCGAGATGGCGGCGATCGAGCAGGTGGACCAGTGCTGGGACTCCTTGGCGGGCATTCTTCCGGTGGAAGAAACCGTGACGCCGGTGGTCTATGTGAACTCCGCAGCGGTCCTCAAGGCCTTTTGCGGTGAACACGGGGGCATCACCTGCACGTCCTCGAACGCGCGGGCCGTGATCGAGTGGGCCTGGGCACGACGCGAGAAGGTGTTGTTTTTCCCGGATGAGCACTTGGGCCGTAACACCGCCAATAAGATGGGGGTGCCGCGCGACCAGATGATCGTGTGGGACCCGTTTCAACCGAACGGCGGCAACGCCATCGAGGCGATCCGGAAGGCCCGGCTGATCTTGTGGAAAGGCCACTGCAGCGTCCACCAGATGTTCCAGCCTGCGCATGTGGACTACTTCCGAAAGAAAGACCCTGACCTCAAGGTGATCGTGCACCCGGAATGCCACGAGGAGGTCGTGAACCGGGCCGATCTGGTCGGCTCGACCGAATTCATCATCAGGACGGTGAGCGCGGCTCCAGCCGGGACGGCCTGGGCTGTTGGAACGGAGCTGAACCTGGTCAACCGGCTCAAACGAACCCAGCCGGACAAGCGGGTATTTTTCCTCTCTTCGACTGTCTGCCAATGTGCCACGATGTTCCGCATTGATGCTCCCCACCTCTGCTGGGCGATGGAAAACCTGGCCGAAGGGCATGTGGTCAACCACATCGTCGTGCCCGACGATGAAAAGGTCTGGGCCAAGATTGCCCTGGATCGCATGATGGCGGTGAGTTGAGCGCTCCTCGGTTAGGTAACGGGGGCGGGATGACTCCCTTGCTCGTGCACCGCGCACGATCAGAATGTGCTCGGTGGACACGCGCAGTTGGAGCCACCCCGCCCCCTTCCCTCTGGCCATCACTGCTTCGAGTAAACAAGAGCAATGGACTATAAGGCGACGCTGAACCTGCCCCGCACCGAGTTCCCGATGAAGGCCAACCTCCCGCAACGGGAGCCGGAGTTGCTGGCCTGGTGGGAACGGGAGCGCCTCTATGAGCGCATCCAGGAAGCCGGACAGGGACGCCCGCTCTCTGTCCTGCATGACGGTCCCCCCTATGCGAATGGTCGCATCCACATCGGCCATGCCCTGAACAAGATCCTGAAGGACATCATCGTCAAGTCTAAGACGATGGCTGGCTACCGAGCGCCTTACGTCCCGGGGTGGGACTGCCACGGGCTGCCAATCGAGCATCAAGTATTGAAAGAGCTGGGCGTCAAGAAAAAGGGCCTCGACACCCTTGAGATCCGCAAGCTCTGCCGCGAGTACGCCGAGAAGTATTCCAAGATTCAGCGTGATGAATTCCGGCGTCTGGGCGTCCTGGGCGACTGGGAGCATCCCTACCTCACGATGGACCCGGCCTATGAGGCCACGATCCTCCGCGAGTTCGGGAAATTCGTCGCCAAGGGCGGCGTCTATAAAGGATTGAAGCCGGTGCTGTGGTGCACCGTGGATCAGACGGCATTGGCTGAAGCTGAAGTTGAGTATGAAGACCACACCTCGCCCTCGATCTATGTCAGGTTCCCCCTGCAGAAGACGCCACAGCAACTTCATGCGGAGGGACGTTTCCACGTTCAATTTCCCTCCGGCATTCGCAGCGTTTCAATCGTGATCTGGACGACCACGCCGTGGACGCTTCCGGCAAATCAGGCTGTCTGCCTGCACCCCGACATTGAGTACGCGTTGGTGAAGGTCAAGGACGAAGTCTTGGTGATTGCTGCACAATTAGTTGAATCGGTCGCGAAGGCGTGTGGGCTATCCGGGTACTCTGTTCTTGCCGTCAAACGGGGAGGCGATCCCGTCGACGGCTTTCGGATGTTGCAGTGCCGGCGACCTCTGTCGGAAGGACTCTCTCCGGTCTTGCTCGGTGATTTCGTGACCCTGGACCAAGGGACAGGCTGTGTGCATATCGCGCCTGGGCATGGCCAAGAGGACTACGCCCTTGTGCTCGACTACAACGCCTCGGCCGCGCCGGGAGCACGATTGGAGATTGTTGCCCCTCTTGATGATGCGGGCCGCTTTACCGAGTCGGTCAAAGAGTTTGCCGGTCAGCATGTGTTGAAAGCCAACGCAGGTATTGTGGAGCGCTTACGGACCGACGGATTGCTGCTGGGGCACAGTACCCTCACCCACTCCTATCCGCACTGCTGGCGGTGCAAAAGTCCCGTGATCTTCCGGGCCACCAAACAGTGGTTTGTCTCGATGGACGAGAAGGGGTTGCGCAGACAGGCGCTCGCGGAAATCGGTCGGGTTACATGGATCCCGGCCAGAGGGCGCGACCGGATCTACGGAATGATCGAGAACCGCCCGGACTGGTGCCTGTCCCGACAGCGGGTGTGGGGGACACCGATCCCTGCCTTCATCTGCGCGGCATGCCGAGAGGTGCTCGCGGACCCCAAGGTAATCAACCATGTGGCTGACCTCGTCGCCCAGCGTGGCGCCGACGTGTGGTTTCAGAAGCCGGCGCAGGATCTGATGCCGTCGGGCACGGTCTGCCGGAAATGCGGGGGTCACGCCTTTGAGAAAGAAAAGGACATCCTGGATGTCTGGTTCGAGTCCGGCGTCAGCCACGCGGCGGTTCTGAAGCCTCGCGGTCAAGGCTGGTGGCCCGCCGATCTGTACCTGGAAGGCTCGGACCAGCACCGCGGGTGGTTCCACAGCGCGTTACTCACGTCGGTCACGACGGATGACCGGGCGCCCTACAAGGCGGTGCTCACGCATGGGTTCGTGGTGGATGGCGCGGGGAAGAAAATGTCCAAGTCGGCCGGCAACGTCGTGGCGCCGCAGGATGTGACGAAGCAGCTTGGAGCCGAGATTTTGCGGTGGTGGGTTGCCGCGCAGGATTACCAGGAGGACCTCAGAATCTCTCAAGAAATTCTGACTCGGCTGGTGGAGCAATACCGGAAAGTCCGCAACACCTGCCGGTTCCTGCTGAGCAATCTCTATGATTTCGATCCGGCTGCCCACCGGGTGCCGTTTGAGCGCTTGCCGGAGTTAGACCGCTGGGCTCTCCTGCGGCTGTATCACCTCGTCACCAAAGTTCGTCGTGCGTACGACGAGTACGACTTTCGCCAGATTGTGCACGAGATGGACTACTTCTGTGCTGTGGATATGAGCGCGATTTATCTAGACATTCTGAAAGATCGTCTGTACACGTTTCAGAGAGATAGTCCCTTGCGCCGAAGCTCACAGACCGTGCTGTTCGATGTGCTGGTCGCGCTCACAAAAGTCATGGCGCCGATTCTGAGCTTTACGGCCGAAGAAGTCTGGAAAATGTTGCCGGAGAGCGTGCGGAAGAGTCCGGAGACTCCTAGCGTCCACTTGGCTTCGTTCCCTGAGCCGGACCCGCAATGGGCCGACGCGGAACTGGCGGAGCGCTGGGAGCGGTTGCTGCAGGTCCGCGAGACCGTGCTGGCGGCATTGGAGGAGAAGCGTCGAGGCAAGCTGATCGGCTCATCGCTTGAAGCCAGGATTGTGATCGATGCAAACCCCGATCGCTATGGACTGTTGAGTCGGTATGCGCAGGACTTGCCGACTATCTTCATCGTGTCGGATGTAGAATTGCGTCAGGTGCACAACTTGCCCCTTAACCCTGATTTCACTGTGATTGTCGAGAAGGCCACAGGCGCCAAGTGCGAGCGGTGCTGGAACTATCGGGCTGCAGTGGGCACGTTCCCCGACCATCCCACGTTGTGTGACCGCTGCGTCGAGGCGATTCGGTGAAGGAAGCAGCCGCACGCTATCTGATCTTGGCCACGGTCAGCGTCGGGACAATCCTGCTCGACCAGGCCAGCAAGGTCCATATCATGCAGACGATGCGGCTGCATGAATCCATTCCGGTCATTCCCAATTTTTTCAGCCTCACGTACATCAGAAACCCGGGGGCGGCGTTCGGGATTCTGGCTTCCAGCAGTAACGGATTTCGGCTGCTGTTTTTCGGGTTCACCTCCCTGTTCGCGCTGGTGCTCCTCGGAACAATTTTTGTTCGCCTGCGTCACGATGATTGGATCGGGCAGCTCAGCATCGCGGGCATTCTAGGCGGGGCGATCGGCAACCTGCTGGATCGGATGCGCTTCGGAGAGGTGATCGACTTCCTGGATTTCTACATTGATGCCTATCACTGGCCTGCCTTTAATGTCGCGGACGCTGCGATCAGCGTCGGCGTCTGTTTTCTGATCGTCCACTTCGCCTTGGAGAAGAAAGAAGCCGGCCCTGTCGCTCAGCAGCCCTGACGGATTCCCATCGGCGGCCGCCGGCCGGCTCATCCGAACACATACAGCATGGCCATGCCGAGCAGCAGCCGATAATAGGCGAATGAGCGCAGTGTGTGTCGCTGGACAAAGGCCAGAAATGCGGCAATGACGGCCCAGGCGACCAGAAAAGAAACCACCAGCCCCAGCCCCAGCGCCACGTAATCTGCACGCGTCAGCAGATCCATGGAGTTCACCATTTTGTAGCTTGTGGCTGCGATCATGGTGGGGAGGGCCAGGAAGAACGAGTATTCGGTCGCAATCTTTCGGTCCATCCCCGCGAGCAGCCCCCCGATGATGGTCGCCCCGGAGCGCGACGCGCCCGGGATCAACGACAGGCATTGAGCGAATCCGACCCACAGGGCGGTCTTCACACCGATGTGGTCGAGTTGGCTGAAGCGGGCCCGACGAGGCCGTGCCTCGACGGCCAGAATGATCACTCCACCGCCAATCAGTGCGAGGGCGACGGTGTGCGGGTTAAACAGATGGGCTTCGATCCAGCGGTGTGCGAGTAAGCCGATAACGGCTGCCGGCACGAACGCGACTCCCAGACCAATGAAGAACCACAGGCTCCGATGCAGCTCGGCCGAGCGGGAGAGCAGCCTCCCCCATCCCTGGTCCGGTCTTGCGCGGATGTAAATTCGCAACGCGGCCTGTTCCTGGACGGCTTGTGACAGGAAGGATGCGAGCTTATTCCGTTCGTAGGCGACGACCGCCAGGATGGCGCCGAGCTGGATGGAGGTGTCTACGCTTGCCGCGACCACTCCGTTGAATCCGAGAAGATGACCGACCAGGATCAGGTGTCCGGTGGAGGAGACCGGGAGAAATTCGGTGAGCCCTTCGACCAGACCCAGTAGCACAGCAAGCTCAGGACCCCACTCAGACATCCGCGCTCCGTGATCAGTCCGCGCAGCGGCCTCCACCACAACGCGTCGGACGCATGTTCACAGACTCCGGCTGGCGAGTCAAGATGCATGGACCTCGACACACCGTTTTGAACGGGAGCCGCGGTGGTGTGAGAACCGTTAGGACCTATTGACAAAACTCGCTTGATCTACTACACAATCAAGCGATTCGTGAAGTCGATGCTCAACGGTGGGGAGGGCCGGATGAAGACGCATGTGGTGATCGCTGCGGTGCTCGTGTCCGCAATGGCAGCCGGTGGCTGTGTGAGTAAGAGCAAATACACGGAGGCCGTGGCGGAGACGGAGATCCTCAAGACCGAGTTGGAAAAAACACAGGCGCTCAAGACCGCGTTGGAGCAGCAGGTTAAAACCCTGAAGGATCAGAACGAGAAGCTGACCGCCACCACCGAGCTGGCGTCGTCCGAATCGCAGCGTATCAAGGACAGCCGCGACAAGGAACGGGTGAGTATCGAGGGGCAAGTCAGAGAACTGGAGCAGAAAGTTAGAGATCTGGCTGCCCAGCAGAGGAAGCTGCGGCGCGAATACGAGGACGTCACAAAGCAAAATCTGGCGTTGAGAGCGACGGTAGCCCGTTACAAAAAGGAGTTTAAGGACCGTCAACGAGCGATCGAGCCGGCGCGCCCGCCCGAGTCGTCACCTCCTCCTGTGGCGGCAGTGATTCCTTCCCCTCAGGCGTCTTCCCCAACCGGGGCCCCGGATGCACAGACGGAGCCGCAGCCCACCATGGTGCCCGTGCCGGCCGCCCCCCCGCAGCCCGGTCTGGCGCTGGTCAACATCAATACGGCGTCGGCGAACGATATGGTGCTCTTCCTTGGACTGACGAAGGAGGTCGCGGAGCGGGTCGCGACGAATCGACCCTATCGGCTCAAGGGAGAGTTGGTCGCGAAGGATGTCCTTCCCAAGGCCACCTTCGACGTGATCAAGGATCGGATCACCGTCAGCCCGTGATCATCTCCGCCATCGCAGCAGGTGGCGCCCCGAGAAGGTAAGCTGGGAGGCAGTGTGGCAAGGCCATTCGCGTCGAGCGAATGGCCTTTTATTTTGGCTCTTCCGAGTTAATCCCTCGTGCCCGCAGACCGTGAAGAGTTGGAAGGTCGCCCGTGTCGGTCCTGTGCTCCCGGAGCGCGCGGCCTCAGAAGGCCCTCGCTCGACGGGCGCAGTTGGACCAACACGGGCACCCTTCC
>Ga0134063_10000792_pt1 | contig 11046 bp, 11 predicted proteins | sample 15_taG_11_FD_94467 | JGI IMG/M metagenome (GOLD analysis project Ga0134063, IMG submission 94467) | Grasslands soil microbial communities from the Angelo Coastal Reserve, California, USA - 15_D_Rain_20cm_5_09082015 | ecosystem: Environmental > Terrestrial > Soil > Grasslands ... | reverse complement strand
GTCAACCTGAAACTCTATGAGACCGAGGTAGCGCTCGTCGTTCGCGCCGAAGTCCCCGGCTTCACCGAGAAGGAGCTGGACGTCAACGTGGCGCCCTGGCGGCTTGTCATCACGGGCAAGAAGGAGTTCAAAGAAGAGAAGAAGGAAGGGCCCGTTTACAAAGAGAAGCTCAACCAGATCTATCGCACGGTGAAGTTCCCGGTCGAGATTCGTCCGGAAGAGGTCAAGGCCATCTTGAAGAACGGCGTGCTTGAACTCACGCTGCCGAAGGCAGAAGTAGTGAAGAAAGTGCATGTGGAAGTGAAGCCGCTCTGAAAGGGAAAACAGGTTGAAGCTAGAGACGGGCGCGCCGGTGAGCGCGCCCGTGCTGTTTTCTTATTTCTCAATTCATCGTATGCTTGAAAGAGACGGAATTTTTCCCCGCACTTTTCCGAAAAGGCTGCTTTGCACACGACGCTTTCCTTAGACTTGTGCAATCCGGTCAAGAAACGCAAGGTCGGTGAGCCCGGTTCAACGAGAATGAGCGATGTCAAGACAACCCGGCCCGTCTGGAAGCCCGCCGGAAGAGTGCACACCGGCGAGCAGCCGTTCAAATATCCATTGACTAGAGAATTTGTCGAGCCCGACTGGCGCCGATTGCCCGGCTATAAAGACGTCACCACCGCGGAATGGGAAACGGCTCTATGGCAACGCCGCCACACGGTAAAGAACCTGAAAGAATTGCAACTTGTTTTCGGCCCGCTGCTGCCGTTGAGCCTGCTCGAAAGCATGGAGCGCGACACCCGAGAGCGCGCCACCATGTCCATCCTGCTCCCTCCACAGATGCTCAATACCATGGACGAGAAAGACTTGTGGAATGATCCCGTCCGCCGATACATGCTTCCTGCGTTTGACGATCGCAATCCCGATTGGCCGAGCCATCCCAAATCCAGCCGCGACAGCTTGCACGAATCCGACATGTGGGCTGTCGAAGGGCTGACGCATCGCTATCCAACGAAAGTCCTGGCGGAAATGCTTTCTACCTGTCCGCAATACTGCGGCCACTGCACACGCATGGACCTCGTCGGCAACGACGTGCCGCAAGTCGTCAAGCTGCGCTTCCAGCTCTCGCAGAAAGACCGCTACGAACAGATGCTCGACTATCTGCGCAAGACGCCTTCCGTTCGCGACGTGGTCGTTTCCGGCGGCGACATTGCCAATATGCCCATCGCGCAGCTCGAACCGTTCGTCTCCGCTCTCCTGGATATCCCGACGATCAAGGACATTCGCCTAGCCGCCAAAGGGCTGATGGGCATTCCGCAACACTTCCTGCAGGACGAAGTTCTGAAGGGATTCGAACGCCTGGCGAAAAAAGCGCGCGAACGCGATGTAGATTTGGCGCTGCACACGCACGTGAACAACGCGCGCCAGATTACGCCGCTGGTGGCAAAAGCGGCAAAGAGAATTTTAGAACTTGGCTTCCGCGACGTTCGCAACCAGGGCGTGCTGCTGCGCGGCGTAAACACCAACGCCAAAGATTTGCTCGAACTCTGCTTCACGCTGCTCGATCGCGCCAAAATCATGCCGTACTACTTCTACATGTGCGACATGATTCCCAATTCCGAGCACTGGCGTTTGTCCATCCGGGAAGCCCAGCAGTTGCAGCACGACATCATGGGGTACTTGCCCGGCTTTGCCACGCCGCGGATGATTTGCGATGTGCCCTTTGTCGGCAAGCGTTGGGTTCATCAAGTGAAAGACTACGACCGCGAAAAAGGCATCTCCTACTGGACCAAGAATTATCGTACCGGCATTGAGGCCGACGATCCGCAAGCGTTCGAGCGCCTCTACGAGTATTACGACCCCGTTTACACCCTGCCCGCCACGGGTCAGGAATGGTGGCGCCGCCAAGCCCCCGTCTTCGCCCAACCTTAGTATCGCCGGGAGGAGACATGGCCACGGCGGATCCGGCCTCGGTGCGGGCCAAAGGTTCGGGTGGGTTGTCGACCGTTGCGTGCTCCAGCGACTTCGACTCACGGCTTGTGGCTGCGGGGGAACGCTCGCGAACCTGTTGGCCGCTTTTGTTTTTTGGATGGCATTAAGAAGCGCGAGAAGTGCATCGGTTGGAGTGCGCCTTTTTCTGCTGACGAATCTTCCGTTCAACCTCTTCGATGGCACCGGCTATTTCTTCTTTTCCGGCGTCACCGATTTTGGCGACTGGGCAGCGGTCGTTAGGGGCCGGCCCGCGCATTGGTTGTGGCGGGGGCTCCTGGTTGCCGCGGGAGCGGAGGCCTATTGCTGGGCCGTCGTAGCCGTGGGCAGCGGGCTGGTGCGGTACGTCGGAGTCCCCAGGAACGAGACGCACCGGTTAGGGAAACTCACGTTCCTTCCTAATTTCACTTGGGTTTCCTTGCGAGCGTCGGTGAGGCATGAATCCGATGGGAATCCGATGGCTCTGGCAGTCCGCGTTGCCGGCGACGGGGGGCGGGCACTCCGGGCTTCTCTGGCTGACGTACTACATTCCGAGGGGAGCGGCATTATGCTCGGCCGCTAGGTCCAGCGGGATAGCTGGTGGTGTTGTTGGGACACGCGATGGCCTGTCAAGATTGTCCGATAAACCGGCCAACCCGAGGGACGACGCTGCTACTGTTCAATTCTTCCCAATTCGCTCGGGAACCGATGTTTGCTTTCATCCAGCTCGAGCCGATTCTTAAGAACCAGTTTTGCCTCTTCGGCGGCAGCGCGTAATTCGGGATGCCTGCCTATGCTGCTTGAATGCAAAACGCCGTCAGCCAGGCGCCACAGGCAGTTCTCCAATTCCGTGATCCGCTTGACGACCTCCGGCGCGGAGGTCTGCGCCTTGACGTAGGTATCGAGCGCGACTTCGCCCTCGATTTTCTCGATCGGTTCGGTAACCGTGGTTTCGCCGTCGTTTACGGGATGGACGACCTGAGGAACGACGCCCGCAAGCGGATTGGGGTTTGCCATGAGCGCATTATACTTCAAGAAAGAACCGGGCCAGAATGGCAGCTGGCCTGCCATCTCCAGGCAGTCATTTCCCGGTTTTGGCTCCTGGCTCAGTTCGCCGGAACATGCCGTACTTTCGTCGCGAGCGAGCCGGGCCCCGGTTCGGGCACTGGTTTCGGCATTTCCGAGTTTGCAAAGCGCGGCACCATCTGGTCCGCCATGGCGATCGCATAAACCGCCGACGCAATTTCGACTGCGGCTTCTCGCACGTCCTCTTCATAGATCCGCTCGTAAGTGTCGAGGTTGGTGTGATGGGTGAACGATCCATAGTCAAACGCGTCCTGCGCCAATCCGATTCCCGGCAAGCCCGCGTTGTTGAACGACGTGCTGTCGGTCCCGCCGGTTCGGCGGCTGTCGGTGGCGACAGCGCCCATGAAGCCCCAATCCGCAAACGGCATCAGCGCCTCGCGCACCATGTCCGCCGCGCCCGCCGGCCCAAACACGCTCGCACCCCTCGGTTTTCCGGTGCCCGAATCAATGTTGAAGTACGTGTCCAGCTTCGCGTATTCCGGTTTCTGGTTTTCAAAACTTCCGAAATGCTGCTCTACGTAAGCGAGCGAACCGAGCAAGCCTTCTTCCTCGCCGCTCCAAAGCGCAACACGAATCGTGCGCCGCGGCTTCACGTGGAGGGAGGCGAGAATCCGCGCCGCCTCCAGCATCATCGACGAACCTGTGCCATTGTCGGTTGCGCCGGTCGCGTCATGCCACGAGTCGTAATGGCCGCCGAGTATCACGATCTCATCCCTTTTGTCGGTGCCGGGAATTTCTCCGATCGCGTTATAGGCCGTCGTCCCTTCCGGATACTCTTTGTTTTGAATGCTGATCATTAGCGTCACCGGCGTGCCGTCGGCCATGATGCGCGTAATGCGTCCGTAATCTTCATTGCGCATCACCAGCGTCGGCACCGCTCGTGTCCAGTCATACGTTCCGTTCTGCTGCGCGATGATGATGCCGTGCGCGCGGCCAGCATCATTCACACGGACCAGCGCGCCGTTATCGACCAAGAATTGATCCACTTGCCTGGAAACTTCCTGCCGGGTCAACTGTCCCTCCGGCAGTTTCGGCTGCTCGGGAAAGCGAAAGGGCTTGGCGTGGGGACCGAATCGTGACTTCCATTCGTCCTCGGACCGCCGCATCGGCGCTGGATTCATCTCTTCCGGCACTTCCACGTGCTTTCCCACAAACACAATCGCGCCGTGCATTTTGTCTTTCACGGAATTCAAATAGGCATCGAGCTCCGCTTGCGTCGGCTGCTTGGGCTCTTCAGCTTTCTCCGCCGTTGCCATCGGCGGCGCAGCCCACTTCGGCTCCGGCGGAGGTGGCGGGCCTGCGAAAAAGTTGAACCCGCCCGCTCTCTGTGGCGCCAGCCCCGGCGGATCGAGCAACACGACTTTCGCGGTCACGACGCCCTTGGTGCTCGGCGTCCACGCGAGCGGCTTAACCATCAGTTGTCCATGAAACGGCGCGACCGTCTCCGCGACCAATTCCATGTTTTCCCAGCCGGGCACCGGGGTCGCGGCGCTCGGCGGCTGAAAGGTCCACGGCTCGAGGTGCGTGTTCACGAGTCCCCAGGAAGCCATGGTCTTCACGGCCCAATCGTCTGCCGCCTTCAGATTGGGTGAACCCGTCAAGCGCGGCCCGTACACGTCCGCCAGTTCGTGAATGATCCACATGATCTTGGAGTGGTTCGTCTCTTCCGCGCGAATCTGGGCATAAACTTCGGTGACGCCCGGAGCCTGCGCGGTCACTGGCAGCGCCGCCAATACCAAGCAAGAAAGAAAAAATGCGCTGAATCTAGCCACGTTTCCTCCCTCAGGACTCCTACTTGCCCACCATCAATATGGAGAACGAACCTTCGATCATCGGACCGCGCGCCGGGCGCCCTGCCGGTCCGGGGGAAGCGTCGGGCGGAGGCGGACCGAATTCGGCCGCCATGGTTAACAGGTGATTTGTCTTGGTGTCGAGCGCCAGCGTCTTCGCGCCAGCCATCGTCGGAAGCGTCTGCTCTACCGTGAAGCTCGTGGGACTATTTTCCTTGATGAACGTCATCGTGCCGGCATATTCCGCACTGATGGCTTCCATCGTGGCGGGATTGAACGCCACCGTATCCACGCCCATGCCGGTCGGAAGCGTGGCAATAATGTTGCCGTTGTCGGCGTTCACCATCACGGCTACAGGCGAAGGCTGGCGGTAGTAAGCAAAAAGGATGTGATTCTTCGCGTCAAACGCCAGCCCGCTTCCGCCGGTGCCCTTCGAGCTCATGTCGTAGTGCGCCGTAACCGTCAAGTTCTTCGTGTCCAGCACCGCGATCGTGGCCTTGTCGGCGATGTTGACGTAGATCGTGCCTTTGCCGTCGCTTACCGCTTGTTCGGGCGCGCCCCCCAAGTCCAGCGTCTTCACCACGGTGCCCTCCGCGGCGTCAATCACCGTGGCATGCGGTGGCTGGTGACTCAAGACCCATATACGTGCGTTGTAGGGATCGCACAGGATCCCATCAGGGCGGCCGCCCACGTCAATCGTCTTGATGACCTTCAACGTGGTTGCGTCCCACATAGTGATAGGCTTGGTGGTGGAAAATCCATGGTGCGACTTGGGATCGACCGTAGCGCCCCCGGCGCGGACATCCGGAATCGTGCCGGCCGGTTCCAGAGTATCCAAGTCGAAGACCGTCAGTCGCCCAGCCGGGCCACCGCGCGGGACATACAGACGGCGCGCTTCCGAGTCGGCGAAAATGTAGTCATAACCGCCTTCGCCGGCGGCCTTGGCCGTCTTCAGTACCTTGTGAAGACCTCCACTTGGGGCGTTTTGGGCTGAGCCCATAAACGCAGTCATTGTCATCCCTGCTGTAAGCGCAACCGCCAGCCGAATTTGATTCATAAAGCGTCCCCTCATAACCTCTCTGCTCCCCCTAAACATCTTGCTGATTGCTGCGGAATGTTCACTGGGCGCCAAGCCGCGCCCGAATATATACCAAATTCAAGCCATATCCGTCCTCTCTGCCGAAGCGATGCCACCTGCCCCCTAAACCGGGGACTCCGATTACATCGAACGGAATTACCTATTCCGCATCTACACGCGAACCTACGCTGCTGCGATGGAAAGTCTCAGGAGGAAAAGAATTGCGGGGAGTCGAGGCATTTACTGTTTACGTTGGCGAGCTGGAAGAAAATTGGATGGGAACGCCCGCTCATTGCGGATGAAGGTCCGCGGTCATCGGCTGGATTTGCCTAAGAAACGAGTGAAACGTGTAACCTGCTCTAAAACCTCGATGGTCCCAGCCTTTCCTGCCAATCTGATTCGCACGCTCATTGTAAAACGGCGCCGATAATCCCGATAATCGCGTTGACACTGGACAAAGGCTACTCTAGAATTAACGTTTGTCTCTATAGGGAAAGGTGTGACTGAGTGCGATGAGGACGTATGTAGCCAAGGGAGCCGAGGCGGAAGCCCTGAAAACGGGCGCGAATTGGTACGTCGTGGACGCCACAAACGCCGTGCTGGGGCGGCTGGCCACGAGAGTGGCGCGGATTTTGATCGGCAAGGATAAGCCGACTTTTACCCCGTATCTCGATTCCGGCGACCATGTGGTCGTGATCAACGCGGATAAAATCCGGCTGACGGGGAACAAGATAGAGCAGAAGGTTTATCACACGCACAGCGGATACCCCGGCGGACTGAAAACCGTGCCGGTAAAGCGCGTGCGCGAGAGCCGGCCCGAATGGGTGGTGCGTGAGGCAATTCTCGGGATGCTCCCGAAGAATAAGCTGCAGGCGCGTCGGGCGAAGAAATTGCGCGTGTACCGCGATGCCACGGGCTTGGCGCGGCACGCCGGGCAAAAGCCGCAGGCGGTTGCCCTGTAGCTGTAAACGAGATTCGTTGTTTTCCGCACATTGCTGTTCCTATCTACGTTGGTCCGATGCAGGCCTTCGCTGGGAATCAGCTAGGCGTGGAGCACGCCGAAGAGTGGGGTGTCTGGAGCCAGCCGCTAGGTCAGGTGCCGGTTTAGCGGCGCCACCTGCCTGAAGCATCCAGCAGGCCGGGCCACGTTTTTTGAGAGTCAGGAGGAACGTTGAGTACAGCAGGTACGCCCCTCGCGGGCACGCAAACATGGTTTCTGGGAACAGGGCGGCGCAAGGAGGCCATTGCACGCGTGTTCCTTCGCGCGGGTTCGGGGAAGTTCACCGTCAACGACCGTTCCGTGGAGCAATATTTTCCGAATCATGCTTGGAAGCATGAAGCGACCGAGCCGCTGAAGTTCACTAACCTGGCCGACCAGGTGGACGTGTTGGTAACCGCAGGTGGCGGCGGCGTGGGCGGGCAAGCTGGCGCTGTGCGCATGGGGTTGTCGCGGGCGATTGCGCGATTCAATCCAGAACTGCGCGCGTCCCTGCGGAAGAACGGATTTTTGACGCGCGATTCCCGAATGAAGGAACGCAAGAAGTACGGGCAAAAAGGCGCAAGAAAGAGATTCCAGTTCACCAAGCGTTAAACGGCGCTTGGTGATCAGTCGCGGGCGAAGAGCCAGGCCCCGGTCAGGAACAAGTTCCAGGGAGATGACGCGGGTCATTTGCCTGAGATCATGGCCGGCAAGCTGCCGGCAAGAGGCTGCTGCGAAGGCGGCGCTGGAAGGGCGGTGTAGAGCCGCTGCGACAACGCCGTCGCGAAAAGCAGCTATCCTATTAGGAGGGAACTTGGCAGTAGAAATTACGATGAAAGAACTACTGGAGGCCGGGGTTCACTTCGGTCACCAGACGCGCCGCTGGAATCCGAAAATGAAGGAATATATTTTCGGGGAACGCAACGGCATCCACATTATCGACCTTCAGAAAACCCTTAAAATGTTTCGCGAAGCCAGTCGCTTCGTGAGTGATATGTCCGCACAAGGCAGAAACATTTTATTTGTAGGCACAAAGCGCCAGGCCCAGGAAGCTGTTGCCGAAGAGGCGAAGCGCTGCGGCGCGTTTTACGTGAACCACCGCTGGCTGGGCGGGACGCTGACCAACTGGGCCACGCTGCAGAAATCCATCAAGCGCCTCAAGCTGCTGAAAGCCATGACGGAAGACGGGCGCATGGAGCAGCTCTCGAAGAAAGAACGCGCCCGGCTGGACCGTGAGATGAAGCATCTCCACCAGAATTTGGAAGGCATTGAGAACATGGCGCAGTTGCCGGACGCCATGTTCGTCATCGACTCGAACGCCGAGGAGATTGCCGTGAAGGAAGCGCGCCGCATGGGCGTTCCGGTGGTTTCCGTTGTGGACACGAATTGCGACCCGGACGTGGTGGACTGGATCATTCCCGGAAATGACGACGCGCTGCGCGCCATCCGGCTCTTCACCACAAAAATCGCGGATTCCGTGGCGGAAGGGCGCCACGCCTACCAGCAATCGCAGGTGGCGGAGCAGAAGTCCGCGGCAGATCAGGCGTTGGTCGACGGTGTCGAGTACGTGGACACCAGCGCATACGAACAGTACGAAAAGCAGGAAGGCGACTTCGTGGAGGGCGCGGAAGCACAAGTGGAAGGCGCGGAAACTACGGTGCCTCCGGACGAAGAAGAGCGTTAAAGAACTGCGTGGGTGGGAAATTCTAGTGGCCCGCCCCGAACGGCTCGGGGCGGGCCGTTCTGCAAGAAGTGCAGGCAACAAGACTTTAGAGAACAAGGGAAAAAAGAATGAGTACACAACAACCTGCCGTGCAAATTCCAGCCCAACTCGTCAAGGAATTGCGGGAACGGACCAACGCGGGCTTCAGTGATTGCCGCGCCGCGCTCGTCGAAGCCAATGGCGACATCGAAAAAGCCATCAGCGTTCTGCGCAAGAAGGGCCAGGCAGCTGCAGCCAAGAAAGCTACGCGCGAAGCCAGCGAAGGCCTGGTGGGCAGCTACATCCACGCTGGCGGAAAGATCGGCGTGATCGTGGAGCTGAACTGCGAGTCGGACTTCGTGGCGCGCACGGAAGCGTTTCAGCAGCTTTCGCACGACATCGCCATGCACATCGCCGCGCTCGATCCGCGCTATGTGCGGCGCGAGGAAGTCACCCCGGACATGCTCGAGAAGGAGCGCGAAATCTATCGGGCGCAGGCGCTGGCTTCCGGCAAGCCTGAGCAAGTCGTCGAGAAAATCGTCACGGGCAAAATGGAGAAGTTCTACGAGGAGAATTGCCTCTACGAACAGCACTACATCAAGGACGAGAGCGTGACAATCGGCGAGATGATCGCTCAGGCGATCGCCAAGCTCGGCGAAAGCATTTCCGTCCGGCGCTTCGTGCGTTTCAAAGTTGGTGAAGTGAGTGGCGGCCCGTCGGCAAGTCCGGAAGCGGCACCGGCAAAATCTTAAGAGCCACAATTTGAAGGAAGCCCGACTAGAACGCCCCGGCGCAATCGGGGCTCTGCTCTGTTGCCTGCCGGACTGTGGTAGTGTCCACATTTGACCTCCCGCGGTTCTGCGAGATGGATTTCACGAATACGCAGCTTGCGCGGAGTTCCCGGCATGCTTAGGAGGAACCAATGATTTCTGGCGCCCATGTGGTCATCTACAGCAAGAACGCCGGGGCGGACCGCGCCTTTTTTCGAGACGTGCTGGGATTCCAGTCCGTGGACGCCGGTCATGGCTGGCTGGTCTTCGCCCTGCCCCTGGCAGAAGCTGCCTTCCACCCGTCGGACGAGAATGGTGCTCATGAGCTCTACCTCATGTGCCAGGACCTAAAGGCCGAAATCGCTTCCCTTGCGAAGAAAAATGTTAGGTGCTCCACGGTCGAGCAAGCGCGGTGGGGTTCCATCACGAAGATACCGCTTCCCGGGGGCGGCCAAGTGCGCCTCTATGAACCGAAGCATCCCACTGCCTTAGGCCTGAAATAGGCCCCTGCCAAATGCAAGTTGTGACACCGCCCTGCAGCCGGCGAAAGTGCGGGGCCAGGCATAGTTTGTTACAATTCCGTGGATTTAAAGCCGCAAAATCGGAGACTCATGGCCTCGAAGAAGAATGGCATTGCTCGAATTGCGAAGAAGTACAAGCCGGCATACCGCCGCATCCTACTGAAGCTTTCCGGCGAAGCGTTCCAGGGGCCGCACGGATTCGGCATTCACGGCGAAACGATTCTCTCCATCGCGCGTGAACTGAAGGAAGTTCATGCGCTGGGAGTGGAAACGGCCATCATGGTCGGCGGCGGAAACATCTTCCGCGGCGCGCGCCAAAAAGGTTTCGAGATCGACCGCGCCACCGGCGATTACATGGGCATGCTGGCAACGGTCATCAATGCCATGGCCTTGCAGGATGCCCTTGAAAAAGAGGGTGTGTTCACCCGCGTGCTGAGCGCCATCGAAATGAAAGAGGTTTGTGAGCCGTTCATCCGCCGGCGCGCTATCCGTCACTTGGAAAAAGGCCGCGTGGTCATTTTTGCCGCGGGAACGGGGAACCCGTACTTTTCAACCGACACTGCGGCGGCGCTGCGCGCCATGGAAATCAAAGCCGAGGCGATCCTCAAGGCCACGCGGGTCGAGGGCGTTTATGATGCGGATCCCGAGCAGGTTCCCGACGCGCGATTTTTTGCCGCGATCTCCTACCGCGAGGTGCTGAGCCAGAACCTGAAAGTGATGGATGCGACCGCGATTTCGCTGTGCATGGACAACGGCATGCCCATCGTGGTCTTCAATATGAATCGGCCTGGCAACATCAAAAGAGTCGTTTTAGGCGAGCGCGTAGGATCGAAGGTTACCCCGGCCTAAACAGTTTTCCGTTATCAGTCGTCAGGGGTCAGTTTAATATAGGAAACCATCCCGGACGGCACCAACGGCCGGGGCGGATGAGGTGCTCCAGAACGAAGAAGCCGGCAAAGTCTTTCTCTTCTAGAATTCTACTAAGAACCGAGTGCCGAAGAGGACTTGAAAAATGACGACGATTGCAACAACCAAAGACGCGATGGCGGCGGCCAGGACGCGCATGGAAAAAGCCGTCGAGGATTTTCGCAAGGAGCTCGCCACGCTGCGCACCGGACGCGCGAACGCGGCCATCCTGGACGCCATCCGCGTGGACTATCACGGCACGCC
>Ga0134063_10000783_pt1 | contig 11078 bp, 7 predicted proteins | sample 15_taG_11_FD_94467 | JGI IMG/M metagenome (GOLD analysis project Ga0134063, IMG submission 94467) | Grasslands soil microbial communities from the Angelo Coastal Reserve, California, USA - 15_D_Rain_20cm_5_09082015 | ecosystem: Environmental > Terrestrial > Soil > Grasslands ... | reverse complement strand
CGACCCGCGCAGCGACACGATCACGATCCAGCAGCTTTTGGATCATATGGGAGGTTATAACGATGACCCACCGGCAAAAGGCGGCTCAGGTTTCGATCCAACATATTCGATGCGGCAGATCGCGTTGGACCTTAATCTCGGCCATCCTGTGACGAAGCTTGATGTTGCCCGGTATATGTACGGGCGAAAACTGGATCTTGACCCGGGAACAGTCTACCACTACTCGAACTTCGGCTATCTGCTCGCCGGGGCCGTCGTCGAGCACGTATCGGGCAAGAACTATTTCGACTATGTGAAGGCGATGCTGCTTCAGCCGGCAGGTATCACCGAGGTCGAAGTCATTCCCACGCTGGCGTCTCAGCGTACCAGTAGCATGGCGATCACCGAGGACGAGGGACTCGGACTGAGCCCCCTCGACCTGGCCTCGCAGCTCTTGGTGCCCGGAGTTTATGGCGGAGACGGGGAAATCAATGAAGTGGGTGACCCCAACGACGGAACCGGCGCGTCCGCCCACGCCCTGACTCAGTTCATTCGTCTCCACGCTGCCTGGGGCAATGGTCCGCGAGGCGGTGCCCGATCTGGCAGCACGCCGGGCGCCTCCTCGCTGGCAGTATCCCGTGGCGATGGTGTCGATTGGGCTTGTGTCATCAACACGCGCGACTGGCCACCATCCACCTCACCCACGCTCAACGACCTGTTCGACATAACACCTCCAATCAGCCCGAATTCGATCACGCATCTCCTAGATACGACGCCAATCTCATGAGCGACATACGTTGTGCCAGCCATTACGGTAAACATTTATCGGAAGGAAGACCATGTCCGCACCCAACCTGAGTATTAGTGTGCAACCAGTGCAAAGCGGAAAAGCGACCTACGTTCCGCTGGCTGCGCCCACCGCGAACGACAAGCCAACAAGAAAGATCGTCCTTCGGCTCGATCTCAAGAACAACGGCACCAGTGCTGTAACCATCACGGGAATCACGTTCGCGTTCCCTGGATCGCAGGCTGGGCCAATAACGATGCAGGGCGTGGAGCAGTTTTTTTCGGGGTACTACAAAGACTCGGGTGGGCCAGTGCTTTCGCCCGGGCAGACAAAAACGTACACTAACGGCTTAATCAACCTGGTGCCAGACGACTCTAACACGCAGGTGAACAACGCGGTTTTCATGGCCGAGCCAATACCGGCAAACATTGAGGCGCGGGTAAGCTGTGCTGGGTTTACGCAGCCGGCCACGGTGTCTCTCCCGCTGGTTGCGCACAAGAGCCCGACCCCGCAGGGTTCGTACTTCTTTCCCTATAGCGCCAGTGATCTGCGGATAGCCGAGTACTACGTGGGGGCGTCAGTGCACTGGGCAAACGGCGGTGCGAGCGGCGGGCAAATCTTCGCGCACGATCTCGGCTGTGAAGGGTACGACACGGTGAAGCATACGTGGTCGCGTATTATGCCGGGTAAGGACGGCTCGCAGAATCCTCATTACCGCATCTATGGGAAGCCAATCCGTGCGATGGCCGATGGCGCGGTACTGACCTGGTACGACAAATTAGAAGAAAACACCGCGCTGGGAAAGTTTCCCGATCCGACACCTTCACCTGGCAGCGGGAACTCCGTCACGGTGGTTTATGGAGATGAGAAAGTGATCTACTGCCACATGCAGAAGGGCTCCATCCCGGCTAGCCTGCAAAAGGTGGGAGCACCGGTGAAAGCAGGACAGATTCTCGGGCTGGTAGGCAACACTGGCAATGCGACCGAGCCGCACACACACATTGAAGTGGAACTCAATGCAGCGGGAAGCCCACTCCGGCCGTTTCCGTTTCATGACACCTACGTGGTCTCGGAGAACGCAATCCTTCCGCCGAATCCGACCGGTCCGTGGTCGAAGCTTAACGGTCGCGGGTTACCGAAGGAGAAGGTCGCGGTGTGGCCCAGCACAGCGGCGCCGGCGTGGTATCCGCCGGGATGGGGAGAGGTAACGCACTTCGGCATACCAGAATCGTCGTACCAGACGATATTCGATCGCGCGAAGTCGTCAGGCTATCGGCCCGTTTGGCTCGATGGTTACGAAGTGCAAGGCAAGACCTACTTCAACGTGACCTTCCATCCGCAGGCGAATGTAGTATGGCTGGCGCGGCACGGCATGAGCGCGGCCGAGTATCAAGCGCAGTTCGATTCAGCGACGAAGGACGGCCATCGGCTGACGAATCTTGCGAGCTACGTGAGCGGGGACTCGGTGACCTATGCCGCCATCTTCGACAAGGTTGGTGGGCCGGCGTGGCGTGCGTACCACGGCGTCAGCACGCAGGAGCACCAGGAACGCTTCGGGGAGTGGACAAAGGCTGGCTACGTGCCGGTTAATGTCTCGATCACTGCGGCGGGTGGCACGCTGCGCTTCGCCGCGTTTTATGTGCAACACGATGTGGGCGGGTTTGTGCATCTGGGCGAATTGACATCGGCTGATTACCAGAACGCCTGGGAGACCAATGCGGCGGCCGGACGCCAACTCGCCTATCTCAGCGCATACCAGAAGGGCGGAGGGATGCGATTTTCCGCCATCTTTCAGCAGAAAACGCCAGGCTCAGGAAGTACGGTAGGAAGGCACAACCTGACGGGCCCGCAACTACAGGCGAAGTACGACGAGGAACTCGCCGCCGGCCGACTCACTCGCGTGCTGGTGGGATACGAGGTGAATGGAACGGCAATGTTTGCGGCAGCCTGGCGCAAGGCCGCCTGACTGCGAGCGGTCAAAGTCTTCTCGGCTGGGATTCCCGCGCGGGAACCGCTGTTTTCTGAATTGTAATCCCCGCCGGGCGCATTTTTCAGAGGTGAGTCGTGACAAGTAAAGGGGGATTAGACGAGGCAGTTTCTCTATTTACCGTTCGTTGATCCTCTTCACCCGCAAATTTTCGCAAGTCGAAAATTCCTCACGCTAGCGCATCGATCCGGTTAAGTAGATCCTTCTTGCTCGTGACGCCGGTGACTTGATCACGCAGTTGCCCGTTCTTGAAGAAGAGCAGAGCCGGGATGGCACGAATGTTGTACTTGAACGAAAGACTCTGGTTTTCGTCTACGTTCACTTTCGCAACCTTGACCGCGCCCGCTTTTTCGCGCGCAACTTCATCCAACAACGGGGCAATCATTTTACAGGGACCGCACCATTCTGCCCAAAAATCGACAATCACAGGCTTGTCGCTTTGCGTCACTTCGCGGTCGAAATTGGATTCATCGAGATTAATGGTGGCGGAATTGTCCATTGCTTTAGGAAAGGTAAGTCCAAATCTGAATAATCAAAATGACGGTGGAGACGCCGAGAAGCACCCAGCACAGCGGCATTATACTTTCCTCTGCTGGCGCCACTGAGATTGAAGGGCTCTGGGGGGCGGTGAGTGGCATGGCGATTAGCGGTTGAGTCTTTTTCATCTGAACCGTTGGAAGCGGTTGGAGGGGCGGGTCCGGCATGCGCGCAATGCGCGCTGTCTCTTTTTTGGGTCCCGAAGAAGGCAAATTTGCCGCCGGAGTGACTGGCACGGGAGCTGGTGTGGGGAGCGGCACCGAAACAGTTGGCGGCTTCGGAGGAGAAACTGGCGACGAGGGCGGCGGTGGCTGGAAAAACTGAGGCGAGGGCAGATCCTGATCGATAGGTGTTGAAACAAGCGGCGGCCCTGTTGGAGGCTGGAGAGGCACAGATAGCTGGCGATTCGGCAGCTGGATTCGCACAGTCTCGCGCGATTTTGTACTCGGATCGGGCGGATTCGCTACAGGCGGCTGCAGCAATGGCGGCAAGTCAATGCGAACGGTCTCTTTTTTTTGGTCGTTTGGGTCGGCCATCGTGGGGGGAAATAAATGTCAGGGATTTTGCTCGAAAAACGGGCCGCTGTCATCTGCTAAGTTCGTTTCTGCCAAAAAAATCTGCCTTTTTGAAACGATCGGTTTTTAGGCCAGAAGATCGTATCCGCGGCTTCCAGTGATCCTGCGCCAAACGAATTCGCCAACCGGTGCCGCCTTAGATAAAACCACGCAGGCGTCGACATCAGGCGCGTCCGCTTCGGTACGGGCGATATACGGCTGATCAATCAATAATTTCAGCTCGCTTCCAATTTTTTCGCGGGCTATTTCATAGGCGGTCTGTTGCTGGATCGACATGGCCGCCCGGTAGCGTGCGTTTTTGACCTTCGCGGTGATTTGGTTCGGCATTTTCGCCGCACGCGAGCCCTCCTCCTGTGAATATTTGAATATCCCGAGCCGTTCGAATCGAGTCCGCAGAATAAAATCGACCAGAGTCTCAAACTCCGCTTCTGTTTCTCCAGGAAATCCGACGATGAAAGTCGTGCGCAAGGCAACCCCAGGAATTCCGGCGCGCAATTTATCGATCAAATTCTCGATGTGTGAGCGCGCTGTTTCTCGCCGCATGCGTCCCAACACAGAGTCCTCGATGTGCTGCAACGGAATATCGATGTAACGCGCGACCTTGTCGCATTCTGCGATCGTCTCAATTAATTCATCACTCCAATGCGCGGGGTGCGTATAAAGCAGGCGCACCCAGAATTCGCCGTCGATCTTTTGAATCTCACGAAGCAATTCAGCAAGGGTCGGTCCTCGCGCCGAGTCAAGCGGCTGACGCGGTCCTGCCTTCTGCCTCCACAAATCCATCCCGTAATACGTCGTATCCTGGCTGATCAAATTGATTTCGCGGACGCCTTCACTGACGAGTCCCCGAATTTCCGCAAGAACCGATTGGGGAGACCGGCTACGGTGTCTTCCCCGCATTTGCGGAATCACGCAAAAACTGCATGGATGATTGCAGCCTTCGGCAATCTTTACATAAGCAGAATGTGCTGGGGTAAGCCTGAAGCGCGGCGTGTCGTAATCGGGAATGTAAGTTGGCCGCTTTGTAACAAAGTTGTAGACAGCATCGGTGATTGCAGACGCACTGATGTTGGCCTCGAACCAGCCGGGATCACCGGTCCCGGCTACAACTCGCTCAATGATTTCTCCAAGCTGACCGACTTGGTCCAGTCCGATGAACGCGTCTACCTCAGGAAGGCATTGGCGCAATTCATTCGCGAACCTTTGTGACATACAGCCGCTCACGATCAGTTTTTGATTCGGTCGCCTGTTTAGGCCGCACTGCTGATGCGCCTCCAGAATGGCTTCGATCGATTCTTCTTTGGCTGAATCGATGAATGCGCATGTGTTTACTACCAGAACGTCGGCATCTTCTGCGCGCGAGGTAACTTTCATTCCACATTTGAGAACACTGCCGAGCATGATCTCCGCATCGACGAGGTTCTTGGCACAGCCGAGGCTGATCATGGCAACCTGGAGCGGAAGGCGTGCGCGCCGAGCCGAAGCCTGGCAAAGGCGGGTCATTGGCTCTTTATCTCTCACGCGGGAACTTGCGCTTGGCATGGCCAAGTCTCCGCCAGCAGCCGACACGGCTGCCACTACAGCGGGCGAATTCATGGGGCGCTAATCGACTGTTACCGCTTCGTCGCCCGCCTCCAGCGGCTTGCCATTTTTCGTAATCTCAACCGCGTCGTGATCGAGAACACGAATCGAGACATGCTTAGCGCGGAATTCCACAGGGCCGTCGGCCGGGGAAATCCAGCGTTCAAACGCGGGATTTTCAGTTCCTTCGCCGACGGTGACCTTAACGTAAGTTCGTTTTAGTGCACGAACAGTGACGTGATTTGGCGCGCTTGATTCCGCTGGCAAAGAATTCGATTCCGCCTGTGCCTTTGTGAGGTCCTCTCGACGCACAGGCTTGGCTCGACGCACTTCCGGCTCACTTGGCGCTGCCGACGCCGCCGCAACCGCTTTTTGCACGATCGTTGGTGCGGGCGACACGGACGGTGCAATCGTTGGCGCAGATGCCACACTCTTCGCAGGCGTTTCAGTCGTCGCCGGAGAGGCAGTCGCAGAGGTCGGGAGCGAGGAAGGGCTTGGCGAAACTTGTGCAGTGGACTGCGCGTGCCCCGGCGCGAGCCGCTGCACATTGAGAACTAATTTCATTACCGAAAAGCCGATTATCAACACCACGATGCCAAAAATGAGCGGCATCGGCGAGACGCGATCGCCGCTGGAACGGCTCGCGCGACGTTGAACGACCGGAGCGCTGACTGGCTTGAGAGGAGGACGGTCCTGAAGGTACGAGTAGCCATCGACTGTGACGCGTTCAGAATCTTCAAAAGCGTCGAGATACGGCGTCACATCGACATCCAAAAATTTTCCGTAGATCACCAAGAAACCTTTTGCGTACGCCAGGCTTGGAAACTGCGAAAAATCGTCCGCCTCAATTTCCGCCAGTCGAGCCGAACGAATCTTGGTCATCCGAGCTGCTTCATCGAGCGTAAGATTTCTCGCTCGCCTCGCCTCCTGAAATTTTTTCCCAAGACCCTCGATTGTCATCGCACGAAATGCAGGCTAAACGGCGGCATCGAGATCGACCAGAATCTCGCGTGGTTTGGCGCCTTCGCCGGGACCCAAAATACCGCGCTGCTCCAGAATATCAACGATGCGCGCAGCGCGCGTGTAACCAAGTCGCAACCGGCGCTGAAGCAAAGAAGTGGAAGCGCGTTTTTCCTGTCGAATGATCTCGAGACATTTTTCGACCAGCTCCTCGTCTTCGTCTGTCACTTCTTCCTCCGGCGTCACGGGAGATTGAAGCTTCTCATGCATCGTCGGGTCAAAGGCAGGGGTGCTTTGGGCCGCAACAAATTCAACCAGACGGTGAATTTCATCGTCGGTTACGAGAACGCCTTGCGCACGAATGAGGCGTGAAGCGCTTGGCGGGAGATAGAGCATGTCCCCCTGCCCGAGTAAACGGTCGGCACCGTTTTCGTCGAGAATCACACGACTGTCGACCTTGGACGCTACTTGGAATGCAATACGGCTGGGAATATTCGCCTTGATTACGCCGGTGACGACATCCGCGCGCGGCGTTTGCGTCGCGACAATCAGATGAATGCCAGCCGCGCGAGCCATTTGCGTGATGCGCGCGATCGCGGTCTCAACGTCGGCTGGCGAGGTCTGCATTAAATCGGCCAGCTCGTCGATGACGACCACGATATAGGAAATCTTGTCAGGAATTTGAACCTCTGTGGTGGCAGCCGTGCCGGCTGCTGCGTTCGCAAACTTTGCAGGCGACACGCCTGCCTCTACAGGCTCGTCATCAAGCTCTCCATCTTTCTTTTTAACCGGACGTGCGTTGAAACCGACGATGTTACGTACGCCAACGCGGGCAAAAATCTTGTAGCGCCGCTCCATCTCATCAATCAACCAGCGCAGAGCAAGCAGCACTTTCTTTGGATCGGTTACGATCGGGAAGGCAAGATGCGGCAGCGAATCATACGACTGCATCTCCACCACTTTCGGATCGATCATGATGAAGCGCAGTTCTTCCGGCGTAAACCGGAAAAGCATGCTGGCGATTAGCGCGTTGATACAAACGCTTTTGCCGCTCCCAGTCGTTCCCGCCACCAGCAGATGGGGCATTTGCGCTAGGTCGGTGATGATGGCTTTCCCGTAAACGTCCTTGCCCAGCGCAAGCGGAATTTTTGCATGTCCTTTCGCTGCCTCCCAGTCGGGCGATTGCAAGAGTTCGCGCAGTTTCACCGTCACTTTTCGAGTGTTCGCAAGCTCTATGCCGACAGTGTCTTTTCCGGGAATGGGCGCGAGAATGTTAATGCGCTCTGCGCGCGTCGCTCGAGCAAGGTCACGCTCCAAGCTCACGATCTTGTCCACGCGAACGCCCTTCGCTGGATACACTTCGTAGCGCGTAATAGTCGGCCCTTTCGTGATGTCGCCCGGCGCCACTGCTATGCCGAACTGCGCCAGCGTATCAATCAAGATTTGCTGGACATGTTCCAGTTCCGCGGGATCGGCAGCGGCGCGCCCCTCCAAATTGTGTTCGTCGAGTAAATCTACTCCGGGGAGCACATAATTTTCGGATTTCCATGCGCGACTTGTCAGACTCGGCGCCGGCTTCGCTTTCTCTTCGCTGACGCGCAATTCGGCCAGAGACGGTTTTCGACGAGCCGGCAGATGCTCACTTGGCAACGCAGTTGTATCGACCACCTTCGGTTTCGGCCGATCTACGAGTTCGTCCGGCGAAACAAGCGGCCCCGCCGGTTCCGGAATGGGCCTGCCTTTTTTTCTTAGCTGTTTTTCGAGTAATCGCCGCTGTTTCGCGAGCTGTTTTTCACTGATCTCCAATTGTTGCTTGAGATCGGACCTGCGAAGTCTGCGGCGTAATCGCCATTCCTGCACTCTTACATTGGCGCGCCGGGTGGCGGCAACCGTCTCGCGAATAAGATATATCGGACGCAGTCCAGTCACCAAAATCAGCGTCGTCGCATAGATTCCAATCAAGAGAATAACCGAGCCGACCTGGCCGAGAGCGTTGCGGAGCAAACCGTGATGTTCATCGGCGAAGCGATAGCCAACCCAGCCGCCCGGTCCTTGAATATTAAACGCGGTATGCCAGCCACGCAAATGGTACGGTTGCACATGCAGCAAACACGCACCCGACATGATAAAAAGAATGATCCATGCCAATCGCGGCGTCACGCGAAGGCCCGGGTAAAACAGTTTCGCAGCGCCAAATCCGAGCAGAATTGCGGCCAAAAGGTACGCGCCCGCGCCGATTAATTGATAGCAAATCCCTGCGACAACCGCGCCGACTGGTCCGATGAAATTTTGCGCGGGGTGATTCGCCGGTGAGATGTTGCTAAACCAGATCCAGGACGGCACGTCCTTTGGCGTAAAGGAGATGAGCGCGAAAAACAGCAATGTGCCGACGAAAAGCAGAACGAGGGCGAAGACTTCGTTCCAAGCGTTGTGTCTGTCCGTGCGAGCCACCGCGTCTGATAGTAATCCGATGGCCGCTTCTTTCAATCATTTGTAGCGGTGCAGGGTACGGGCATGTTGCCTGACTAATTCAGCAGGCGAAAGCCCGTCCGACTCATAGACCATTCGCCGCAGCGAATCCGTCCCGCGGCGGAGAAGTCCGGGCTCCAGATTGGACTGGTTTGGTCTTGCACGACAGGCGAGCCGCCTATTACTGTGCCAGCGCAATGACTGTTCTCTTTCGGCAGATAATCGTCGCTGTCTCGATCGGCATGCTGCCGTTTTGTGCATCATGCGAAAAACATCGCCTCGGCGAAATGCCGGAAGTCCAAAGGGAACAGAGCGATCCGGCAAAAGGAGTTTGGTCCGAAGCGAGCGAAGCGAAGTCTGAAAAATCCGTGTCCTCGCCGACGCCGGCCGAATTTTTTCCACACCAACCTCGTTAGGGCAAAGGAGATCATATGGCCAAACACAAATACGCGACCTCGCCACTAAATATCAGCACAATGCCGCCGGGCGTGCCGTACATCATCGGCAACGAAGCAGCCGAGCGCTTCTCATATTACGGCATGAAGTCGGTCCTGACCGTCTTCATGGCGCATTACATTTTGAATCAGTCTGGGGTGCTGGCGCCGATGAACCCGAACGAGGCGTACATGTACACCCATTATTTTGTTTTCGGCGTCTATTTCCTTCCCATTCTCGGCGCGATCATCGCAGATGGTTGGCTAGGCAAGTATTGGACTATCCTATCGCTTTCGATCGCTTACTGCTTTGGCAACCTCACACTCGCGTGCATGGCCACTTCCTGGGGAATTGCAGTGGGACAACGAACGATGCTCGTAATAGGACTGGCGCTGATTTGTTTGGGCGCGGGCGGCATCAAACCATGCGTATCGGCCAACGTGGGTGATCAATTTGGCGAATCGAACAAGCATCTGCTTTCAAAGATGTTTGGCTGGTTCTATTTCTCGATTAATGCTGGTTCCTTCATCTCCTCTATCCTCTGTCCATGGCTCCTTGCGAATCCCAAGTATGGACCTGGATGGGCATTTGGAATTCCGGGCATAGCGATGTTGATCGCGACTTTGTTTTTCTGGGGCGGTCGCAAAAAAATGGTGCATGTGCCGCCAGCGGGGCTTGGCTATTTGCGAGAAACATTCAGCCGCGAGGGCCTCATCACGCTCGCCCGAATCGCGATGGTCTATGTTTTCATTTTGGTCTTCTGGGCACTCTGGGGAATGAGCAACGGTGTCGAATGGACCTTGCAAGCCGAGAAAATGAATTTGCATTGGTTCGGCATGGACTTGCTCGCCGCCCAGGTGCAGACGGCGAACCCGATCTTGATCCTGATTTTTATCCCGTTGGTGAACTACGTCATTTACCCTGCGATCAACCGCGTCTTTCCCCTTACTCCACTGCGCAAGATCGGGATCGGCCTTTTTCTCACCGGTTTGTCCTTCATGGTTATTGTTTGGATACAGGGACAAATCGATGCCGGTTTAAGGCCGACCATAAATTGGCAACTGCTCGCCTACGTCATTCTCACGCTTGGTGAAGCAATGGTTTCGATCACAGGCCTTGAGTTTTCATATACTCAGTCGCCCAATTCGATGAAGAGCTCGGTCATGGCGCTATGGCTTCTCACAGTAGCTTCCGGCGAATTCTTCGTTGGCAAGGTGAACGCGTGGGACTTGAACGCCGACGGCACACGCAAGCTGACCGACTATCAATACTTCACGTTCTTCACGATTTTGATGTTCGCCGCCGCGGTGGTGTTTGTCGTTGTCGCCTGCTTTTACAAGGGCCGCACTTACCTCCAAACACAGCAACTCACGCTCGATGAGATTGCTACAGAGCCGATTCTTCACGGCGGCACGCCGAGCTAAAATCGGATGAAAATCATCATTTCAGCTGGCGTCTTGCTGTCGCTGTCGATCTTCAACACATTCGCGACTCCGGAGGACGATGTGTTTCAAAGAACTGCGCACGATTACATCGAGCAGTATTTGCAGGCCAATCCGGAGGATGCGACCGAGCTCGGCGATCATCGGTTTGACGGCCAGTTAACCGATTACTCGTCCGAGGCGCGAGCGAAAGAACTGGCAACGCAAAAGGAGTTCCGCGACAAGCTAAGCGCCATTGACGGATCGCAGCTCACCGGTGCGAACAATGTCGATTTTCGCATCCTCAAGGAGAGCATTGATTACGAAATCTTCCGAGGCGAAGAGCT
>Ga0134063_10000776_pt1 | contig 11111 bp, 8 predicted proteins | sample 15_taG_11_FD_94467 | JGI IMG/M metagenome (GOLD analysis project Ga0134063, IMG submission 94467) | Grasslands soil microbial communities from the Angelo Coastal Reserve, California, USA - 15_D_Rain_20cm_5_09082015 | ecosystem: Environmental > Terrestrial > Soil > Grasslands ... | reverse complement strand
CTTCCAGAATTACCTGCTCGTCGAGTACTCGACGCTCTCGGGCAATAAAACGCAGAGCGGCAACCCCGGCGGCGCGGTGTCCAGCATCCAGGCCAGCACCGTCACGATACGCAACAGCTCCGCGGTAGTCCACAGGATCGTGGCTTTCCGCGACTGCTCTTCCGCGGAGTCCCCGAGCGCCCATGGCTGCTCCGTGGTTAGGTACTTGTCCGCCGAGCCGACCACGCCCCAAATCGTCTCGAGCGCGCGCGCAAAACTGAAATTGTCATAGTTTTCGAGCGCCTCGCCAATCGCCGTCTGCACCTCGCTCGCCAGGGCCTCGTCCTGGGGCCTGCGCTCGGTCGCTTTAGGAATTTTGCCGCTGAAGTTTTTCTCGATCAGCGCCGCTGTGCGGCTGGCGAGATTGCCGAGACCGTTGGCAAGGTCGCTGTTATAGCGCGTCACCAACGCATCATAACTGAAATTGCCATCCTGCCCGAAGACCACTTCGCGCAACAAAAAGTACCGCAACGCGTCCATGCCCAGCATGTTGGCAATCGGCCGCGGCAAGACCACGTTGCCCTTGGACTTGCTCATCTTGGCTGCATCCATCAGGAACCAGCCGTGCGCCCACACCTGCTTTGGCACCGGCTGCATCGCCGCCATCAAAAATGCCGGCCAATAAACGGTGTGAAACCGAATGATATCTTTGCCCACCAGATGCAAGTCCGCCGGCCACATGCCGCGCTTTTCAAACTCTGGCCCGCCCACCGCGCTCAGATACGCCGTCAGCGCGTCAAACCACACATAGAACACATGCGGTTCTTCGCCGGGAACGGGAATCCCCCAGCGGATCGTCGTTCGCGTAATGCTCAGATCTTTCAGCCCGCCTTCGACGAAACTCACGATCTCATTGCGGCGCGATTCCGGCTGGATGAATTCGGGGTTCTTCTTGTAGAAATCGAGCAGTGGCTTCTCAAACGCGGAGAGCTTGAAAAAATAGTTTTCTTCCGTGACCGTCTCGGTTGGCCGGCCGCAGTCCGGGCAGTTGTCGCCTGGCTTTGCATCGTTCACGAAAGCGTTGTCGTAAATGCAGTATTGCCCGGTGTAATGCCCTTTGTAAACGTAACCGTTCTCACGGCACAGTCGAAAAAGCCATTGGACCGTGCGCACGTGATGCAGGTCCGTGGTTCGCACAAACTCGTCCGCCGTAAGACCAAGCTCATCCCACAGCGCGCGCCACTCGGCAGCCATGTTGGCGACGAAGGCGGTTTCCGACATGCCGGCTTTCTTCGCGGCGCGCTCCACGTTCACGCCATGCTCGTCCGTGCCGGTGGTCATCACTACTTCGTAGCCGCGCATCCGCTTGTAGCGCCGGATGGTGTCCGCCACGACGGTTGTATAGGTGTGGCCGATGTGTGGCAGGCCGTTTGTATAATAGATCGGCGTCGTCAAATAGAATTTGGGTCTTTTGGGTGACATGTTTAGTTTGTTTTGCTCGCCGTTTCATACGCGTGCAAGGCTTCGCTGATAACGCGCTGCAGTGGCACATTTTTCTCGACTGCCAGCCTGCGGCAGTCGTCGTATTCTGGCTGAACGTGCAGGATGCGCCCATTCATCCTTGAAATCTTGATGCGCACGTCTCCAAAATCCGTGGAGACGCTCAGGAACTCTCGCGGGAGGGTGCGGCGCTCGGCACGATAGGTGCGCGCGCCAAAGGTGGTGGTTTCTGCAAAAATCAGCGACATCAGCGTAGGCGTCTCCTGCGGCTTGCACAGAACCGTGAGCAGGGTGCCGGGACGATTTTTCTTCATCTGCACCGGCGTCGTGTACACGTCGAGCGCGCCTGCCGCCAAGGCCTTCTCCAGGAAATAGCCGTAAATCTGCGGATTCATGTCATCCAGATTCGCTTCAATGACCGCGATTTCTTCGTCGAATCCTGGTACTGTTTTTTCGGCCGCCTCGCCAATCATGATTCGGAGAACATTGGGCTGGCCTTCGAGGTCGGCCGTTCCGGCGCCATACCCAATGGCCCGGACGCTCATGGCCGGCTGCGGGCCGAAGGAATCGCAAACCGTCGCCACAATCGCCGCGCCGGTCGGGGTCACCAATTCACGCTCGACCCCGCTCGAATACGTTGGCTTGCCCTGGAGCAAGTTTGCCGTGGCCGGCGCCGGCACCGGCAAAATTCCGTGCGCCATCTTCACCGTGCCCCCGCCCACATTCAGTCGAGAGCACGAGAACTTTTCGATGCCTAGGAAGTGAAAGCCGATACAAGCGCCAACGATGTCCACAATCGCGTCGACCGCGCCCACTTCGTGAAAATGAATTTTTTCGAGCGGCACGTCATGCACCCGGGCTTCCGCTTCACCAAGCTTGGTGAAAATCGCGCCGGCTCGATCGCAAACCGGCACCGCCAGCTTCGAGCTTTTCAAAATCTCCAGAATCGTGCCGAGCGAGCGATGCTTGTGCCGATCCTCCGCCCTCACCGTGATGGAAGTCGCGGCCATCCCCTGCTTCGAGACCTTTTCTGCAGAAAGTTCCCAGCCCGGAACTTGGAGGCCGCGAAGTTCCGACCGCAGATGCTCGACGGGACAGCCCGCATCCACCAGAGCCCCGAGGGTCATGTCGCCGCTGATGCCGGAAAAGCAGTCAAAATAAGCCTGTTTCATGGAAAAAACCGCCGAACGGTGGGACTCGAAGCCGGAATGGTCGCTCCGTCGTATTCAAGTTGATACTATCGGCCGAGATAGGCAGTGTCAAACTCCCTTCCCGTCGTGCGGTCCCCCTATTAGTCTAAATGAGACCGCTCGCCTTGGCACCCCGTCGCTTGGGCCCTTTCACTCTCGCAAGGGGAGATGGATATGCCGTGGTAGGCTATTTCCCTCGCGCGACCCGCTTTGACCCTCGTCGCGGGCATCTCCTATACTCGGGAGATTCCCATTGGACGCGAGGACCCGTGTATCAGACACTGACGAATCGATTGCGCGAAGCGCTCGGCAGGCACGTCCGAGAGAGGTATGGAGCGGAGGTTCAGATTGTGCTCAGCCGCCCGCCCAAGCTCGAGATGGGCGAAGCGGCGTCGCCGGTGTGCTTTGAGCTGGCCAAACAACTCAAACGGCCGCCGCGACAGATCGCCCAGGAAATTGCCGCGAATTTCGGCAAGGTCCCGGGGATTTCGCGACTGGAAGTTGCCGGCGGCGGATACTTGAACGCGTACTTCGACCGCGGAGCCTTTTGGGAAAGCGCACAAAAAGAAGCGAGTGGGAGGCGTCCGGCGCCCCTGGAGGATCAGAGAAAAATCATCGTCGAGCACACCAGCATCAACCCCAACAAAGCAGCGCACATCGGGCACCTTCGCAATGCCGTGCTCGGCGACACCATGGTTCAAATCCTGCGGCACGCCGGCAAGCGCGTTCAGATTCAAAACTACATCGACAACACCGGCGTCCAGGTAGCGGACGTGGTCATCGGATTCCTGCGGATGGAGCAGCGAACGGCAACCAGCGTGATGATGCTGGCAAAGGAACCCAAGTTTGATTACTACTGCTGGGATTTGTACGCCAAAGTTACGAACTTTTTTGCTGAAGATCCCGAGCGGGCGGGGAAACTCCGGGCGGAAACGCTGAAGGCCCTCGAAGAAAATCGCGGGGAAGATGCAGAGGTGGCGCAAGTGGTGGCGGACGCCATTGTGACTTGCCACTTGCGATCCATGGCCCGGTTGGACATCCATTACGATCTGCTGGCGCGCGAGAGCGAGATTTTGCATTTGAAGTTCTGGGACACGGCGTTTGAGATGTTGAAGGAATCCGGAGCCATTCATTTGGCCACGAGCGGGAAAATGAAGGGATGCTGGGTTTTGCCGTGGGAAGAAAATACAAGCCCTAACACCGAGCACCAGGAGAGGACGCGGGACACAGAGAAGAGAAAAAGGGCAGAAGGGGACGCGGGCGAGAACGAGCAAGACAAGATCATCGTGCGTTCGAATGGAACGGTAACCTACGTCGGAAAAGACATTGCCTATCAGCTCTGGAAGTTCGGCCTGTTGGGAAAAGATTTTGGTTATCGCAAATGGCCCGAATCGCCGGCCGGGCAAACCGTTTGGGCTACGACGAGCAGAAAGAGCGAGCCGGACGCGCCGCACTTTGGCGAAGCCGCCGCAACGGTCTACAACGTGATCGATGTGCGCCAGGCGTATTTGCAGGATGTCGTGGCAGAAGGTTTGCGGAGGTTGGGCCACACGGAGGCCGCGAAGAATTCCGTCCACTTTGCTTATGAAATCGTGGCGCTGACGCCGCGCTGCGCCGCCGAGTTGAACTATGAGCTTTCGCCCGAAGAGGCGAAGAAGCCATACGTAGAAGTTAGCGGGCGCAAAGGCTTTGGCGTGAAAGCGGACGACCTGATCGACAGATTGGAAGCCGCAACGCTGGGCGAAGTCCTTCAACGCCACGCGGAAATGATAGAGAAAGAACAGAAACGCACCGCGCATGCGATTGCCGTGAGCGCGTTGCGTTTTTTTCTGCTGAAGTTCACGCGAAACTCAATTATCGCTTTCGATTTCAAGGACGCGTTGAGCTTCGAAGGCGAAACGGGACCGTATTGCCAGTATGCGGTGGTGCGCATTCGCGGGATCCGCCGCAAAGGAGCAGAGGCGGCGCTCGCGACGGTGAAATGGAATCCCGACGCTGCCGGTCAATGCCTTGCCGAGCCCGACGGCGCCGACCTGTGGGAATTGTTGCTTTCCGCCGGCTCGCTTGATTATGCCGTGGATGCGGCGATCGCCACGCAGGAACCCGCCTTCGTTGCCAAATACGCGTTTCAACTGGCGCAGGCGTTCAACAATTTCTACCACAAGCATCACATTTTGTCGGAAGTGAACGAGCAGAAGCGCACCTTCTTGCTCCAGTTAACGGAATTGGTCGAGACGCAACTGGTGCGCGCCCTCGGTTTGCTCGGAATCGAAGCGCCGGAGAAGATGTAGCAATTCTCGAAAGCCGGGCCCGGCATTCGCTCGCCCTGCTCGGGATAAAGCTCGGCCCCTCGAAAGGAACACCTAATAAGACATGATCAAGTGCACGAGCGTGCGCAGCCCCACGCCGGTGGGGCCTTTGGCGAGCCAAGGCTTTGTGTCGTCGTTCCAAGCCGTGCCTGCGATGTCGAGGTGAATCCACGGAGAGTCGCCGGTAAATTCCTTGATGAACATGGCGCCGATGGTCGCTCCGCCGCCCTTTCCGCTGCTGATGTTCTGGATGTCCGCAACCGTGCCTTTGATGAATTCTCGATACTCCTCGTCGATCGGCATCTGCCACATTTTCTCGCCCGCTGCCTTCGCGCTTGAGAGCAGCTTGTCGGTGAACGCCTGGTCGGAACCAAAAACGCCGACGTTGACCCCCGCCAAGGCGACGACGATGGCTCCCGTCAGCGTCGCCGCATCAATCAGATGCGTGGCGCCGAGCTGCTTCGCGTAATGGACGCCGTCGGCAAGGATTAGCCGCCCTTCCGCGTCGGTGTTGAGAACTTCGATAGTTTTGCCGGACATGGCCGTCTGAATGTCACCCGGTTTTTGCGCGCGCCCTCCCGGCATGTTTTCCGTGGCCGGCACAACGCAAATCACTTTGACAACGGGCTTGAGCGTGGCAAGTGTGCGCATGACTGCAATCATGGTGGCGCCGCCGGCCATGTCGTACTTCATCTTTTCCATGCCCTCGGAGGGTTTGATGGAAATGCCCCCCGTGTCGAAGGTAACGGCTTTGCCTATCAGCCCGATGACCGGCGCGCCAGGCTTGGCCGATGGCGGATTGTAGATAATGACGATCATCCGCGGCGGTTCGACGCTGCCTTGCGCGACGCTAAGGAGCGCTCCCATCTTCAATTCGGCGATTTTCTTTTCGTCGAGAATCTCGACACTCAGGCCCGCAGCCTTGGCCATGGCTTCGGCTTTTTGTGCGAGGATGCTGGGGGTGAGTTTGTTCGACGGCTCATTTATCAAATCTCGAGCGAAATTCTGTGAATCCGCGATGACGCGGCCTTTCGCCACGCCTTTTTCGCCCTTTTGACGTTCCGCGTCGGAGTAGCCTGCGATAGAGACCGATGCGATTCTCTTGTCGTTCTTCTTGTCGGTCTTGTACTTGTCCGATTCGAAATCCGCGGTTAAGATCCCTTCGACGATTACCTGAGCGGATTCTTCCGTAGCCTGGCCTTCGCGCACGAGCATCGCGAAATTCCTAACCGAGCGCGACTTCAAATAGCGCAGGGCCGCGCCAGCCAATTTCCGCAGGGTCGCGGAATCCCACGGCTCGCGCTTCCCCGCCCCCACCAAAAGCAGCCGCGCCGCTTTCAAACCCGCCGGTGCGTGGAGGAGCGTGAACTCCAGCATCTTGCCGGTGAGCTCCCCGCTCTTGGCCAGCCTGCGCAGCAAGCCCCCACCCAGGTGATCGATCTCTGCTACGCGACCCTGAACCGGATCGCTCTCTTCAAAGACATAGGAAACCAGTGCCTCCGTTTCGACGCCCGCGAACGGCTTACTCTCCAGCGTGATTTGCATGATGCTTCACCGCCTCCGATTGCGATACATGGATTGTTCGACTTCCCGGCGAGCTTCCTTGGCGCGTTCGTCCTCGCGTCGGTCCCACGCCTTCTTGCCCTGGACCAAAGCGATTTCCACTTTGGCGATGCTGTTGCGAAAGTAGATCCTCAGGGGAATCACCGTCAGGCCTTTGGCCTCGGTGCGCCCGGAAAGCTTGTCGATTTCACGCTGGTGCAGCAGGAGCTTGCGCGAACCGAGCGGCTCGTGGTTCCACGGGCCACCCGGTGAGTACTGGGCAATGTGTGCATTAATGAGCCAAGCGCCTTGGGGATTGAAATCCACGTAGGCGTCCCGGATATTGGCTTTGCCTTCGCGAAGGGCCTTCACCTCCGTGCCATGCAGGACCATACCCGCCTCATGTCGCTCAAGAATATGGTAGTTATAAGATGCCGCGCGGTTTTGCGCCACGATTTGCTCACCGCTTCTGGCGGCTTTCTCGGATTTTTTCCTAGGCTTGGCCACGACCGTCCATCATAGCTGCAGCGCAATGGCTTGTCACTCTTGGAGAAAACAGCCTATTGCTCAGAGAAAGACAGTAAACCCCAGCAACCTTGTCGTACGTCTAATGCGAATGTTAGACTGCAAGAGCACCATTTTTTTTGAGGCTTCGGAGAGAGTGATGCGGCAGGACTGCAGAACACTGATCTTGTGTGCAGGCTTGGGACTGCTCGCCGCCGGCTGTCCCAAGGGTCACAGCGAGTATGACCTGGGCGCAAAGGCGGAGAACCTCCAGGACTACGACGCTGCTCTCGACTATTACCAAAAAGCGGTTAAAGTTGATCCACACAACGCCACCTTCCGCATTCGGCTCAATCAAGCCCGCTTCGAGGCCGGGGAAATGCACATCAAACGCGGCTTGGAGATGCGCAAACGGGGCGAACTCGACGGTGCCGTCCTGGAATTCCAGAAGGCCCTCGCTGCCGACCCTTCCAGCTCTATCGCTGACCAGGAACTGAACCGCACCGCAGAAATTATCGCGGAAAAGAATCACGCAAATGAAGCGCCGCCACCCACCGATCATAACCAGCAGCCGCTGGCTTCCATGCCGCCGGAGATGAAGCCCCTTTCGCGGGCGCCGATCAGCATGAAGATGTCGAATGACGCGAAAATTGTCTTCGACACGATCGGAAAAGAAGCGGGATTGACCATGGTCTATGACCCGGACTTCCAGGCGCGGCGCATCACCGTGGACTTCAACAACATCACGCTGGAGCAGGCTTTAGAGATCACCGCGCTCGAAAGCAAGGCGGTGATCAAGCCGGTGACCGAGAACACGCTTTTCGTGTATCCGGACCAGGTGCAGAAGCGGCGCGATTATGACGAAGAGGTGGTGAAGACCTTCTATCTCTCGAACGTCACACAGCCCCAGGACATAACCGAGATTATGACCGGGTTGAGACAATTGTTTGATCTGAAGCGCATCCAGCAGGTCAACTCGCAAAACGCCATCATCGTGCGCGATACGCCGGACAAATTGATGCTCATCCAAAAAATGATTGACGACATCGATAAGGCCAAGCCGGAAGTCCTCATTCAGGTTGAAGTCCTTCAGACCAATATGGACCACCTCCGCGATCTGGGGATACTGCCTCCGCAACAGGTATCGGTCAGCGTCAATAACGGCACGACCACGACCAGCGCAACCACCGGCACCAGCACCAACACGCCAACCAACGGGCTCACGTTCAACAACCTTAAGCACCTGAATTCCGGCAATTACAGCATTACTACCCCGACCGCCACAGCCACGGCCATTTTGGCAGACACCGAAACGAAGATCATTCAGAACCCAGAGATACGGTCTGTGGACGGCCAGATCGCGCACTTGAAAATCGGTCAGCGTATTCCCGTGGCCACCGGCAGCTTTCAGGCGGGCGTCGGCGTGGGCGCCACAGGCGGAGCGGGTTTTGTGAACCCGTTGGTCAACACGCAGTTCACCTACTTGGACGTTGGCGTGAACGTGGACGTGACCCCGCGCGTACACCCCGATCGCGAGGTCAGCATGAGGCTCAAGATCGAAGTCTCCTCGCAGTTGGGCGTAGTCAACATAGGTGGCATCTCGCAGCCGGTGATCAGTTCTCGGACCATTGAACATGATATCCGTCTGAAAGAGGGCGAGGTGAATATTTTGGGGGGCTTGATTGAGCGCACAGATAGTGAAAACGTCAATGGCTGGCCCGGTTTTGCAAAACTGCCGATTCTCGGTCGGCTTTTCTCCGACAAGAAAGTGGACCACCAGGCAGACGAAGTTCTAATCGTGCTGAGTCCGCGCATCGTCCGGATGCCGTACTGGACGAGAGCGAATTTGCGGCCGCTGCTCTCGGGCTCGGACCAAAACCCCCAAGTGACGAGAGAGAGTGAACTTCGCGCGCCGCAACCTCAGCCGGCTGCGCAGCCGCCACGGCAACAGCCACCGGCGAGCACGAATCCCACCACGGCGGCGCCAGGAGCATCTGCCGCCAACGCCGGCGCCGTTGCCAAGATGCGGTTCGAGCCGCAAACGCTCACGCTGAAGGCTGGGCAGACGGCGACCATGGGCCTGGTCGTCGAAAACGTGAACGATCTCTATTCCATCCCGTTGCTGTTGCAATACGACCCGAAGGTGATCAGCGTAGAAGAAGTGCAGCATGGAGGCTTCCTCTCGAACGGAGGAGCGCAGGAGATCTCCATCGTTTCGCAACCGTTCAAGGACAAGGGCCAGTACATCATTTCCGCTACGCGGCCGCCCAGCACGCCCGGAGTAAGCGGGAGCGGCACCCTTCTCGGACTCGTGGTGAAGGCTGTGGCGCCCGGAACGTCGCCGTTGTCCATCGTGCAGGTCAACGCCAAAGATTCGCAGCAGAAGCCCATCCAATTGGTCACCAGCGAGGCAACTCTGCAGGTTCAGCCGTAGTCGAATTTAATAGTGCGATGTTGCGTGACGCTTCCATTCAAATGCGAGTTCGCCGGCAGCGCGGCTGCTCGCAAGCCGGGCTGACTCTTCTCGAGTTGATCCTGACGTGCTCCATCTTGCTGCTCTTATCAACACTGGCGTTGCCGATCGCCAAGTACGCCATGATTCGCGAGAAAGAAGCCACCCTTCGCCATAATCTGGACGAAATTCGCGAGGCCATCGACCGCTACAAAGATGCGGCGGACCACAACCAAATTAAGGTGGAGCTGGAAACCGAAGGGTATCCGCCCGATCTCGAGACGCTGGTGAACGGCGTGCCCCTTGGCACGGAAGGCGACAAGAAGATTCGCTTCCTGCGAAAAATCCCGATCGATCCGATGACCGGCCACGCCGACTGGGGGCTGCGCGCCGTGCAGGACGATCCAGACTCCACACAGTGGGGCGGCAAAGACGTTTTCGATGTGTATTCGCAATCCACGGCGACGGCGATGGACGGAACGAAGTACTCAGACTGGTGACGGGAGGAAAAAAGGAAAGTGAAGAGGCATTTGTACCACCAAATTTCTGCGCCCGGGCCGCGGACAAGCCGAGGCCAATGGCGCAAGCTCGGGTTTACCCTCATCGAGCTGATGATCGTCATGACCATCATAGCCATTCTCATTGGGATGGCGGCGATTCGCTACGACAAAGTCGTGCAACATTCCAAAGAAGCAGTGCTGAAGACAGATCTTCGAACGATGCGCGACGCCATCGACAACTACACCTTGGACAAGCAGGCCGCGCCGCAATCGATCGATGACCTGCAACAAGCCGGCTACCTTCGCTCCGTACCGATTGACCCGATGACCCAGGCCAAGGACTGGGTGCCGCAGTTTGACAGCGTCGTCCTAAGCCCTGATCAAACGACTACGGGAATTGTCGACGTGCATTCGAATTCTCCGCGAGTCTCGCCGTTCGACAGCACGCCGTATAACGAGTGGTAATCTCCTTTGTCTGTTCGTTTATTCACCGTATTGAACACGGTTGCGTTTTCATTGGAAGAAGAACGCGGACCGCACTCCGCATGGCGCTGATTTGACGCAAACGACGGCGTCCGAAGCAGCGCCGGAGTGGAGCAGCCTGCCAGCTCGTCGGGCTCACAATGCGCCAAACACCAATCAGCGCGCCGGATCCAAACGATTTAGCCGCTCCTCGCAGCCGTCAAGGGCAATTTATCTGGTGTCGCTTGGGAGCCAAAAGCCAATATGGACGCGCGTAGGGCGGGTCCTGCCCAGATGATGTATGCGCCAGTAGCCTTGTATCTGGTGGGCCGCCCCGTGGTCTTCGCATCGACCGGCCACATGATCATCCAGAGTCGGCGGACAGTTATCCGCGGATTCGCGGTGTCATAGGGATCGGAATCGCTTCGCGCCGGTGGCGCGGGCAGAACAGGGAACCGGTTTGCCCAAGGCTCATCTGGTGATTTGTACTTTCTAATTTACAGTGACTTGGACAGTCGTCGAGTGGCTGAGGTTGCCTGACGCTCCTGTAATCGTCAGCGTGTAAGTGCCGGCGGGAGTGCCCGGCGGACTTACCGTGAGGGAGGCCGTCATGCTTACGCCGGCATAAGAAGCGGAGATAGTGACCGGAGTCGAAGCCGTCACTGAGCTGGTG
>Ga0134063_10000761_pt1 | contig 11191 bp, 7 predicted proteins | sample 15_taG_11_FD_94467 | JGI IMG/M metagenome (GOLD analysis project Ga0134063, IMG submission 94467) | Grasslands soil microbial communities from the Angelo Coastal Reserve, California, USA - 15_D_Rain_20cm_5_09082015 | ecosystem: Environmental > Terrestrial > Soil > Grasslands ... | reverse complement strand
TTCAAGAAAGAGTTGAGCGCCTCTAGTAGAAAGCTGTGCCCTAAGAATTTGTGCCATCTTAGGGGTTCACCCCACCAATTTCCGTCCAACTTCCGTCCAATTTAAGGGCAGGATAAACAGCGATAAGGCTCGTGAGCGACACCAAACGCGGCACTTAGAGTTTTATACCCCCCGGCTGTTAACCGAAGGGTTGCTAGTTCGAATCTAGCCCGGGGAGCCATTTCCTCTTTTGTAGGCAATCAGTTAGAGACGGTTTTCAGTGCCTCCTATTTCCAGGTCTCCCACTTCGAGTCTCATATCCGCGTTTTTCCAAGCGGCATTCGACCTTCTTCCACTCCGGCGCGCCTCTCCTCTTGAAGCAGAATCACTTACGTAACGCGTCACAACCAGCTACTTACAGGTGTAATGGAATGCAACTTCTGCCTTTCAGTTGGAAGTGCAAACCCCGACGTCCAGCTCAACGACTTGCAAAACGATCAACCAGTTCCAAAATAACGATTTGCCTCATCGCAATTCGGACACTGGCAGAGCGCGGAATCCACTGCTGAGTGGAAAACTATTGGGGGTGCGAGAGATGACCGCGCCCCCGGTCACTCGCGACTTGCCCACAACGGTGCGCGCGAAATTGAGGTTTACCGTATCACCGTCACCCGGAAGTTCGGTCCACTTCGCTTCGAAAAGGTCCAACCGTCCGCCGATATCAACAACAAAATCCACTTCGCGTGTCCGGTCACGCCAGAAGAATAGACTGCCAACACGTCCGGCGCGGCGTTCTCGACTACGCAGTTGAGCAAAAACAAAGGTTTCCCAGATTGCGCCGGCGGCAGGTGATTGGTGAAGGGCATCTTCAGTGCGGATGTTCAATAGAGCGCAAAGCAGGCCGGTATCTGCCAAGTAGAGTTTAGGGCTCTTGACGATGGACTTGGTAGGGTTTGAGAACCATGGTTCAAGGAGGACCACCTGCCCGGAGGCCTCGAGCGTGGATAACCAATGATTTGCCGTGGAAGGAGCGATGCCGATGTCACGCGCGAGATCAGCTTTGTTTAGCAAGTTTGCGGAACGCAAGGCGCAAGCGCGTAGAAAACGCTCGAAGTCTCGCAGGTTACCAACGTTGGCCAGTGACCGCACGTCACGTTCCAGGTAGGTGGCAAGATAGGAGTTATAGAAGGCAACCTGGTCAATGTCCGGGTTCGCGTGCAGTTCGGGAAAACCGCCCCGAACGATCGTCGTCTCGACCGTGGTTGCTGGCCTTGCGGAGTGAATCTCGGCAAAGGAGAGCGTCTCGAGTTCCGTAATATCCGCCCGCCCGGCCAGCGATTCGGAAACACTCTTCATCAACGTAAATTTCTGTGAGCCGGTAAGCAGGAACTGGCCGTTGCGGGCGCGACTCGCGTCCACAACCACCTTGAGATGCCGGAATAGGCGAGGAGCATACTGCACCTCATCGATGATCACTGGCGGCGGGTGGCGACCAAGGAAGTTTTGTGGTTCCTTTTCCGCTTGTTCTGCTTCAGTCGGCAGGTCCAGGGAGACAAACCCATACTTCGGAAATAGCCGTAGAAGTGTGGAAGTCTTGCCGGTCTGGCGCGCTCCTGTGAGCACCACGACCGGACGAGTGCGGACAGATCGTTGCAGCCTAGGTTCAATGTCCCGTGGTATCCACACGCGCATAATATACGATACGGTCGCATATTTTGCAATGCCTTCATGCAAACGGCAAAGTCGTTTTCGATTCGTTGGTTCACGAGAGTACGGAACAACTACAGCGCCTTTGAGAGAGAAAGATTGGCTTCTCAATAACCCTAAGCGATGGGCGATCCGTACCGATGTCAACGTACGAAAGCCATGACTGATGCGGCCTTTATGGCCCTGCCGACCGAGAATCAGGTATTCTTTCTAAAGTCTGACCCTCAAGCAATATTAGGACCGTGTTTCGCTGTCTTCAAGAGACTTGATGGATCGCATGGATCGCCGTGTATGTCGGCACGCGGCTGGGTACGGTCGTCCTGCAATTTGTGGTGTGCATTCCATCTGTATTTGGATAGCTGCCAAAGAGAGTTGAGAAATGCCTGCCTTATCCCACGTTGGCACAAGAAATCCGGGAGATGCAACCTGCAGATGGATTTAGGCAAGGGAGACAACTACTTCCGCGCGATCCAACTGGCCAACAGCTCGGCCAGGCGTGCTTCGTTTGGTAGATGGAGCTAATTCCGACAGCCGATCATTCCCAATTACGGAAACCTAGTACAAACGTAGTAATCAATTGCGGCGAATGCGCCAAAAAGCGAATAAAACATAAATAAAAGTTCGAGAAGCGACTGCTTGCTTTTATTTTCTGCCTCCGAAGGAAAGTCCTATCCGGAGTTCCAGAGGCTGCTGGCAGTTGAGGAGCTTTCTTTCCATGGAAAGTCATGAAAAACCTGCATAGAATATCCTGCGAGTTCTATAGAGCAGGGGCATGAGTCTCTCCACCAAGCTGGCAGCGAATTTCACCAAGAATGTTCGGAAGCGCGGCGACGACTACTACTGTAAGGGCCGCGTCACGATCCACGAAGGTTCCCAATCCGAGCTTACTGCCTGTGTGCGCGGTTCCGGCTTTTACGAGGTGCAATTCGCCTGGAGAGACAACAAGCTTGCGGTTTGGTGCGACTGCCCCCATTTTGTGGAGCAGGGCGTTCCCTGCAAGCACGTGTGGGCCACCACCCTTGCCGCTGACCAGCATCAATATTTGACCGCAGCTGCCTCGGCAGACAAGTTGATCCTGGACTTGGATGCTCTTGGCGCGGATGGTCTTGATGGCCGTGACTACTACGATGGCGATGAAGAACTCTATGAGGACGACGGGACGGCGCCGGTCCTTTCATCGCGTTCTCCTGCGGTCGTCTGGAATCCGGCAAAGCCGAAACCAGCGGACTGGCGGAAACAACTCGGTGAGGTCTTTCCGCCTCGAGATCGCGCGGCTTGGCCGTCCAAGCTGGAGATTCTATATGTCGTGGATGTCGCGAAAAACGTGCACGCCGGCGATTTGGTTCTCTCCCTGCAATCGCGCAACCGGAACGCCAATGGCAGTTTCTCGCGACCCAAAATTCTTTCCATGCGCCAAGGCCAGATCGCTCAGCTCCCGCTGTCAGAGGATCGCGAAATTCTGTCCTCTCTGCCGGGAGGTCAATCGTATAGCTACAGCTACGGCTACGCGGGAACTTATCTGCCGATCCCCGAATCTCCTCTGCTCTCGCCCGCGTTGGCCAGCATGCTCATGCCTTTGGTGGTGCGCACCGGACGTTGCTTCCTGCGGCCACTGAACGAACCGGACAACCTGCTTCCGCTTGCGTGGGACGAAGGCGGTCCCTGGAATTTCGTCCTTGAGCTGCACCGGCTCGGCGAAACGGCATGTACCCTCGCCGGCTTTTTCCAGCGCGGAGAAGAGCGCGGGGAAGCAACATTCCCGGCCCTGGCCACGGCAGGTCTGGTAATCACGAGAGACCGCGTGGCACCTCTCGCCAACGATACTCCGATCGAATGGATCATCGCTCTTCGCAAACAGGGCTCGATCTCGGTTCCCGAAAAGGAGCGCGATGAATTCCTGGCGACTTTGCTCTGCTGTCCGAACTTGCCGCCGCTGCGGGTGCCAGAGGAGTTACGATACGAGGAGGTAGCTCTGCCAGCCCATCCTCATTTGACAATTTCCAAAACCCGCGTCCCGTACCGGCATGAACGCCTGGATGCGAAGCTGTGTTTTGCTTACGAGGGCCGCATGTTTGCGGCGTTCGATCCGGCGCGAGGCTTTTTCGATGCTGCAGGACGGCGTTTTATACGCCGGGATTCCAACGCGGAGAAGGCCGCCTGGGCGTTTCTCGATCAGCTTGGCCTGAAGCAGCGCGCTCCTACCTACCCGGATTCCACGCCGAGGTGGGAGTTGGCGCCGAGCAAGCTGCCTCGCATCGTGCGCTCGCTTGTGGAGGCAGGCTGGGACATCGAAGCCGAAGGAAAGATCTTCCGGCGCCCAGGCCCATTCCGCATCGAAGTTTCGAGTGGCGTGGATTGGTTCGAGCTGCACGGTGAGGTAGAGTACGGGAACACCACAGCGCGCCTGCCCGAGTTGCTCGAAGCCCTGCGGCGCGGGGACAAGATGGTGCGGCTCGATGATGGAACCTATGGCGTGCTGCCGGAAGAGTGGCTGCGCCGTATTGGCCCGCTGGCTGGAATGGGTAAGCCAGAGCAAGGTCATGTGCGCTTCCGTCACAGCCAAGCGGGACTGCTTGACGCCTTAGTGGCGGCGCAACCAGAAGCCCGCTGCGATGAGACCTTCACACGCGTGCGCGAGGAGCTACGACGGTTTCACAGCGTCGAACCTGCCGCACAGCCCGCGGGATTTGTGGGTCAGCTGCGTGACTATCAAAGCGAAGGCTTGGGTTGGATGCACTTCCTGCAGCGCTTCTCCTTCGGTGGCTGCTTAGCGGACGACATGGGTGTGGGCAAGACCGCGCAGGTACTGGCGCTGCTCGAATCCCGCCGCGAGCTGCGCGCCGCAGGCGAGCCCGTCGGTCCGTCCCTGGTGGTTGTTCCGAAGTCGCTCGTATTCAACTGGAAGGAGGAAGCGGCACGCTTCACTCCGCAGCTGCGGGTGCTCGATCATACCGGGTTGGAGCGCAACGGCAATGACTTCGCCGCTTACGACCTGGTGCTCACCACCTACGGCACGCTGCGCCGAGACGCCTGGAGCTTCAAAGACGCCGAGTTTGATTACGTCGTGCTCGACGAGGCGCAGGTGGTCAAGAATGCGGAAACCGAATCGTCGAAGGCCGCGCGGCTTCTGCGCGGACGACACCGCCTGGCGGTGAGCGGCACTCCGATGGAAAACCACCTCGGTGAGCTGTGGACTTTATTCGAGTTTCTCAACCCTGGAATGCTTGGCGCTGCCAACGCCTTCAAGGTCGTGGGCGGATCGATGCGCAATCCGGACGAGAAAACGCGCCGCCTGCTGGGTCACGCGTTGCGGCCGTTCTTCTTGCGCCGAACCAAGGAGCAGGTGGCGCGTGAACTGCCGTCCAAAACCGAGCAAACGGTGTACTGCGAGCTCGAACCTGAGCAACGGAAACTCTATGACCAGTTGCGCCAGCACTACCGCGATTCGTTGCTTAGGCGGATCGAAACCGCCGGCCTGGCGAAATCCAAGATTCAGGTCCTGGAGGCATTGTTGCGCCTGCGGCAAGCCGCTTGCCATCCCGGCTTGCTCGATTCGAAACGCTCCAGTGATTCCAGCGCCAAGCTGGACGTGCTGCTCGAGCAACTGCGTGAAGTCCTCGACGAAGGACACAAGGCGCTGGTGTTCTCGCAGTTCACCAGCTTGCTGAAGATTCTCCGCGCCCGGCTGAATCAGGACGGAATACTCTACGAATACTTAGACGGCGCCACCCGGGACCGCCAGACGCGAGTGGAGCGCTTTCAAAATGACAAAGACTGCCGTCTCTTCCTTGTCAGCCTGAAGGCAGGCGGTCTGGGCTTGAATCTCACCGCCGCCGAATATGTATTCATTCTCGATCCTTGGTGGAACCCCGCAGTTGAAGCGCAGGCCGTAGACCGTGCGCATCGCATTGGGCAGACACGGCCCGTCTTCACCTATCGACTGATTGCCCGCGACACGGTTGAGGAGAAAGTCCTGGAGTTGCAGAAAACCAAGCGCGACCTTGCCGCCGCAATCATCGGCGCCGAGAACAGCATGATTCGAGACCTACGCTCTGAAGACCTGGCGTTGCTGCTGTCATAGCGATGGCCGCGATGAAAATGTAGTACAGACGTAGTATCAGATGTGGAGAATGGCGGCAAAAAGTGAGTATCGGACGAATAAAAACTGAGGAAGTGACTCGTTGGATTTTGCTGCAATTCGTTAGCTTTCCTCGGTTTAGCTTAGCTCCGGCGAATGCTGATTAAGTTACTCTGCTGGCTGTTAATCGAAGGGTTGCTAGTTCGAATCTAGCCCGGGGAGCCAACCTTCTTTTTTTAACCACTTACATTTTTTCGAAGAATTTCCGCGTTGAGTCGCAAATTCTGCCGTAGGTATGCGACCGGACGAAGTCGCGGAAGGTAGACTATATAAGCCTCAGTTCTGGAAAATCCCGCTGATATCGCTTCGGATCGAGCGTCATAAAACGATCAGCCTGCGCCAAGGCATGCGATCCAATGATGAAATCAGCTAGCAAACGCTTCGGACCCTGATGCGCAGACCGTCGTCGCCGTTTCGCATAACGCGCAAAACGTCGGCCAGCCCCAAGCCATACCGGCTGTTGAAACTCAAAGTCCACAGCGATGCCCGTATCTGCGAGAAAGTCATTCACGAACGATTCCGTGGCCTTCGGATAGGCGAGCAGTTCCGCGTACACTGGCGCGCTGACAACAAGACCTCCCTCCCTCTTCGCATTGCCAAGATTTCTCGCTATGTCTGAAGCCAGAGGTTCCTTGGACCAGAGGGCGGAGAGGACATTGGTATCGATTGCCGTTCTCATCGTCCTTCAGTTTCTTCGTCACGCAACGTCCGCACCCATGCATTTGCCTCATGGACGCCGGAAAAGGCGGGAAGTGCCCCGACATACTTCGCGAAGGGATTCTCAGGTGCACGTGCGGGGCGGATGGTCGTTCGGTCATTGTCAACGACAAATTCCACCCGATCTCCCTTTCGCAGCCCGAGCCGATTACGAATCTCAAGAGGAACCGTGATCTGGCCCTTGCTACTGATTGTGCTAGAAGGTGGCATCTTTACTCATCTCCTTTACAGTAAGGATATCACACCTTACAGAGATGGGGATATGCGAATGATTTTGCTCCCGATCCCGCCAAAGCCGGGCAATACGCCCGTTGGCGGGACCTTCGCAAGCTGCAGGAGCAGAACGAAGAGAAGTCTAGGTAAACCAATTCAGCCTGCCCCGAACTGACACTCAGGGAGGACTGCTTGGGCAGTGTCCGCATATCCAGACGAACTCTGGCTGAGGGTTACCGCTTTGGACGTTGTCACAGGAATGTCACGCGAAACGCGGTGAAGCGCAGCAAATTGCGAATAAAAGGTGAATAGAGAAGGAAAAGTCCGCTTACCGCGTTTCATCGAAACTTGCTGATTCCCCTCGGTCGTGCCTAACTCCGGCAAGTTTTGGTTAAACAACTCTGCTGGCTGTTAACCGAAGGGTTGCTAGTTCGAATCTAGCCCGGGGAGCCAAGTTCTTGAATTCAATCGCTTGTGCACTTGCATTCTCACGGTTTGCCTCCAGAAAATCATAGTGTCATGTAAGCAAGTTTTAGCAACCTGAAAAGCAAGCCCAACGAAAAGGTCCCTTTGCCCTTCGATGTCATTCCTCCTGAGATTCAAGCGACTGTGCTTGTTCCTTGAGAAAAATCTCGATTCAATTTGTAGTCCACACCGCGACGCCAGTACCGAAGAAATCCGCATCTTCGGTCCACACTGCATATGCCAGTCCGAGTGCTGTGGCGAGTATTGGCCAATCACTTTCGTCTCGACGGCGCAATCGCTGTCGGGCTTCGCTTTCAAAGGCGGCGTAAAGCTCGGGAGTAACAGCCTCGATGATGTTTCGCAAGTATTCGAGCGACGCCGAAAAGTCGGCGTGGGGCTTGCCCCGCTTTTTCAAGAGGGAAGGTAAGTATTTCTCGGCGTCATCGAAGGCAACGTCAGGTGCGAAGAAGCGGACACCTTGCCTCGCATAGGTGTCGATGAGCTGCCTAACGCGTCGCCCCAGGACGGCGCGAATAAGGATGTCGAGAACGATCATCTCAGCGGGATGCGCCCTTCCCGCGGCGACGCAGCTCCTTGAACTCGGCCACTAGTTCCTCCTCATCAACATCCGCGAGTGCACTGGCAAGACGGTCCGCTGCTTCCTTCAGTTCGGAAATTCTCGCCGCGCCGAGTGACAGCAACTGGAGTGTCCGATTCCAGGAAACTGGCGATCCGTTCGCGGAACTCGCGCACGCCGACTTTGATCGTAGTCATAGGGATGCTCCTGGACGTGAGTGTACACCCATGTGTACGCAACGCAAACGTGCCGGGATTCGCGTAGTGCGTCGCCTCCGGGAGGTCGACGCCGTTGAATCTGTCATACAGTCCATTCAGGCTGCGTCTCCGGCACGACCCTTCACATGGACTTCAATTTCTCTTCGACATACAGCGAGAGCTCAATCATGCGCTCCGCCACTTGTTCGGCCGACTGACCAGCAAAGTTCTTAAGCACCAACTCCTTGACATAGAGCCGCACAAGGTAACGCAGCTGGAGCGCGCGACTGCGCGTGGCGAAGACAAAATCGCGATGCCCACTATTCACGACGATCAGGTTGCGTTCAGCATCGAATCGCGAGCGCCACAGTTCCCCAGCGGCCCGTTCAAAGGTGTAGCCCGGTAAACCGCGCGCATTGACAACAGTTGGGCCGATAGCCACATCAAGGCTGTCGGTGACAGTGATCAACGCCTCGGCACTGCAGCGTATGTCGCGCTGTGAGACGGCAACGGACAAACGTACAAGAACGGGCGACGCGGGAGCTTCAAAGCTCACTTCTTGATCAGACGTGGACAAGAGCGTGCCACCCCCGTCGACGATCTCCCAGGCAAATGTCAAGTCCTGTTCGACCCGCCGGCGCGAGCGATCCCGGGGTAGCGCACGAAGCCGCCGACGTTGGCTCACTGCCAATGTGCTTGCCGCAGGTGAAATCACGACGGTGTGCAAAGGACCGGCATAGTCGAAGAATTGGCGCTGTATAGGTTCGCCTCCGCGCGGTTCGGGAACGCCCCCCTCTCCCTCCACACCTGAGGCCTCCACGTCTCGCCCCGGTGGCTCGCCTGCACCGGACGCTTGCGGTGAGCGAGACTGAATGTCAAACCAGTCGTATTCCTCGCGCGGCAAGACCAGCATGGCCTCGCGAAACGCACGTTGGATAGCACGTAGAGACTCCCGGCTTGCCTGTTCTTCCTCGGCGCGTCGTTGGGCCTCGATGAGCCCATTGAGGTGTGCTTCCAGCGGTACTAAAGCTTCCACGAAAGCCCCATAGCGTTCATCGTGGACGATCCCGGAGCGCGTGCCGGGTGTGAGATTAAGGTAGGGCACGTCGATCAGGCCCTGCAGGTAACGAGAACTCCACGGCGGGCGCTCCAAACCAGGCAGCGTTCCAATATCCGCAATCACGCGCGTGCCGTCTCGGGTAAGGGCGACCCGGCAATCCTCGTCCGGTTCTGTGAGATACAGTTCGCCATACGCCTCGCCGAATGGCGAGCGAACCGTCGGCAGTTGGTGCAGCAAGCGGCCTTCGAACTGTCGCGGCTCGACCTGGTACTGCTTGCGCGCAAGTTTATCGAGCACCGTTACTCGAACCTGCGTATTGCGAATACGGTCGCGCAGCTCCGAGGCCAAATACCACTGGATCTTTTCGCCGCTCAGTCCGCGGATGCCCTCGAGCAAGGGCCTGATCTTGAGTTCGGTGCCCCGCTCGGAAAAGAGCACGCGTCGAGGCTTCACGACGTAGCGCGGATCCCCTTTGCTCATAACCATCTGATAGACACGCTCATCGGCACTGGTAGAAGTCATCGTGAGCGTGTCGCCCACGGTCCAGAAGCTCAACAGACCGATGCCAAATTCTCCTTGTAAGCCGAGTCCAGCACCGTCTGCCTTCAAGCGCCGCTTGACCGAGTCGCAGATATGAGTTGCGACGTACTTGAAGTCAGGCAGTCCGTTCGGATCGCGGGGGACACCGTCGCCATCGTCCCTGACCGTTAGATAATGTTCGCCGTGCTCGCGGCCGCGCGTGATGGCAATCGTCTTGGCATGAGCATCGATACTGTTTTCGACCAACTCCGCGATGGCCTTAAGCGGATTGCTTTGCGACAGGGCAATGATACGGATAGCATTCCAATCATCGCCGATCCGCAATTTACCGCTCTCTGATTCCTTCGACTTGGTCGCGCTCGTCTTCGCCACAGTGACACGAACTCCGCGGGTTGAGGGCAAGGCAGGGGAGGAACGATCTCCGCCTGCCATCAGCCACCTACTATAGCGAGGACTTTAACTGCCGGGCAAGGTTGGCTCGGCAGCGGTTACGCACGTCAACGGAATAAGAATGTACCCAATTCATTTGTGGGATGACGTTGTGCTTGGGCCAGAAGAAGGAAAACACCAACCATGGCGATTCGCCGCATCTGAGTAATCTAGGCCACCGGGGCTCCGCTTAGCAATTGGACGTGTAACGAAATCCAACACAGGGGACGCGCTAAGCGCGCCGCTACATTCCCATGCATTCGCGTGTGTTCGCCTGATACGAGATTCTCGGGCCTCGTGAGATTCTCAAGCCTCGTGAAGGTTGCGGACGGCGTCGGTGTGCGTCGCGCGCCACAATGGCAAGCTCGCTGCGAGCGCGGCGATAACGAGCACGGCGGCCCCAGCAGACACCATCATCGACAAGCTGTGGACCTTGACGCCGAACACCAAACTCTCCAGCCATCGGGCCGCGTTCCATGCGCCGATTCCCCCGAGCACAATTCCGATCGCAGCGAGCCGCGCGGCGTGCAGTCCGGCCCAACGAAGAATCGCGGAGCGCGGTGCGCCTACGGCCAGCCGAATGGCGATTTCTCTTTGGCGCGTGCTCACCCAATAATTCAGGACGCCGTAGATTCCCACGGACGCTAGAGTCATCGCCAGCGCCCCGAAGAGCCCTAGCAGAAGGGTCGAAAAGCGTCTGCTGTCGAGGGTTGCTCCCAGCCAGTCTTCAGCGGTCCGAAGCGATTGAATTGGTATATTGCGGTCCAGTTCAGAGACGTGGCGGCGTGCAGCGTTCATCCATGGTGCTGGATCGCCGCTGGTGCGCATGACGACGACTATGAACGGATGCGGGTTCTGCGAAAACGCGTAGTAAAACGTGGGCGCGTTTTCGGCGTCGAGACTCTCTTGGGTGGTGTTCGCGACAACTCCGACAATTTGGAGTGTAGGGCCGTCCATGTACGGCCCGCCAACCTTTAGATGCTTGCCAAGCGCAAGCTGCGGATCGCCAAACGCGCTACGCGCGAGCTGCTCGTTGATGACGGTGACTGGTGTCGTACCGACCCGATCGGTGTTGCTGAACGCTCGTCCGGCAATGATGCGGATACCCGCAACACGAAAATAATTGGCGTCGGCGAAGTTGAAGAGAGTAAGGGGAACATCGTCGCGGG
>Ga0134063_10000739_pt1 | contig 11308 bp, 10 predicted proteins | sample 15_taG_11_FD_94467 | JGI IMG/M metagenome (GOLD analysis project Ga0134063, IMG submission 94467) | Grasslands soil microbial communities from the Angelo Coastal Reserve, California, USA - 15_D_Rain_20cm_5_09082015 | ecosystem: Environmental > Terrestrial > Soil > Grasslands ... | reverse complement strand
CCGCTGTTTACAACTTCGCTTCTGGACTGACTGATGACCCTCGGGAAGCAGTTTTGCTAACGTACCGCGCGTTCAATAGCATCCGAAAGCAACTGTGGCTTCCTCGCGATGAGATCGCGGTTGCGAGGATCCTTCTAAAGGCCGTAGTTCGGGCCGGTGTTACGTCAGCTTGACGCGACGTCTGCGGCACAAAACAATTTCTCGTTTCACGTAAATTTTCTGTAATGTCGCGCCGGATCGCCCGACGTATATGAGTGAGATCACAAATCAGAGAAGGCCAAAACAGTGAAAGGAAATTTGAGTTATGAAAACTTTTATCGTGTATGATTTAGATTCAAAAATGCCCGTTGCTGTTGGCGAACAAGTAAGCGCGGAAACTGCGCGATCTTGTGCGAGCGCGGCAACTGGGATTTTCCATGCAAATCTTTTGGCAGAAGAAATTGATCTAGAAAAAACATTACCTACATCACCGGAGTCAGACACCGTAACCAGTGCCTAGACGCAGCGCTATGGCCTCCATGAAAAAGCCGATGTTTGCAGTGCTACTGACGGGCAAAGTTCCCAAATAACATCGCTAGGCTGCCGCTCGAAGAAACAGTGCAACGACTGCGAGAGGCCCAGGGATTACACGGGGATTAACCTAGCGTGGTGGTATGAATAAGCACGGCCTCCAATAACCGCCTTTCCGCACCGTCGAGTGCTCGCAGTTGCTGCCTAAGAACTTCAACCCGGAATCCTCGACTTTGTCCACGCAAAAAGCATTATCCAACGGCTGAATGATGTGCAGGATGCGGCCTCACACTGCTGTGGTCGGCGTTTACGATGATGCTGGCAACGTGATCGTAACGCACGAGCACGCCGGCGATTTCGAAGAACTGTAACGTGTGAAAAACAAAAAGCCGCCACGTGATGAAGCGTGACGGCTGATTGTAAAATGCTGCTGCGTTGCTGGGGCGAGCGCCGCCTTTAGGGATTGTTGACTACTTGCCGCGCGGGTTTGGTCGCTTCAAGCTGTGCGCTCACCTTCTGAATTTGCGATGCCTGCTCGTTCAAACGCACCGTCACAGCGTCCATTCCTTTTTGTTGCTGCGCGATGGTCGCTTCCTGTTTTGCCACTGTAGACTTCAGCTGCGCGACCGTTGCTTCCAACTTCTCAACTTTGTCATTCAGCATGGCTTGGCGTTGGAAGCGCGCGGCAGGTTGCGGTGCGCTACGAGGCACAGGTGCGCCACGTTGCACAGGTATGCTACCAGGCTTGTTGTTCGGGCCAACATCCCAGCCAAGGTGGTCGTCCGCAAGGTCTAAAGTAACTTCAACAACGGTGCCGCCAACAGGCTGGAAGTTATTGAAGATACCAGCGATGAAGCACTCTAAGGACCCGGCCCCGTTCCCGTTCGAGAGGTCGGCGATGCGGATCGTATTGCTTTCGTCAGCGGCGAGGAAACCAACGAAGTCGCCGATGTAAGTGTTATTGAAGCCAGCGATCACGTTTTGTCCTGTGCTATCACCCACGGCAGTGTTGTCACTGCCATCAACGTTGTTGAGAAGTGTCGCAGAGCCGACTGCCGTGTTGCCATTGCCCAAACCGGCTCCATCCGAGTCATTATTCGTGAGCGCGCGATCGCCAATGGCGGTGTTGGCGGAGGCGTGGATATTTCCCCGTAGTCAGATCCCACCGACGACAGTTGAAACGACCGCGCGACCATTAGGGCTGCAGGAAGAACCCCGCAGAAAAGGCCCGCCGCGACACGGCGCGCAGATGTCAGTTCGCGTAAAAAGTTATCTAAGTGGGGTGACCGGCTTTAGCCACTCTGTTAGATTCTTTTCCAAACTCAGAACGTACGCACCTGGGGCTAGTGGCCGAGGCAAATATTTGCTGACAAAAGAAGACGAGCGCGCTTTGAGCACGGGTATCAATATTTCAACAAGCTCAAGGAGGCTGCCCGCTATATCATCCTCCATCGCGGGATTCGTCGTTGGAATGAAGATATTGTTTCCTTCCGAGACGATCGGCAGCTCATTTTCCCACACATCCCTTTTAGGTGCGTCCGGATCGCGGTGAGCGATTACCTTGTCATGATACTTTAAGACTTCCTTGTGAACCCCTCTGTATTTGTTGGGGACGTCATCCTCCGCCAATCTCACTTCTGACCATTGCTTGAACGGTCTCGCATACAGCATGGTCGCCGACACAGTCAGCCAACTCCGCATCTGCGGTCCCTGTTGGCTCTGCGAAAGCATGAAGGCCAGCAATCGTTGCAGAATGGTAAAGGAATCGAGCGCATATTCGTCTCGCCAGAAAGCGAGTCTTTCAGTTCTTGAAGGCATCATAGCCTCGACCGTCTTCTGATCGAAAATGCCCGCCAAATACTTGCCGGCATGGATCTCGCTTAACCGATCAATGAGCCAATTCCGCGCCTCGGCGGGATCGTCCGTCCATTTTTTTACTTCCTTGGTCTTGGGCGGCGCCACCGCACTGTTCTCGATTAAAATCACGGTGGTCTTGCGACGTTTTTTTTCCCGTGGGTGAGGTAACGTAGAGGTCTTAGGAACGGTGACCGCGGCATTGCAGTTTGGGCACGGAGCTGTTACGCCGATTTGGGAGCGTGTCGCGGAGAGGTGTTGACCACAGCTTGGACATTCAAACTTGAGGTCCATAGGCAGAATTTCTAACTGCATTCGGTGATGAGAAATTGGTTGTAGTTTTGGCAGGGTAAACAGTTGCCGGGCGTTAGGCCAGCCTTATTGAGAGGTCGGCCGATCTCCTGCCGCAGTTGGAGTCGCTTGAAGTGTTGTTCACCGCGCTTCTTTTTGGTTTTACGGCAACGGCGGAACGAAGTTCTCGAAGCTGGACGGCGATTGAGCTGTCCCAAGCAGTCGTACAAGGGGGTTGCGATCCGGGTTTATCGATGAAAACGGCACCGTGATCGCAATGCACGAGGCATTGCAACAAGGGTGGCCTTGTAGACTTCTTTTGATTAAAGCAACTGTGAGCAATCGAAATACGATGCCAAAAACCATAGCCTTGTGCAAGCATACGCGAATAAATCTCGACCTGTCGGGCCGTTACTAGTAATGAAGGAATCTCGCGAACTTGCGCTGGCTGTTCGCACGAAATCGTAAGCTATTCCGGCGGTTGTCAGATGTTCCGACGATTTCCAGTTTTTTGGGAAATTTCTGCGAAACATTAGCCGGTAAATCTCGGAGAAAACAATGAGGAGGATAAATGCCGGCAATGCGCCGCGCCTTGGAACGCTGCACACACGCGGGCAAGTCCTATCCTATGGCGAGTTTAATTGTACAAAACGGAACTCAGCCGGTAACATATGAACTAGTCGGCGACATTGTCATGATTGGCCGCGGTCCGTTAAACGACATAGTCATTGACAACCCGCTGGTATCAGCTCAGCACGCCATGCTTCTGAAAGTCGGCGACGCCTACTGGCTGAAGGATTTGGATTCAACAAACGGGACACACGTCAATGGCCTTCTTTTCACTTACGGCGAGTTGAAGGACAGCGATGCAATCCGATTTGCTTCCGTCATAGCGATTTTCTCAGAACGTTGCCGCAAACGGTGGTCAACCTGCGCGATTAGAATGTTCTGGACGAGTTCCACAACAAGACGAAAATTCGCCGCGGCAGCCAGAGGGAACACAAAGAAAATGGAATTGAATGACTCAAGCAAACAAAAAGTCGGTCGAGTTAACCACGTCAGTTTGCAGCATCAGATGACACACGACCTGGCCATTCAAGAGGCGAAGGAAGCGTCCTCTGCGCGCAAGGCGATCGGTGAGCGTTTGTTGGCCTACTTGGACAAAGAAATAGGCACATGCGGCCGAACGACACCCCGGTCCGCGCTCAAGTTTTGGAGGAACAAGATCAAAGACATGAAACACCACCGATGATATGTGGACAAGGCGTATGTGTTCAATAGATGCGCGCGGAAAGCAACAGAAGGCGACTTCACGAAAACAATTCCAAAAACGCGAGCTAGCAACGTTACACCTTTGTTCTTGAAGACCGCTGGCCGCTCGATGCCCTTGACCAACCAACGATGCCATCGCTTAGCAAGATAGCGAAGCGAAAACATGTGGCGGTGGTCGACGTCATTTACGAAGCTCTCGAGTCATTCGTCGCGAAATGCGAAGCCGAGGCCGAACTCGAAGAGAAAATTATCAAGTTTCGACGCCGCTAAAAAGTGGGAGTGCGGCGGATAGCCGATTCCAGTTCGACGAAAGCAGTCAACTTTTCCTCCGCGCACGCAACGAAACGCCTTCCGTCGCTGCGATGTGCTTCCACGATCTAGATTGTTCGCCCGTTGGAATCAATGACCGACACACAGCTCCGCTCCAACCGACTTTGCTGAGATCGTCAGCAGCTTTTATTGATTATTGTTGACGACTTGCGACGCGGGTTTGCTCGCTTCAAGCTCCGCGCTCACTTTCTGTAGGCCCGCAGTAAGCGTTTCAATTTGCTTTTGCTGGCGCGCAACGCTCTTCTCCAGTTTCTCGACTTTGCCATGCTCTTTGAGAAACTCATTGAGCAGCATCGCGTTCACCGCATCGTAACGAACGCTATAGACCTTGCCCTTCTCGTCCCTACCCACTAGATCCGGATCGACTTTTTCTACTTCCTCTGCGATCAACCCAAACTGCCGGATGCTCCTGGGATCAATCTCCTGCTTGTAGCGGAAGGTGACCGGCTTGAGAGTGAGAATTGCTTCACTTGCCCTGTCCATCGGCTTAATCTCGTCGCTAAATCGCGTTGAAGCGCTCATCGTGCCTAGCTTTCCACTTGAATCCACAAAGACGGCAGCACCTCCAACGACTGTTTGTCCGCTGATTCCACTGATATACGTTGCGATGATATCCGTGTTGCCAATCCGAATTGTGTTACTCTCGCCTTTCACGCCGAAGACATTGTAGCCGATATCGATATTATTATCGCCGGCGCTGAGAAATTCACCGGCAGAATCGCCCAATGCGACATTATAGTTTCCGGTTGCGTTTAAGAGGGCTCTTGTCCCGATGGCCGTATTGGCGATTCCGGTTGTGTTGCTACCCAGTGCGGCCATACCAGTAGCGGTGTTGCCTGTGCCCGTTGTGTTCTTATAAAGCGCGCCTACACCGGTGGCCGTGTTGGCGTTGCCGGTCGTGTTGCTAAAGAGCGCCTGAGTGCCTTCAGCGGTGTTGCCCTTAGCGTTGCCTCCGTCCGGTGGAGGAATGCCTGCCTCGGATAAAACGAACGAGAAGAGGCCAGTCATCATTACAACGAATGTTTTGTTTAAGACCGTGCGGCGAGCTTTACTACGCGTGATCCTGTGCAAAATACCGTGCACAGCCGTCCTTTTTCGACTCTGGTATGTACGAGGCCTGTGCGCGATGGCGCCACTCCCGGGGAGGTTCATTTCTTACGTCATTCTACGGGAACGGTGCACCGAAGTTCGACGGATTGTCAGATATTCCGACGATTTTAGCCTTTTTTGGGAAATCTCTGCGAAAGAGTCTGTATCACGCAACAGACTGTAAAATATTTCGACGATTTCGCACAACTGCTCTGCTCATTGTGAGGTTGAACTCTTTGAGGAGAATTGATGGGAGCACGACCAACAAGCCGCACTCGCTCACGAAACGCGAAATTCAGACGCAGACGGCGAAGCTTGGGCAAGCTGTCCGCCAAATTGCGGCCGCCAATGATTGCTAACGAGGAAACTACAGACGTCGAACGAACTCGCTCTCTTCTCCTTTCGTCGCTAAGATACTGGGAGGTCGAGCGTGATCTAATCGACGAACGGCTCGCCGCGATTCGTCAGCGTCAAGAATGAAGACTATTCGCCGCTCGAAGCCACGCCTGAATGCAACCCCAACTCCAACTGGCTTTACTGAGATTGTCGGCGACGGTTTCCCAGTACTTCATCTTATGTCGAGTGTGGCTCCTTTCCGTAGAACGGCCTTAGTTGAGCCTTACGGTTTTTTCGGCGCGGGCGAGGCGACGAGTTTTTGGAAACGCGGATCATTCCGGAGCGGATCGAACATTGGATCGAGCCGAAGCAGCGCGGGAGTAAGCGGCATGCCTGCAGCCAGCGCGCCAGCGTACGGTATCGAGAGTAGTTTCTGTAAAGCGGCGATGGCGCGGTCAGGCTCTCCCATGCGAGCCGCCACCCGTGCGAGGATCTCGATCGGAAGGGGACCCACTATCGCGTCTTTCTCGATCGGATTCACGGCGATGGCCTGTTCCGACAGAGCCAGCGCGGCGGCCTGGTCACCGAGACCCATATTGGTCAGAGCGAGATCGCCAATGAGGCCATAATTTTCCGGCTGTTCTTTGAGGAAAGGTTCCAGTTCCCGGCGCGCCTGTCGCCAACTTTCCTGGGCGGCCGCATGATCGCCGGCCACGTCCTGGGCCCAGCCTGACCAAAAGCGCAGTTCGCCATTGATGTAACCCAACGCTGGATCAGGCTTGGCTAGTATCTCCTTTAACCGTGAGATGATTTGCGCAGGACGGCGTTCAAGGATTGCCTGGTAAACTTGTGTTTCCACGGCCCCCGAGTCGTCGGCACCCGGGTGGAGCGGAGCGAGGAGCGAAACGGCACGCGGTAAGTCGCCCTCGGCCTGTGCGATACCCGCTATTGTCACGAGGGTGTCGACATCGTCTGGCGTGACAGCGAGAACCTGATCAAGCTTTCGCAGCGCTTCCGGGAAACGGCGAAGAGCGATATCGGTAGTCGCCTGCTGCGTGAGGACATTAACATTGCGCGGGTCGAGCCGCTCGGCTTCGTTGAAGTAGGCTTTGCTCCGGTCCCACTGGCCTCGTCTCCGTGCGACATAAGCCAGCAATTCAGGAATCCGGCTGTTATTCGGAAGAAGCTGGCGTGCTTGCTCAAGATAACGCACTGCGGTGTCGTAATCTTTTAGAATCCAGTAGTGGTAAGCTCCCTTGGCCACTACGGCCTCGCCAAGGTTGGGCTGAAGAGTGAGCGCGGTTTCGGCTGCCTGCCGCGCCTCTTCACGCAGGGCAACCGTTGGTTGAATACTCTGTGTGATGTAGCCGCGCGCATCAACATATGACAGCAGCGCCCAACCAAGCGCGAACTTCGGGTCCAACCGCACCGCTTCTCTGAGATATTTCTGTGCGCCAAGGACGTTGGCGCTTGTGGGATAAGTTTTCAGTGTATAAGCCAGACCGCGCAGATAGGCGTCGTACGCCTCAACGTTGTCGGTCGGTTTCGCGGCGATCTCTTGCTTTTCCCGACCGGTGAGGTGCGCGCGCAGCTCATCGGCGATCGCTTTGGCCACTTCACTTTCGACCGAAAAGACGTCAGTCAGTTTTCGATCAAACGTATCGGCCCAAAGATTGGAATCAGTGGCTGCTCTGATCAGCTGCACGTTCACGCGCACGGCGTCGCCGCTCTTTTGCACGCTTCCTTCTAGGATGTGGGCAATCCCAAGTTGCCTGCCGATCTCGGGCAAGTTTTCCGGCGCGGTTTTGTAATGCTGCGTCGATGTACGCGAAATCACTTTCAAATCCGCGATCTTGGCCAGGCGCGTCAGAATTTCCTCCTGGATGCCATCCGCAAAGTAGGCGTTGGCTTTATCATCGCTCCGGTTTTCAAACGGAAGCACCGCGATGCTTTTTTCCGGCGCAGGCGGCGCAGCCAGCGTCGATCGCACGCGATAACGGGAAAACGTTGCGATCCCAGCAACGACTACCGCCAGAGCCAGCAACGCTGCCGCCGTCGCCGCCCAGCGCAACCGCGTCTGGCGTTTCTGCACGGTCTCAAATCTCTGCGGCAGCTTCGCATTGCCGAATTGATCGTCATAGAGGTTCACCACCGAGACGGGCACGTTATGCTTCACTTCGCACGTGCCGAGATCGTGCAAGAGCAGTCGCCACCTCTGGTATCCTTCCAGATCTTCAGCCACGTGTTTGGAAAGCAGGATGTGGCCTGCGTCGCCGCAATCCATCACCCGTTTGGCGATGTTGATTCCAGCGCCCGCGAGATTGGCGCGCTCATTTACATCCACAACCCCACCGACGGGTCCGCTGTGGATTCCCATCCGAAGTTGCAGGCGAGAGTGTTTCTTGAGCGCGCAACTGACTTCCACTGCGCATTGCGCAGGCGCTTCCGGGCTCGTGTAAAAGACAAGTGCCATCCCGTCGCCGGTCGGAATCCTAAGCAAACGGCTCGCAGCTTCGGCCCTTTGAAACTGCTCGGACGCGCGAACAATCCGGGTTAGTTCCTCAACCGCCGCGTGCTGGTCGCTAATCGAAAGCTTTGAGTAGCCAACAATGTCGATGAACAAAACATGGGCGATTTCGAGTTGGATCTCTTTCTTGCTCTCAACGGACATCTCTTCGTGCGCTCTAAAATTACGTGAATTTCATAATCGCGCCTTAGTCAGATTGTCGAGAGTGTCAGCGATGGTATTCCAGTAATTTACGCGACGGATTGTCCCCTTTTGCTCTACTCACGGCAACGACAAAATGATATGAACTGCTCGCAATATGGAATCCACGTCGAGTGCGATCGGCCTAATAGTGATCGTGGCACTCTACGTCACTATGGGAGTTATGTCGGCCGCCGGATCGGTGTACATAGCGAAGTTAATTTTTAGCGCAAAGCTAGAGCAGATATTCTTCGGATTGTTTCTTATCCCAATCGCCGGCTTTTATTTGGCTTTCACGGCTTACTTTGGAGATAAAGATGCGTGGCAGTTGGAAGCGACGGCAGTGGCAGTGTTTGCTGTTTTCGGCCTAGTGGGAGTCCGAGTTGCATCTGTTCTCATAGTCGGATACCTGCTACACGGCCTATGGGACGTGGTCCACCAGTTCAACGCTTATGCTGGCGGCACTCTATTGGGCCCTCGCCAGACCACATCGGTCCCCCTAGCCTACGGCTTCTTTTGCGCCACATATGACTTTCTCTTGGCGGCATATTTTTACACTCGCCGCGGTCAGTGGCGCGCAGCGTGGAAATGTAGTTGCATTCGCTAATTCGGTATGCGGGCCGTCAGCGTGGCTGAAACGCACGAGCACGCGGGAGATTCCAAAGAGTGGTGATGCGCTGCGTTTGGCGCGCCTGGCACTCATCCCGTGCTTGGCGTCATACAACCTCTGTCCGGTCCGGCCAGTCTGGGCGACCACGGGAAACCAAGGGTATTACAGTTGTTACAGTCCCGTTGCTCACGGGCCGCGAAATACGCGCCCTGAAAAGGCCGGAAGCCTCCTCAGCGTATAATATTGCGCCAGACCATTATCGGCGGGCACGGGAATCGTTGCCAACTCCATCCAAAACTTGCCAGCCTTTGTAGAATCCGGGCAACACTCAATCGTTACCGCTCCGGCTGATACCGACCCTTCTTCGCGGATGAGAAACCTACCCCTGCGTGGCTCTGGTAGCACAAGCCTTTTGCCCGCGCCGCTTGTTGCCTTGTCTTGCAGGCGTTTTAGTACTCTCATCATTGCTTTTCCTTTATGAGTTACCCCACGCTGAGCAACTGTGTTTCATCTGCGGGCAGGTCATCACCCCGATTATGTCCCGGCTCTGGCTCGTTGCCCCGCGCCGGAGCGGGTTTTTTGGTCGGCACATCGCGTTGGGCCTCCGTTAGCCGATGTGCGTCAGCAACGAAGATCGTTCGCCCGTTGGAATCAATCGCTCCGACCGAAATCGCGCAGGGGGTTCGCGGCTGCTTTTCCTCGCAGAGTTTTTGGAAAGCGGGATCGGCGCGCAAAGGGTCCCAGAGTGGATCGAGCCTAAGAAGTGCAGGCGCGATGGGTGTTGCATAAAGTTCGCCATCATATGGCGTTTGTAATAACTGCCTGGGAGTCGAGATCGCGCTGCTGTTCTGGCCGAAAGTCATCTGGATCAACGCGAAGTTCTGTAAGGCGGGTCCGGACGCCGGATCTTTGGCATGGGGGAGAAGTGTGATTGCACGTTGCGCTTCTCTCAGGGCCGAGTCCTTCTCCCCCATCACCGCGTAAGCTTGAGATATTGTTACCGCAAGCTCGAAGTTGTCCGGTTGCTCTCCGTAGAGTAGATCAATTGTAGAGCGCGCCTTCTCACCAGTAACCTTTGCGCCAGCAGTATCACTCGCAAGGCGCTGAGTCCAAGCCAGCAACAGCTGATTAAGGCCTTTGTCGATCTCAGAAGTAAAAACATTGCGCCGCTTCAGCTCGGCCAAAAAGTTCGTTGGATTCGCTCTATGGGCCTTAGCGCCCGTCAGCGACAAGACTCTACCTCGGCGTCAGGGGGCGTGAAAAGCACGTTATTAATCAGCTCGCTCGCCTTCTGCGAAACGTCAAAATCGGCAAGCAACTGAAATACTAGTGCAAACGTGATTGATGCTTCCGCGGATGTGGAATCGCCGCTTCTAGTTTCACAAACGCGGTTAGCTTTTCATCGCCACGCACAACGAGACGCTTCCCGCCGCCGCGATGGCGCTTTATTCACGAAGAAACAGTGCAATGAACTGCGAGGGGCCAGGATTCACGGGGACTCAATCTGGAGCGGTGTTTATGAATCAGCACGGTCTCCAATAACCGCCTCTCCGCACCGGTGAGTGCTCGCAGTTGCTGCCTAACAAATTTAACCGAGAATTGCCGATTTTGTTTCGCAAAAAATATTATCCAACGCCTGAATGACGTGTAAGATGCGCCCTCACGCCGCTGTGATTCGAGTTTACGATGCGGCTGGCAACGTGATCGAAACGCACGAGCACGCGGGCGACTTTAAGGGAGCCGTGACAGTTCGGATTCCGATTGCTAGCCACGGGTAGAGCAGCGGTGCGTTTACTTTAATTCTCCCGTAATCTCGCCAACTAGGGTGAAGAACCCGCGTTTTCGTACCGAGCTGATGGACCAATTCACCGGCACGCTCTGGTAACCTTCGTCGAAGCCTTCATTCTTCATCCGAAAGTCAAAGTAACCCCACGAGGCGTGTTCGCGCACCGCAGCGATGAAATTATTCATCGGCTTTTCGAAGTCATAATGGTCGTCTTCGTTGAACAGGATTGGAACTCCTCGATAGCTCGGCATAACGTGGATCTTACGGACCATCTCCGAAATCCCTTTTGGATCGGATATGTCGTTGCCGTGGATGAGCAGAAAATCCGCGACGCGCACGACGTTTTGTTTCGGAATCGTACCTCCACCGTACGAGGTAGTCACGAGCAAACTGCGCCCATTGCGTGTTATTTTCTTCACACGTTCAATCAATTCGTGCACGCGCTCGGGCTGCAAAATTGCATGCTCGTAACGCACATTGCACTCGTTATCGATTTCGACCAATACGTTGCGATAACCGCGGG
>Ga0134063_10000733_pt1 | contig 11338 bp, 10 predicted proteins | sample 15_taG_11_FD_94467 | JGI IMG/M metagenome (GOLD analysis project Ga0134063, IMG submission 94467) | Grasslands soil microbial communities from the Angelo Coastal Reserve, California, USA - 15_D_Rain_20cm_5_09082015 | ecosystem: Environmental > Terrestrial > Soil > Grasslands ... | reverse complement strand
GCCGTGCCCATCGCCAACGGCGAACAGCGCACCGGGTACGAAGATGGGCAGATAAAGCGTAGTGACGGCGACGAGCTCTTTGTTATCGAGATTGCCGCCGTTCTTACGCGGGGGCGCGGTCGAAATCATGCCCCAGGCGGGCGGGGGCGCCGTGCCCATCACGCCGAAAAACGGCGCCAGCGGAACCTCCTGGCCCCACGGGAGCCGCCAGCACTTGCGCGCGCGGTCGAGCACGATGTGGATGTGGCGGTTCTCGGCGAAATCGTCGGGCAAAGCGCCGGCGAGCGGGCGCACGGAGTTGTAGCCCCAGTCGTAGAACACCTCGATCGACTCGATGTCGACCTGGAGCACTTGCCCGGGTTGCGCGCCCTTTATCGCAACCGGTCCGGTCAGGATATGCGGCCCCAGCTGGCGCGCCACCTTTTGATGAATGGCGGGAAGCGCGGGCGGCACTTTGAGCGGCGCCGCCGGCATCAGCTCGGGGCCGCCCGAGACGCTGGAGATGGTCAATCGCTCGCCGCTATCGATAGTCACTCGCGGCGTCAACCGCGCGTCGAAATATCCCCAATGCACATTGTCGGGTCCGGGTTCGAGATGAATCGGCATCGCTATTGTCCTCGGCAGATTGTCACAGCGCAGCGATGGTCTTGACCTCGATGAGGAACGGCTCCTGTACGAGGCGGTCGACGATCAGCAGCGTATTGGGCGGATAGGCGCCGCGCGGAAACAGTCGGGGAAAGTCACGCAGCCGATAGGCCATGAACTTCGCGATGTCCTGCGAATGGATGAGGTAGGTCGTGAACTCGACCACGTCGGCAAAACTTGCGCCCTGCGATTTGAGCGCCGCCTCGATATTGCTGAAGACCTGCCGGCACTGTGCATCGAAATCGTCCGCGCCGACGACCTTGCCGCTGGAATCGGTTGCCACCTGCCCGGCGATGAACAGTAACTCGGATGCCTTGATGCGCGCGATCTGCGAATATTGACCAAGCGGCTTCCCCAGCGCGTCGGGGTTAGCGATCGTAATTTCCGACATAGTGACTCCTCGTCGCGTTGTGGATAGAATCTCACGCAGTAGAAATGACCGGCAGCAAGAGGTGCGAGGGATGCTCGGGATCATGATAGATCTTGTGCAGCACGGTCTTGCTGCTGCAGATGTGGTAGGGAATGTATTCCACATTCGTGGCGCCGCCGACGCCGGTTGCGATGTCGAGGCTCGCAATTTCAACGCAGATACGGTGGCCCCGTTTGAACTCATTCGCGGTGGCCATGATCTCGATAGCGTATTCGTTGATCTCGCCGGGGACGACCGGTTTGCGAGCCGCGCGCGTGAGCGGATGCCACGGCCGGCCGGGCAGCGATCGTGTCGGGTCGATCGCGCGGTGGGACGCCTTGAGCCAGCCGCGCGTGAGCTCGCGTTCGGGCAGCTCTGAGATGTCGCGCTCGCCGTCGCGCGCGGTCTGCACGCCCACGTCCGGACCGACGTCCTTGAGGATGACGATCCAGTTGGTGTCGTCCTGGTCGATCGCCGCGTAGAGATGAAGCACGCTCGGGCCGGCGATGGTGACATCTTGCGCCAACGGCTCGCTCAGATAGCGCAGCTTTGCAATGCGGTTCGTTTGGCTTGCCGGCATTTGTGCGAAGGCATCTGGCGCCTGGTAATCGTCTGCGCTCGACGGCACAAAGGGCTCGCTGCTGAGCCGCTCCCAGCCGCGCAGATAAAACTTGATCCACTGTGTCTCCGGCGGCGGCCAATCGCTGGCGCTGCGCCATTCATTGGCGCCCATCACCCAGAATCGCACCGGCGGCTCGTTTAAAATTGCGGTGTCGATTCCTTTGAGCCACTGGTCGTACCAGCGCAGCATTTCGTTGTGGAACGCCTTGACCGGCCGGTCGAGATGGGCAGGGCCGGCAAGGAGCAGCCTTTTGTGCGCAGCCTTGAGGTTGCGAAACCAGTTCTGCGCCCCGTTGAGATGCGTCTTATACGTGTAGCCGTACCAGCCCGAGCCGGTGTAGGTCGGCACGTTTATGTTCGAGAATTCCGCTTCGCTCTTTTCGACCGCCTCTCCCTTGTCGTACGGATCGATGAGAATGTCGAAAAAGACCGGAAAGTGTTGGCCCTTGAGCGCCAGCACGTTGTAGACGTGCGGATACATCTTGTAATCGGGATTGGCGATCGCCTCCTGCCACAACTTTTCCCGTTCGGGCGGCAACGGCTTCGGTTGTCCCTTATGTTGATGGGCCGAGGCATAAACCTGCAGCAGAAAGCGAAAGAGATGGATCACGCCGCCGGGATATTCGTCCCGGAAGCCGCCGGCTTCGCCATAGGCGCCGCGCGGATCGAATGGGAAAATCGCTTTCAGATGCGGCGGGTTGAGCTTCGCAGCCATGAACTGCTCGGCGCCGAAGCCGGAAATGCCGACCATGCCGACATTGCCGTCGCACCACGGCTGCGCCGCGATCCATTCGATGAGGTCATAGCTGTCGAAGGCGCGCGAGCCGCCGCTCTCCGATTTGCCGATGCCGCGCGGATTGCCGATCACGTGCACGTAGCCGCGAGAGACGAAAAAGCGCGTGTCACCGGCCTCGGCCGGGCCGGTCCACAACATCGACCACGCGGGATGCGTCAACGAAGCCTGAGCGGGTTCCGGCCCCTGCAGGTCCTTGTTGTGGATCGAGAAGGCGAGCAGCGCCGGTAGCCTGTCCGCGGTTTCGGGACGATAGATGTCGATCGCAATCTTGACGCCGTCGCGCATCGGCACGAGCACGTCCTTCTCCGCGATCATGCCGGAATAGGTCGGTGCACGATCATAATCGACCGGCGCGCGATGGCTGGACAGCGCGAGACGCAAGGCCGTTGGTTGCGACATTTCCTCCCCGCGATCCGAGCCGGCAGGCTCGTGATCTTCGAGCCTTGGCTGCAATCCCGCAAGACGCAATTCGAAAAGCGGCCGCTATTGGTCGGGGCGCGCAGCAGCTATGCACGAGAGCGGCCAACTTTGCGTCAAATCGGAGTTGCTCGGACTCGAGCGGCTTGGCAAGGAAGGCGCGAGAGGACGCCGATCAAAAGAAGCGGCGGGGAAAACGCCCACAGCATGCCAATATTCGGAACGGTTCACGCCGGGGTCGAAACGCCTTACGCCTGGCTGCGGTTGACTGCCGCCGTGGTGCTCTCCAGCATCGGAAGCGTCGGCACGTGGTCGGTGCCAGTCGTGCTGGCCCCAGTTCAGGCGGCGTTCGGCGTCGCCCGCGGCGACGCTTCGCTGCCGTTCACCCTTGCGATGATCGGCTTTGCGTTGGGCGGTGTGGTGATGGGGAAACTCACCGACCGATTCGGCGTCCTGGCCCCCGTGCTGTGCGGCGTGAGCGCGCTCGGCACCGGCTACATCACCGCCGGATTTGCCCCCAATCTCATCCTGTTTGCGCTCGCGCACCTCCTGATCGGGGTCGGCACCTCCGCGACCTTCGGTCCGTTGATGGCGGATGCATCGCAATGGTTCACCCGTCACCGCGGTATTGCTGTCGCCATTGTGTCCAGCGGCAACTATATCGGCGGCGCAATCTGGCCGCCGCTGCTGCAGCATTTGGTCACCGCGGAGGGCTGGCGGGCGACCCACATCGGGATCGGCGCGTTGTGTCCGCTCCTCATGCTGCTGTTTTTGCCGATGCTGCGACGACGCGCCCCGAGCGATGGTGGTGCAGTGGCGGATGCATTGATCGCAGCGGCGCAGCGTGGGCCGGAGCTCTCCGCCAACGCGCTGCAGGCGGTGTTGTGCGTCGCGGGTGTCGCCTGTTGCATGGCCATGGCGATGCCGCAAGTTCATATCGTCGCCTACTGCGGGGATCTCGGCTACGGCGTTGCCCGCGGCGCCGAGATGCTGTCGTTGATGCTGGGCTTCGGCATCTTCAGCCGCATCGGGTCGGGTTTTGTCGCCGATCGCATCGGTGGCGTGGCGACGCTCGTTCTGGGCTCCGCGCTGCAGGGCGTAGCGCTGTTACTTTATCTTCTCTTCGATGGCTTGGCGTCGCTCTACGTGGTTTCGGCGCTGTTCGGCCTGTTCCAGGGTGGGATCGTGCCGATGTATGCCATCATCGTGCGCCAGTATTTCTCGCCCCAGGAGGCGGGAACGCGGCTTGGGATCGTGCTGATGGCGACGTTATTCGGCATGGCGCTCGGCGGCTGGATGTCCGGCGCACTGTTCGATGTGACCGGCTCTTATCGCGCCGCCTTTGTCAACGGCCTGATCTGGAACCTGCTGAACGTCTCCATTGCGCTGTGGCTGCTCATGCGCGCCGCAAGCGGGCGGCGCGCTGACGAGGCGGCGCTAGTCTTTGCTCGCCACGGCGGGAACGGGCGCCGCTGACTACGCGATCGCCGATGCATTCATGATTATCAACACAACGACGCGCTCCCGGCGCCGAAAAGAAGCCTACGTTCGAGTGGAAGCCGGATGCCGCGCGGTGGGCGAGTTTCATTAGAGACCATCGCTGATGGTCTGCCGCGCAAGCCTATCCCATTTCAAGCCATCTGTACGGCCCCCATCCGGGTGTCCCGCCAACGCCATCGATGTGCTATGCGGGCGTCAGGAAAAAGCAAAGACGGCACACGGATGAGCCCACGGCACATTCTGGTCACCGGCGGCAGCGGCTTTCTCGGTTCGGCCCTGGTCAAGGCGCTGGTGCGTGGGGGCGAGACATTGCGGGTGTTCGACGACAATTCTCGCGGAGCCCCGCGCCGGCTGCAGGAGGTCGCTCACGACGTCGAGTTCGTCAGAGGCGATATCCGCGACGCCGCGGCGGTCGATGCCGCCATGCGCGGCATCGACGAGGTGCACCATCTCGCCTTCATCAATGGCACGGCGACATTCTACAGCGCCCCCGATGTCGTGCTCGACGTCGGCGTCAAAGGCATCGTCAACGTCATCGACGGCTGCCGCCATCACGGCATCGGGCGGCTGATCCTCGCCTCGAGCTCAGAAGTCTACCAGTCGCCGCCGCGCGTGCCGACCGACGAAAGCGCGCCGCTCGTGGTTCCCGATCCGCTCAATCCGCGCCTCTCCTATGGCGCCGGCAAGATCATCAGCGAGATGATGGTCATCAACCACGGCCGCAAGCACTTCGAACGGGTGCTGATCTTTCGGCCACATAATGTTTATGGCCCAGATATGGGATTCGATCACGTGATCCCCCAGTTCGCCGTGCGGCTCAAACGCGCGACGAGCAAGCATGCGAGCGGCGCAGTGCCGTTCCCGATCCAGGGGAGCGGCGCGGAGACGCGCAGTTTTTGCCACGTCGACGATCTGGTACAGGGCGTCATGATCATTCGGGAAAAAGGCGAGCACCTCGGCATCTATCACGTCGGCACCGCGGAAGAGGTCAGCATCGCCGACCTCGCCCGCCGCATAGCCAAAATTGCGGGACGCGACATCGTGCTCGGGCCCTCAGCCGTACTCGAGGGCAGCACGCAGCGCCGCTGCCCCGATATCTCGAAGCTCGCCGCGCTCGGCTATAGACCCCGCGTTGCGCTCGACGAAGGATTGCCGCCGACGGTCAAATGGTACTGGGATCACGCGAGCATGGCGCCGGCGGCATGAGCGGCAAGGAGATGCAATTGGCTCCCGCAGAAATCGCCCGCGCCGCCGGCAGCGGAGCAAGCGTTCCGGTGGAGTCCTGCCAGGTCTGTGACCATGCGCCGCTCGCCAAGGTGCTCTCGCTCGGCTACATGCCGCCCGTGAATCAGATGGTTGCCATTGGCGAGGTGCCGCGGCAGCAGCCCTGGTTCCCAACCGATCTTCTGCATTGCGCCAAGTGCGAGCTGGTGCAGCTCGGCTTGGCGGTCGATCCCGTCATCATCTTCCCGCCCGAGTATCCCTACACCAGCGGTACCACCAAACTGCTGCGCGATAATTTTGCCGAGCTTTATTCCGAAGCATCGGCGATGCTCGAGCTCAAGCCGCAGGATCTGGTCATCGACATCGGCTCGAATGACGGCACGCTGCTCTCCAACTTCAAGAGTCACCGTATCCTCGGCATCGAGCCGACCGAGGTCGGCAAGATTGCCAACAGCTGCGGCATTCCGACCCTGATGCGCTACTTCACCCCGGCGGTGGCGGCCGAGGTCAAGCGCGAGCACGGGGAGGCGCGCGTCGTGACGGCTGCGAATTGCTTCGCGCATATCGAGGACGTGCATTCTGTCGTCGAGGCCATTCTCGATCTACTTGGGCCGGACGGCGTGTTCATCTCCGAGTCGCACTACCTCATTGGCTTGCTGGAAAGGCTGCAATACGACACCATCTATCACGAGCACCTGCGTTACTACTCGCTTACGAGCCTCGCCAACCTTCTCAAGATGCACGGGCTCGAAGTCTTTCACGGGCGTTCCATTCCGACCCATGGCGGATCGATCCGCGTCTATGCGGGCCGGCAGGGCACGCGGCCCGTCAACGGCAGTGTCGCGAAGATGCTTGCCGCGGAGCCGCGCGGGGAGACGATGCTCGCGCGGCTGAAAGCCTTTCGCAACGATGTGATGCTCTCGAAGCTGAGACTTTTGGCCATGATCCGCGACCTCAAGGAGAAGGGCGCCCGGATCTGTGGGATCAGCGCGCCCTCGCGCGCCTCAACGCTGGTCAATTATCTCGGGCTGGACGAGGCCATCGTCGACTACGTTTGCGAGATTGCGGGCTCACTCAAGGTTGGCAAATGCATGCCGGGAACGGGCATTCCGGTGGTGGAGGAAAGCCGGCTGTTTTCCGACCAGCCCGAATGCGCCATCATTTTCTCCTGGCACATTGCCGACGAGCTTGCGCCGAAGCTGCGGCAGAAAGGCTATCGAGGCAAGCTCATCACGCCCTTGCCGGTTCCACGCGAGCTTTAACCCTGGGCGCGCGAAGCCTTTGTATTGCAACGCGTGCTGGGCTATCACTCGCAAAAATCGCCGCCACTTTCTCTTGGCGCCGAGCCTTGGAGCATGTGCGTGAATATTGCCGCCAGCGAGCCAACTGCCGCGATGCCGGCGCGCCTCGATGCCGGCGATCTGACCGTTGTCGGAGGCGCGGGTCACGTTGGTATCCCGCTCGTGCTGGCGTTCGCGGAAGTCGGCTATCGCGTTAACGTGCACGATATCAATCGAGCCGCGCTCACCACCCTGCAATCGGGGCGCCTGCCGTTCATCGAACACGGAGGCGAAGAGTTGCTGCTGGGCGCGCTCAAGCGCAACCGGCTCGTTTTCACCTCTTCGCCAGCCGATATTTTCCCGGCCGGTCCCGTCATCATCACCATCGGCACGCCGATCGATGAGTTTCTCAATCCGGTCCGCCAGGTGGTGCAGGACTGCATTGACGCGCTACTGCCGCATCTCGCCGACGGACAACTCCTGGTGCTGCGCTCGACCGTGTTCCCCGGCACGACCGATTGGCTCGATGCATATCTGCGGCGCAAAAACCGCGATCTCAAGGTTGCGTTCTGCCCGGAGCGCATGGTGCAGGGACACGGCATCAGGGAGCTCAAGGAAACGCCGCAAATCGTCAGCGGCACGACGGCAGCGGCCGAAGAGGAGGCCGCGAAATTGTTCTCGGCGATCGCCCCCGAGCTCATCGTCGTGCAGCCGCGCGAGGCGGAATTCGCCAAACTGTTCAGCAACGCCTACCGCTACATCGAGTTCGCGACCGCGAACCAGTTCTACTTGATCACCAAGTCGGCGGGGCTGGATTTTCGCAAGGTCTACGACGCGATGAAGCGAAACTACCCGCGCGCCCGCGGCATTCCGAGCCCCGGGCTCGCGGCAGGTCCATGCCTGATGAAGGACACGATGCAGCTTGCCGCTTTTGCCCAGAATCAGTTCAGTCTCGGCAATGCCGCCATGCTCGTCAACGAAGGCCTGGTGCTTCACGTCTGCGATGACCTGCGCGGGCGCTATGATCTTTCGCGGATGACAATCGGACTGCTCGGCATGGCATTCAAGGCGGACATCGACGATACTCGCGCCTCGCTGAGCTATAAGTTCAAAAAGGCGCTCGCGAGCTTGGCTGAGGCGGTGCTCACCACCGATCCATTCGTGACCACCGACCGCGACCTTCTCCCTCTCGACGATGTGATACAGCGCAGCGACCTCCTCATCCTGTGCGCGCCGCATTCCGCTTATCGCGACCTCGACTTTGCCGGCAAACCGGTTGTCGACGTGTGGGGCTTTCTCACCACGGCGAATGTCATCGCCTAGCGGGCCACGCGGCCTTTACCGAAATTGATGTATTTGCCCGTCAAAGCCGGCCATGACGGGCCTTCGGTTGCTCGCATTCGCGCCGACCTACAGCGGCGTTTTGTCGATCTGGCCGTTCGAGCGCACGAACCAGTGCTCGTTTGTGAACGGCTTGCCGGCGAGTCGCTCGGCCACCCAATCCGCGACCAGAATCGGCGGGAACGGCCCGAGATTCGCGGCAGGCACGTTGCCGACCGAGTGCCGCGATTCCTGGTAGACCACCATCTGCTTTGGACCTTTGACTGTCTTGATGAGCCGCTCGGAATGCTCGATGGGGCTGAGCTCCTCGCATTCGCCGGCAACGACCAGAAAGGGTACTCGAATTTTGTCGGCGTGGCCTTCCCAGGTCATGCTTTTGCGGAAGCGGTCGAACTCGTCCTCCGCAGTGATGCCCGACATGTACATGAACCGCTTCTTGAACGTTGGTGAGGCCTCCTGAAAGATCGTGTGGCAGCCGGGTTCGTGACACACCGACATGGCGGTAAACGCGCGTATGCGCGGCTCATGGGCGGTGAGAATAGTGCCGAAGAACGTGCCGAAGCTCGTGCCGGAGCATCCGATGCGCTCGGGATCGATCTCCGTCCGTGCGGCGAGCCAATCGACGAGCGGCTTGCCCGCCGCCATCCAGTTCTCCACCGAGAAGTACAAGCCGGTCAGCGGCGCCTCGTATTGGCCCGGACCGTCGATCGCGAGCACCGCCACTCCACGATTGAGAAACCGATCGCCGTAAAGCGCGACCTGGCCTTCCTTGAAACTGTCCATGCCGGGAACGGCGATCACCGCCGGGATGCGTCCGCCGCTATAGCCCGGCGGCAGATGAAACCAAGCCGGAATTGCCTTGTCGTGGAACGGCACCCAAACTGCCTCGATGTGGTGATCCGCGATGGCCGCGTATTTGCCGTAGCATTCGCGCTTCTTGTTGTTATAGGCGATATTGGTTTCATTGTTCTGATCGTAAGGCCATTGCGCGGCGCCCCAATGGATGGCCGCCATGAAGTAGTTGTCGCGCGCCGTCACCTTGCGATCGGCCTCCTCGGCCGCTTTCGCCTTCGCCTCGCGCCGGCGCGCAACTGCCTCGAAGGCGGGTCCGATGTCGGCCATCTTCTTGACGCGCTCACGGATGCCGGCGAAATCGGGGGTAGCTTCGATGCCGCAAGGAGCGTTGAGATAGAGCGAGCGTGGCTGGTCCCAGTCGATGCCGTTGGCGCGGATGATGTTGTCGATGAGCCAGCGCTGCTCCTCGAACCGGCGCACATGCGGCTCCCCACGCTTGTCCAGAACCGGTTGCGGTTGGCGGACCACGTTCATCACATCTCTCCTTACTCTTGCAGCACAACGACCAGCGCCGATGTTAGTGAATGCGGCCGGCGGTGCCAATGATCCTCGTGCCGAACGATTCCAGCTTGCGAAATCCCGCCTTACGCTCTATCGGTCGTCGCGCCGAAAGTTCCCCCTGTACTTGGCTTGATTTTCCTCTCTTCGTGCGAAGGAGCGGAGCGGCTTTCACCGAGAAGCTTTTGGTTATGATCTGCGCTGATACAGTTGGCGTATCGAGGCGAAGGAAACGATGTCCGATTCACCACCCGAGCTAACCGTCTCCCTTTGGCGCGGCGCGCAAGAGGGACGATACGAGACATACAAAGTTCCCTTGCGCGAAAATCAGACCGTGCTCGACGTCGTCACGTTCGTGCAACGTCACCTCGACCCGACGCTGTCCTACCGCTTCGCCTGCCGGGTCGGCATGTGCGGCTCCTGCGCCATGACCGTGAACGGCCGGCCGCGCTGGACCTGCCGCACGCATGTCGCGACCGTCGCCGACGGTGGCCGCCTCGAGATCGGCCCGCTTGCGAACCTGCCGGTCATCAAGGATTTGGCCGCCGACCTGCGGCCCTTCTTCGACAAGTGGCAGCAGGCCAAAGGGGTCTTCGCACCATCGCAGACGCGCGAGGATGATGTTGCGCGTGTGCGGCCGGACAGCGCCGCGCGGATCGCTGCCGACGCGGCCATCGAGTGCATCAATTGCGCCATATGCTACGCCGCCTGCGATACCGTGCGCTGGAACTCCGACTATCTCGGGCCCGCGGCGCTCAACCGTGCCTGGGCATTGGTGAATGACGAGCGCGACGCCGGAAATCCCGAGCGTCTGCGGTCGGTCGCCGCCTCGGGCGGCTGCCACGCCTGCCACTCGCACCAGTCCTGCCAAGAACTCTGCCCGCAGCGCCTCAACCCAACCGCGTCGATCGCGGGGCTCAAGCGCCGCACGATGTGGGCATATGTAAAGGGCGAGCTATGAACGTTGGCCTTTATGTCTGGCAGCGCTTGACCGCGGCGGTCATGGTGCCGCTCGTGCTGCTGCACGTCATCGTGATCTTCTACGCGACCCGCAAAGGACTGAGCGCGGCCGACATTCTCGCGCGCACGCGCGGCAGCCTGGCTTGGGCGGCCTTCTACGGCGTGTTTGTCGTTGCGGTGGCCGTTCACGCCGCCATCGGCGTGCGCAACGTGCTTGCGGAATGGTCGCCCCTTAAAGATCGCGACGCGGGCATTCTGGCGAGCGCGTTCGGCGTGCTGCTCTTCCTCCTTGGCGCGCGGGCGGTGCTCGCGGTGGTGCTGCCGTGACCGCATTGGCTCACCGGCAGAGCGTACTTTGGATCGCCGCGCTCGTGCACCGGCTCTCTGGCTTGGCCCTCGCCATTTTCCTTCCGCTCCACTTCTTGACGCTCGGGCTTGCTATCGAAGGCGAAACCTCGCTCGAAAATCTTCTGCGCTGGAGCGATCAGCCGCTGGTCAAGCTCGCCGAAAGCGGTCTCGTCTTTCTTCTCCTGGTGCATATGCTGGGAGGGCTGCGGCTGCTGGTGATCGAGAATCTTCCTTGGCGCAATGGACAGAAAGAGCTCGCCACGATCGCGGCCGGACTGTCGGCCGTCATCGCGCTCATCCTGCTGGCGCGCCTATTCTGAAGATCATGTTCTGAAGATCATATGACCCTCGAACGGCTCAAGACCGACATTTTGATTCTCGGCTCCGGCGGCGCCGGCCTGTTCGCGGCGCTGCATGCGCACAAGGCCAATCCCGATCTCGACG
>Ga0134063_10000731_pt1 | contig 11361 bp, 8 predicted proteins | sample 15_taG_11_FD_94467 | JGI IMG/M metagenome (GOLD analysis project Ga0134063, IMG submission 94467) | Grasslands soil microbial communities from the Angelo Coastal Reserve, California, USA - 15_D_Rain_20cm_5_09082015 | ecosystem: Environmental > Terrestrial > Soil > Grasslands ... | reverse complement strand
GAGGCGAAGTTGGGTCTCGATTCTAGCGCGTAACACTGCGGCATTGACTGGCTTTGTCACGAAATCATCCGCACCAGCCTGCAGGCAAGATACCTCGCTTTCTTCACTTCCGTGGGCAGTCAACAGAATGGTGGGAATTTGCGCGACTACCGAATGTCGATCCTTGCGCAGGCGTGTTAGTACCTCGGCGCCGTTTAATCCCGGCATATCGAAATCAAGTAGCAGGAGTGAAGGCGGCTTGGCGTGAACCGCCTCTAGGGCTTCGGAACCGTCCTTGCACACGTGACACTTGTAACCAGTAGCGGTGAGCAACTTCGCCAGGACCTGGCGACTGATAGCGTCATCGTCCACGACCAAAATTTCTGCACGGGAATTGTTCGACATCTCTCCTCTTCCGATTCGGATGAGACGCGTCCCGTCATTGTATTTATCCGGCTGTTTCTCAAGACATGCGACCGGGGGGCTGCAGAAAAAAGTGATTTAATCATTGGCAACGAATCGGACTCCGGATACGATTGCATCAGTCTTTACGCTTATGAAGTTTTCATTGTCGCTCGCGCTCTTTGCGGCCTTCTTGCTCGTCTCATGCTCTGAAGAACCGCCACCGCCAACCACCCGCCAAAGACCAGCGAAGTATCCCGCCACCGAGACCGCGGAATACCCGCCGCCGCAACAGCCGTTCAATCCAAATGGACCAGTTCAGCCCAGCGGTGCGCCTCCAGTGGAGACTGCACCATCACCTCCTCCTACAGCTGCGCCGACAAAGGTCGCGAAGGGAGATTATCCCTATGGAATTCCTGTCCCCGGCAAACCGCATCTGGTGGAGAGCCCTTATTCCCCTGGCAAATACATCGATGTGGAAGGATTCCCTCCGGGCACTGAAGTCAAGGATCCTTATACCGACAAGATCTTTCTTGTGCCGTAACAGCGGTGCTGCCCCGATACTTTATCCGCTCGCGTTAATGTTGGATCCTACATATCGGATGCTGGATTAGCGCAGGTCGGGCTTTTTCATCGAGCATCAAGTATCCAGTATCGGTTCCTTTCATTTTCTATGGAGTTACGGATAAAAAGGGCGCCTCGAATTGACATCGAAATTGCTGTGCCCGGCGACAAAAGCATTTCGCATCGCGCGGTCATCATCGCCGCGTTGTCGAACGGCGTATGTACGCTGCGGGGATTTCTTCCAAGCGAAGATTGCATGCACACGGTGAACGCAATGCGCGCCTTGGGTATCAGGATCGAACACCCTGAGCCGACGACGTTAATTGTCCATGGGAAAAGGCGGGTCCTAACTGCTCCCAAAGAGGAAATCAATTGCGGCAATTCGGGGACGACCATGCGGCTGCTCACCGGTCTGCTGGCTGGACAAACATTTGAAAGTCGGCTGGTCGGGGAAGCCGGATTGTCGCGCCGGCCAATGGATCGTGTCATCGCGCCCCTTTCTGAGATGGGTGCCAGCATTGTGGCCGAAGGGCCGGACGAAACACCGCCGCTCCGAATTCGGGGCGGCTCGCTGCGCGGGATTAGTTATCGCCCGCCTGTGGCAAGCGCACAGGTGAAAGGGGCGTTGCTGTTGGCAGGTCTTTTTGCCAGAGGCAAGACTACAGTCGAAGAGCTCTCGCCAACGCGAAACCATATGGAAAAAATTTTCAATTATTTCCTGGTGCGGACGCCAGCTGAAGACGATGTCGGTGTCACTGTATTCGGCGACCAGGTTCCGGAGTCACGCGACTTCGACATTCCCGGCGACATCTCGTCAGCAGCCTTCTGGCTGGTTGCCGCCGCGGCGCAACGGAGAGGCCATCTGCTCATCCGTGATGTTGGCCTGAATGACACACGAACCAAATTGCTTGCTGTTCTGCTCCGCATGGGTGCACAGGTGCGCGAGGCTGTTGAGGATGTCGAACAGCTTGAACCGCGCGGCATTGTCGAGGTCACTGGCTTTCCCCTTAGAGGAACCGTCATCCAGGGCAAGGAAGTGCCGCAGCTAATTGACGAATTACCGATTTTGTCTGTTGCGGGCGCCTTGGCAAACGGCAAGACAATTGTTCGGAATGCAGAAGAATTACGCGTAAAAGAAACTGATCGCATCGCGGCAATCGCTCACAATCTGCGCAGCATGGGCGCCCACGTGGCCGAGCTCAGCGATGGGCTCGAAATCCATGGCCCGGCGCCGCTGCATGCTGCGCGCGTGGCGAGCTTCGGCGATCATCGCATCGCGATGGCTTTTGCCATAGCCGGTCTTTTCGCTGATGGCGAAACTATTGTTCAAGACGCTGAATGTATTCGTGAGTCTTACCCAGGATTTGAAGCAGTACTTGAAGAGTTCACAAATCCAAAACGGATGCAGGTCAGCACCCCGGTGATCGGCTCACTTACTCCCACTCCCGCAGAGGAAAGCTAAAGGTCGGGAGCGCCTTGCCATTGGGGCGCGTTGCATTGTCGGGCAATGCGCGACTAAACTGAGGGCCTTGGTTCTATGCACTCATCTCAGCGAGATTTTCATCGGGTAGTGGCGATTGACGGTCCGGCTGCCTCCGGAAAAAGTAGTGTCGCGCGCGAACTGGCCCGGCGGCTTGGCTTTGTCTACGCCAACTCAGGCGCGATTTATCGAGCGATCACCTGGCACCTCCTAGAAAAAGGAATTACTGCGGAAGATTTCGATGGTGTCGTTCAAGCTCTCGAGTCAGCATCGATTACAAGCTGTCTTCTGGGAGGCGAGTCGCGCATCCTAATCGATAATGTCGATCCCGCAGAACATTTGCGCGATAGTCGTGTGAACGAAAGCGTAGCCCGGGTTAGCAGGTTGCCGGCAGTTCGCGAAATTGTCGCTAAAAAACTTCATGACAATGCCCGTAGCGACGATTTGGTCGTAGAAGGGCGGGACATTGGTTCGGTCGTTTTCCCCAACACTCCGTACAAATTTTATGTTGATGCTTCCCCTGAGGTGCGTCTCCAGCGCCGTGCTGCACAGGGAGAACGCGACGAGATCGCCCTGCGCGATCATGCCGATTCTTCGCGGCCGGTTTCACCGCTTGTCATCGCGAAAGACGCAGACGTCATCGACACGTCGCATTTAACCGTCGAAAAAGTTGTCTGCGAAATTCTCGCTCGACTTAAAGAAACGGGTCTTTGGATTTAGACGATCTCAAATAATCTGGCGATTCAAGTCTCGCTAAACCGATCGCCAAGTCATGACCCTTGGTCCCCTGTTAAAATGAATTTTTATTACTGGCTCGGTTATCACTTCTCTCGTCTCGCCGGCCAATTATTCTTTCGGTTTCGCGTAATTCACCGGGAGCGGATGATTCATAAGGGACCGGCGATTCTCGCAATGAACCACGAGAGTTATCTCGATCCGCTGCTTGCGGGAACTACGTGCGATCGAGCGATTTACTTTCTGGCCCGGCGAACGTTGTTGGACACGCCGCTGTTAGGCTGGCTGTTGCCGAAGCTGAACGTTATCCCGGTTAATCAAGAAGGTGTCGATCGCAGCGCCATTAAGGCTTTGATCCGTGCTTTGAAGGCCGGCAACGGCGTGCTGGTTTTCCCGGAAGGCTCGCGCACCCTCGATGGTAACTTGCAGCCGGCCGAGCCCGGTCTGGGTTTGGTAATTGCAAAAACACTCGCGCCGGTCGTACCGATGCGAATCTTCGGCGCGCACGAAGCGCTGCCGCGCGGCGGTGACGGTTTGCACTTTGTACCCATTACGATCGTAATCGGAGAACCGATTTTTTTTAATGTGACCGATCTTGCCCCGGCGGGCAAAAATCTCTACCAGCGATTGAGCGAGCGCGTTATGGCTGCAATCGCGGCTCTTCGCTTGGAGTGACCGGCGCCGAGTGCGGTGATTCAAGTCAATTGGCAGCCGCTCGACCGCATCCGGCCTCTGGAGCGATTCAGAGTTCGGGAAGCGCCATCGCTGCGTTGCGCGTGTGAAACCCCCACCGATAATAAGACGTGAATTCATCACATCCGTCTCCTAAAAGGCCTCGGCCCTACCCGATCTCAAAGAGCGCTCTTGTAGTGATGCTCGCCATCATCGGAAGCATGGCGTTGTTGGCTGTCTTCGCCAATGTGCAACGTTTTCGGCATGATGATCTTGAGAAAGTCGAGGTCAGACTAGCAAGTTCACCAACACCGCAGCCGCATTAAGTTTCGTTTGACTAACTATTGACGTCTCGTTTCCTTTTTCCGACTAAGGAACGACTCATTGCAGTTTACACCTGATATAAAAAATTTTTCGTCATTTCGATGCTCATCTCTTTTGCAATGATTTGCTCCTGTCAAAAACAAGATTTGGCCGCTGAACAACAACTTGCTCAACGGAAAGCGGAGCTGGATGCACGCGAGAAAGCATTAGATGAAAGAGAAAAAGCATTGCCGAAAGAGAGAACGCGGCAACGAACATCCGCAAGATTCCAGCCGACGTTCAGCGCCCGGTTCGGGACGCTGCTCAGGTGAAAGCTGAAAAAGAAAAGAGATTACAACAGCTTCCTCCCGGGGCTCAGGGCCTGATTGCCGACCCCTCGCGGATGGCGGCTGGGAAAGAAGAAAGAGACCGGAGAATACAAGAGCGACTCGCGCAAAGACAGCGTAGACTCGAAGAACTACAAAGAATGAGGATGTCCCGAGGCATAGCAAAACCTGGCGCAGTAGCACCTCCTGAAGCGGCAGCATCCCCCGAGGTGGCAGCATCTCCCCAGGTGGAGGCTACTTCGCCATCTCCGTCGCCTACGCCGCAGTAAACCCGAAGGCGCTAGTTACGCGCCTCATCAAGATCCGGCCGGCGAATTCGCGCGTTGTTCTGCTAGATCCCGAGCATATTGAAGGGTGTCGATCGAGTCGACGTTCTTATCGCGCCGGATTGCCTTGATTCTTGGAAAACGTAATGCCAGCCCACTGGCGTGACGCGTGCTGGGCTGGATTGAATTGAAGGCGATCTCGAGCACGACATCCGGTTTTACCTTACGATAGCGGCCGAGATCTGCGATCGTGTTTCGCTTGAAGTGCTCGGTTAATTCAGCAATCTCCACGTCGGTCAATCCGCTGTAAGCTTTGCCAATCGGCAAAAGTTCGCCAGTCGCTTCATCGCGCACCGCAAATGTGTAATCGCTCAAGACATTGTTGCGCTTGCCATGGCCAAGCTCAGCCGCGACAACGACGACATCCAGCGTTGCCAGCTCTTTCTTCAGTTTAAACCAAAACATTCCGCGGGTCCCAGGCAGATAAAGGCTCTCCGGGTCTTTGATCATCAGACCTTCATTTAAGCGCTGGCGAGCCTGTTGAAATGTTTGTTCGATCTCAACTGCAGAATGGGCTGAGGTTACTCTCGCAATTTGAAATTGCGGCGGCAATCGCACGCGGCCGAGATGTCTTCGCCGTTCGCGCAACGGGGTTGTTAGGAACGACCGCCCGTTAAGCCAAAGAAGATCAAACACAACAAACGCGACCGGCACGTCTGCTGCTGCGCGCGAGAACAAATCTTCACCGTCGCTCTTGCGGCCTAGCCGCCTTTGCAGATCGAAAAACGTGAGCCTGCGACCTTCCTCAAAGGCGATGATTTCACCGTCAATAATCAGTTCTTCCTGGAAGTTGCTGGCTTGATCTGCCAATTCCGGAAATTGCCCGGTGATTCGCCGCAAATCGCGGGAGAAAATTTCAACTCGCTCTGCACTGCGATGAAGCTGCGCGCGGATACCATCGAATTTGTCCTCTAGGTAAACCCTGGCGTGCGTCGGGTCCCTATCAGGGCCTGCCGATCCAACAAACCGTTCCCATGCGGCTTTAGCGGTCGGCTGAGGAGTAGCAAGCATGCATTTGATCGGACGAAAAATCGACAGCTCCGCGCGATGCAGTTCTTTCCGCGAAGCGAGTGCTGCCGTCTGACCGATGTCGCCAAGCAACATGTTAGCCTGCCTTACCTGCTCGAGTGGAACCTCAAATGCCTTTGCAATCGCTTCCTCGACCAAACCCTCGCGCAGTCCAAGGCGCAGGTCGCCGGTCAAAATTTTAACGACGTACTTACCTTCGCGCGGTGACAAGATTGAGAATCGATTTTCCAGCAACTTCGCCTTCGCGCCCGGGCCGCGCGCACGATGGAGATCTTCGAACAGCTCGCGCGATTCACGGATGCTGAACGGCTGCGCCACCGTCCGTCCATTGAGAACTTCGAATGCACTTTTGCCGGCATCTCCATGGACGCTGGCGATGCGACGAAGTTTCGCATCCCCAATGCCGGTGGCGGCTTGCAGTGCCCGGAAGATTAAGGCCCATCCAACCTGCAGCGTGCGCAAATCGCTTTGGGCAAATACTCTTCCGGTGAAGTAAAGGGTCGCGACCGGAAGTTCATCGCTGGTCAGATTGCGCAAGTAATCGGCGAGCAGCCGAATTTTATCGAGCTTCGATGACGTCGCAGCGATCGCTTCACCCACATTCGCAAACACGAGAAATTTGGATTGAATATCGCACGCGTTTTGGCGAAACGAACCTTGGGTTAATTCGGCAGTACGCGAGACACCCGCAGATGGACGGACAGGCGGTGCGTTACCTGCGGCAAGTAGGTGCAATTCCATTTGGTTTTCCTCGCTCAATGCCCAGGCTTCGATGCCGCGGGCGCGGAGATCGTCAGCGAACGCAGCAGCGAAACCGTGGAGCGTGAGTACTCGCCGTGGCTGCACCATTTCGACGTAGCGGATCAAATCATCGTAATCCGCGTGATCCGACAAAGGAAACGCTGCATCAACCTGGTAGCGATAGACAGCATTGGGATCGACCGCCCAGCCACTGATCATCGCTACACGTTTGTTTGGAATTCTTTCCAGCATGCGCGAACGATTCGCGCTGGGTGGGCAGATGAGGACTTTTCCTGTAACATCGTTCGGGTTGTAACGCATGTACTTGCAAAACGATTGACCGAACTGCTCGTAGATCCGCGTCATCTGGTAGACGGAGCCGTGCAGCATGGGTATCAAGCCGGCTCCATCAAGCGAACACAATATTTCCTGTGCTTTGCCTAACGAGTAGCCCAGAAGCACCGGCACATGGTCATCCTCAATTGTTTCGCGACAGAATGCGACGATTTGCGCAACAACTTGATCCGTTGATGGAAATCGATAACGCGGCAGACCAAATGTCGTCTCCATAACGAGCGTATCAGCCTGGCGCCACTGTGCCTCTTCAGCGGATTTTCCAGGACGCAGTTTGAAATCTCCCGTGTAAAGAAGTGTCTCGTCACCGGCAAAAATGAAACACTGTGCCGAACCGCAGATGTGCCCCGCGGGCAGTAACATCAGATCGATGCCACGTATCCTCCGTTCTTCACCAAACGGCAGAACATGTTCGGTGCGATTACCCGGCAGCCGGCTTTGAAGCAAACGGGCTGTCCGTTTCGAAATGATGATCTCCTCGTGAGGCGCTATGTGGTCGCTGTGCGCGTGCGAAATGAAAGCGAAACGCTTTGCGTCCCAGGGATCCAGCCACAAGTGCTGTTCCGGCAGATAAACCCCGCGGTCGTAATGAACTTCAATCATTGACAAGAAGTTTACTTTTGGATTGGCATGAGCAAAACCACCAGTTCCCTGACAGGTGTACGCTGCACGGGATCCCTGCTTTGTTCGTTGACACACAAATCGAAACCCGGCTTTATTAGCCAAATGAGAGTTGCCGTCGCACCCTGCTTTTTGATGTTTCTCGCAGCTGCGGTTTCCAGCCAAGGTGCTCGGGAGGAACCAAGGATCGTGGAAAAAGTGACGCCGCTCCCGGTCGCGTTAGACAAAGATTTCGAGTTTCGAAAAACGAAACTTTTCCTTTTGAGTGAGAAAGCACCGAAAGCGGGTGCGAAAGCGCGGCAGACAACGAGCACACTTGGCTCAAAGTCGACTTCGCCGAGCCAGAAGGTGGCGACGCTCCAGGATGCCCCGATTACTTTTGAGCGCCAATACCGGATGTTCGGCGCTGTGACGCTGCTTGATCAACGCCAGCGTTTCGGTAATTACTTCGATTTTTTTTGGCGGGTCAAGCGCCCCTCCGATGTCACAGTACGTTTGGAGTATCGTCAGGAAAAATTGCACGAGCACGTCCAGGCGCAGGAGATTACGTACCGAAACGTGCATGGCACGCATAAGACGGAATTCAAGGTCATTGGAGACGATTACCTCGACGACGGTCAGGTTATTGCCTGGCGCTGTCTGTTAATCTCTAACGGCCGGATCGTCGCGGAAAATCGCTCGTTCATGTGGGAGTAACATTGGGCGGTGGCGGCCGCTTTCTTACTCATGCTCGGGCGTCGCACGGCGATGCTTTGATCAATGCGACCCTTCATGGCCTGCGTTTCGAATCAATTCCTGGAACTTCTGGCGTGTTGTGAGGTTTGACAGTATGCCTTTTGGGCTGGTATCCTTTAAGGAGCTAACCGTGGATTCATCTATTCAAGTAGGGGTCAGAGGCCCGACCGTATGGGTGAAAGTCGAGGGCAAAGGTAGTTTTCTCAACAGCGGCAACTTGAAGGAGTTTGCACGCGAGATGTTGGACCGCGGCTATCGCGAGTTTGTGGTGGATTTAGCAGATTGCGCCATGATGGACTCCACATTCATGGGAACCATGGCTAGCGTGGCGTTGCGGTTGAAGGAACTTGGCCGTGGTCACTTGCACATTGTTCACTGTGGGAATCGCAGCCAGGAGCTCCTCTCCGGCCTCGGCCTCGATCAAATATTTGATGTTCATGCTAACGGCGCACGCGCACCTGAATGCGGAGCGCTAGAGCGCACTCCCGGAGGCAGCTCGCCAGAGGCCCGAAAACAGGAGCAGGCAGAAACGATGCTCGAAGCGCACGAGGCCCTTTGCGAGGCGGCACCGGAAAATATCTTTCGATTTAAGGATGTTCTCGATTTCTTAAGACAAGACCTTCATCGCGAGACGCCTTCGAAGTAAGCTGGCCCTTGCATGATGTGGCCGACTCTTCTCCTCGGACTGCTTGTCGCGTCTGTTGCCGGGTGGATTGTTACTGTCTATTTCCAGACGCAGCGGATTCGCAGGTTAGAGCGGTCTCATGAGGAGATCCAAGTAGAGGAGACGCTGGTTTTCGATTTCCTCCACGGTCTCGGCGAAGCCTTCCGAGAGACGATTCGATCCCAGGAACTTCATCGGCTTATTGTCGAAGGCGCTACGCGCGTTCTCGATGCGCATGGCGGCGCGCTTTATATCACTGATCGGACGGGCGGGAAGCTCACACCGGCTTTTATTTCCAAAGGCTGTCCACCGCTAATCGATATTCCGCCAAATATTTTGCAACAGGCAGCCGCCAACCCGATCGCTCTCGAAAGTTTTCTACGGCTGCACACGGTCGCCCCAGGCGAAGGACTGATCGGACGCGTCTGGCAAACAGGCCAATCTGTTTGCTTGAACGAGTTCTCGGATGTGCCGGAGTTGGCGAAATTGCGCAGCAGCGCATTTGGCAGTGGGTCGATCATGGCGGCGGCATTGCGGTATGGGAATCAAGATCTGGGTGTCTTGGCGCTCGCCAATGGCCCGAAGGGTGCGCCGTTTTCACAGGGAGAGTTCGTCGTTTTTAAATCTATCGCCGAGCAATCTGCGTTTGCGCTCTACAACGCCATTATTTATTCGATGGCCAACGAAAAGAAGCGACTGGATCACGATCTCGAGATCGCCAGGGACATTCAGCGGATTTTACTACCTTCGGAAGCGCCCGCCATCACTGGATTTCAGATCAGCGGCATCAATTTTCCAGCTCGTCAGGTAAGTGGCGACTACTTCGATTACATCCAAGTGGACGCCGAGCGGCTGGGCGTGGCAATCGCAGACGTTTCAGGGAAAGGTGTGCCGGCATCTCTCATCATGGCGATTTGTCGCAGCGTTTTGCGCGCTGAGGCGGCTCGCAACCCTTCTCCGGCGGATGTCTTACGAAAGGTGAATCGTCAGCTTTACCCTGATATTAAGGAAGACATGTTTATCAGCATGGCCTATCTCATTCTGGACCATCAGCGCAATGGCATTACCCTCGCGCGCGCTGGACACGACGCGCCGCTGCTTTACAAGCGGGCGTCGCAAACTGTGACTCCGGTCAAATCGCCGGGGATGGTTGTGGGAATTGACAGCGGTAGCGTGTTTGATAGGCTTACTGTTGACTTCGCCGTCCCGCTCGAGCGCGATGATTGCCTCGTCCTCTACACCGACGGTGTGACCGAAACCTTAAATCCTGAGGGCGACGAATTCGGCCTGGATCGTACGATGCAATCCGTGCGCGCTAGCGCAAACGATGGCGCGCAGGCAATTGTAAAGAAAATCATCGGAGACGTGCGTGACTTTACCGGCTCGGCACCTCAAAACGACGACATAACGTTGATTGCTATCCGCAAAACATGAAAAGAATTCCTGTTTCTGAACAAAACGAACGAATAAAGGCATCGGCAAAAGCGATGTCTTCATCGGCTTCACCTACATCTGCAACTTTCACCGACCAAATCGACACGGAAGATGCCATGGCTAGGTTGCAAGCCGATCTCGACCGGTTTCGCGATCTCGCATTACGCAGCCAGGCTGATTTCGAGAATTATAAAAAGCGTTGCGCACGCGAAAAGGAAGAGGCGATCAAGTACGCCAACAAATCGTTACTCGAGCAGCTGGTAGCAATTATCGATAACTTCGAGCTTGGTCTCGCAGCCGCAAGAGACCAGGGCGACCAATCCCCGATTTATTCCGGAATGATTCTCGTCCAAAAACAACTTAACGATTTGCTCGCGGAAAACGGGCTGCAGCCGATAGAGGCGGAAGGCAAAACATTCGATCCAAACCTGCACGAAGCGATTGCTCATGAGCCGAGCGACCAATTTCCCGAGGGCACTGTGCTGCGCCAGGCTCGCCGCGGTTATCGATTTAAAGAGCGATTGCTTCGGCCTGCGAAAGTGGTTGTTTCGAGCGGGCCAGCAAAGAAGTGAGGCTCGCTGCTTGCTTAGCTTCCCAACTCCATAAGTCACGCAGGGCTTATTGGCCACATGGCAACTGAAAAACGCGATTACTACGAGGTTCTGGGCGTCGCACGAAACGCACCCGATGAGGAGGTCAAACGCGCCTATCGCAAGCTCGCGGTGAAGTTTCATCCGGACAAGAATCCCGACGACCCGCATGCTGAGGAGAAATTCACGGAATTAGGGGAGGCCTACGATGTCCTCATGGACCCCGACAAGCGCGTTGCCTACGATCGGTTCGGTCACGCAGCGTTCGCATCAGGTGGTGCTGGGTTTGGTCGCGGTGCTTTCCATGATCCATTTGAAATTTTCCGTGAAGTGTTCGGCGGTAGCGGATTTGGTGGCGGCATTTTCGAGACGTTCTTTGGCGGGG
>Ga0134063_10000707_pt1 | contig 11504 bp, 8 predicted proteins | sample 15_taG_11_FD_94467 | JGI IMG/M metagenome (GOLD analysis project Ga0134063, IMG submission 94467) | Grasslands soil microbial communities from the Angelo Coastal Reserve, California, USA - 15_D_Rain_20cm_5_09082015 | ecosystem: Environmental > Terrestrial > Soil > Grasslands ... | reverse complement strand
CGAAGACGGATTTTTTTTGAACGTGCGGCAATCTCGCAATCAGGTACGCCTGGCACGGCAAACCAACTTGGATTGCAGTCTGGGAAGTAGAGGCCACAGTGCGAAAGGCGAACGCTACCAAATGCAGACCTGTTGTCCGATCGTCGAACTGAGGCAATACACGCTGCACCGCGGAAAACGTGATGTGTTGATCGATCTGTTCGATCGTGAATTCATCGAACCACAGGAAACATTGGGAATGAATATCCTCGGCCAATTTCGCGATCTTGATGATCCCGATAGATTCGTTTGGCTCAGAGGCTTTCGCGACATGGCGAGTCGTGCCGCAGCATTGCAGGCTTTCTACGGCGGGCCGGTTTGGAAGGCGCATCGCGAGACTGCAAATGCGACGATGATCGATTCAGATAACGTGTTTCTCTTGCGTCCAACGCGCGCGGACTCTGGGTTTGCACTCAAAACGAGCGACCGTTCTCTTCGCGGAAGTAAAGAGATTCGCAGCGGAATCGTTATCGGAACAATCTATTATTTTGATGCGCCGGTTAATTCGGGCTTCATCGATTTTTTTGAACGCGTGATGAAACCGGTTCTGGCGGAAGCAGGCGCCGTGATTCTCGCGTCTTTCGTGACGGAAAATAGCGAGAACACGTTTCCGGCATTGCCCGTGCGAGAAGGAGAGAACGTTGTTATTTGGTTCGCGCGTTTCGACAATCAGGCGACCTACGATCGATACGTTGCAACTCTGGCTCAATCTCCAAAGTGGCGCGACGAAGTTTTGAACGAACTCACGATTCATCGGAACATAGCTCAAGAAGTACTGAGACTGTCACCGACGACGCGATCGCAGTTGCGCTGAAATTTTAGATTGCGCAATCCGAATCGCGGACTTGGGATGGAACCGTGATACGGGCAATCGGCCTCTTGATCGAAATCGTTTTGTTGAGCGCGCTGATTCTGGCGGCGCGTTGTGCGAATTACCAGGACGTTTTCGTCGCCGGGAACGTTTATTTCAGTGACGCGGATTGTTATGCGCGGATGACGCGGGTGCGGATGTGCGAGAAAAAGCCGGGGCTAATCGTGCGTCATCATGACTTCGAAAATTTTCCGCAAGGAACAACTCCGCATACGACCGCGCCGTTCGACTACCTGATACTTGCGTTGGCGGTCGCGCTAAAACCCTTCACCGTACACGCAATCGATTTAGCCGGCGCGCTGATCTCGCTGCTGCTGGCGCTGTTCGGAGGATGGTTTCTCTGGTGGTGGTCGCGCCGTATGAAGTTCCGGTATCGTTGGGCGGCACTGATTCTTTACGCCATCAGCCCCGTTCTCGTGAAGGGGACGGAGCTCGGACGACCTGATCATCAGTCACTGTTGATCTTGCTGGTCACGGTCGCGATTTGCGCGGAATGGACACTGCAATTCGAACGCTCTACAAAATGGGGCATCGTCAGCGGAACGGCTTGGAGCTTCGCGCTCTGGGTGTCACTTTATGAACCGCTCATTTTGCTCTTCCTCGTTGTCTTCCTTCGTGCCGTACAAGATCGACAACTTCTTTTTGGCAAACAGCGCCGCGCAGGCTGGATTCTGTTTGCAGTAATCGTGGCCCTCGCGTTTGCAATCGAGCGGCGCATACCCTCATTGTCGATCTTTTATTCCGGCGAGCTTTTCGAAAACTGGGCACGCACCATTGGCGAACTTGCACACGTCTGGCCGGCAAATCCGATCTGGTTGCGCTGGGGCGGGTACTTACTTCTCCTCACCCCGCTTCTTATTTGGTTTGGCGTTCGGAAACGAGAAGTCGGCGCGGCCGCCGGTCGCACCGCACCAATCTTTGTTCTTGCTCTTCTTGTCACGACTTACTTGCTGACGATTTGGCAGGCACGCTGGGCGTATTTTTTCTTTCTGATTTTTGCGATTGCGCTTCCGGCTTTGCTCGAGCCGATCAACTCGCGCGCGGCGGTTTGGATCGCTTTTACATTGTCGATATTTCCGATCCTGCGGGATTGGGACACACGACTCTGGCCAGACGAAGCGGAATACACCCACCGGATCGAACAGCGGAACGAATCTGTGCAATCGCGCGACCTGGCAATCGATTTGCAATCGTCCGAGACGCGCCCGTTTCTTGCGCCGTGGTGGCTTTCGCCGGCGATCGCATATTGGTCGGGACAGCCTGGTGTGGCCGGAAGCTCGCATGAGAGCCTGTCGGGAATCGCGGACAGCGTACGCTTCTTTCTGGCTGAAGATTGGCGAACGGCCCGCGAGATTCTGGAGCATCACAGAGTCGCTTGGGTGATTGTGTACGATTCCGAACGCGTGGCGCAGAATTCCTCCGCGATCTTGGGTTTGGCAGTGCCCCGGCACGCGGTCTGCGTCGTGCTGGATAGAACACCGGCCCAAGCGCCGCGGTTCCTGGTTTTTTCGGCGCAGAATGGGGCCGGGAAGCTTTACCGAACCGTTGAACGATAAAAGTGCCTCTTCCTGCGAGAATTCGTTGACAGGGTCGGTGAGCGTCACAATAATAACGAATGCTGAAAAGATTCATTCCGCAAAAACCGATGCCGCCGGTCGCAGTAGGATCGCCAAGCTCGGACGCGGATGAAGATAACCGTGTTGCTTACCGCGACGAACCAAGAACATCATCACCATCAACTAACTATCAAAAAAATTATGGCTGAACACTCTGGCAAGGACATCCTCTCGAGCGACGTCGAGATTAAGGGCTCAATAAAATTTCAAAAAGAACTTCTCATCGACGGCAAGGTCGAAGGGGAAATTAATTCGGACGGCGTCTTAACCATCGGTGAGAACGCTGATATTCGCGGCGAGATAAAAACGAAGTCAATCACGGTGTACGGCAAGGTGCACGGCAATATCACAGTGGCCGAGCGTTGCGAACTAAAATCGAAGTGCACGTTGCAAGGAGACTTGAAAGCGGCGCGTCTGATCATTGAAGAGGGAGCGACTTTTATCGGCAAATCGGAAGTCACCAGCGGGACGATCCCTGCAAAGTCGACGTCGAGCCGTCCGGAAGTTGTGCGACATGACGAGCCAATCAAGGCAACCTTTGGAGGGCGCGGATAAGGAAGGGTCTCGGTTTACCATCCAGTGGCCAATACGTCGCCTGCTAAGGTCAGTGTGGAATGCCCGCACTGTGGGTTCAAGCAGATGGAATATGCGGCGGCCAAAAGCTCGATCTGTCGCCAATGCGGTCGTTATTTTTCTCCATTTGCGCCGAAACCTGAACTGAAGCTGGATGCAAAAGAAGAAGCGCCCGCGTCAGAGAATCCCTCGATCCTTCACAGATTTAAGGATTTTTGGAAGCGGCAACGCAGCTCGATTATCGAGTGTTTCGAATGTAATCGAAAACAGCAGGTCTGCGGCGCGGCGACGTCGACGATCTGCCCGGCATGCAGCGCGCATATCGATCTTCGCGATTACAAAATCACCGGCGGATTCAGTCGGACGATTCGAACGCGTGGCGACGTGCACCTCACGGCCAAAGGCGATCTGAGCAGTAGTGGCGTGATTTGCCGATCTGCTTTAATAGAAGGTCGGCTCCGCGGTAATCTGCATTGTGACGACACGGCGACGATCAGTTTTTCGGGAAGAATTCCCGGAAGTCTTAGCGCTCGCCACGTAATCGTCGAACGTAAAGCCGATATTCATTGCTTTCGGCGGGTCCGGGTTGGAACCATCGAAATCAAGGGAAAGATGTCGGGTGAGATTATTGCTCAAACAATGGTTGCCGTTCGCAAAAAGGGCTCACTTGAAGGCGATGTCACCGCGAAGGCAATCACAGTCGAAAAGGGCGGGATGTTTTCCGGCCTGCTGGTCATCGGCCAAGCCGATCTTACACAGGGGGAATTATTGCCGGAAAAAGGAGCGGCCGCGAGCGTGCCGGAGGCTGATGTTTCGGGAGCCGCGCGTCGCGCTTTACCGGCGACTTAGAACGGTCATCTCAATGGAAAGACTGCATCCGCGCAGTCCGTACGAAAAACTTGGCGGCTACGTGCATCTGCCGCGTTTGATCGATAAGGCCAGACTTCATCGCAAAGGGCTGCTCAATGGCTATAATTATAAAACTGTTGGTTTCGATAAGCATTTGCTGGCGTTTCTAAAAATCGACGGCGATATGTTTGAAGAAATCGCCAACAAACTCGATGACGATCTCGCAATTCTAAACTGGGTGCAGGAAAACGGAGAGAGACATTCCCCGGAAGCAATCGAACGGTGGAACCAGGCGATGATATCTCGTCATCCCGACACCGCCGCAAAAAGGGCGCGTTTTCTCCATTTTCTGAAAGAAGCGGGAGGCGAAGGACGCAAAGATATCGGGACTTATTTCGATCTGATCGAATTCGATGAAGGGCGAATAAAATGACGAAGCACGAATGGCGAATGACAAAGGCGCTGGCGTGCTTGTTTTCGGCATTCGGATTTCATCATTCCTTCGTCATTAGACATTCGCCATTTGGCATTCGAACTCCACACCAATTCGGCAATCACGTTTTGGTCTTTCCGAGAATTTTGTTCGCTTTCTCCAGCGTCTCGTTGCTTCCGATGTCGAGCCATTTGCCTTTGATCTGGAACGTCTTCACGGGTTTGCGCGTGTAGAGCCATTGCACAAAACATCCCGGCTGATCCGGATTATTGCCGGCAGCGAGATATACCGTTAAAAGGGAAAGCATTTCGGGCGAGTAATAATAAAGCGCGATCGCGGCCAGCGTTCCCCTAGGTTTCTCCGGCTTTTCCTCGAAGTGGGTGATGATCCCGTCAGCGTCAACCGCGATATTCCCGTACTTCTTAATCGCTTCAGCGTCGCCGACGTCGTAAACGGCAACTGTCGCTTCGGTTTCTTTCGCGCGGGCGACAAAGCCAGTTAGCGATTCAGTAAACAAGTTGTCGCCCGCAATAATTAGCAAGTCGCTCCTGGTCAGGTTCTCCCGGGTAACGGCGAAATTCATATCTCCAATCGCGCCCAGCTTATCTTCGTCGCTTTTGGAGCCGTCGTTGATGATTTTGAATTTGAATTTTGGCTGTCGATCACGGTAGCGTTCGCTCCACGCTTGGAAATCCGATGCGAACCTGTCGTTCGTCACGACGTAAATCGTCTCCAGATCTGGAACATCCACGAGGTTACTCACGACCCATTCAATAATCGGTTTGCCTCCGACGACGAGCAGCGGCTTTGCCCTGTCGAGCGTCAGCGGATAAAGGCGTGTTGCGTAGCCTGCCGCGAGAATTAGCACGTTCATAAAATCAAAAACGATGAGCGGCAGAAGCGATGGGCGCTCGCCCTTGCTTATTTACTTTGATTTAGCAGCGCCTCCACCAAGAATTGCATACTGAAGATGTTCCTGGATCGCCGTGATGCGGTGCGATTGGGCAATCTTAGCGTGCGTGGAGCGATCCACGACGTACAAAGTATCAATGGCTGCGCCATCCTGCGTGTTAATACGAGAAAGCGCGATCGAAACATCTTCCTGATCAAGGCATGTCAGAATATCGTAAAGTAAGCCGAGCCGGTCCGGAGCCTGGATCTCAATTAGCGTGTAAGTCGGATGTGTTTTGTTATCCAGAGCAATGCGCGTTGGAAAGTCAATTCCCGGCGTAAGATAGTGACGGCTCTGACGCTTCGCTTTTTCGATTAGCGGCAGAAAGTCGAAATTCTCATCTTGGAGCGCACGGCGCAAGGTTTGTTCGACCAGCTCAAAGTGTTGCGGGTCGGTGACAGCGCGTGCTTTAGTATCGCACACGCGAAAAATGCCGAGTACAACGTTGTCTGCCCGGGGAAAAACATCGGCGCTCAAGATATTAATCGGCACAACCGAAAATGATCCGGCAATTCTGGCCAGCAACCGCTCACGCTCCCACGTGCAGAAGCTGACAACAGTGTGCCCTTTTTCGGGGAGTGCCTTCCATTTAAACGCTGGAGCCAGCGGATGTTCCCCTTGTCTGGAGAGGTTCTCAAGGAGCACGCGGAACAGTTTCAGGTGCTCAATAATTTCGGGTAGATCGCTGCCGCGAAAATAATTGTCTGGCATGAACTCGAAGTGCGCATCAATTTCATCGGCGTAATCTGGTGAAAGATTTTCGGCCACCAAAACCTGCAGGCTTTGGCGCTCGATTCTCGTTTGTTCATAATAAGACTTTTGGTCCGCCAGATAGCGGGAGGTCTCGTAAAACGATTCCCAGACAAGAGATTCTTTCCAATCCGACCATGCCTCTGCGCTTGTCCCCTGACCGTCAGCCAGAGTAAGCAGCATCAATGCGTTCAGGTTTTTCTGATTCTTCACGATGCCGGCTAATTCCGCCACCGTGGCGGGGTCATCAAGATTTCTCTGTTGCGCAATTCTGGAGAGTGTGAGGTGATGGTCCACCAACAGGATGAGCGACTTGCGCTGCTCGGGTGATAACTGCAGGCGCGTGGCAACGCGTTGGGCGAACAGCGCGCTCGCTTCAGAGTGTGGCCGCGCGCCAACAATGGCTTTGCCACTGTCGTGCAAAAGCAGCGCGAGGTAGAGAACGAACGGATCTTCGAGTCTTTCAAAAATCTTGCGATAAGCGGTCAACTTTGGATCATCCGTTCTCGCCAGCGCATCGAGTTTGTCGATACATACCAGCGTATGCTCGTCTGCCGTATAACGATGCAGAAACTCATGTTGCACGAGGCAGGTGAGCTGGCCGAATTCGGGAATGTATCGTCCCAGGAAATCGACCCGATGCATCATTCGGAGGACGCGACCCACTTCCCCTTTCCGCGACAGAATCGCTTTAAAGATGTCGCGCGGGCCGCGTCCATACTGATACGTGCGGGTAACCTGGCCGAGACTTCGGCTCATTAAATCCGCCAATTCCGGACTAAGATCCAAGACACGCTCTTGCGTGAGCTCAAATGCTCGCATCATCTGCTCAGGGTCTTTGCGGAAAAGATCGCGCCGCGCCGGGTGCAGTTGCTTGTTACGGACAAAAAAGGAGTCGCCGATCGGAGTTTTATCCGATCGTATCAACGGAAGAAAACTGAAAAGAGATCGGGTCCTGCTCGTGACATGGCCGCTTACAAACTGCTCGGTAATACGCTCTGTCACGCGGAAGATGTCTCGCGTGTGCTCGTAATAGTCTCGCATGAGCGCTTCACTGCGAAGTTGGCCATTTCGAGGAGAGTAATTGAGCCGTTTTGCGATTTGTTCCTGTAAGTTGAGGTGCAGAATGTCAGTCGCGCGCCCAGTCGCGTAGTGCAAATCGGTGCGCAAGCGCAGGAGAAAATCGTACGCCGTCTCGATCCGTCGCTGGTCGCTTTCGCTTAGCCAATCTTTTCCCACGAGCTGGTTCGTACTTAGTGAACCCTCTTTGAAATACGTCATCCAAAGCAGATTTTGATAATCGCGAAGCCCGCCACATCCGCTCTTCACGTGGGGCTCCTGCAGATAGACGCTGTCGCCGAATTTCTTGTGCCGCGCCACCTGATCTTGCATCCGCATTTCGACGTATTCGCGTTCGTATCCGTCGACACACTTTGAGCGAAATTGCTCTCGAAATTCTTGCGCCAGCTTTGCATCGCCGGCGAGGAACCGCGACTCGAGCATGGCAGTTTTCGTGAGCATATCGTGATTGGCCTGCACAATCGCTTCCTTAATCGAACGCGTGGAATGTCCGACCTTGAAGCCACTGTCCCAGAGGAGGTAGAGAACCTGCTGCACCATTTCCTCGAGATGCGGTGAAATTGTTCTCCTCCCTTGATGGTGCAAAAGCATGACATCGATATCGCTAAACGGATTGAGCTCGCCACGGCCATATCCACCAAGAGCAATCAGCGTGAGCGGCGTCCAAGACATCCCGTTTCCGCGAGTAGCAGTTGCGGCAGCTCCGAAAACGTATTGCAACAAAACATCAACAAGCTCAGCCCGCCGCGCGCAAATTTCTCGGCCACCTCCCCCCGCCTGGTGCTTCAGGCGCAAGCGGTGTTCTTCAACCTTGAGGAATCTTTTATAAAGTGGAAGGACTTCCGTCGGGCGTCTTGCATCCGTGGCGGCGAGCTGATTCGCCGCGTGCGCTAGGACTTGCTCGAGATGCCGGGATGTCGCCATTTCCGATTTACATTGCGTTTTTCAGACTGCTGTACCGCTGAATGTTAAGTCGAAAATTCAAAATCCAAAACGTGTCCTTTGCGATGCAGCGCGACCAACTCGCGACGACTTATTACATTTTGACCGACAAGCGTTCTCCATCTCGCAGCGCTGAATTGTGGTCACACGACTTCGTTTTCTTCGTTTGCTTCTGCTCAGAATCTCTTTGCACCTCAACAGAAGGAAACGCAGGGAGCTGGGTGGATCGGCCGCTCCGTCCGGCGATGCTAAAACAAGTCTTGGCCCACATTATTTTAATATCGACCAAGAGACTGCTCGATCTAGCGCGCAAATGAATCGAGATCGAAGCTTTTTTCGCGTCAATTCTTGTGATCGCGGGGCACTTTCTTAGATCTCGATCGCATAGCGCTTCATTTTGTTGTAGAGGGTGGGACGCTGGATACCAAGAAGCTCCGCCGCCTTCTTTTTGTTGCCATGGCATTGCGCGAGCGCCTGAAGAATCGTCTTGCGCTCGACATCATCAAGGCTCTGCACGCCCGTTCGGGGCGGAGCGCCGCGTTCTATCTGTTGCAGCACTGTCGGCAATTGAACTTCGGTGGGCAGCTCCTTCGCGCCGATCAAACCCTGCCGCGTCAGCACCACGGCGTATTCGATTGCGTTCTGCAATTCCCGGACATTTCCCGGCCAGGAATAATCGAGCAACTTTTGAAACGCATCTGGCGCAATGTCCGGCTCAGGTTTCCCGAGTTGTTGAGCAAACTGTTTTAGAAAAAGAGCGATCAAGGGCGGGATGTCTTGCCTGCGCTCCCGGAGCGGGGGCACCTCAATTTGAAAAGTGTTTAGCCGATAGTACAAATCGGAGCGCAACCGGTTCTCCGAGAGTGCCTGGGCGATCGACCGATTAGTCGACGCGATCAGGCGAAAATCGGCGTTCATGGTGCGCGTGCTTCCGAGCGGCCGGTACTCACGCTCCTGCAGCACGCGCAAAAAACGCGTCTGTAGATCCGGCGGCATGTCCGAAATTTCATCGAGAAAAAGCGTGCCGCCACCGGCCGCGCCAATCATTCCTGGGAAGTCATTCATCGCGCCGGTAAATGCCCCCTTCACGTAACCAAAAAGCTCTCCTTCAATCATCGTTTGCGGAAATGCGGCACAATTTAGCTTCACCATTGCTTTTCCCGCGCGTCGGCTCCGCGCGTGAATCACGTTCGCGATGACTTCCTTGCCCACACCACTTTCCCCTACGATGAGCACGTTTGCGTCCGACGGCGCCATCGCATTTATCAATTCTTCGATCTCTTGCATCACCTTGCTTTTGAAAATCGGGGTGAGCCGTATCTCAGCGATTTCCAGGCGCTTCTCGAGTTGCTGGGTTTTTTCCCGAAGTTCTTCCGCCTCCTGTACGAGCGACTGTTTTTCCAAGGCTTTCTCGACCAAACTAAGCAATTCTTCAGACGCGTATGGTTTGCTGATGAAATGGTAGGCACCACGCTTGATCGACTCGATTGCATTGTGCAATGAGTCGTGCGCTGTCAAAATAATAACCTGCATGTCCGGTAGCTCGGTTTTGATCCGATCGAGCATTTCCAATCCGTCTGCGTCGGGTAGTTGGAGATCGAGCAAAACGAGCGATGGAGATTTTGATTTCAGCAATTTCAATCCCTGGGAAGCGGTGGGAGCAGTGTCGATCTGATAACCATGCCGCTTGAGAAGCGCCTCGAGCGTCATGATAACCGGCCGCTCGTCATCAATGATCAGGATGCGACTGTTCTCTGTTTTCATTTCAGGGATTCGCGTTGCTCATACTACGCATCACCCGCCGGCCCAGTTGACCAAAAAGCGAAAGAAACGCGACGCTTTAACTTTCCTCACGCGGTAGTGGTAAAATGAGTGTAGTAACGAGCTCCGAACCTGTTGCATCATATTGAGCGCGCATGTCGCCGCCGTGAGCTTCCATGATAGCGCGCACACGGTAAAGGCCAAGCCCGTAATGGCCATGCGTAATGTGGCGCAGCGGCTCGCGTCCCCAATTGTGAGTAGATGATTTGAATCGGATTTTCGGCTCGCGAATCGTAAAAACTAGCCGATTTCTGTCGATCTTGCAGGCAATCAGCAATGCACCTTTGCCGCGATCGTGCTGAAAAGCATTGGAGAACACTTCAATGAACGCCTCCTGCAAAAGTTCTGGATCGATTTGCAACATTGCCGGGCCTGTATCCATGGCCCAGTTAATCTCTCCGTTTTTGTCCTGGAATTCGCGTGCAATCGTCTTGCGCAAGTCTTCGACAAAATCAGAAGCCCGATAAGTGATTAGATTGGTTCCTAGCTCGCTTAGTCCCTCCGAAATTTTCTGTAGCGCCGATCTTAATCCGGATAGCATTTTACGAAGGCGATCGATCTCAGCCTTTGTTTCTGCAGTCACCTCGAACTCGCTGATGTAAGCGCTCTGCAGCTCGATCGCATTCAAATGATTGCGAAGATCGTGGCTGAGTTGCCGAATGAAACGGAGCGCATCCGTCCACGGTACGGCCAAGGCATCGGTTCGATTTAGAGGAGCGGCGGTTGCCATAAAGTTGCTATCTGTCGATTGAAAATCTCTCGTCGACGATTTTTCCGCCGGTTGTAATCCGGACGTGCGGATCATTGCTCGCCAGGTGCCGCAGCACATGAAACACGTCTTCGGGGTCCGCATCGATCGACCGCGCAATTTCTTCGGCGGACTTGCCGGCACCAGTCGTGAGTTTCTCGCGCACTTGCTTTTGAAGTTGCAACAATTTGGTCGCCGCTGTTTTCCCAGCCTCAACGCCAGGTTGATCATAGGCGTTGACATTGACCAGGGATGCATAGAAGCCCACCGCACGCTCATAGAGTGCGATTAACGCGCCAACGTTAAACGCATTCACCTCGGGGATGCTCATGGTGATTGATTCACGCCCGCTCTCATAAAGCGCACTTCGCGTCCCGCGCAAAAAGCCCTGAAGGTAATCGCCGCTTGTGACTCCATCTTCGACTTCGAACCGCGCATCATGTCGATCCTTCTGCACTTCAATGAAGGTCACGAAAAAATTCAAGACGCCGTCGCGCAACTGTTGCACGTACGCATGTTGATCGGTCGAGCCCTTGTTGCCGTAAACCGCAATGCCTTGGTGCACAATCTTTCCATCAAGGTCCCTTTCTTTTCCCAACGATTCCATCACCAGTTGTTGCAGATATTTGCTGAACAGCGTCAGCCGGTCCTTGTAGGGTAGGATCACCATATCCTTTTCGCCTTTGCCATTGCCGGTGTAATACCACATTAGCGCCAGAAGCATCGCGGCGTTTTGCGCCACATCAGGGATGCGCGTCCGTACATCCATCGCCGCTGCGCCGGCGAGAAAATTGTCGATGTCAAAACCTTCCAACGCCATCGGGATAAGT
>Ga0134063_10000687_pt1 | contig 11689 bp, 9 predicted proteins | sample 15_taG_11_FD_94467 | JGI IMG/M metagenome (GOLD analysis project Ga0134063, IMG submission 94467) | Grasslands soil microbial communities from the Angelo Coastal Reserve, California, USA - 15_D_Rain_20cm_5_09082015 | ecosystem: Environmental > Terrestrial > Soil > Grasslands ... | reverse complement strand
GTGCACGATCTCATGGCGCACGTAGACCGGTGGCCCGTATTTCTCGAGGGCGCGCTCGACGATTTCAATCGCGCGCACCACGCCGGCACAGAATCCCCGAGGTTGCGCCAGCATCACCTTTATCGTCCGCTCGGGCCGCTCCTGGGTCGCAGGAATGTCCCGGGAGGGGTCTAGTTGACGAGCCCCTTGAGGGGTGGCGCGCACGGCCGCAAAGCTCGCGCCGCTTGGGCCGTCAAGGGCTTGAGGAGCACGCATCTGTGCGGCAGGGGGGATGGGCGGGAGGGCCATGATTCCACCATTTTCCCACATCGGTTCGCGCAGGCACAGCCCAAATTATTATGAATTTGCAGGCGAAGCCGCTCCCCTTCGAACTTGATGGCGGCTTTGGGGTTGTTCGGTTTGATCGTTGTTCTGGCAGTGTTCCCCTACAACCTTTAGGCGTTGTCAACGCACTGAAATGCCTGTTATTCCGCCCGCCATAATGGCTCACCGTCCGATCCGAGCGGACCCGTTAGCTTTCAGGACCTAACCATGTTGCAGCGGGCGATCGTCACCATTGTTGATTGTTGCACGCGCTACGCGGCGCAAATCATAGGCATCGCGGTCCTTTTGGGTCTTGTCACCGGCATTTATGCGGCCGGCCATTTCGCCATCGACGCCGACGTGAACAAGCTCATTTCCAAGCAGTTGCCATGGCGGCAACGTGAGGTGGCGTTCGAAAAATCGTTTCCCCCGAAAGAAGAAACGATCCTCGCGGTCATCGATGCTCCGACCTCAGAATTGACGACCCAGGCGACGACGGCGCTGATCCAAAAATTGGCCCCCCAGAAGGATCACTTCCACTCGATTTTGGAAGCTGGCGGAGGGCCGTTCTTTGCAAAGAACGGGCTCTTGTTCTTGCCAACTCAGGAGGTCATCGGCCTCACCAAGAAACTCGGCGAAGCCAAGCCCCTGATTCAGACCCTGGCGCAGGATTCCAATCTGCGTGGCCTGACAACCGCCCTCAACTATGCGTTGATCGGCGTGCGGATGAACCAATACACGCTCGATGATCTATCCGGCACGCTGAATATGGTGTCGGACCCGCTCGATGAGGTCATCGCGGGACGTCCGGCGAGCTTCTCCTGGCGCGCAATGCTCAACGGCCGGCCAGCCAATCCGGACGAGCGGCAGCGCTTCGTCGAATTTCGGCCGATGCTCGACTACGCCGCGCTCATGCCGGGTAAGGTTGCGACCGACGCGATTCGCCAAGCGGCGGCCGAGTTGGACATCGGCAAGAGCTACCGCGCGAGGGTACGCCTGACTGGACCGGTCGCCATCGCGGATGAGGAATACGCCACTCTGCAAGAGGGCGCTTTCGTCAATACCGCAATGACCATCCTAGTGGTGCTGACCATTCTGTGGCTCGCCTTGCGTTCGTTCGGGATTATCTTGGCGGTGGCCCTCAGTTTGTTGGTCGGCCTGACCATTACCGCCGCGATCGGCTTGGCAATCGTCGGCGCGCTCAACCTCATTTCGGTGGCATTCGCGGTCCTGTTCATCGGTCTTGGTGTTGACTTCGGAATTCAGTTCAGCGTGCGCTATCGTGCTGAACGTCACGAGGTCGATAATCTGCACGAGGCGCTGGTAAATACCGCGAGCCACGTGGGTGCGCCGTTGACCCTTGCCGCGGCGGCAACCGCCGCCGGGTTTCTCTCGTTCCTTCCGACTGACTACAAAGGCCTGTCCGAGCTGGGGTTGCTCGCCGGCCTTGGCATGATCGTCGCCTTTTTAACCAGTATCACGGTCATTCCGGCACTGCTGACTGTCCTGCGGCCGCCGGGCGAACCGCAAGAGATGGGTTTCAAAGTCCTGGCGCCGGTCGACCGGTTCATGGAGCGGCACCGCATCCCAGTCATTGTTGGCACCGGGCTCGTTGTCATGGCTGGTCTCCCACTGCTTTATTGGCTGCAGTTCGACTTTAATCCGCTCAACCTGCGAAGCGCAAACGTCGAGTCGGTTGCGACTTTTCTCGAGCTGCGGAGCGATCCGAATATCGGGGCGAGTTCCATTTATGTGCTGGCTCCAAACAAGGAGGCCGCCAATATCGACGCGGAGAAGCTCTCCAAGCTGCCCGAGGTCGCAAGCGTAAAGACGATCGACAGTTTCATTCCCGATGACCAGCAGCCCAAGCTCGCCGCCATCCGCCAGCTCGCAACCTTGCTCGATCCGGTGCTGCGGCCGGATCCGAACAAAAAGCCGCCCACCGACGCCGACAATATTGCCGCGCTCAAGTCCGCCGTGGACGCTTTGAAGCAATCGGCGGGCACGCAGACCGGACGAGGCGCCGCCGCCGCCAAGCGGCTGGGGGAGGACCTTGGGAAGCTCGCGAGCGGCGATGAAGCCTTACGCGCGCGCGCGCACGCCGCCATGATCCCTTCACTCAACACGGCACTGGATGAGCTGCGGAATTATCTGCAGGCGCAGCCGGTCACGCTCGAAACCTTGCCCCCTGAGATCGCGCGCGAGTGGGTGACGCAAGACGGGCGGTATAAAGTCGAAATTCTGCCCAAAGGCGATCCCACCGACAACGAAACGTTGCGCCAGTTCGCCCGCGCGGTACTGGCAGTCGAACCAAATGCGACCGGCGGCCCCATCGCAATTCTCGAGTCCGGTCGCACCGTCGTGCGGGCATTCTATGAAGCCGGCTTTTGGGCGCTTGGCTCCATTATAATCCTGCTCTGGATCCTGCTGCGCCGCTTGGGCGACGTCCTTCTCACCATCATTCCACTGCTGGTGGCAGGCATCGTCACGATGGAGCTGATGGTCCTCTTTGGCATGAAGCTCAACTTCGCGAACATCATCGCGCTGCCGTTGCTGCTCGGCGTCGGCGTTGCCTTCAAGATTTACTACATCATGGCGTGGCGGGCGGGCCAAACCGATCTTCTGCAATCAAGCCTGACGCGCGCCGTGATGTTCAGCGCGCTCACCACCGCCACCGCTTTCGGCAGCTTATGGCTATCGAGCCACCCCGGCACCTCGAGCATGGGCAAATTGATGGCGCTCGCGCTCGTCACCACCATGGCGGCGGCGGTGCTGTTCCAGCCGGTTCTGATGGGCCCGCCGCGCGAGCCGAAACCGAAAAGGTCCAAGCGTCGCATGAGCGCGGGCGCGGGCGCGGCTCAATCTCAGGAGCTGGTTGCAGCCGGCGCCGACAGGTCAACGTAGACCTGCCCGTCCCTCACCTCGGTCCGGAACGTCCTGAGATCCGTCTCGCAGGGCGGCTGCACGGCTTTGCCGCTTGGTACGTGAAACGCGCCGAAATGCAGACTGCACTCGATGACGTCGCCTTCCAGAATGCCGTCGCCGAGATCGGCCATGGCATGCGTGCAATATGCCTCCGTAGCGTAGAATGCCCCTTCGACGTTGTAGACGGCGACGCGCTCGCCCCCCACCTCGAAGCTCTTGACGCTGCCGGACGGAACATCGGCGACGGCGCATACAGGGACCGGATTTTCTGCCATGGCTCGCCTACGGGCTAAGGAGACAAGTCCTTTAGCGGCGTTCGGGAAAAGTTCAATAGGGAGCGCCACTGTCAACAACTGCAAGCGCGGTGGCCGAATTGACCGCCTTTCGTACCGGCATGTACGTTGCGGGATGCAACGCAGCGCGTGGGGGAGAAGCCGATGCCCAGGTTGGACCACCTGATCGAAGAACTCGTCACTGCAAACCGCATTCTCGCCCGTGAAGGTGTGGTGGATTCCTTCGGCCACATCAGCGTGCGGCATCCGGACAATCCGCAGCGCTACCTGCTGTCGCGATCACGGGCGCCGGATTGCATCGAGAGCGGCGATATCATGGAGTTCACTCTCGACGGCACGCCGGTCGATCCCCGTGGCCGCGCGCCGTATCTCGAGCGATTCATCCACGGCGCGCTCTACGAGGCCCGACCGGATATCATGTCGGTCGTGCACAATCACAGCGAAAGCGTCATTCCGTTCGGCGTGACCGGTAAGAAAATCAAAGCGATTTTCCACATGGGAGCATCGATCGGACATGACGTGCCGGTCTGGGACTCCCACGACGGTTTCGGAGACACCGCCTTGCTGGTCGAGAACATGGAGATGGGCCGCGATCTCGCCAAACGCATCGGCGCGGGCGCTACGGCGCTCATGCGTGGCCACGGTGCAACGGTGGCCGGCAAGGATATCCGGCAAGCCGTGTATATTTCGGTCTACTTGGAGGTCAACGCGCGGCTGCAAAAGCAGGCAATGGACATGGGCGCGATCAAATTCCTGACCGCCGGCGAGGTGGACAAGGTTTCCGGGCGCACCGGATCCTACGGCATCAACCGCGCTTGGGAGAATTGGTGCCGGCGCGCGGGCCGTCCGTTCCAGGCAGATGCGGGACGAGGCTGAGCGCCGCACGTATGCGGCGCTGCAAGCAACGGCCGTGGTTGTCGGGACGTGCTATAGGTCGGCCTCGGCCGTGCAAAGCGTGAAGTGCGTGAGCATGGAGGGCCGAAAGAAAATGGCTGCCGTGCACTCTGAGCGCATTGACGCAGGTGAGCCGAAATTCCCGGCCGCTGATCCCATTCTGGTCGTCGAGAATATTGTCAAGCGTTTCGAAACTCCGGACGGCGTCCTCACCGCGGTCGATCACGTATCCCTCACCGTCGCGCCTGGCGAATTCGTCGGCGTGATCGGCCCATCTGGCTGCGGCAAGTCGACGTTGTTCAACGTCATCGGCGGCTTGCTCGACGGCTATGACGGCACGGTTATGGTTGCGGGCGAACGAATGCGCGGGCCGCATCCTGCGATCGGCATGATCTTCCAGGAGGAATCGACCTTCCCTTGGCGCAACCTGATCGATAACGTCGCGTTTCCGTTGGAAATAATGGGCTTGCCGAGAGCCGAGCGGTACGAGCGGGCGCGGCAGTTCGTCAAGCTCGTGGGGCTCGAGGGATTCGAGCGGCGGTATCCCGCCGAGCTGTCGGGCGGCATGCGGCAGCGGGTGTCCATGGCGCGCACGCTGGCGGCGCAGCCAAAGATCCTGCTGATGGACGAGCCGTTCGCCGCGCTTGACGAGCAGACCCGGCTGCTCCTGGGCGATAAGGTGCTGCAGATCCAGCAGCAGCTGAGGCAAACCACGCTTCTCATTACTCACAACATCACCGAGGCGGTGCAGCTATCGGACCGTATCGTGGTGATGACGTATCGTCCGGGCCAAGTGAAGCGAATGGTGGAAATCGCGCTGCCGCGTCCGCGCAGCTCCGAGATCGTCTCGAGCGAGGCGTTTGGGCGATATGTGGCCCAGATCTGGAGTGATCTGCGCGAGGAGGCAAGCCGCGGGCTGAGCGACGAAGAGATGGGTAAGCTGCGCGAAGGCGAGAGGCGATGATCGGGAGTGTTGCCAAGCACAAATATTTTCCAGCTGCGCTCGGCATCGGCTCGTTGTTCGTATTCGTGGCATTGCTCGAGCTCCTTATTCGCGTCGGCATGATCAACCGCTTCATCGTGCCGATGCCTTCCGACATCGTCGCCGCTTTTCCGCGTGTCATCGTCGAGGAGCACGTGCTTCAGCGTTTCGTGCTCACCGCGGGCGAGGCTTTCTCCGCCAGCGTTCTTGTGACCATTGTCGGCGTCGCCGGGGGGGTCGTGCTTCATCGCTATAATTTGTTGCGGCTCGCGACCGAGACCTGGGTCGCGGCGATCGCGGCGGCGCCGCTCGTTCTGATGTATCCGCTGTATCTAGTGATCTTCGGCCGCAGCGCCCTTACCATCGTGATGATGGGCTTCACTGCCGGAATCGCGCCGGTCATCCTCAAGACACTGGAAGGCCTTTTGGCGACGCGGCGCGTGCTGATCAACGTCGGCAAGAGCTTCAATCTGACCCCATCGCAGCAATTCTGGAAGATTCTATTTCCCGCCGCGCTGCCGACCATCTTCGTCGGACTGCGGCTCGGTTTGATCTTCGCGCTCATCAATATCGTGGGAGTCGAATTTCTGATCAATTTCGGCGGCCTTGGGCAGCTTATCAACGAGCTTGCCGAGCGGTACGATCTTGCCGGAATGTATGCCGCGATCTGCTTCGTGATCCTGGTCAGTATTAGCGTGTTTCTCCTCACAGAGAGGCTCGAGCGATGGTTGAGACCCGTGGATTGAGCCTGCCAGCGGCGAGATCATGGGCGCTGCCGCTGCGCCCGGTCACCGCGCTGCGCGTCGCGATCGTCGTGGGCGTTGTCGTGATTTGGCAAGCCATATCGGCGTCGGGATGGCTCTACCGCGATGTCGTGCCTTCGCTCCTCACCATCGGCAGAGCGCTTTATGCGACGCTGAGCGATCCGATCTTCTACTTCCATCTCGGCACGACCGCGTACGAAATCGCCATCGCGATGGTAATCGGCGGCTTGAGCGGGCTTGCAGTTGGGCTGTTGCTGGGCGGCAGCCGATTGCTGTCGCGCGCTTACGAAGCCTACCTTTACTACCTTGGTCCTTGCCCCAAGATCATATTCTTTCCAGTCATGATCATGTGGTTCGGCGTGGGGCCCGGATCCAAGGTGGCGATGGGCGCGATCTCGTGCTTCTTTCCGGTCGCTCTCAACATCGCCGGGGGTATGCGCGAGATCGATAAGGTGCTCATCCGCGTGGGGAAGAGCTTTCGCGCCAACACCTGGCAGATGGTCACCAAGATCTACCTTCCTGCCATGCGCCACCCAGTCATTAACGGGATGCGCCTCGGCCTCGGCGTGGCGCTGATCGGCACGTTGCTTGCCGAGACGAAGCTCTCGAATCGCGGAATCGGGTTTTTGGTGATTCAGGCCTACAGCATCTTCAACATGCCGCAGATGTACGCGCTGCTGATCATCCTCTTCGTGATCGCAATCGGTGCCAACGCGCTGATCGGGCGATTCGGCGGTCTCGACGACATCAAAGCTTCCTGAGTGCTCTACTCCTTGCCTTAGAGGTGTCCAATGGTTGCAGTTGCCGCGGCGAGACCTCAACCGCTTCCTCCCAATCTGCCGTCGCATCGTGATCCCTATTACGCCGGCCAGTGGCAGAAGCCGAAATCACCGCGTTATGTGGAGACCATCAGCCCAGGAACCGGCGAGCCATTGGGCAAAGTGATCGACGGTTCGGCGGCTGATGCGGAGGCGGCCATCGCCGCCGCCAGAACCGCCTTTCGCGAGTGGCGGCACGTGCCGCCGCTCGAACGGGCAAAGATGCTGCGCGCGATCGCCGACGTGTTGCGCAAGAACGGCGATGAGCTTGCGATGATCGACGCCGCTGATTGCGGCAATCCCTATGCCGAGATGGTGCGTGATGCCCAGATGGGGGCGGCACAGCTCGACTTCTATGCCGGCCTCGTCACCGAGATGAAAGGCGCGTCGATCCCAATGGGCCCGGAGGCGGTCAATTTCTCGGTGCGCGAGCCCTTCGGAGTGGTCGCTCGCATCATCCCATTCAATCACCCTTTTATGTTCGTTGCAGGAAAATCGGCGGCGCCGCTCGCCGCCGGCAACACCGTTGTGGTCAAACCGCCCGAACAGGCCCCGCTGTCCTCCCTGCGGCTCGCCGAGTTGATCGACGGTATCCTGCCGCCGGGCGTTTGGAATCTGGTACCGGGCGGCAGGGAGGTCGGCCAAGCGCTAGCGAGCCATCCCGACGTCGCCAAAGTGGCGCTCATCGGCAGCGTGCCGACCGGCCGCGCCGTGATGAAGGCGGCCGCCGATACGCTCAAGCCGGTCACGCTCGAGCTTGGCGGGAAGAACGCTCTGATCGCTTTCCCCGACGCCGATCTCGACGCAGTGTCGGCTGCCGTCGTTGACGGCATGAATTTCACCTGGTGTGGCCAATCCTGCGGCTCGACCAGCCGCGCCTTCGTGCACGAGAAGATTTACGACGCGGTGCTGGAGCGGGTGAAGAATTCAGTCAAACGCTACCGGCCTGGCATCCCGACCGATCCTGCAACGACCATGGGTTCGATCGTGAGCAAGGTGCAATATGATCGCGTGCTCGCTTATATTGAGGCCGGCAAAGAGGAGGGCGCCCGGCTTCTCACCGGCGGCAAACGGCCGAGCGATCCGCATCTCGCCAAGGGCTTCTATGTCGAGCCAACGGTGTTCGCCGACGTGACCATGGACATGCGCATCGCCAAGGAAGAGATCTTCGGCCCAGTCCTCTCCATTTTGAAATGGAGCGACGAGGACAAGATGCTGGCGCAGGTGAATCAGGTCGAGTACGGGCTGACCGCATCGATCTGGACCAACGATCTTGCGACCGCGCACCGCACCGCGGCGGCGGTCGAGGCCGGTTATGTCTGGATCAACGAGGTCTCCAAGCATTTCCTCGGCGCGCCCTTCGGCGGCTACAAGCAGTCCGGCACCGGACGCGAGGAAGGCATCGAGGAACTGTTGAGCTTCACGCGCGAGAAGAACATCCATATCAATCTTAGGAGACGCAGCGGCGCGCATTGACTGCGCATGTCAGCTCCGGCTCGCAAACGCCGGAAGAGGCGGAGGAAGGGCGGCGTGCGGCCGCCCCTCGACGCCACGCGAGATCAGTGACGAGCGGTTCGCTGCGGACCGTAGCTGACCCGATAGACCGCGCCGTTGTAGTCATCGGAGATCAACAGCGAGCCGTCCTTCATAACCATCACATCGGCCGGCCGTCCGACATAATTGTTGTTCTGGAGGAAACCGGTGACGAATGGCTCCATCGACCTGAAAGTGCCGTCCGGCTTTAGCTTCACTACGACAAGGTCACCCCCGATCTTGGTGCTGCGGTTCCACGAGCCATGCCGCGCGATGATAATTTGGTTGCGGTAGGCGGCCGGGAACATACTCCCAGTGTAGAAGCGCATTCCTAAAGCCGCCGCGTGCGGCCCCAGCAGCGCGATGGGCTTGGTGAACTCCTCGCAGGAATGGCCCCATCCAAATTCCTGGTCCGGAATATTGCCCTGGTGGCAGTAGGGGAATCCGAAGTTGTCCTTGCCGGGCTGGGTCACTCGATTGAGCTTGTCTTCCGGTATGTCTTCCGACAGCCAATCGCGCTGGTTTTCGGTGAAGTAGAGCTGTTTTAGCACCGGATGCCAGTCCATCCCGACGATCTGGCGAATGCCGCTCGCAACCACTTCGAGCCCACTGCCGTCTAAATTAAGACGGTAGATCTTGGCATGCCGCTCGGGCGGCATGCAGATGTTGCAGGGTGCGCCGACCTGGAAATAGAGCTTCTCGTCGGGACCGATCGTGAGATATTTCCAGCCGTGCGCCTCATCCTTCGGGAGATCGCTGAAGATGACGGTCGGCTTCGGCGGGTTGTCGAGCTTGTCTTCGATGTTGTCGATTTTCGAGATCTGGGACAGTTCGGCGATGTAGAGCGTGCCTTTGTGGAGGACGATGCCGTTGGGGCGATAAAGCCCGGAGGCGACGACCTTGACCTCGCGAGTCCCGCCCTTGTCCACGATGGCGTGGATCTTGTCCTTGAGGCGGCTCGAGACGAACACCGTGCCCTTATCACCGAGCCGAAGCGTGCGCGCGTTGTCGACGCCGCTCGCATAGACCTCGATCGTGACCCCCTTCGGCGCCTTGAGCTTGTCAATAGGGAGCTTGTCGGCCGTGGCCGGGATGGGCGGCGGCGCGACCGGCGCAAGCCTTTTTGCGGCGTCAGTATCCGGTCGCCCGATCAACGGAGAACCGGGCGGCAGCGGAGCTTGCTGCTGCGCGGCCACCGGCGGTGTGGTCATAAGGGCTGCACCGAGAGCGCCGGCGAGCATAAGAGCGCACCGGCGCGACAACTGGGTCATGATCATCCTCCCTGAACTGATCGTTTGTGGTGCCATCGCTTATCTTCATAAGCTGTCGAGTGAGCCTCCTTTCGGTTGCCGGCCATCTAAATGGTCAGCGTGCCGGCCTTTGCCGCGGCATAACGCTCACCGATCTTGGTCCAATTCACCACGTTCCACCACGCCTTGAGGTAGTCGGCGCGGCGGTTCTGGTAGCTGAGGTAATAGGCGTGCTCCCACATGTCGTTGCCGAACAGCACGTGCTTGCCGTCGGCCAGCGGGGTGTCCTGGTTGGGCTTGGTCTCGAGCGCGAGCTTGCCGTCGCGCGCGACATTGATGAACACCCAGCCCGAGCCGAACACGCGCAGTCCCGCGGCGTTGAAGTCGTCCTGCAGCTTCTGTAAGCCGCCGAGATCGCGGGTGATGGCCGCAGCGAGCTCGCCCTGCGGCTGACCGCCGGCGGGACCCATGACCTGCCAGAACATGGTGTGATTGGCATGCCCGCCGCCGTTGTTGCGCAGCACAGTGCGGATCGCCTCGGGCATTTCACCAAGCTTGGCCAAGATGTCCTGCAGCGGCATGGATGCGACGGCCGGGTGATCCTTGAGCGCATTGTTGAGGTTCATGACGTAAGCGGCGTGATGGCGATCGTGATGGATCTCCATGGTACGCGCATCGATGTGCGGCTCGAGCGCGTTGTTTGGATAGGGCAGCGGTTCAAGTTTGAACGGACCAGCCGCAGCCTGCGCATGGACGTTGCGCGTGAGCGCGACAACCGCCGCGGATCCGGCCAAGAATTCGCGACGGGTGAGGGACGCGATGCTCGACATGGCAGCCTCCAATGGATCGCGCTGTTGTTGTGTCTAACACGTCCTGTCGCAGCTTTATTCCGAGCCGTACGATAGCACATGCTGCGTGGCGCACGACATGTCACGCGGCATTACATGTGCCGGTAGTCATACCCAGCTTCGGTCTGGATCGTCGCAAGCTGGGCCACCCGCGCGTGGTCGGGAGCGAGGTGGCACACCGGATCGGTTGCGCTCGCATCGCCCGTGAGCGCAAAGGCTTGGCAGCGGCAGCCGCCGAAATCGAGCTCACGACGTGGGCAGCTTGCGCATGGCTCCCTCATCCATCCTGTACCGCGGAAGGCACTGAAAGCCGGGGAGTTTGCCCAGATATCCGCGAGCGATCGCTCGCGCACGTTCCAGAACTCGAGCCCGGTAATCGATTCCGCGGCATGGCAGGGCAGCACCTTGCCTGCGGGTGTTACGTTGAGCGAGCGGCGACCCCAGCCGCCGACGCAAGGTTTTGGATATCGCGCGTAGTAGTCCGGCACCACGGCATCGATGACGATCCGGCCCTGATGCCGCGCGCGCAGCTCCGCCACGGCACTCGCCGCACGCTCGACCTGCTCGCGGGAGGGCATCAGCGCGGCGCGGTTCCTGAGTGCCCAGCCGTAATATTGCACATGCGCGATCTCGACGCGGTTTGCAGCCAGTGCGAGCGCGAGATCGACGATATCGCCGATCCTGTCGATGTTGGTGCAGTGCACCACGGCGTTCACGGTGAGCGGGAGCTTGTGCCCCACGACCGCGGCGGCGAGCGCCCGTTTCCTGGCGAATGCGCCCGCGTAGCCCGCGATGCGGTCGGCGGATTGGGCGTCGCTGTCTTGGATCGAGATCTGCACATGGTCGAGCCCGGCCTGCACCAATCCAGCCAGCACGCTTTCCGTAATCCCGACGGCGGACGTGATCAGATTGGTATAGAGACCGGCCGCGTGAGCGCCGGCGGCGATATCTATGAGATCGCGCCGCGCGCCCGGCTCTCCACCCGACAAATGCAACTGCAGCACCCCCAGTTCAGCCGCTTCGCGGAATACACGCGACCAAGTCGCGGTGTCGAGCTCGCCCTCTCTCGGATCGAGCGC
>Ga0134063_10000680_pt1 | contig 11712 bp, 10 predicted proteins | sample 15_taG_11_FD_94467 | JGI IMG/M metagenome (GOLD analysis project Ga0134063, IMG submission 94467) | Grasslands soil microbial communities from the Angelo Coastal Reserve, California, USA - 15_D_Rain_20cm_5_09082015 | ecosystem: Environmental > Terrestrial > Soil > Grasslands ... | reverse complement strand
TGGGAGCAGAGCTCGCTCGGCGGGCGCCGGACGTTACGCGGGTTCGGGAGCGACCGCTTCATCGACTTCAACCGCTCGCTCGGCGCCGCCGAGCTCCGCACGCGCGTCTGGCAGCGCAAGCTCTTCGGGGTGAATGCGGAGCTCGAGCTGGCGCCCTTCGCCGAGGCGGGCCAGGTGTTCCGCAGGGTGACCGACTCGCCGGTCTCGGACCTGCACTTCGTCTACGGCCTCGGGTTCCGCGGCGTGGTGCGCCCGCAGATCGTCGGCTTCGTCGACGTCGGCCGCGGCAGCGAGGGCACGGCGATCTTTACCGGCGTCGACTACCCCTTCTGAGCCCCGCGCCGGCGGCGTCGGTCTCGGCGCGGGGGCCGGGACGAGCCGCCCCGGCGGCGGGGCGACGAGAAGCAGGTGACCGCGTCCCGGCTGCTCGGCGCGGCTCGCGGCGAGCGGGCGGAGGGGGCGGCCCATGGCGTCGCGCCAGCGGCGCCACTCGTCCTCCCAGAGGAGGAGGTGCACGGCGCCGCCCCCGGGGGGCGGCGGCCAGGGGCGGAGCTCGCGCGGCGCGTAGAAGCGGAGAGCGGGATCGGGCGGGAAGAAGGCATAGAGCGGAGCGCCCGCCGGCACGACCCGATCGACGCGGCCCATGAAGGGCCGCAGGCTCCGCGGCCTGGCGATCGCCGGATGGAGCAGCGTGTTGAAGGCGGCGGTCCAGGCGACCGCGAGCATGGCCAGGACGTGCACGAGCCGCCGCCAGCGCCCGCGCCGCGCGGCCCGGTCGGCGACGAGGCCCGCCACGGCGCTCGCGACCGCGAGCAGGACCAGCACCGGAGCGGCCCGCCGCGCGGCTACCTCGAGGGCGGCGGCGCCCATGGCGTCCGCGGGCCTGAGCCAGCGCCGCAGGGCAGGACCCGGATCGAGCCCGACGGCCAGCGCCGCGGCGAGGGCGGCGAGCAGGACGAGGGCGGGCGCGTAGAGGCGGGCGCCGCCGCGGGCGGCGCGTACGGCTCCGCCCTCGGCGGGCGCAGCGACCACGCCGGCACCGACCAGGAGCGCGACGGCGGGATAGAGCGGGAGGAGGTACACGCTCCGCTTGGACGCCGCGAACCCGAAGAAGACGAGCCCCGTGCCCACCCAGGCCTCGGCGAGGTTGGCTGCCGGCGTCCGCTCCCTGCCGAGCGGCACGACGCCGAGCGGGAGGAGCGGCGTCCACGGCAGGAGTCCGACGAGCGCGAGCGAGAAGAGGTAGCCGGCGCCGTGCGCGTGGCCCGTGTCCGCGTCCGGATCGAGATAGCGGAACCAGTTCTCACGGGCGACGGTGGCGAGGAATGCGGACCCCTCGCGGCTGAACGCCGCCGCGTACCAGGCGCCGGCCACCAGCAAGGCCACGCCGAGCGCGGCAGGAGCGCCGAGCCGGCGCGGTAGCGCCACGTCGCGGCGCGCGAGCGCAAGCACGCCCGCCGCCAGCGCCGGCAGCACGATGGCCACGGGTCCCTTGGCGAGGGTACCGAGCGCCGCGCCTGCCGCGGCGAGCGCTGTCCAGTGCCACCGGCGGCCGCCGAGGAGGGCGAAGGTCCACGCGGCCAGCACCGCCGTCAGCGAGGCGGCGAGCGCCATGTCGACGCGTGCGCTGGTCGCCGCGCGCGTCCACTCGAAGCTCGTGGCGAGGACGAGCGCGGCCGGGAGTCCGGCCGTCGATCCGAACGCGGCGCGGGCGGTGGCCCAGGTGCCGAGCACCGCCGCGGCACCGAGGGCCGCCGAGGGCAGCCGGAGCGCCAGCTCCGGCCGGTCGGGCAGCGCGGCGAGCGCCGCGGCGGCTGCCCAGTAGTAGAGCGGCGGCTTGCGCGCCGGCTCGTCGTCCGGCCGCGCCGGGACGAGCCACTGGCCGCTGCGGAGCATCTCCCGGGCGACGAGGCCCTCGCGCGGCTCGCCGCGCGTGTAGAACGGGATGCGCGACGCGCCGGTGAGCGAGAGCGCCGCGCACGCCGCCACCACCACGACGGCTTCACGCCCCGCCGTCACGAGCAATTGCACGCGGCCGGGGCCGCTGTTAGCGTTCGCCGGTCATGCGGCCGGCGACCGCCGACTACGACGCCCGCTGGGGCTACCGCCAGCTCGACGCGCGCCGCTACGAGCGCCGCCGCTACGGGGGCGCGATCCGGCGGCTGAACCACCGGCTGCTCGAGCGGGCGCTCGGCCGTGCGCTCGCCGGCCTCGCCCCGGGCGCGCTCGTCCTCGACGCCCCGTGCGGCACGGGCATCCTCGGCCCGTTCCTCGCCCGCCGCGGGCTGCGCGTCATCGGGGCCGACATCTCGCCCGCCATGCTGGCCGTCGCCCGCGAGCGCGACGGCGCGGTCGGCCACGTGCGCGCGGACCTCGAGCTGCCGCCGCTCCGGCCACGGAGCGTCGACGCGGTGGTGTGCACGCGCTTCCTGATGCACCTGCCCGCCGCCAGCCGGCCCCGCGTGCTCGACACGCTCGCCGGGCTCGGGCGCGGGCCGCTCGTTGCCACGGTCTGCCACCCCTACACGCTGAAGAGCCTCGTGCGCGCGCTGCGGCGCGCGTTCGGCGGGCGGGCCAAGCGGAGCCCGCGGCTCACCCGTCGCATGCTCGCCGGGGAGGTCGCCGCCGCCGGTCTCGAGCTCGGGCGGGTGATCCGGGTGATGCCGCTCCTCTCGGAGGTGTGGGTCGTCGTGGTGCGCAAGCCGGGCAGCACGAGCTAGCAGCCGGCCGGAGGGGAATGCAATGGCAGCGATCGAAACCATCTCGGCGCGCGAGATCCTCGATTCGCGCGGCTTTCCCACCGTCGAGGCGACGGTGACCCTCGCGGGCGGGGCGCGCGGGACGGCCGCCGTGCCGTCGGGCGCCTCGACCGGCCAGCGCGAGGCCGTCGAGCTGCGCGACGGAGACCCGAAGCGGTACGGGGGCAAGGGCGTGCTCCGCGCCGTCGCCAACGTGCGCGACGTCATCGCGCCCGCGCTCGCGGGCCGTGACGGCGCCGATCAGGCGGCGGTCGATGCCGCCCTCGTCGCGCTCGACGGCAGCGACAACAAGGCGCGGCTCGGGGCCAATGCGGTGCTCGCCGTCTCGCTCGCCGTGGCGCGGGCGTCGGCCGCCGCGCGGGGCGAGCCCCTCTACCGGGCGCTCGGCGGTGCGGGCGCGGGGCTCCTGCCCGTCCCGTTGATGAACGTCATCAACGGCGGCCGGCACGCCCCGAACCCGCTCGACTTCCAGGAGTTCATGATCGTGCCGCACGGGGCGCCGTCGTTCCCCGAGGCCATCCGCCAGGGCGTCGAGGTCTACCAGGCCCTGCGCGCGCTCCTCGACCGCCGCCAGCTCTCGACCGCGGTGGGCGACGAGGGAGGGTTCGCCCCCTCGCTCCGCTCGCACGAGGAAGCGCTCGACCTGCTGGTCGAGGCGATCGAGCACGCCGGGCTCGTGCCCGGCCGCACCTGCTCGCTCGCCCTCGATGCGGCGGCGAGCGAGCTCGCGGACGGCGACGGCTACGTGTTTCGCAAGTCGGGCGGCCCGCGGCGCTCGGCCGACGAGCTGATCGGTCTCTACCAGCGGTGGTGTGCGGCGTACCCGATCGTCTCGATCGAGGACGGCCTCGGGGAGGACGACTGGGCCGGCTGGCGCCGCCTCACCGCGGCGCTCGGCGCGCGGGTGCAGCTCGTCGGCGACGACATCTTCGTGACCAACGACCGCTTCCTCGCCCGCGGCATCGCGGAGGGCGTCGGCAATGCGATCCTGATCAAGCTGAACCAGATCGGCACGGTCAGCGAGACGGGCGCGGCGATGGCGCGCGCCGCGGCCGCCGGCTACCGCTCGGTCGTCTCGCACCGCTCGGGCGAGACCGAGGACTCCTTCATCGCCGACTTCGCGGTGGCGATGGGTGCGGGTCAGATCAAGACCGGAGCGCCGTGCCGCTCCGAGCGGACCGTCAAGTACAACCGGCTGCTCGGCATCGCCGGCGAGCTCGGCGCGACAGCGCGGTGGGTGGACCCCTTCCGGCGGGCCTGACTCAGCGCGGGGGCTGGTTGCCGTAGAGCCGGCGGCGCGGCGTCGCGTACCAGAGCCGCCCGCGCGGGCCGAGCAGGGCCTCGAGCTCCGCGACGTGACGGCGGCCCGTCACCACGAAGGCGGCAGCGTCGGCCTCGAAGAGGTCACGGACGAGCCGTGGGTCCTCGGTGTGCACGACGGGGGTCCCGAGGTAGAAGACGAGCGACGGCGCCTGGCTGCCGAACGCGATCACCGGCGCCGGCCCCGCCTGTGCGAGGACCTGCGCCATCGCGTGGTCGCTGTGGAGGGCGCTGACGGCGGGCGCCGCGAAGCGGACGAAGACGGGGTGCAGCGTCACCACGGCGCCGAGCAGGGCGAGCGGGACCGCATGCTGGCGGTTCCCGGTGAGCACGCTCGCCAGCGCCAGGGCCCAGGCGAGCGCCGCCGTGGCGAAGGCGGCGCGGCCGAGCGCCGGCACCGGGTAGCTCCGGGCGGCGACGGCGGCGGCCGCGGCGGCGACGCCGAGCACGAGGACGCCGAGGCAGCCCGAGAGCTGGAGCGCGCGCGTGCTGAGCGTCATGTCCGGGCGCCGTGCCACGACCCGGGCCAGCGCCGGCCCGACGACGAGCGCGAGCGGGGGAAGCGCCGGGAGCACGTAGGTGGCGAGCTTGCCGCGGGCGAGCGTCAGGACGAGCGGGACGAACGCCGCCCACGCGACCAGCGCACGGCGGTCGGGGTCGCGAGCCGCGTCGACGAGCGCCACGGGCGCGAGCAGCGTCCACGGCAGGAACAGGATCGGCAGCCAGAGCCCGTAGTACCAGACCGGCGCGGCATGCGGGCTCGTCGCGGCGAGGCGGCGGACGTTCGTCGCCGCGAGGCCGCGCAGGGTCTCGGGGTCGAGGAGTGCCATGGGCACGACGACGAGCGCGACGATCGCGCCGCCGGCGGCGATGCCGCGGGCGAAGCCCAGCTCGCGCCACGTCGGGCGGGGGCGGCGGGTGAGCGCGGCGAGGCCGAGTGGCCCGGCGACGAGCAGGACGGCGAGCGGCCCCTTGACGAGCGTGCCGGCGGCGGCGGCGACGTACGGCACGAACGGCGGCCGTCGCGGCGGCGGCCGCTCGAGCCAGGCGAGGCCGGCGAGTACGCCGAGGGTCACGCAGGCGGTGAAGGTCATGTCGAGGTTCGCGTAGCGGGCGAGGCCGAGCCAGCCGGCGCTGGTCGCGGCGACCAGTCCGGCGCCCAGCGCGCCGGCCACACCCGCGCGCGGCAGCGTCCAGGCGTAGAGGGTCATCACCAGGAGCCAGGCCGCGACGGCGCTCGGCGTGCGCGCCGCCCCCGCGTCCACGCCGAGCGCCGTGTAGGCGAGCGAGACGAGCCAGTAGTGGCCCGGAGGCTTCTCACGGTATGGCGCGAGCTCGAGGGTCGGCAGTACGAGCCGCCGCCAGCCGTGGGCCGCGGCCATCTCGCGGGCGATCTCCGCGTGCCGCGCCTCGTCCGGGTCCCAGAGGGGGTAGCGGCCGAGATCCTGGAAGAAGAGCCCGCCCGCGACGAGCGCGAGCAGGACGGCGCCGCCGAGCGCGGGCAGCCGCACCGACTATGGACCCGCCGCGCCGGCGCTCTGTAGAATCGCCCGATGCGCGTTCGCGCGCCGGCCTTCGTCCTGCTCGGGCTCGTGGTGGGCGGCGCCCTCGGCTACGGCGCCGGGCAGGCGCTCTGCGTCCGCCGCACCGCGACCCTCGCCGGCCGCGTGGCGACGCTCGAGGGGCAGGCGGGCCAGGTACAGGCCGAGCGCGACCGGCTGCACCAGGAGCTGGCCGACCTCCTGCGTGAGCGCCGCGAGATGGCGGACACCGCCGAGCACCTGCGCACCCAGATCGAGCAGCAGCTTCGCCGCCTGGAGGCCCTCGAGGGGGCGCTTGCCCCGCCGCCAGAAGCCGGCTCGCCGTGAGACCGCCCGGCCACGCGGGCTCAGGCCCACTTGATCCTGCGGTAGTCGAACTTGCCCGCCTCGAGGCCGTTCAGCTTGACGATCTCGAAGTAGGGCGAGAGGTCGAAGTCGCGCGGCGTGATCAGCGTGGCGCGCTCGCGATGGAAGACGCTCGGGTACGGGTCGCTCGTGCGGCGGAAGTAGTCGCGCAGGCGCCGGCGCGGGCGCGGCGCGGCCGCCGGGGTGGTCGCGGGCAGGATCGGGAAGCCGACGTTCTGGAAGGCGCGGGCGATCAGGCTCGAGCACATCACCTCGGTCGGCAGCCCGCTGCCGAAGTGGAGCGCGCGGCGCCGGAAGCGGCGGGGGATCAGGCTCACCGGAAAGAAGTAGCGCGCCAGGTCGAGCAGGTTCTTCAGGTCATAGCTCGAGCCGAGCTGCGCGATCACCTCGTTGAGCACGCGCTGCAGGTCGTCGCGCTGCAGGCCGTGCGGCCGGCAGACGCGGAGGTTGAAGGCGGCGTACTTCGAGAGCGGAGAGGCGACGACCCCCTCCTGCAGGGCCTCGACGATCAGGTGCTGGGCATCCTGACCGTTCGCCCGCACCAGCTCCTCGCGCCGTGTCGGGAACCGCTGCAGCAGCTCGTCGCCGACATAGAGCGCGACGTGCGACCACGAGCTCTGGGTGAGATACTTGATGACCTCGCTGACACGCTGGTCCCCGTCGACGAGGATCACGTCGCCCTTGCGCACCGTCTGGCGGAGGGTCTCGAGGTCGGTCGACAAGATGCGGTTGTAGTTTCCCCGGGGCTTGGTCAGGACACGGGCCGCGACGTTGAAGAGCTTCTTGCGGAACCAGCGGGCCATCGATGCCTATTCTAGCCGGTACGCATCCTGGTCTGAAGCAAGATGCTTGCCGGCTGCCGGCGCACGCCCTGTGGTTCCGCCGCCGGCTCCTGGCGTGGTACGCGCGCCATGGGCGGCGGCTTCCCTGGCGGGGGGTGGCCGATCCGTACGCCGTCCTGGTCTCCGAGATCATGCTGCAACAGACGCAGGTGGCGCGTGTGACGGAGTTCTTCCCGCGCTTCCTCGCCCGCTATCCCACCCTGGAGGAGCTGGCGGCAGCGCCGTCTGACGCGGTGCGCGAAGCGTGGGACGGGCTCGGCTACTATGCCCGTGCCCGAAACCTGCACGCCGCAGCGCGCCACGTCGTCGACCGGCTGCGGGGTGTTCTCCCCGAGCGGCCGGGCGATCTCCGGCGCCTGCCGGGGATCGGTCGCTATACGGCCGGGGCGGTGGCCAGCATCGCGTTCGGGGCGAACGTGGCGGCGCTCGACACCAACGCCGCTCGGGTCCTGGCGCGTGCGCTCGGCGTCCGGCGAGCGGGCGGAGCGGCCCGGCATCACGCCCGCCTCTGGCGGCTCGCCGAGGCGCTCGCGGTCCGCGGCCGGGCCGGCGACTGGAACCAGGCGCTCATGGACCTCGGGGCGACGGTCTGCACGGCGCGCGCGCCGCGCTGCGCGGCCTGCCCCGTACGCCGGAGCTGTGCGACGGGGCGCCGGCGCCGGGGCTGACCCGGCCTCAGAGCACGCCGGTCTTGCAGAGGTATTCGGCGGCCAGGACGGCGCCCTTGGCGGCTCCCATCCGCGTATTGTGTGACAGCGCCACGTACTTGAGGCCGCGCTCCACCGCCGGCTCGGCGCGCAGGCGGCCGACGCTCGTTGCCATCCCGCCCTCGGCGTCCCGGTCGAGGCGGGGCTGGGGCCGGAAGGGGTCGTCATGCACGATGATGGCGTGGGCCGGCGCGCTCGGCAGGTCGAGGCCCGCGTAGTCGGGGCGGAAGGCTCGCATTGCCTCGGCGGCGGCAGACGGGCTGCAGGACCGCGTGGTCGCGACGGTGACGGCGATCGTGTGGCCCTCGAGCACGGCCGCGCGGGTGCAGGTGGCGCCGACCGGCGCCGGGTGGGGCTCGATGCCCCCCTCGCCGAGCCGGCCGAGGATCTTCGCCGTCTCGGTTGCCACCTTCTCCTCCTCCTTCGGAATGTAGGGGATCAGGTTGTCGAGGATGTCGAGCGCGATGACGCCCGGGGAGCGGCCGGCACCCGACAGGCCCTGCATCGATGTCATGAGCACCCGCTCCAGGCCGAAGCCGTCGAGCAGCGGCTTGAGCGAGATGGCGAGGCCGACGGTCGTGCAGTTCGGCAGCGGCAGCACGAAGCCCTTCCACCCCCGGCGCCGGCGCTGCTGCTCGAGGAGCGGCAGGTGCGCCGCCAGGTTGATGCCGGGCAGCGCGATCGGCACGTCCGGCTCGTAGCGGAACGCGGCCGCCGTGCTCACGACGGGCACGGCGCGCGCATAGATCGGTTCGAGCTCGCGCGCCGCCTCGCTCTCGACGGCGGCGAAGACGAGGTCGACCCGCCCGGCGTCGAGCTGCGCCGCGTCCTCGAGCGGGAGGCGGAGGAACTCGGCCGCCGGCTCCTCGCTGCACCACCATCTGCGCGCGCCGCTCGGGTCGCGGATGGCCTCCCCGTAGGGACGTCCCGCCGAGCGCGCCGAGGCGGCGAGCGCCGTCACCTCGAACCAGGGATGTCCGGCGAGCGCGGCCAGGAACTGCTGACCGGCGACCCCCGTGGCCCCCACCACCGCGACGGCTCGCTTCCGCATCGAAGCGACCGAGTATCCGCAGGCTCCGCGCGGAGTCAACCGCGAACGACGCGGAGCACGCCGACGGTCGTGGAAGCCGGCTACTGCTCGCTGCGCGGCTGCAGCCCGTATTTGCGGAGCCGGCGCGACAGCGACCAGCGGCTGATGCCGAGGATGCGGGAGGCTCGACGCTGGTTGCCGCGCGCCTCCTGCAGCACCCGCTCGATGTGCTGGATCTCCACTTCCCGCAGCGACGGGAGCGGCCCGCTGCGCTGCGCGGCTTGCACCCGCTCGGGCAGATCCTCGACGCCGATGCGCTCGCCGCGGGCCCGCATCGCCGCCTCCTCCACCACCTCGCGCAGCTCGTGCAGGTTCTCGGGCCAGCGGTAGGCGCGCAACACGGTTTCGGCCTCTGGCGTGAGGTCGCGCGGGGCACGTGGGCGCCGCTCGAGGAAGTGGCGCGCGAGCGCCCGGATGTCGTCGGCGCGCTCGCGCAGCGGGGGGAGCTCGAGCGTCTCGGCCGCGAGCCGCCGGTACAGGTCCTCGCGGAACAACCCGGCCGAGATGCGGGCGTGCAGGTCGACGCACGTGCTGGCGATCACCCGGGCGCGCGCCGGCACCGGCGTCGTCGAGTTCAGGCGCTTCAGCTCGTGGCGCTCGAGCAGCTGGACCATCACCTCCTGAAGGCGTGCGGGCAGCTCGTCCACCTCGGCGAGCAGCACCGTGCCGACGCCCGCCTGCTCGAAGATCCCCATCTTGTGGGGCGGGGTGCCGCCGTCGATGCCCAAGAGCTCGGCTTCGATGAGCGGATCGGAGAAGTCCCCGCAGTCGATCACCACGAAGGGATGTGCCGCCCGCTCGGAGAGGTTGTGGACGGCGCGAGCGGCAAGCTCGCGGCCGCTCCCCGGTTCCCCGAGGAGCAGGACAGGCGCCTCGCTCGCCGCCAGGCGCCGCAATTGGGGAAATAGACGCCCGAGGATGGGATCCTGGCTGGTCGTGTTCTCGAGCCACGTTCCAACGTCGTGGCGCTCGGTGTTCTGCAAGTAAGTCTCGTTCTGCATGGCTTAGCGCTCCTCAGCGCGGCCCGTCAGGCGCGGTTTCGAACCTCGAACCCCCGGTCATCGCGAGAACCGGACCAGCGCGCTCAACGAATCCGCGCGGCGGGTGCGACAGCCGGGCTCGTCTGGGCCCCGGACATTGCGAAGTATACCTGCTTCGCTTGTGGCAGCAACGCTCGTGCCACGACGGTACACCGCGACGTTTCGTTCCGACCGTTCGGCAATCGCGTCACCGGTTGTCGGGGGCTCCGACGCCCGAGACCCGCGATGGTTGGAACGAGCACGCACTCGCGGGGAGCGATCCAGCACCCTGACGCTCCCGACATTTACCGCCCCGCGTGACGGTCGAGCCACGCGAGCGCCGGCTGAAAGACCTCCTGCGCCGCCCGGCGCGCGACCAGGACGTCGAGATGTCCATAGCCAGCGAGCTCGCGCACCTCGGCCTCGGGGCCCCCGTAGGCGCGCGCGGTGGCACGCACCCGATCCACCCAGGGGGGGCCCATGTTCGTGCTCGCGAAGGCAAGGACGGGAACCGGCGTCTTCGGCACCGGCGGCGTTGGTCCGTCGAGGGCCGCGCGGGGCCACCAGCGGTCGTAGCTGCGGAGCAGGGCGGCCAGCACGGGAATCTCCGAGACCCGGGCGCCGGCCGCGAGCCCGCCCTCGCCCCCGAAGGACGGCGCAGTGGAGAGGATGTGGGCGAGTGCCGCCCCGGCCGTGGGAAACCCGGGCACCGGCGAGGGCGCGTTCGCGTCCGCGATCACCTGGTCGAGGAGCCGCCGGCGCTCGGCGAACGGCAATCGCTGCCCGCCGACGTCGATGGCGGGGTCGCCGCCCGCCACAGTGGGCCCCGGGGCGAGCGCGCCGTCGAGGATCAAGAGCCCCGCCAGCGAGTCGCGACGCGAGGCCAGCCGGTAGGCGAGCGCCGCGCCCTGGCTGAAGCCCGCCACGAAGAGAGGTCCCTGGTCCGCGCCTCGCACGAAGGCCGCCGCCCAGGCGGCGTCGTCGACGAAGCGGTCCACCGTCCACCCGCCGAGCGCCCGGAGCTCTGCGGGCGAGGCCTCGGGCGGGACCGCGTGCGTGCGGTAGTCGAGCCCCCAGGCACGCACCCGGCCCTCCGCGAGATAGAGCCGCAGGTCATGCCGCGGCTCGACCAGCGGCAGCTCCGCGTTCATGTGCATGCCGGGCAGGTAGAGCACGACCGGGCCCGTGCCGCCCTCGCAGAGCGCCACCCGGCGGAGCCCGATCCGGTCGAACGGACCGCGCGGCGGCCGGCTGCACGTCCACACGTCCTCGCAGAGGGGGGCGCCGTGCAGCTCGCGGACGGCCTGCACGTGCGTGCAGCTGCCCTCGGGTCGCTCGGGCCGCGGCGCGCGGCAGGCGAGCGCCGCGAGGACGAGCAGCGCGGGCGCCAGCCGTCCCGCCTTCATTCGGCGCGCAGGAACTCGATGAACTTCTCGGCGGCAGGCGAGAAGTGCTTGCCCTGCCGGTGGATGATGCCGATGGGTCGAAGGAAGACCTCGTCCGAGAGCTGAACGGTGGCGAGCGTGTTGCTGCGCACCTCGGAGCGGACGGCGGGCTCGGGGAGGATCGCGATGCCGGTCCCGATCTCGACCACGCGCTTGATGGTCTCGATGTTGTCGAGCTCCATGACGTAGCGCACCTCGACGCCGTAGCGGCGGAGCATGCGGTCGGTTTCCTTGCGCGTCGGTTGGTCGCGCTCGTAGCCCACCAGGGGCTCGCCGTTGAGCTTGGTGAGCGAGATCTGCCGTTGGCGCGAGAGCGGGTGGCCCGGCGGGCAGACGAGCACGAGACGATCCTCGCGGAAGGGGATCACGGTGATCTGCGGGCGGCGGCTCGGGTACGCGACCACGCCGAGGTCGATGTTCCCGCGCACCGCGTCGTCGTAGATCTTGTTGGACCGGCTGTACTCCAGGTGCAGGTGGACCTGCGGGAACGCGCGCAGGTAGCGCTTGAGCTGCCCGGAAAGCTCGTAGAGCCCGATCGAGTGCACCGTCGCGACGCGCACCGGGCCCGCCACCACCTGCGCCATCGCCTGCAGGCGTGCTTCCAGATCCTGATACCGCTGGAC
>Ga0134063_10000665_pt1 | contig 11824 bp, 8 predicted proteins | sample 15_taG_11_FD_94467 | JGI IMG/M metagenome (GOLD analysis project Ga0134063, IMG submission 94467) | Grasslands soil microbial communities from the Angelo Coastal Reserve, California, USA - 15_D_Rain_20cm_5_09082015 | ecosystem: Environmental > Terrestrial > Soil > Grasslands ... | reverse complement strand
ACGCCACCGATCCCCATGATCGGCCCCATCGCCATGCGCGCGTCGTAGCCGCGCGCGAGCATCGTCGGCAGCATCAGGCTGCCGAGCAGCGCGGTGGTGGCGATGGTCGACCCCGAGATCGCGGAGAACACGGTTCCGGCGACAATAGCGATGACCGAGAGACGGCCCGGCACGCGGCGGATGATGAGCGCGAATGCATCGATCGCCTTGAGCGCCACCCCACTGTGAAACAGCACTTCGCCCATCAGCACGAAGAACGGGATGGGCGTGAGCGAGAAGCTGGTAATCGACTGCACCGCGTTGCGCGCGAGCTGGGCGAGCCCGGCCTCGCCGCCGAGAAAGAGGATGGCGCCGACCACGTTGAGCGCGAGGAAAGCGAAGGCGACCGGCAGGCCGAGCCCCATCACCGCGACGAGGCCCCCGAACAGGAGAATGCTGCCCTCGATCCAGCTCATGTTTTAACTATCTTCGCTTGTCATTCCGGCCGAGGCGCGATAGCGGCGACAGCCGAAATCCATAACCACCTCCGTGATCATGGATTCCGGGTTCGCGGGCGGAGCCTGTGCCCGGACAGCGCGAAGCGCTGATCCGGGTGCCCCCGCCCCGGAATGACGAGTCAGAATTCATGTGGATTGCTACCATTCAGCTCACCGAGGTTGCCTCGATGCGGCGCGTGCGCTCGCCTTTGAGCAGGCGGTCGAAGCGAAAGACGAATTCGACGGCAAGCAGCGCGAAGGTCGCCGGCAGCGGCGCCAGCAGCCACCATTCCGGAAACACCAGGTTCTTGATGGTGATCGCGCCGAGCCGCGCGCTCTCCGCGGTCATGGCAATGCCGTAGCGCACCAGCACAACGCACACGCAAAAACCGAGGAGGTCGCCGGCCACCTCCATCAGCCAGGCGACGCGCGGCGGCACCAAGGTCAAGATAATGTCGAGCCGCACGTGCTGGCCGCGCCGCAACAGCCATGGCGCCGTGAGCAGCGTCATCAGATAGAGCGCGTATTCCGAGACCTCGTTCGCCCAGGCAAAACCGCCGCCGGTCGTATTGCGCAGCACGATATCGGCGGTGACGAGCACGACCATCGCCAACAGGATGAGCGCCGCCGCCATAGCGAGCGCATCGAACAGCCGGCCGAACATTGCGGCGAGGCGGGTCATGCAGGTGCCCTACCATGCGGCATTAGGCCTATAGGCGGACCCTCGGGCCCGAGCTCCCACACCTGTGTCCCGAGCGCAGCGCAGCATGTAGCGGAGCGGAATGATGCGCTGCAGACCCGGGATCGTACGGGTCCGTGGCGGTCCCGGATCAGCGACGCACCACTTCGCTGATGCTCGTGCTGCGTCGCGTCCGGGACACGTTGGCCCCAGCCGGCCGTGACATACCCTCAATTCCCCGCGAGCTGGCGCAGCTTTGGGCCGGTGTCCGGCGCGCGTTTGGTCACGGATTGCCAGGCCACCTCGTAAGCGCGGTCGAGAAATGCCTTCGACGCGGCAGGCCCGAAATCGAGCGGCTGGATGCCGGCGGCCGATTGACGCTCGCGCTCGGCCTTGATGTCAGCCTCCTTCTCGCTGTCGAGGCCTTCGAGCCACAGCGCCGCGTCATTGAGCAGCTTGCGCTGGGCGTCGCTGAGCCCCTTCCAGGCATCGAGATTGACGAGCACGTTGACCTCGACGCTGTAGAACGGCGGCTCCATGCGGAATTTGGTCACCTTGTCCCAGCCGAGATCGAAAATGCCGGTGATCGGCCAGCCGTAGCCGTCGGCCACGCCGCGCTCGAGGGCGGTGTACACCTCGCCCGGCGCGGTGGTGATCGGGGTGCCGCCAAACGCCTCGACCACGTCGCGGTAGACCGGCGTGACCCGGATCTTCAGGCCGGAAAAATCGATCTTGTCGATCTTCTTGTTGAGGTAGATGTGGAACGGGACGTTGTGGAATTGGCGCGCGAGATATTGCGAGCCGAGCTTTTGGTTGTGCAGCTGGTTGATGTAGTCCCAGGTGCCGTTCTTGCGCTGCTCGCTCATCGGCTTGCCGTTGAGCTTAAAACCGTCCGCCTCGGGCATGAGATTGGTGTAGAAGGCGCCCGTCACGTTGGCCATGTCGACCACGCGCGTGCGCACGGCATTGCCGACCTCGAACGGCGGCACTGCCCGCGGGCCGCCGATATAGTTGATCTTGATCAGGCCCTTGCCGTCGGCGTTCACCTTCTCGACGAAGCGCTCGAAATTGCGCGAAAACTCGGTGCCTTCGGCAAAGGCGGAGACCGCGCGCAGCGTGATCTCCTCGGCCGAGGCCGTCGTTACAGCTGCGACAAAGACGGCGCCGGCGATGACGATCGAGCGCATGGTTCCCCTCCTCGAGGCGAGAGCCTATATGATGCTGTGCCCTTGCAAACATAATCGCGGTGGCCCCAGGTTGAGTCAATTACACGGCGGCGCCTGAGGGCTCGCGTTAAGAGGACGCATTCGAGGACGTGGATGGCAGAACGCTCGTTCAAAAGCGAGGTTGCAAAACTGCGGCTCGGCGATGGCCAGGAATTCCGCGGCGAGGGAATTCTCGCCGTCACCAAGGCGCTGTTGCAATCGGGCGTGTCATACGTGTCCGGCTATCAGGGCGCGCCGATCTCGCACCTCGTCGATGTGCTCGCCGATGCGGACGACGTGCTGCGCGAGCTCGGCATCCGCTTCGAGGCAAGCGCGAACGAGGCCGCCGCCGCCGCGGCGCTCGCCGCCTCGATCAATTATCCGCTGCGCGGCGCCGCGACGTTCAAGTCGACCGTCGGCACCAACGTCGCCTCCGACGCGCTCGCCAACCTTGCCTCGAGCGGGGTCACCGGCGGCGCGCTGATTATCGTCGGTGAGGACTACGGCGAAGGCTCCTCTATCATGCAGGAGCGCAGCCACGCCTTCGCCATGAAGTCGCAGATCTGGCTCATGGATCCGCGTCCCAACCTGCCCTCGATCGTGCACGCGGTCGAGAAGGGCTTCGAGCTGTCGGAGGCGTCGAACACGCCGGTGATGCTCGAACTGCGCATCCGCGCCTGCCACGTCTACGGCAGCTTCACCGCGCGCGACAACGCGCGGCCTCCCTTTTCGCTCAAGGACGCGCTCGAGAACCCCGTGCGCGACACGAATCGCATCGTGCTGCCGCCGGCGAGCTATCTGCACGAGCGGGAAAAAATCGAAAAGCGCTGGCCGGCCGCGGTGCGCTTCATCGAGCAGCACAAGCTCAACGAGGTGTTCAACGGCGAGGCTGGCGATATCGGCATCGTCATGCAAGGCGGCATGTACAACACCGCGCTGCGGGCGTTGGAAATTCTTGGCCTTGCCGACGTGTTCGGCGAAAGCCGCGTGCCGCTCTACGTGCTCAATGTCACCTACCCGCTGATCGAGTCCGAGCTCATCCGCTTCTGCGCGGATAAGAAAGCGATTCTCATCATCGAAGAGGGCCAGCCGGAATTCATCGAGCAGGCGGTGAACACGATCCTGCGCCGCGCCGACGTCGCAACTCGCGTCGAGGGAAAGAGCATGCTGCCGATGGCTGGCGAATATACCGGCGGCGTGGTGAAGGAGGGCTTGCGGAAATTCATCGCCGCGCGTCGGCCCGATCTGCTCTCGGATGGCCGCCCACCCATCGTCTTGCCATCGCCATCCGATCGGCTGGCCAAGGCGCAGCGGACCGTCGCCGGCCAAGTGCATGGGCGGCCGCCATCGTTTTGTACCGGCTGTCCCGAACGGCCGATTTTTACGGCCATGAAGCTCGTTGAGCGCGAGCTCGGCCCGCATCACGTGAGCTGCGACATCGGCTGCCACCTGTTCTCGGTTCTGCCGCCGTTCAACGTCGGCAACTCCACCATGGGCTACGGCTTGGGCGGCGCGGGCGCCGCCGCCTTCAACGCCGTGGCGGGCAAGCGCGCCATCGCGCTCGTCGGCGATGGCGGTTTTTGGCACAACGGGCTCGCATCGAGCGTGGGCAATGCCGTGTTCAACAAGAGCGACAACGTGCTGATCGTCGTCGACAACGGCTATTCGGCCGCAACCGGCGGGCAGGACGTGCCGTCCTCCGCCGCCGACAACAGCATGCGCGCGACCAAGAACCCGATCGAGAAAGCCGTGCGCGGCGTCGGCGTCAAATGGGTGCGCACGCTCACGCGCACCTATGATGTCGCGAAGATGCGCGATGTGCTCAAAGAGGCGCTCACCACCGCGGTCAAGGGTCCAAAAATCATCGTCGCTCAGTCCGAATGCATGCTCAATAAAGAGCGGCGCGTGCGGCCGCTGATGCGCAAGCGCTTGCAAGGCGGCGAGCGCGTCGTGCGCGAGCGCTTCGGCGTCGATGCCGATACCTGCACCGGCGACCACTCCTGCATCCGGCTCTCGGGGTGTCCATCGCTCACGCTCGCGCCCAATCCCGATCCGCTGCGGCGCGAGCCGGTGACGAAGGTGATCAATTCCTGCGTCGGCTGCGGATTGTGCGGCGAGGTTGCGCATGCGGCCGTGCTTTGCCCGTCATTCTACCGTGCTTCGATCATTGCCAACCCCACGCCGTGGGATCGGACCAAGAGTAAGATACGCGGCGCCGTGATCGGCTGGTTGCAACGGCGCATGGACGGCCGCCTCGCGGCGGCTTGACGACAAAAATGGACGCCCAGGCGCAGGCGCAAGTCGCCACGGTGCGGCCGATCACGGTTGCGGTGGTCGCGCTCGGCGGCGAGGGCGGCGGCGTGCTCGCCGACTGGATCGTCGATCTCGCCCAGCATGGCGGGTATCTCGCGCAGGCAACCTCGGTGCCGGGCGTCGCGCAGCGCACCGGCGCCACCATCTATTACGTCGAATTGTTCCCCAAAGCGGCCGCGCAGGCCGCAGGCCGCGCGCCGGTGCTCGCGCTGATGCCGGTCCCAGGCGATGTCGACATCGTGCTCGCCTCCGAGCTGATGGAAGCCGCGCGCGCCATCGAGCGCGGCTTCGTCACGCCGGAGCGCACGCTGCTCATCGCCTCCACCCATCGCGTTTTCGCCATGACCGAGAAGATCGCGCTCGCTGACGGGCGCGTCGACGCGGCGCCGCTGCTCGCCGCTTGCCGCGAGGCCGCGCGAGAACTCGTGGCATTCGATATGGCGGCGCTTGCGGAGGCGACCGGCAGCGTGCTCAGCGCGGTATTGTTCGGCGCACTCGCCGGTTCTGCTGCGCTTCCATTCCCGCGCATGGCGTTCGAGGCGGCGATCCGCCGCGGTCAGGTCGGGGTCGAGCGCAGCCTCGCCGCCTTCGCCGCGGGGTTCGAGGCGGCGCAGTCGGGCGGGGTGGCGGTTCCCGCGGCCGCTTCGATTGACCAGGACACGCGCGCTGCGCCGCGCGGGCTGCGCGATCTTTTGGATGCAGCCGCGCGCGACTTTACCGGCGAGGCGCGGGCGATCGTCCTTGTCGCAATCGAGCGACTTGCCGAGTATCAGGATGTGAGCTACGCGCGCCAGTTTCTGGCGCGGCTCGCCCGCTTTCAGGAGATCGAGCGGCAACACGGCAACGGCTCGGGCGCGCTGCTCGCGGAAACCGCACGGCAGCTTGCGCTGGCGATGGCCTATGAGGATACGATCCGCGTTGCCGAGCTCAAGATTCGCTCGAGCCGGTTCGCGCGCGTGCGCGAAGAGGTGCGGATCGAAGACGGGCAGATTCTCGAGATCGCCGAATTCTTTCATCCGCGCACGCAGGAGATCGCCGACACGCTGCCGGCTGCGCTCGGGCGCTGGCTCCTGCGCACGCGGTGGGCTCGTGGTTTGGTCGATCGCGCCACGCGCAAGGGTCGGGTCATCAAGACCACGTCGATCGCCGGATTCCTGCTGCTCTATGTCCTGGCGAAGCTCAAGCGGCTGCGGCGCCGCTCGCTGCGTTTTTCCGCCGAGCAGGCAGTGCTGGCGCATTGGCTCAATGTGGTGGCGGCGACCGCGCGCAAGGATTATTCGCTCGCGGTGCAGGTCGCGCGCATGCGCAACCTGGTCAAAGGCTACGGCGACACGCGCGAGCGGGGACAGGCCAAGTTTGACCAGCTGATGGTGCTCGTTCCTCGCTTGCTTGGGCGCAGCGATTCCGGGGCAACGCTCGAAGCGCTAATCAAGGCCGCGCTCGCGGACGAGCATGGCGAGGCTCTGGACAAAGCCATCGCGGAGATGGCGTTCACGAACTCCGACCATGCAACAAACTCCGTTCATTCCCGCGAAAGCGGGAATCCAGGGGCCACGGTCCGTGGCTCTGGGTCCCCGCTTTCGCGGGGACGAACGGAAGGTATGGCCTAGGCTGCGGGCTCTAGCGCTCGTCGCGGCGATGCGCGAAGCTAGCGCCACGAACCTCCAAGGAGACAGCCATGGCCTACGACCTCGATCAATTCGTGTCGGAATGCCGCGCTATTCTCAAGCGCGATGGCGGACCCCAGGGGCGCGAGCAGGTGCGTCTGAAGCTCGAGCAGCTGCTCTCCAACCGGGACTTCGTCGAGACCTATTGCGGCGAAAATGTACCGCGCGGACTGAAGGTGCTCTACGAGGATCCCGATCTCGGCTTTCAGATTCTTGCCCATATCAACGACAAGGCGCGCGTCTCGCCGCCGCACGACCACGGCGGCTCCTGGGCGATTTACGGGCAGGCAAGCCACTACACCGACATGATCGAGTGGGAGCGCGAGGACAACGGCGCGGATCCGGGAAAGGCCAAGCTCAAGCCGGTCAAGAAATACCGCCTGCTGCCGGGGCACGCGGGCATTTATCAGGACGGCAAGATCCATTCGATCGACTATCCCGACCACGCCCGCTTCGTGCGCGTGACCGGCACCAATCTCGATAAGATCGAGCGCGTGCGCTTCGATCTTGCCTCGGGCAAGGTCGAGCAGATGACGCCGCAGCAGGCGACGTGAATCTGCGCAGGGCGCTCTCCGAATGCAGCCGCTGGATGCGCCCGCCCTTAAGGCGATGCTCGCCGATAGGCAGGAGCTGGCGCTCATCGATCTGCGCGAAGAGCTGATCTTTTCGCAAAACCATCTCCTGTTCGCGCGCTCGGTGCCGTTGAGCCGGCTCGAGCTTACTTTCGCCCGTCTGGTGCCGCGGCGCGGCACGCACGTCGTGCTGTGCGACGACGCCGACGGCTTGGCCGAGCGCGCCGCTGAGATTCTTGCGCAGGGCGGCTACACGAACCTCTACGCGCTCGCGGGCGGTGTTGCAGGCTGGGCCAAGGCAGGCTTCGAGCTCTTCTCCGGCGTCAACGTGCCGAGCAAAGCCTTCGGCGAATTCGTCGAGCACGAAAGCTCAACCCCGAGCATCTCGGCCGAGGAGCTCGCCCGACTCATGCACGATCGCAGCAATATCGTCGTGCTCGACAGCCGGCCGTTCGACGAATACCACCGCGTCTCGATCCCGAGCGCCGTCAACGTGCCGGGCGCGGAGCTGGTGCTGCGCATCCGCGATCTCGCGCCTTCGCCGGAAACCCTGGTGGTGGTCAATTGCGCGGGGCGCACGCGCAGCATCATCGGAGCGCAGTCGCTGATCAACGCCGGCGTGCCCAACAAGGTTTTAGCGCTGCGCAACGGAACCATGGGCTGGACGCTCGCGGGCCTTGCCTGCGAGAGCGGCAAGGCTGAGCGCGCACCTGAGGTTTCGCGCGACGGCCTTGCCTGGGCCAAAGCTGCGGCCGAGCGCGTGGCGCGGCGGTTGCGCATCGCCCGCATCGATGCGGCAACGCTCGCGCGCTGGCGCGCCGACGAGACACGCACGCTCCATCTCTTCGACGTGCGCGATCCGCGCGAATACGCCGCCGGCCACGTGGCCGGCGCGCTCTCCGCGCCCGGCGGTCAGCTGGTGCAGGCGACGGACCAATACGTGGGAACGCTCGGGGCGCGCATCGTGCTGATCGATCCTGCCGAGGTGCGCGCCGTGATGACGGCGTCATGGCTTATCCAAATGGGCTGGCGCGACGTCGCCGTGCTGGCACAGGAGGGGCGCGAGACCGCGCCGCCGGCAACGCCGATCCTGGGCGAGGAGCCGCCCGCAGAGCTGCGCATCGATTGTGCCGGCCTCGCTGCGCTCATGGCACGCAACGAAGCGACCATCGTCGATCTCTCGCTCAGCCGCGATTACGTGAAGGCGCATATTCCCGGCGCCTGGTTTGCGATCCGCTCGCGGCTGGCGCAGGCGCTCGCAAAAATTCCGCTCGCAGGCACGCTGGTGCTCACCTCCGAGGACGGTGTGCTTGCCGGCCGCGCAGTGGGCGAAGCGCGCGCGCTCACAGATCGCGCGGTGCGCGCGCTCGACGGTGGCAACGCCACCTGGCGCGCCGCTGGGCATGTGCTCACGGCCGAAGAGCCGCGCATGGCGGACGAGGCGGTGGATGTGTGGCTGAAACCCTACGAGCGTGCGCGCGAGCAAACCGCGGCAATGCGCGAATATCTGTCGTGGGAAGTCGATCTTCCCGCGCGCATCGCCCGCGATGGCTCTGCCAATTTCATGCGATTTGGCGTGTAAGGCGTAATCGCGCGCGACGAGCTCAGTCTGGACCCTCGCCCCCGCGTAGCCGGGAGAGGGAAACGGAGTGTGTGGCGCGAGGGCAACACGCAATCGCTCAGTGCGCAGCGCGACGCATGCTTAACTCAACCTTAACCGCGGCCACGCGATGCTGCCCCCCGCAACTGCGAGGGAGCGGGGCGATGCTGGATGCCAAAGCCTACAAGGCGCATTTTCCGGACGATCCGGCCTACGAGTTCCCGCCTGGCGTCCCGCGGCAGCTCAATTCCGCCGCGCTGATGGACGCGCTCGCAGCGCTCGAAGGCGAATTCCGCGATATCCTGCGCCAAAGCACGCCCGAGTAGGGCGAGCCGCGACTCGACGCACCCTTCGTTCATTCCCGCGTAAAGCGGGAATCCAGTAGCCCGCGTGAGCGAAGCGAGATGCGGGGCCCCGGATTTGGCTGGCGCTCATCCGGGCTACAAACTTTTTAACTAGGTCCCCCGCCCCTCACCCGACTCGTGCCCATAGCGCGTCGAAGACGCGCGTAAACGCGCTTATGGGCGCTCGCCACCCTCTCCCCGCAAGAGCGCGGCGAGGGTCAGTCTGACTTCGCCGCACAGACGTACCGACAGCCATGGCCGCGTGCCAACCGATCGCATACGCTGGACAACGAACGCACACGGAGAACGTCGGCCATGCGCAAGCTCGTGGAATATCCCACGCCCTCGCTGAACGAGCGCGACCGCCGCTGGGCGGCGGCGCGCAAAGAAATGGATGCGCGCGGGCTTGATTGCCTGATCCTGTGCGGCTGGCCGGCGATGTGGGACTTCAACATCGCCAATGCACGCTACCTCTGCCCGATCGGCGGCAACGCCGAGTTCAACGTGTTGGTCTTTCCGCGCGCCGGCGAGCCGACCTCGTTCATCTATTCGCCGGTGTTCACCGAGTACTGGCGCGGCGCGCAGAACTGGGTCGCCGACGTGCGGCCCAAGCGCGCGACCTTCGGCGACAGCGTCGCTGATCGCATCGCCGAATTGGGCTTGACCGGCGCCAAGGTGGGCATCGACGGGCTTGCCGGCCCACTCGATCCGGCCGGCTGGGTGCCGCACAGCATGTATGGCCGCCTGCAGGCGCGCTTGCCCAAGGTCAGCCTCGTCAATCTCGACGACATGATGGAGAAGCTGCGCACCGTCAAAAGCGCCGAGGAGATCACGATCCTGGAAAAAGCCGCGGCGCTCGGCGACCTCATGCTGCAGGCGTGCCGCGACACCGCGCGCCCCGGCGTCAAGGAATGCGAGGTCTATGCGCGCATGATGGAGGTGATGCTGGCGAACGGCGGCGAGGAGCCGACCTTATTCCTGTGGGCGGCCGACGCGCATCCCTATCCACATCCGTTTCGGGTGCCGACCACGCGGCCGCTCGCCAAGAACGACATGATCATCTGCGAGATGCATCCGAAATTCGGCGGCTATTTCACCCACGTCGAGCGCACGTTCTGCCTCGGTGAGCCCGAGCCGCGCTACCTCGACATTTACGACGCGTGTCTTGCCGCTTATCGGCGCGGGCTTTCTCTGTTCAAGCCCGGCGCAAAAATTTCGCAAGCGATGGACGCGGTACGCGACACGATCGAAGACGGCGGCTTCGGCATATGCGAGGCCGGCATCCACGGTCACGGGCTCGCCTCACTCGAATATCCTCGCTACCGCCACCACACGAAGGGCGGCGACGCCGCGGCACTCGCGGCCATCGGCGACGAATTCCGCGCCGGCATGGTGTTCGCCATGAACATAGACCTGTTCGATCCGAAATGGCGGGGCGGGGAAACCGGCTGCGTATTCGCGGAAACCATCGTCATCACCGACGACGGCGCGCGCCGGCTGCATTCGTTCCCCACCGAATTTCAGCGCGTGGCGGTTTAAGAAGGAGGGGTAAATGGGCAAGTTCGCGCGCAGCAACGGGTCGCCCGAGAGCGAAGGCGAGATCGGTGACAAAGACAATGGGCAAGCCGGTGGCGGGAGTGCTTCGCCGCGCACGAAATCGACTACTCGACGCAATTTGCTGCAGTTCGGAGCCGGATTTGCGGCCGTGACCGGCTTGTCGCGTGGTCTCGCCGCTCCGGCCGTCGCTCGTGATCCTATCGAGATGCCGAGGGCGCCAAACATCATCGTACTGATGACCGACCAGGAGCGCCATCACGTGCACTGGCCGCAAGGCTGGGCGGAAAAAAATCTGCCCTCGCTGCAACGGCTCAAGCGGCATGGTCTCTATTTTCAGCGCGCCTACACGGCTGCATGTCAATGCTCACCGTCGCGCGGGCTGATGGTAACGGGCCGCTTTGCACCCGCGAATCGCGTAACCCAGACCTTTCTGTGGCCCGGCCTGCCGCACAAGGATCGCCAGCCGAACATCGCCTCGCTGCTCAAGGAGAAAGCCGGCTACGAAGTGGTCTGGAAAGGGAAATGGCATCTGAGCTACTCCGCCAACGCGGCGATGGGCAATGGCGGCGAAGACTGGGGCCCTGCTGATATCGAGGTGATGGAGAAGAATTGGGGCTGGACCGGCTAGAATCCGCCCGATGCAGGCAATGCGATCCAGGAATGGCAAGGCACGCCATTCGGCAAATTCGATGGACTGCGCACGCTCGGCGGCGCCCATCCCAACAACGACGGCCGTTACGTCAGCGGTCTCAATCCATCCGACCGCGGTCAGACCGCGGGCGTTGGCGGCGAGAGCGTGGTCGAGTTCCTGAAAAACCGAGCTCCCAAACTCGGCAAGCCATTCTGCCTGTTCATATCGCTGGTCAACCCACACGATATCGGCGTCTATCCAGGCTCCTGGATGAAACCAAGCGCCTGGGTACAGGCCGGATACCGGCGCGAGGACTTTGCCCACCTCGGCATCAAGCTGCCGAGCAACTATGCCGACGACCTATCGACCAAGCCAAAAATCCAAAAGCAGGCGCGTGACGCCTACAACAAGTTCGCTGCGCTCAACGGCGCTCAGGCACGGGAGGACTACGTCAACTTCTATGCCTATCTTCACACTGTGGTCGACAAGCACATCATGACGGTGCTCGACACGCTCGAAGAAACCGGCCTCATAAGCGACACCATCCTTCTGCGGCTCGCCGACCACGGTGAAGGTGGCCTTTCGCATGGCATGCGGGAGAAGGCCTACTCGGTATATGAGGAGATGATCCACATCCCGCTGATCGTGCACAATCCGAAGCTGTATCCCGAGCCGCTCGAGAGCAACGCATTCTATGACCACCTCGACCTGTTGCCGACAATCCTGGATCTAGCCGGCGTTGGCGATCCGGAATCCTACGGCATCGGCAGGAGCATCGTT